>Ga0126384_10000334_pt1 | contig 25472 bp, 18 predicted proteins | sample PanSoiMetPlot_36_FD_92543 | JGI IMG/M metagenome (GOLD analysis project Ga0126384, IMG submission 92543) | Tropical forest soil microbial communities from Panama - MetaG Plot_36 | ecosystem: Environmental > Terrestrial > Soil > Tropical forest > Bulk soil | place: Panama | collected 2016-02-17 | reverse complement strand
TTGCCGCCAGCTCTATCAACCGATCAGGCTCCAACGGAAAATGTAGGGTCACGAACGCAGAGTGAACCGGAGCAAACGGCATCGGCGCCGTCACCCGACACTTCAAAGGATGGCGCAACACAGCCCGCAAGTCCGGCAACAACAGAGGTGCGAGCCGATTGGCCAGGCTTTCGCGGGCCGAGGCGCGACGGCATTGTTCGCGGCGTGCAAATCGCCACCGACTGGTCCGCTTCGCCGCCGGTCCAACTGTGGCGTCGACCGATCGGACCGGGATGGTCATCGTTCGCTGTTCGCGGTGATCTGTGTTACACGCAAGAGCAGCGCGGCGAGGACGAACTTGTCGCCTGCTATAAGTTGAGCACCGGCGATCCTGTATGGCGACATCGCGACGCGGTCCGATTTTATGAGTCGAACGGCGGCGCGGGTCCGCGAGCAACCCCGACACTCAGCAACGGCCGGCTCTATACCTTTGGGGCGACCGGAATTCTTAATGCGCTGAGCGCTTCCAACGGCGCGGTCATATGGTCGCGCAACGTTGCATCCGAGACGAACACGAAGACACCCGGCTGGGGATTCGCCAGCTCTCCGCTTGTCATTGGCAATGAGGTGATTGTCGCCGCTGATGCCACACTTGTCGCGTACGATCTTGCCACCGGTCATCAGCGGTGGGTTGGACCTGCTCACCGTGGAAGCTACAGTTCGCCTCATCGAACTAAGATTGACGGCGTTGATCAGATCCTGTTGTTAGGAGGAGAGGGCGCCATCAGCGTCGCGCCGGCCGATGGCACTGTTCTCTGGGAGCATTCGTGGCCGGGAGGCGCGATCACGCAACCGGCTTTGATGGCGAACGGCGATGTGCTGATCAACACCATCTCGATGAGCGGAGGGATCGGTACCCGGCGCCTTGCGATTTCGCGTGGTCCTAACGGCTGGACCGCGGAAGAACGCTGGACTTCAAACGGGCTGAAGCCTTACTTCAATGATTTCGTTGTTCATAAAGGGCACGCCTACGGTTTTGATGGCAACATTCTCGCTTGCATCAATCTCGAGGATGGGAAGCGCAAATGGAAAGGTGGTCGTTACGGTAACGGTCAACTCGTACTACTTGCTGATCAGGACTTGCTGCTGGTGCTGTCGGAGGAGGGTGAGCTGGCTCTGGTCGGAGCGACGCCGGACCAGTTTAAAGAAATTGCTCGAGTCCCGGCGATCGAGGGCAAGACGTGGAATCACCCCGTCCTCGCCGGCGATGTCCTGCTGGTTCGCAACGGTCAGGAGATGGCGGCGTTTAGGCTTGCGCTCGCCGGCCGCTGAGGGCGCGATCGTACCCTGGACTATCCAGTCTGCGAATAGGGTTTTTAGTTTCTGTTTCACAAAACCAGAAACCACAAACCGGAAACCCTATCCGCAGACCAGACAGTCTACAGCGTGATGGCATTTACGGTACTTTGCTGGTTTGGATAATTTGGTAAACGGTATTCTTGCCGTGCTGTTGAGTGAAGAACCAGCGAGTTTCGACCACATTCAAAATATTGCCCACCAGCCTATCAGTTGAGTTTGCGCCATCAGAGACATGCACTCCGGTTACCTCGTTATCCCCATCATTTTGAAAACCGGAAGTGCCTGCATCCAGGAGCCCAGCGTCGACTTCGGATTCCGTATCGCGACCGAGTGCTATTAACCGGCGCGCCGGAGACTGACCGACTCTACTACTCGGTACTGTATAAGCCCACGCTGAATCAAGAATGTTTAGCTGCCGGTGAAGTGTATCGCCCCGGTCTTCGGCGACGATCAGAGTATCCGGATCTGCAAACGCCAGGTTGTCGAACGCCGCGTGGTCTCTGTCACCTAAGAATGCGAGCGAGATAAATCCTCCGCTCAAACGCGGGCTGGTGAGATCAACGCGAAAGATCGCGCCCCAGGCTCCACGCGCCGCCAACTCAGGTTGATTGCCTGAATTCGCATTGGTGTCACCAGTGGCGGTAAAGAAAAATGTCGTGAAATCCGAGCCAGGTTGGAATGCAGCGTTCTCAGGCCGTTTGAAGGGTGTTGCACCAAAAGCCTTCGCAAGCGCATTGGCATTAAATGGAGCAGTACCGTCAACGTCTGTATCGTGAAGCGTGACCCATCCAAAAGGCCACAACGTCCCCGGGCTGTAAAGTTTCAATTGCTCGTCGGCAAAGACATCCCCGACTGCATCGTTGGAGTGAAATGTGAGAGGCTTGCGGCCGATCTGCACCTGCATCGCCAGCAGCCTGCCACCCTTCGATAGATTGTGCCTGTCATTCGGTACGAACAGATAAATGAATGAATTTGGCTGACGTGCCGCAACTGGCGATGTTGAATCGCCGCGAATTACATTAACGCTGGTACCCCCAGAGTCTTCGACCAGAAGGATGTTGCCATTCTTGTCAGGGTGAACTCCTTCATAAGAGCTCGATCCGATTATCCCATCCATTCTGGTGGCAGTAGGTGGCCAGTCCGGCGTAACTTCGATTACACCGCCGGTCGGAAAACCAGCTTCCTGTGCGAACAAGAGAGTCCTGGTAAACGGATCCCAGGTAGAGCCGTCAATTGAATTGAAGCCAGTCTTTCCGGCGGCATTCGTTGGCGTGAGCAGGGTGATGCGATGGAGCGGGTCCTCCACATCCAGATTTATTCTGGTGATATAAGCAAGGTTATTGGCGTTCTCATGCCCCTGATACAGAAAATGTCTCCCGTAGTCAAAATCGGGTGCGGGCCCACCGGGGTTCGAGTCGAAGACAATATAAGTATTTTCGTCAGGCTCCGTCCTGGTGCGCTCAATAGCTTGTGGTGGGAAATCGTTCAACAAACCAAAGTTGGTGATAACCCCGGAAGGGTTCTCTATCGGGTCCGAGCCTTCCGCAATCTTTACGAGCTCAAAGCCCTTCGCAAGCTGCGTATCCGGATGCCCCGAACGCGGGTTCGCATTCGAAACTGAGGTTAGAACAGAATTGCGAGCAGGCGCATTGATGGCAACTAAGATTGAGATTGCAATGACTGACAGCGTCAGTTTGAACTTCATCTGTGTTCATCTCCTTCGTGAAAATCAAATCTCAAAATCTGGCTGATTTAATGCGTTTGGGAGAGGACGTGTAGGATATCGCGGGAGAGTTACAACATTATCTAATGCAGGTAAAATTTACGTTAATTCTCCAAACGTTCAGAAAGATTAATTGACAGCATTTATCCGTCGGCGTAGAGTAGCGCTTGTTGTTTGTCAATCCAGATCCGGCAAGTAGTTTGGTCCCGTTCTTTTACAATTGCAGTTAGCCCTAATTATCTTCCCAATGTAGGTATATCCCTGTTCTGCAGGTGTGCCGGAAAGGTGGACAGATTTATGAACAACAAGCCGATAAACCGCAGAAAGATATTTACAATTCTGGAATTGGGCTTTCTTGGATTGTTAGGCTGGGTCGCGCTCTCGGGCACTCTCTTCTATCAGTCTAGTTTGGCAGAAGCTCAAAAGGATCAGCTGCCTGACGGGCGATGGATACCTCCAGAAGGGCCAACGCCAAAATTCTCCGCCCTTGCTCCGACAAATGGCACGTTAACTTGCACAACTTTCGATTTTGCCGGGGGTGCTACTCAAGGTTTTACTACTGAAGTGACCTTCGGAACGCCAACGAACCTCTGGCACGTCACAAATGGCGCGTGCAGGGCAAGTCTTGCGGGGCATACCACGCCATTTACCTTTTATTACGGTAATGACAACACGTGCAATTACGATACAGGGGCGAGAAATGCAGCGAACCTGATTTCACCGCCAATAAGCCTCGTCGGAGTATTTGCTCCTTTTACAGTCTCGTTCAATTACCTTTTGTTTGTTGAAGGCGGCGGCTTCGACACGACCTTTGTCGATATTTCGACCAACAACGGTGCTTCGTGGACGCAGATTCTGAGCAAGAATAACCTTATAAATGATAACCAGTGGCACAATGCTTCAACGAACATTACAGCTAACGTGGGAGCAGCGACGTCGATTCGTTTCCGCTTCAGATTCGATTCAGTCGACAACATCGCCAATGCGACTACGGGTTGGCATGTTGATGATATTTCCGTGTGTGGAGCTGCGTTCAATCAGTGCGTGCAAGATGACGTGACCGGAGATTTTATTGAGTTCAATACGGTTACAGGTGCGTACATCACTCAGCAATGCCATCCTCCGTTCAGCAATACTCCATTCACGTTTAGCGGGACGGGAACCATAACAACCAGCGGCAGCTTTGTAACGCTGACGGATTTCGGGGGCTTAAAATTCAACTCGGTGACAGTGAATACCGCAAACCACACTGGCAGCGGCATCATCAGGGTTGTAAATGGGTTTTCGATTATCATTTATCAGATCAATGACTCGAATACCCTCAACAATACCTGCGCCTGTACTTGACGAATCACTACGGAAAATTCGGCAAACAAGGAAGAGAGCCAGGCGGTTATCGCCTGGCTCTCTTTGCCTATTCAACCGTTGACAACAAGCAGGCCGCTACTGCGCAGCCTTACCAGTAGACATTTGCCTGAGCTGTTCGATCCGCGAATTCGTACCTTCCGCCAAAGCATCTGATCGAGACTGCCGCGCGTAGATCTGCCATTCAGTTATTGCATCGCCGTAAAGCTTTTCAGCTTCACATATCAATGCAAGTGTCTTATGGCACTCGGGGCAGTCATCTTTAGACAACCGTAAGGCGCGGAGCAGCTTGCGGCGAGCATCTTGAAGCTTGCCGGCTTCCCGCAACGACTCAGCTGCACGAAGTGACTTTTGAATGATTTCAGCCACCTCAGCACCGCTGCGCGTTTTCTTTATGATTGCGCGGGCTGCATTCGACGAGGTCCCTCCCAATTCCAAAGCGCGCTTTGCCTCGATGTTCGCTGATTCGAGTTCACCTTTGGCGAGGTACGCTTCAGCCATCATCAGGTGCGTGTTTGATGAATGAGGGTCGCAACGAATTGCTTCTCTTGCATATCCCAACATATCGTCTGGTTTCTTGAGAAGGCCGGCGAGGTATGAGAGAAGCAGATAACTGGAATCGGGGGTCAGAGTGTGCGGCAACGATGCCTCTGTCTCTGCAATTGCCAGATTTGCCACCTTGCTAATGTCTGTCCCTGGAGCGCCGGGCCTAGCGCTGTTATCGCGATTACCTGTGGAAAGATCCGCATAGAGAGTCAGCGTGCGCGCAAACAAAAAATGATAATCACCTGTAAGGCCGGACTCGTAGACTGCAACATTGCCGTGTCGCAATAGCCCATCAAGATCGCCAGCGTACGCGGACGTGATAGCTTTGGTGATCTCATTATCGGCTCGAACGAGACCGACGGAATACCATGCCGCGCCGGAGAACAGGAGTAAGCTCGCAAACAAGAATATGAGCTTCAAAAATCGGGGAATCGGGGTTTCACTAGACAAATCACCGCCCTTCGAGATCGCGCCTTCGACTTTCGCTTCATCAGGATGCTTCGCAGCCTGGACGCCGTACGAAACCGATTGCGCCAGTCCCACAAAAACAAAAAAATACAAACCGGTTGAGATCTGATCGAAGATAAAAAAGTTGTGTACGGCGACAGCGACAAGCGAAGACATAAGAGAGACGATCACTAGTCGCGCTGAGCTATCTCTGGCGATCCGGTTCGCCCTAAGCAGGAGTAAGAAGGCAGATGCGATGATCGATGAGTAGAGAATCAGCCCCGGTAAACCAAACGAGAGAGCAGCATCAATGTATGCATTGTGGGAGCTTTCATTGTTTACATTAGGGGCCAATCGAGCGAGATCGACAGACTTATAAGCTAGAAACGCCTTTCTAAAACCCTCCGGGCCGCAACCGATTAGTACAAAATCTCCCATCATCTCTGCCGAGTCGCGCCACAAGATGGTTCGACCTGAACCGGTGGTGTCCTGTACCAGTGATCGCGCTCTCTGGATGATTGTTCGTGAGGCCGGATTCAAAAACACAATTGCGGACACAATTACAAGAACCAGGACCGCAATGCCGCCTGCTCGCACGAGTTGGCGACGGTTGCTCACAACGTTGCTCCCGGACATTCCCATAACAAGAAAAAACAGAAGGCCAATGAAAAGCCCGAGCCACGCGCCACGGGTGCCGCTGAGCAGTACCGCCAATCCTGAAAGAGCCGCCGACAGAATTCCGAAGCGCCGCGCTTGCCCGCGCGACGTGAACGCCATGCCTATGGCTAGCGGTGTGACGTACAACAAGAAGTTGCCGAGGTAATTTGAGTGCCCCAACGTGCTGGTTACGCGTAAGAGACGTCCTGCCTCAGAATTGAAGGTATACGACTGAGGCTGAACAAACGGATCGCGGCCGAAGAACTGTAGAAAGGCATAAGTCGCAACTGCCAGGCCGGTCAGCGTTATTGCCCATAGAGTCTGCCGAAATCTGTGATGATTCGTGACGGTATGTACGATCACACTTATGAACACCACGAAGAAACAGATATAAGTGACCAGACCCATTCGGTTATAAGTCGTTCCGAACAACATCGCATACGGAGAGACTCCGAAAAACGATGAGACTGAAATTACAATCAGATAAAGCGAAACAAACAATACAAGTTTAGAGGTCAGGGCTCGCTGAATTTCAGAACGTCTTTGACGCCGGTTCACGACGGCGCCCATCAGTAGAGCGAGAAGCACTGAGGTCAAGATCAGCAAGAGGGCAAATCTCGGAGTCGAGTACATGTGATAAACGGCGGTGCTGAAGGACAAAGGGATCGCCGTTAATATCAAAATAATCAACCAGTAAGTAATGTCATCGACAGAGAATTGCGGGGCGTTGGGGGATGCTGCTGAGGACTTGGATCGCATTTAACGTACGGATATAGCGTAGACTGTCTAGCCTGCGCAAAATCAACGCGCAGACTAGACAGTCTACGCTACATCCCAGGAAAAGTACTGATTATAGACAGTCTTGATTTTATTACAGACCTTTGAGAACCCTCTCTGCAAACGCCTTGGATTCTTCCAGCGACCGTGTGCCTACCGCCTTCTTTACCTGCAATCTCATTATGATGCCACCCTTACGCGCCATAATCAGATGAGAGGTTGGATCATTGCCCAATAGGAACGCTTCATCGCCTATTCCGCTCAAGTCTACTATATCCGTATCGTGAGCATTCGCCTCCTTTGTTGATACGAGCACTTGTTTGGCCTCTTCGGCAGAAGGGGTCTTCTCTTTTTCTTCGAGCGAAAAATAGACTACCGAGTCCTGTCCTGTCTCTTTATCTTTTGAAGCGCCGAAATACGCGCACGCGCACTGACGAACATTGCCCTTCATAGTGGTTGTGTCAGGAGTCAAGCGGCCCGTTTGGCCTAGCATCCTTTCCGCGATGGTTTGGGTGAGGAGTTGCGAAGGTTTTACTCGGTCGCAAACATGCGACTGACCGTCGAATGCAGCCGCCACGAACACACCTGTCGCCGTAAGAAGCAACGACAAGCAAATGAGCGATCGTTGAACTCCGAATTTCATTTTTGCCTCCTTGAACTTTTGGAATGTTCGTTAGACGCGACTGCATTACGGTTTCTTCCAAAACTATCGTCTTTCAAAGAAGGTACTCCCGTAAAAACGCCAGATACTCGCCAGGGATGCAAAGACGCTATCTCTGACCAGTTGTCGTCGGCGCAGGTTCATTCTTATTCGGGAGTCGGTTCCAGTCCGGCGGCTCAACTCCCAACAGGTGGTGCACGAAAAAGTCATAGAGCATCCTGCTGGTGTATGGTCCGCCCGCACCGTGATTCGCTCCTGGAACAAAAAGCAGATCGTGTTTCTTGTGGGCCTTGATAAGAGCATTCACGACCTGAAGCGTCGATGAGGGATCAACGTTTGTGTCCATTTCAGGAACCACCAGCAGAAGTTTGCCCTCCAGCCGGTATGCGTTGTCGACGTTTGATGATGCAGCATAATGTGGGCCGAGCGGCCAGCCCATCCATTGCTCGTTCCACCAGACTTTGTCCATTCGATTATCGTGACAACCGCTGTTTGACACCGCGGCTTTGTAGAACTCGGGATGGAAGAGCATTCCTCCGGTCGAACTCTGTCCGCCCGCTGACGTACCGTAGATTCCGACCCGGCTTATGTCATAGTAGGGATACTTCGCTGCCACTGCTTTGTGCCACAGAATCCGATCCGGAAAGCCTGCATCGCCGAGGTTCCTCCAGGCAACATCGTGAAAAGCTTTGGATCTGTTTGCGGTGCCCATCCCGTCCATCTGGACCACGATGAAACCGAGCTCCGCAAGCGCCTGCATCGGATTGACCACGCTGAAAGCTTTAGCGGTGAACGACCCTTGAGGTCCGGCATAGATGTTTTCAATCACCGGGTACTTCTTTGAAGGGTCGAAATTCGTCGGTCGAACGATGATTCCCCAGATATCAGTCTTTCCGTCGCGCCCCATTGCGGTGAATACTTCGGGAGGACGCCACCCTGCCTTTGTAAGCTCGGAAATATCTCCGCGTTCCAATTCGAGGAGTAACTTCTTATCCTCCACTCTTCGAAGCTCGGCAATTGGCGCGAGATCGACGCGCGACCAAAGATCAATGTAGAACTTCATATCAGACGAATAGACTACTGAGTGCGTGCCGTCGGCTTCCGTCAAAGTGGTGAGACCGCTGCCGTCGAAGTTGATCCGGTAGTAGTGAGTGAAGTAAGGATCCTTACCGAGATACATTCCGCTGGCTTCGAACCATATCTGTCGCTTCTCTTCATCTACCTTGTCGACCGCGCGAACGATCCAGTTCCCGTGGGTGATCTGATTCTTTAATTTGCCAGTCGTGCCGTCATATAAGTAGAGGTGACGCCAACCGTCGCGTTCAGACGCCCAGATGATCTCCCTGCCGTCGCTGAGATCATTGCGGTACCTCGTCCCGGTTTCCCTTAGATTTCCGGTTAGCGCTCGATAAGAGAAAAAGGTCTGCGGCTCTTCATTTATGAGCGCTCGGGCTTTGCCGGCTGCCGCGTCTATCTCGATGATCCGATAGGCCTGATGACCACGCTGGTTGTACTCAAATGTGAATGCGTGGCTATCTTTCCGCCACGAGGAATTAGACAGGCTATAAGGATTCGGGAACAGTGAGTTGTCGATGATGAGCTGTTTTCGTGTGTCGATCTCAAAGAGGACGGGTTGCGCGACGTCGAGCGCGTCGCCCGGTTTCGCGTAGTCGCGCGTCGAGTGCTTCGGCTGAAGCTGGTCAGCTGGCGATGATTCAACGTAGTGAACCTGCCGGCGATATCCCGGACGAACGCGATATGCTACGAGGCGTTTCGAATCCGGCGACCAGGCTATCGAGGAAAACGTGTAGTAGTTTCCTTCTGAACCATCGGAGCTCAGCCCGACCGCATCGGTCTTGCCCTTTGGACGAATGAATACATTAAAGTTCTGTATGATTGCTTCCCATTTACCATCAGGCGAAGCTTCTTTCTGGTTATCATTGCTGCCACGGCTATCCTGAGAGCCCTGGCCACGCTGTCCCTGTTGGGGGGACAGATCTGCAACACCATCGACAACATCATTTACGAACTCTGAGGGAGTATCGTCAGCAGGTGGACGGTTCTGGAAACCTGTCGGAGCGGACCCGGTCTTCTTACAGCTGTAATCACCGAGGTCGCATCTCCAGGTGGAACCGAACGCCACGAATTGTACGCCACGTTCGGAATCGTCAAACGAGATGGAAGTAAACGGAAGCGACAGCGCGGTGAGCTTTTGAGCGCTGGCTGCGGACAGGGCTGCGGCCAGCTTCTCGTGATCGAAAGCAGGTTTCTTGACGAGTGTTTCTGCGTCCACCAGCACGAATTCGTTGCCGCCCTTGACGGCTTTTCTATACCAGAACCGAGACGTCTGATCGATCCAGTTGGCCCGCTCGGCGATGTTTATTCCGAGACCTTGATATTTGTTGCGAATCGCGGAGGCCCGATCGTAGTCGGCCATCGTCCCCTGTGCGCGGCTCACTGTAGGTATCAGAAACAGCACGAAGAGAAGGCTGGCTTTGAAGATCAGCTGTCTTCGGTTCATATTGGATCCTCCGTTGAACGCGACGGTTTGAAGTCGAATGAGAGGGTGTTTACTTCAAGGACTGATCGCAGGTCAAGCGATTAAGAATGCGGTGGGTTCTTAGCGAGCTTCGCTCGCAAGGAGCAAGCTAAGTGGGAATTGTCAGGTCCAGCTCACCAGGTACTTGCAGCAATTGCCGCCTCTGGAGCGGCATGTCTCCTCGACAATATCTACATTTCGCGCGCCGCACATCTTGAGCGCCTGCTTGTACCAGCCCATCACGGTCATACAATCGGCAGCCGAGTAGGTATCAGCTTCATAGGTCGTCATTATGCCTGACGTAGGGCTGGTCGGTTTGTAATCGCGCCAACCTTTGTCGTAATAAACGTTATAGATCAATGGAGCTCGAAGCATGAAGCCCTGTGGATTTCCCGGATCGAGATAGAATTTCTGGGTGCCCCCCAGGTTTTGCCGGGCAGATGCCGCTCCCATCTCCTCAAATAATCGCGGGTCGCCTCTCCCGATCACCCGCACTATTACGTCATCCAGGTGCAGACAAATTTGAAAGTTATACCAGCCTGATGGATTAAGCGGCTTTCGCAGCACGCTCTGAACTGGGTTAGGCAATGCGGTCAGGACCTGCTCAACCGCATCCACACCAAAACGTTCTCTGACAAATTGCAAACGGGATTCTAGAATTGCACCTTTTATTTCCATTTTCGCACACGGACATCTGGGTTGTGGTGAACCGAATGGTTTGATCCTGGGAGGCGGAGATTGAAGGGCTTTTGAGAGAATTGTGACGCGGGAATATTAGAAGGGTGATAATAGAAAATCAATATAAAAGGTCGTATTCCTTGGTCAGTAGTCCGTGGTTAGTCGTCCGTGTTCGTCCGTGATGGTCAGTGGTCGTCCGTGTCGTGGTGGCCAATAATCTGATTACGGACTCCTTGGAGACATCATCTTCTCAATCTCATCGGGCTCTGACGGTAACTTAGAGCTCATCTTCACCAGTCCCTTGTCGGTAACCAGATAATCGTCCTCTATCCTCACCCCAAAGCCTTCGTCCGGCAGATAAATCCCTGGCTCGATCGTAAAGGCGGAACCGACTGGCAACACTCCATAAACGCCAACATCATGCACGTCCATTCCAATCCAATGACCAAGACCATGAATGAAATACTTATCCAGCGTATTGCCTTGTTTATCCCGCAATGGACTTGACTTCATCACTTCTCTTGCGGCGCGTTGAAGATCCGCAATGCTCGACTTGCCCAGTACAAACGCTTTTTCTGCTGCCCGCTGTGCATCGAGTACCAATTGATACACTTCTCGTTGGCGAGGAGTGAACTTACCCGAAGCCGGAAATGTTCGAGTGATGTCAGCGGTGTAGTAGCTGTATTCGGCGGCAGCATCTACAACAACCAATTCGCCCGCCTCAATACGCTTTCGATTTTCATTGTAGTGAAGAATTGTCCCGTTGATTCCGGAGCCGATGATAGAGGGATAGCCCGGCCGCTCAGAACCCATCCGCGTCCACACAGCCTCCAGCGCTGCCTGTGCTTCGTATTCATAGGCGCCGGGTTTTATTGCGCTTACGATTTCGCGATGTCCCGCCAGGGAAATATCGACCGCCTTCTGTAAGAGCTCGAGTTCAGCGGCGGATTTGACCTTGCGCATCTCAGCGATGGTCTTTGATACATCGACAATTTCGTTTTTCGGAAAATCTTTGCGGAGAGTCTCGATAAAACGGCTCTCGCGGCTCACATCCGATCCGGGGCCGGTTGGAATTACTGTGTAGAGCTTCAGCGGTTTGGCTTCCGCTGCCGGCGGAGCAAGCAATTGAGTTAGCCGCTCCTTAAACGTCGTCGATGGCGCTACTTCTTCGAGTCCAAGAAAGCTCTGGCCCTCCGAACCCGGCCCGATTTGAACACCCGTCCATTGTTCATGCTTGATATCACGCGGAGGAATGAAGACGGTCTCGCGTTGCGCTTTATTCGAGGTGACATTTGGAGGAACGAAAATCAAATAAGCTGCGGGAGTCTGCGCTCCGGTCAGATACATAAAATCATTATGTTGGCGGAAGCGCCCCACCTCACCGAGGTCCTCTTCGCGCGCGCCGACCATCACGATTATGCCGTCCTTTATTTGAGAGAGCAGCTTCTGACGCCGCGCGCGATATTCTGACTTTGGTATGTTTGCAAGCTTTTCGTTGTCGGCTGCAGCTCCTGGAAGAACGAGCACAGAGGTGATCAATACGAACGAGGCAAGAAACAGTTTGTTGCGAGTCGGGAGATGTTTCATAGTGCAACGAGAATAACAGGCACCCAAGAATCTCGAAAGCGCCGAAGTGCCGCCAATATGCGATCAGTTTTGATCCGTTGAAGCGCGTGTCGGCCTTTGAAACACAAAAATTTGACACTTTACCTATAATAAGGCGGATGCCACAGAAGAAGCAGAAAGACAAGATAACAATCGAGAAGGATAAGATTCGGCCGCGGCCGCGCGCGCCCATTCTTCCCTCAAAGAAATTCGAGGACAAACGACGGCGAGATGAACGGCGGGAGAAGCACAAGAAGGATCTTCGACGTTTGAATGAGGAGTAGAGCTTAGCATGAGAAAAGGCGTCAAGCTAAAGCTGCCAATTGCAGTCTGTTTGTTGGCTGGGATAAATGCGTGTATGGTCTGTCCGGAAGACGAAGTGTTTTATCAAATTGGAAAGTTCGCTTCGAGAGACGAAGCGTTGCGTGCGGCGATACCAGAGCTGGCTAAGATAATTCGTAAGTGCCCCCAAGCCAGGACCTATCGGGTAGTGTTCACCGCTCCCGGCGTATACCGAGTTGATCGTCATGCACTTCTCTACTTCCGAAACAATGGTGCGACTAAGATTGGATACGAGGATGATCTCTTCAGTGGGATTTCCCCCGATTTCGGGCTCGTATGAGGTTGACGATGCGCTGATTCAAGCCGTGGCAGAACGACGAGGAGGGTTCGAAGAATTTAAACTAAATGATCGCCAACGAAAATCTCTCAATGTTACTGAGAAATAAGTGGTCTCGATTAGCACTTAATTCAGATCGGCGAACACCAGGAGGTTCTAATGCTGAGACGCTCCGTAGTGACACTGATAATCTTCGCCTTCGCTGTTGCTCCGACTTCCTTCGCCCTTCAAGAGCAGCAACCTGACTTCAGCCAACTCGAAGCAGTCCTGCGCGAGGAACTGAAAGAAACCAACACGCCCGGTGCAACCATCGCAATTGTCAGCGGCGACCGCGTCATCTACTCAAAAGCGCTCGGAATATCGAACATTGAAACCGGCGCTCCGATGACCACCGACATGCTCTTTCGCATCGGCTCCACCACAAAAATGTTCACCGCAACCGCTTTGATCAGCCTTGCCGAGGAAGGGAAGCTCAAGCTCGATGAGCCGATCGGCAAGTATGTTGATGGGCTGAACGCGAAAATTGCACAACTAACTGCGCATCAACTGCTGACTCACACTGCCGGCATAATCGATGAAGCTCCGATGTATGGCGACCACGATGACTCCGCGCTCGGCAGAACGATCCGTTCGTGGAAGGACGACCAGTTGTTTACTCAGCCCGGAAAGATCATTTCCTATTCGAATCCTGGCTATTGGCTTGCGGGCTTTGTCGTTGAGAGTGTGAGCAAGAAACCTTTTGCGGACCAGTTGAACGAAAGCATCTTCAAACCACTCGGGATGACCAGGACGACTTTCCGTCCTACGACTGCGATGACATATCCGCTCGCCCAGGGACACAATGCCTCTGGAAAATCTGCGCCGACCGTTGCCCGGCCATTCGCGGACAACTCGGCGAGTTGGCCGGCGGGCTCGATGTTTACAAACGTTTTGGATCTGTCCCGGTTCGTGATTGCTCTCATGAACAGCGGGCGCATTGAAGGTAAGCAAGTGCTGGCGCCGGGAGTCACAGCAAAGCTCTCAAGTCCACAGGTCACCATTCCGAGCGATCCGACGGCTAAGTATGCCTATGGACTTATGGTCAGCAACTATCGTGGTGTGCGAATCGTCGAACACGGTGGTTCGAGAAGCGGGTACGGCTCCGTAATAAAGATGTCACCGGAGCACAGGTTCGCAGTAATCGTGTTAGGCAATCGCACCGGAGTTGCTCTCAACAAAACCGCTGAGAAAGCGATGGAGTTAATGCTTCCGTTGAAGCCGAAAGATTCGCCTTCAAAACAGGAATCTCAAATGAGCGCGAGTGAGATGGCGAGTTACGTTGGAAAGTACGGCCAACGGGATGTGATCTTCGAAATCTTTGTCCGAGATGGAAAGCTATTCTTGAAACAAGGATCCACCGAACTGGCGGTCAGCAAAGTTGGTGAGAATCGATTCACTGCCGATGCATCTGGCTCGTCGAATAGAATGGATTTCGTTTTGGTGCCCGGGCCGGACGGCAGGATTGAGTACCTTCACGCCGGTCTTCGATCTGCGAAGAGGATGTAGCTTGCGTATTGTAGCGGGACCCGAAATATTCACCCACTGCGAGATTGTGTGAAAAAGACGTTCGTAGTTCGGCCTTCAGGCGGAAGTTGGTAATTTTCTCGAAATTCACGATACGAACTTCCGTCTGAAGGCCGAACTACGAACTTTTCGCACACTCTACGTCGTTGGTGGGATTACCGAAGCACGCTGCGAACTTCTCGCCCAATCACTACATCCAACAGAGTCGGGCCGCTCTCGTTAAATGCCCAATCAAACGCGCTCCGCAACTCCGAAGCCTTACGCACTCGCCGCGCCGCAAGACCCATCGATTCAGCAAGCTTTACAAAATCTACTTCAGGCTCGGTGATGTCCATTCCAACGAATACTCCGCGCTCCGCCGAAGCTCCGTTCAACGCTAACAATCCGCCCTTCAAAATCATGTAGCTTGAATTGTTGAAGATTATGAATTTCACCCCGAGGCGATAACGCGCCGCAGTCCATATCCCCTGAATTGTATACAGCGCGGTTCCGTCTCCAAGCGTACAGATTACCTGCCGATCAGGTTTTGCGAGCTTTACTCCAACCGCCTCCGGCAGGGCCAGTCCGAGCGATCCGCCCTTTGCGTAGAAGAATGTTCCGGGCTCGCTCAACGTGAACAGGGTACGCACAAAAGCGGTCGAGGTGACTGATTCATCAACCAACACCGCGTCCGGCGCGGCAGCGCGCCTTAACTCTCGAGCCACATAAGCCGGCGACATCGGCCCATCTTCCGAGAATTGGGACGCATTCTCTTCGAATTTTGCGCGGACCCCGGCAATGTGAGACGTGATCATTTCGCGGCGTCGATTCAACTGCTCCGCGGCGCCAGATGCGAATGGCGCGAGTTCGGCAATCAGCTCTTCAATCGCCGACCGCGGATCGGCGAGGATCGCTACTTCAGCGGGATACGTCTTACCAAGTTCGTGTTCGCCGGCATCGATCTGAATCATCCGCACACCATCCGGAATCATCCTCGTACCGGTGTATACCAGTGGCGCAATATTGTTGATCCCGATCGCAATGATTACATCGACGCCTTCGAGCAACCCTCGGGTTTGTTTAGCATTCGGATACAGCGGGCCTGCGTAACAAGGATGGCCGGTGGGAAAAACAAGCAGCGAATTCAATGGCTCAGAGTGAACTCGTGCGCCGATCATCTCCGCGAGTCGCGCTACTTCCGCCAACGCGCCGGATCTGGCACATCCATCGCCCGAGATGATCGCTGGGTTTTTCGCAGTAGCAAGGAGCGCAGCGGCATCCTTTATTTTCGACTGATCGGGCCGCACTCGCGAACCTATGTAGGTACCCGGCGGAATATCCATGTCGGCGCGCTCTTCCATCACATTCACCGGCAATGAAAGGAACACCGGGCCAGTCGGCGGCGTCTGAGCGATCTTAAATGCGCGTGCCATAGCGGCCGGTACTTCAGCGGCGTGTCGAACCTCCCAGCACCACTTCGTATGCTGGCGGGCAAGCTCGAGCATGTCTGCGTACAGCAGCGGCTCATCGAGCATCGATCTTGTGTCCTGTTGCCCTGCGGTTACGATAAGCGGAGTGCCGGCGCGATAAACGTTGTAGAGATTTCCGAGGGCATGTGCCAGTCCTGGATTGGTATGCAGATTGACGACGGCGGGTTTGCCGGATGCCTCGGCGTAGCCTGCGGCGACCCCAAGCGCGGAGTCTTCATGCAGCGCCAGGATGTACTCGATCTCATCGCGCGCGGCGAACAAATCCATCAAAGGCAGTTCGGTCGTTCCTGGATTTCCAAAAACATAGCGAACGCCTTCACGCACCATGAACTCGTACATGACTTCTGCGCCGGTCATTGATGCCATCGATTACCTCTTTGTATTACGAATGTTGTCGAGCGGGCCATCCTATCAGAGAGAAGGGTTAAGTGTAAGCATTATGATCAGGCTTGAAATCTTGTTTGCACGCAAAACCAAAACCAAGCCTGACCGGTTTTTCGGTTCTCTGACAAGCTGAGTTATGATGCATAAGCGTTGCCACCGGGAACAAATGAACTACCTCGAAGAAATTGATTTTAACGAACCAGATTTTGAGGACTGGCACGACGAGCTGCCTCTGTGGTCAGCGCCTTTTGGACTGATGTTGCTTGATCGAGTTCCGATCAAACCTAACATCACGATTCTGGATGTGGGCGCAGGTACCGGGTTTCTCTCGTTGGAGCTGGCTCAACGATGTGGCCCAGACGCAAAGGTGGTTGCGGCTGACCCGTGGAAGCCTGGGATGCAGCGGTTGCGAGGCAAAATCGATCGGTTGGGCATTCAGAACATTACCTTGATCGAACAGAGTGCTGAAATAATCGATTTGCCTGATGATTCTATCGATCTTATCGTGTCCAATCTCGGCTTAAACAATTTCGAGAGACCCGCAGAAGTGCTTGAGACATGCTTCCGAGTTGCGAAGCCAGGTGCGACTATTTTTCTAACCACGAATCTCTCCGGACACATGAAGGAGTTTTATAGCGTTTACCGGGATACGCTGATCGAGTTGGGTCATCGCGATCGTCTCAGTGCACTCGATGAACATATCAGTCATCGTGGAACCGTCGAATCGATTCGCGCCCTGGTGGCGGATGCCGGATTTCTTGTTCAGCGCGTCGACACACAAGAATTCCGAATGCGGTTTGCTAATGGGTCGTCGCTGTTCCGACACTACTTCATCCGGCTCGGATTCATGGATGGGTGGAAGACAGTAGCACCACCTGAGGCGATTGAATCCACTTTTAAAAGGCTCGAGCAGAAGCTCAACCACGCTGCAGCCAAACAAGGTGAGTTGACGCTGACGATTCCGATGGCGTGCCTTGAAGCGGCGAAGCGATGAGCTTTTCCCACGACTAAACGAATATCAGCGCCAACGTCGCGGCGGCCATCACTGCTGCTGTCGCCCAGCCGATCATCTTCAACCAGGTTGGATTGATGCGTTTTCCCATCACTTTCTGATCGCTCGTGAGCATGGTTACCAAAACGATCAGGGGCGGCGCCAATACGCCGTTTATCACCGCAGAATAAAACAACATCTTGACTGCGTTCAGTTCAAAAAAGTTTAGTAAGAGCCCTACCAAAACTGCGACCGCGAGCACTCCGTAGAATTTCCTAGCTACCCTTGGTCTGTCGTCAAGCGAACCGCGCCAGTGCATCGCCTCCGCGACGGCATAGGCAGCTGAACCCGCGAGCGCCGGAATGCCCAGCATCCCAGTCCCCACCAGACCGGCGGCAAATAACAAGTATGCGGCATTGCCCGCGAGTGGGCGCAGCGCTTCAGCAGCCTCGCGTGCGGTTTCGATATCGCGATGACCTTGTTCGTGCAACGTAGCCCCAGTTGTCAAAATGATGAAGTACATCACCACACCCGCAAACGCCATTCCTGTCAACACGTCGTTCCGAGCCGCTCTGAGCTCATCATTGCTAGCGCCGCGTCGCGCCCTGACCGTTTTGCGACCCATTTCACGCTCTTCTTCAACTTCCTGCGCCGATTGCCAGAAGAAAAGGTACGGCGAAATCGTCGTGCCAAGTATGGCGACAAGCGTAGCAATGTATCGCGTGCTCCACTCCAGATGCGGTACAAAGGTGGCGAGCAAAACCCTGCTCCAATCAGGACGCGCCATAAAGGCTGCCGCGACATATGCGAATAACACCAACGTAAGCCATTTGAAAATTCTGGCTATCTGCCGATATCTGGACCATACAAGCATCGCTACTATCAACCCGGCGAACAACGGCAGCCAAAAGTAAGCTGTGATACCAGTCATCATCTTCATCGACTCGGCCATGCCGCCAAGGTCAGCCCCTATGTTCACCGTGTTGGCAATCGCCAGCAGAGCGCATGCTCCCACCAGCACTGTCGTCGGGTAGCGTCTGCGCAAAACGCCTGCCAGGCCTTGTCCGGATACGAGACCAAGCCTGGCGCACATGAGCTGAACTCCGTACATGAGCGGGAAGGCGAACAAGACGGTCCATAACTGCGCAAAGCCGAACGCTGCGCCTGTCACTGAATACGTGGATATGCCTGAAGGGTCATCATCTGCTGCACCAGTAATCAAACCAGGGCCAAGTTCGGCAAAAAAGCGACGGACGTGACTGCGACGTTGTTTTGGGGCGAGGTCTTTGGATGTCACTGGCGTGTCGGCTCGTCTCCCAATGTTTCTGAGGAATGAAATAAAGAATACATCACCAAGACTTAGGTGTTAGGTTGGTCACCTGCCATCGTCTTAATGATCCGCTCCAGCATTTCGATCTGCTGTTGCTGCATTCGAACGAGGTCGGCCCAGTATGAATCGCGCAGCTCATTGAACTTTTCGTGCAGTTGCATGATCTCCATCTCTGCCTTCATGTCGACTTCATAATCGTTCTTTGACTGCAGCCGATCTTTCTCCGCCTGTCGATTCTGACTCATCATTATTATAGGGGCTGCATAGGCCGCTTGAAACGAAAGTCCGAGATTCAACAAAATAAACGGATACGGATCCCAGTGATTTATGTATGCAGCGATATTGAGCACGATCCACGCGAAAAGAATTGTGGTTTGGATGATGATAAAGGCCCAGGAGCCCATCGTTTCGGCGACCCGGTCCGCTATGCGCTGGCCGAGCGTCAGGTTTTCTTCGAACTCCCTTGCAACATTGCGAGCGGTGCGGCCTCGCTCAATAAAACGCTGCACAATGGTGCGCTCCTGATCGGAGAGTTTCTCGAGTTCCTTCGCAAGAAACTTTCTTGCGGTTTCAGTCCGGGATACAGGCATTGCGGTCCTCTTAATTTCAAACGGGTTTAGTTTAGCCTTCGGGGAGAAATGAAGGGCAATCCAGGTGATCTTCTATTATCTTCTGTGGATCTATTGAAACCAATCCAAGCGGTTTCTTAGGCTTATCCACACGCTCCAGATTACACAGATGTACGTTGAACGCTAAACGCTGAACGTGGAACGGTCAGTTGTTGAATTGAGCGCGACCTGTAAGAGACCAAAACAACAAGTACCAACAACTTATCGCCGTCGTTTGAGTAATACCTTTGCCGTGTAGCTCACAACCACTTCGTCCCTCTGATTTGTTACTTCATTGAGCATCGTGACGATACCGCTGTGTTCATCCCTCTCGCTCTTGCTATCCACACGCTGCCTAACGCGGATCGTATCGCCGATGAAGGTTGGTTTGACAAAGCGCAAACGATCTAATCCATAAAAGGCGATGACTGTGTCGGCGGTTTGTCCCAGGCGCACCGAGAGCCCGGTTGCAACGGAGAAGACAAGTGCGCCGTGAGCTATTCTTTGTTTAAACGGGCCTCGCTCAGCAAGCTCCTTGTTGGTATGAATCTCGTTCCAGTCCCCAGTGATGCCTGCAAAATTTACGATGTCTGTTTCGGTGATTGTCCGGCCCGCGGTGATTGATTCCTCTCCCGGCTCAAAGTCCTCAAAATATTTTCCCATTGTCATCCTCTTTCATTCTTATATTGATTACTCTTCTTTCTTTTCTCTGGTGAGTTGAAACAACGAATCGGCCGCCTCACTAAATACAAAACAAGAATTGCGCAGCTGTGGCATCCAACCCAGGACCATCGATCGGCGGAGGCTCAGGTCGTCCTGTGTCTGGCGCATTACTTCCGCGGCTTTCGGGTTTGCCTTTGCTGCTACGTAGTTCATTTGGAACGCACACGCCGCCATGTTGCTAACAAGGGTGTGCAAATGACTGCAACTGGCGGAGCCGCCAACGACCTCGCCGGCACGCTTACGAAATCCGCGGCCTATTCGTTCGCCGACAAGACCGGCAAGGGCGGCCAGCGAACCCTGGCAGAATCCAGGATAAGGCATACCGGTGATATCGCCGGTGGCTTCTTTGATTATGAAATCCGGATAACCGACTGCGAAGCGGGCTACAAGGGAGTGAACGTTGTCTTTTAAGGAACCGCGAATCTCGAAGCTTGAATCATCGAGCCAGTCCATTTCGACGGTTACGGATCGTGAAAATGAGGGCATTTAGTTTCCTTGTGTATTTTAGTTTCTTGTATCGAATTGTGTTTAAGGGAGAGTTGAATGTTCGGATTAGGGCATTCGTGATCAACATTGCGATTATTAGCTTCAGTGATCGGAGTTCAGCAGAAAAGGAGTTAGATAGAGATTGCAACTTCAGATTGCAGATTCAGACTGCAAATTCATATTGCAATTCATATTGCAAATTTATAGTGCAAATTCAGATTACAGATTCAGATTGCAAATTCAAAATGCCGATTGCAGATTTCAGTTTCAAGTTTCAAATCTGTGTAATCTGCGTCATCTGTGGATAAATTGCGACGATTCTGTTTTACACATCGCGTCACGGCTTATCCGCACATGACGCAGATTACTGAACTGAATCAGCAGAATCTGAATCTGCAATCTGAATCTGCAATGAATCATGCCAACGGCCGCAGCTCACTTCGCGACAATCGTTCGCGAGCGCCCCGCAATCTCCGCCGCGCGCGATTCAATAGTCTTCAAAAGCTTCTTAAACGGCTCAACAAACAACCGCACCCCTTCCGTGAGCACGTGCTCGGTTACCTGATCGAGACTGATCCCAACCTCCTCCAATCGCGCCAATATCTCTTTCTCCTCGTCCAGATTGTCTTCGATGCTGACTCGTGGACGCCCGTGATCGCGGAATGCGGTAAGCGTGGCAGGCGGAATAGTGTCTATTGTTTCCGGTCCCATCAGCGCTTCAACGTAATAAACATCCGGGTAAACCGGATTCTTCGTCGAAGTAGAGGCCCACAACGGACGCTGCAGCTGAGCGCCCTTCTGTTTCATTGCGGCGAATCGATTGCCATGGAAAATTTTCTTGTATCGTTGATACGCCAGCTTTGCGTTGGCGATGGCTATTCGGCCCAACAAGGATTGAAGCTTTTCTTTTTCCTCCGGATCACTGGTTTGGTCGATCCGCCGCTCTAGCTCTTTGTCTACCGCGGTATCGATTCTGCTCACAAAGAAACTTGCCACCGAGGCAATGTTATCGATAGGTTTGTTCTCCGCCGCTCGACGCTCGAGCCCTCGAATGTACGCTTCCATCGTCTGGTCATAAGCATGAAGCGAAAACAACAGGGTTATGTTGATGTTGATGCCATCATAGATTCCCTGCTCGATTGCGGGAATTCCTTCCGCGGTTCCGGGGATCTTGATCATCACGTTCCTGCGATCTACCAGCCGCCATAACCTGCGCGTTTCCTCGATGGTTGCCTGGGTGTCGTTTGCGAGGACCGGATTGCATTCGAGACTGACGAAACCGTCCTTTCCCCCGGTGCGCTCATACACCTCTGCCATTACGTCGGCGGCCGTCTGAATGTCTCGAATGGCCAGCGTTTCGTAGATCTCCTGCGGGGTCTTCCCGGCTTCCGCGACCTCGCGCAGCTGGTCGACGTACAATTCCGAGCCGGCAATTGCCTTCTCAAATATCGCCGGATTTGAAGTAACCCCGCTCAGCCCATCTTGATCGATCAGCCGTTTCAGTTCTCCCGAAGTGATGAGCTTTCGTTCAATTGAGTCGTACCAGATGGATTGGCCTAGCTTTGTCAGTTCAATTAGTGGATTAGTGCTCATTGTTTTCCTCCATTAGTAAAGTATGCAGCGAAACGGCGGGCGCGAAAAGGCAGAGCGGGCACGCCTGCGGAAATTTGTCTGAGCTCACGCGGCTATTATCTGCGGGAGGTTGGGTAAGCGCAATATCGCGAATGCAGTCAGAGAAGGGATTTACCACTTCGAGACTATGACTTTGCCGCGGCTACCTTTCTAAGTTCTTCGAGAATGACTTCATCCGTCGGTCGGTCTTGGGGATCCTTTCCAACGTGCATGTAGCGTATCAAACCCTGCTTATCCAGGATGAAGACTGATGGATGAGCTATGCCACCGTGTTCGGCGGCGTTCACGATCCCATATTGAGCGATAGTTTTCTTATCGACGTCTGAAAGGATTTGGAACCGTGCGCCGGTTGTCTGCGCCATCGACCACGCGTACGATTGCTCGTCGACACTGACGGCTATCAGTTCTCCGCCAGCTTGCTTGAATTTGTCGTAGTCCTCAGCCAACCTGGTGAGTTGCTGTGTGCAAGCGCCTCACCAAAAGCCACGGTAGAAGATGAGCACTACCGGCGTACGCTGCGTATAGTCTGAAAGCACGACTAGCTTTCCGTCGCCGTTTGGCAGCGCGAAATCCGGAGCTTTGGCGCCAACCTTCAAGCTGGTTCCGGAGACATTGGCAGCCGGGCTCGGAGCGGGAACCTTCGGAGGCGCTAAGGGCGATTGGCCTGATTGCGCATTAGCGGTAACGCACAACACTGTGAGGATAAAAAGAAAAACGAAAACCTTCATTGTGGCTAATCTAAGTTGTAGGGAGAGCGATTGTCAACGGTGGCAAGCGGTTTGAGCATGCCCGAGTTTGTGTGCTACGCGGTTAATCATAAGTTAACTACGCAATAACGACTTCAGTCGTTTTGTATTGATCTGGAACTAATTTGGTTTTGAAGAACGAGTGAATTCGTTACTATGAGAGAAGGAACGAATGAATTCGTTACTACATTGGAAGATGTGAACGAATAAATTGGTTACCGCCTTAATAGGGATTACGAGGCTTAATTGAGCTTTCCAAGATCCAGCGGCATCCTGCTCCATCCGACATCGTTACCAGGACGATTTGGCATCGGCGATCTCGGTAACGAAGCTTACAACTTCATAGACTTCCTTGCTTCAAGCGGACAGAGGCTTTGGCAGGTGTTGCCCTTAGGGCCTACGGGCTATGGAGACTCGCCCTATCAGTGCTTCTCCGCTTTTGCAGGTAACCCGCTGCTTGTCAGTCCAGATCTGCTAATAAATGACCGGCTGCTGTCTGATGAAGATCTCAGAAAGGTTCCGGCTTTTCGGACATCCCGCGTTGATTTCGGCAATGTGATCGATTACAAAAAGCAGTTGCTCGGGCAGGCATTCGAAAACTTCAAAAGAATGTCTGATGGCTCACTGAGATCTGATTTCGAGAGCTTTTGCCATCAGACCCAATGGTGGCTGGAGGATTATGCTCTGTTTCGCGCGCTAAAGGAGGCGCACGGAGGAGTTGCCTGGACGAGCTGGGAACCACAGTACGCGGCTCGTGACACCTCAGCCCTCGCAGCGGCGCGAGAAGGCCTTCGAGACAAGATCGTGTCCGAGAAGTTTGTCCAGTTTCTCTTTTTCAAACAATGGTCTCAACTAAAGAGCTATTGTCGCGATCGGACAATGAGAATTATCGGGGACGCTCCCATATTCGTTGCGTTTGACTCCGCGGATGTCTGGGCGAATCCAGAACAGTTCAAACTTGATAAAGGGCGTCAATTGACGGTGCAGGCGGGAGTCCCTCCCGACTATTTCAGCAAGACCGGCCAGCTATGGGGAAACCCGATCTATGACTGGAATGCGATGCGCGGTAACGGGTTCCGCTGGTGGATCGATCGGCTGCGCGCAACGTTCGAGATGGTCGATATCCTGCGCATCGATCACTTTCGCGGATTCTCTGCGTGCTGGGAGGTTCCCGGACAGGACAAGACAGCCGAACACGGACGATGGGTAGATGTACCTGGAAAGGAGCTCTTCACCACTCTTAGAAATGTACTGGGTGAGATGCCGATAATTGCAGAAGACCTCGGCGTGATCACCCCTGACGTAGAGGCCTTGCGGGACGACTTCGGCTTTCCGGGTATGCGAGTGTTGCAGTTTGCATTCCGAGGCGATAGCAAGACAATCGATCTGCCTCATAATTACGTTCGTAATTGTGTGGTTTACACGGGAACTCATGACAACGATACAACCGCCGGTTGGTTTAACAGCAAGGCGGGCTTAGGATCGACGCGCAGTGCCGCGGATATCGAGCGTGAGCGTGCTTACTGTTTAGAGTATCTGGATTCGAATGGGAGAGAGATTCACTGGGACTTGATTAGGGCGGCGTGGTCCTCGGTGGCCGACACTGCGGTGGTTCCGCTGCAGGACGTTCTTGGACTTGGCTCGCGAGCTCGGATGAACCTGCCGGCCAGCGAACAGGGTAACTGGCAATGGCGATATAGAGCCGGTGCGCTAACACAGAAGATTAGCGAGAGGCTTCGAAGACTAACGGAGCTCTATGGCCGAGCCGGGAACTAGGGATTGGGGGTTGGAGGTGTTCAACGCTTCGCGTTTGGCGTTCGGCGTTCTTCATTGATAAGACCCTTTAGAAACTTTCGTAAAATAAGTCAGGCCGCGGGCCGCCGAACGCCGAACGCTGAACGCTGAATCCCAAAACGCTAAACGCCGAACGCTAAACGCGAAGCGTTGACCACCCCAACCCCACTGGCATTAATTGTCATCCTCGTTAGACTCTAAAATGAGACTGCGGCAGCGCTCGTTAGCTACTGTAAGTGCTTTGCTTGACACCTTTTTTAGCGCTGTGTTAGCTTTCGAGGCTTGAATTTGCGGTAAATATCTCACAGGGAGTGCACGCTTTGGTTTCGATGACCCTCGCCTTCGCAGAAGGTGGCGGCAACATCATTAACCCCGACGGATCGCTCATCGTAGTACTCGTCTTATTTGTAATTTTCGTATTCTCCCTGAACAGACTATTGTTCAGGCCTGTTGGACGAGTTCTGGATGAACGAGGGACCTTGATCGAGGGCGCGACTAATGAAGCCCGCGCGGCGCGTCGGATGTATGATTCCAGGCTCGCCGAGTACGAAGCCTCGATCCGGCAGGCTCGCGCCGAAGGTTATCATCGTGCGGAACAGGAACGAGCCGCGGCTCTGGATGCCCGCCGACGGCAGATCGATGAGGCTAAGGCGCAGGCACACGAGCAGATCGAAGGCGCAAAGCAGGAGATCGAGCAACAGGTTGTTCGAGCTCGTGCAACGCTGGAGTCAGAATCGCGTCAGATCGCTGAGCGTATTTCGCGCACGGTATTGGGGCGCACTTTAGGAGGT
>Ga0126384_10000333_pt1 | contig 25494 bp, 19 predicted proteins | sample PanSoiMetPlot_36_FD_92543 | JGI IMG/M metagenome (GOLD analysis project Ga0126384, IMG submission 92543) | Tropical forest soil microbial communities from Panama - MetaG Plot_36 | ecosystem: Environmental > Terrestrial > Soil > Tropical forest > Bulk soil | place: Panama | collected 2016-02-17 | reverse complement strand
GACAGCGGGATAGTGGTAAACGCTTGATAACGATAATGTGTTTCCTTGCCGATTTGAAGGTAAATCGGCGGAGCCTCTTTGAATTCATCCGTGAAGTTGCAGGATTCGATGCGTCGGAAAAAAACTAAGCGTGCCTGCGACTGGACGCCTGCACGCTAGTTAGTTAAGAACGGTGAGCGCTGACTATTTTTTACTTTGCTCGATCTCCTTCTCAGCTTGCTTCTTGGCATCCTTGGCTTCCCTCGAACTGAGGCCCAGACTCTGCAAAGTCTGGCCGATGCTCTTGCCGCCGGCTAAACCGGACAGAATTGCATCTCTGGTAATGTTTGGATGCCTGGTTCCGAGATTCTGTGCCAAACGTGTCGCAGCGACATAATTGCCAAAAGTCAGGCTGGGATTAGTCAGCAACGCTTGTTGATAACCCGCGCGTAAAGCATTTGCGTTGGTGTGCAGGGTGCTTGCAATCCCCGGATGCTTGGTCAAGTCTTTGTTCGCATTGTTTAGATTTTCGCTGGCCATCCGAGCACGATCGAGACCAGTGTCGGATCGACCGTTCGATCTATCGGAAGCGGTGCTACGACCATTGTCAGCACGACCGCTTGATACATCCGAACCGCGGTCCACGCCAGCTCCACCGGGTTGTCCCATCCCGGAGCCTTTGCCTCCTCCGCCGCCGTGTCCTCGCCCTTGCGCCGAAACGATCGTGTTCACTCCGAGAATGAATAGTGTAACCATCACGAAGGTTCCTACTATTTCCAATAACTTAGTTCTCATAGCTTCCTCCAGTATTCCCAATGAAGTCGGTCGGATTGCGAGAATTTCGGGAGAGGATTCCACTCGCTGGACACTAGTCTAGCCCAGTTGCGTTGCCCTTAAACTCAAGAAGAAGTTGTGGTTTTCTTACAAAAGCTCTTTACGAGGCGAGGTACGATTCAAGATGAATTTTGAGCAAGGCATTCTCTTCACAGAGTTTACCGGAAGTGGAAAGAGGCTCGCTCGAGAACAGCGTTATAGCCCATCCCTCCAGGTCGACTCAACCGTCATCTTCAATGAGCCGATGTTCTATTGCTTCGCAGGCGCGCTGAAAGAAAACGTAGCGCATCCTGCATCGCATCGGCCAGGCCAGTCCTTACGAAACCGTGATCGCCTCCGCGGACAATTATCAATTCGTAATCTTTATGAGCGCGCTTCAGGGCGTCGGCCATTTCTGTAGCCTGGCTGACCGGCACGTCCATATCAGCGTCTCCATGCACAATCAGTAATGGCGTCTTGATGCGCTCGACGAAGTTCACCGGCGAGGCGGCCCGATAATCCTCTGGCTTTTGCTCTGGCGTGCCGCCCAGGCCAAACATTAACGCGGCACGAGAGTTGGGCGTGTCTCGGTACCACGTCGCCAGATCAGTCGGTCCAAAGAAGTCGACTGCGGCCGCAAAGAGTTCGGGCGTGTGTGTGATCGCGTACAGCGTGACCAGGCCACCAAAGCTAAAACCAATCACGCCGACATGAGCAGTGTCGACCGAAGGCGTTCGCCGTAAGTATTCGACACCGGCAAGGACATCCTCGAGTTCCTTCTGCCCGCTCGCGTCGATGCGCGCCAACTCCTGATTGAAGCCGCCACTGGAGCGGTAATTGGGCACGAGCACAATGAAGCCCTGGTCGACGAAATACTGGACCTGCGCGTCGAATCTCTTTTCATAGAGACCACCGAGGCCGCCGTGCAACCAAACGAGTGCGGGGCGCTTTTCCTGCGCGGGTTCTTTCGGCAGGAAAAGATAGGAGGGAATCTCGAGGCCGTCGGCGCTTTTGTAGCTTACAGCTTGAGCGGTCGTGTAGGTTCGGTGTTTGGTGATCTCATACTTGTGGTCGCCGTTGGAGTCGGCCTTCTGAATGGCTGCCGGGTATCCTGTATTCGTGAACGTGAAGGCCATTAGCTTACCGTCAGGCGACCAATGTGGGTTATATAGCGAGCCGTCGACGTGAGTAGTGCTTTCAACCTTGTCCTGCGTGATGTTGAGAACCAGGACCTGCGATGAGCCGTTGATAAGAGCGACACACAGTAGCCTCTGGTCGTCTGGAGACCAGTCGACTTGACCACCCATTGACATTGCCGGCGAGCTCTTGAGTTTTCTTTCCTGGTTGCTGTCGACTGTCCTGATGGCGATCATTGAAGTGGTTCCGGTCAGTGACGCGACAGCGTAGGCGATCTGTTTGCCGTCATTTGACCAGGCCGGCCATAGCCCGCGAGCAAACTCCCGAGCCTCACCGCCCGAACTGGCGACAAGCATGACACGCGGGCCGGGATAAGCGACGAAGGCGACCTGCTGCCCGTCAGGCGACCATCGAGGTTGGACGCAAAAGCCGTTGAGATTGGTCAATTGTCGGAGGTCCGCACCATCCGCGCTCATCGACCAAATCTGCGATGAACCACCACGATTTGACGAGAAGACAATCCGCCGGCCATCCCGAGACCAGTCTGGTTGCGTGTTGATGTATTGGTCGTGTGTAAGAGAGACGGGCGTGCCTCCGGAGGAAGAAACAACGTAAAGATTCGTAGCCGCTCCCGCCCTGCTCGCGTAAACGAGTCGACCGCCATCAGGCGACCACGATGGGCTGAAGTCAGCCGCAATGCCCATGTAAGGAGTGAACACCGGTACTGCTACCTGGTCATCGGAACGTGCCTGTGAGTGCGTTCCGGTAATGATGGCTAGAACAATTAGAATAGCGCCACACCGAAGTGTATTCATGCCCGTTCTCCCGATGATAAGTTTATCCTCCCTCGCATGCGTCGCGCCCTCGTGGCAACCTATCACCTGCTGGTATTATTCTAAACACTGCTTCCCAGAGGAAGAGTTTTGAGGGAGGCGATTATGCCGGTCGTTACGTTAAGTCGGTTTACTGTCTTGTATTTCTATATCGGGGTGGCGCTCCTGCTTGGGTTTGTTGCGGCACGTCAAGGCCTTTCGCTGGGGAACAGCATCCTATTCCTCACTCTTGGCTTCATAAGCTGGGGTTTCATCGAATACGGCCTGCACCGTTTCATCTTTCACCATGAAGCGCGGTCGTCCTTGGGTCGTAAGCTCCTTTATTACGCGCATATCTCACACCACGAGAATCCAAAGGCAAGGAGCCGGTTTTTCGCAAGCATGATCTTGAGTTCACCCATCGCTATCACATACTGGCTATTAGCGTGGGCGTTGACGGGCTCGCAGGGAGCAGCGTACTGGCTTTTCATCGGAATGACAGCCGGTTACTTCTGTTACGAGTGGCTTCATTTTCAATGCCACCACGGAAGAAGCCGTTTGCGGTTGTTAAGGTATCTTCGAACGTATCATCTGCTGCACCACTACAGGACTCCGGAATTGCGCTTCGGCGTCACTTCTCCATTGTTTGATCTTGTTTTCGGCACTTTCGCACAGATTCGCAGCAGCCGGCGTTTTCAGAATCAGAGCGCAGTCTAAACAATGGCTAGACCAGGACTATCTGAGCTGGCACGATCTCGTAGGTGTGTGAAAAAGCTCGTAGCTCACAAGCTACGAGCTTCATGTCATTTGTATTGCCAAATCTGGTTGTGATTTGGGCACTGTTCACGCTGGATCACTCATTCTGCACGAACCGAACCAGCATTAGTTGTTACTGTGCGTTGGCACAGATGGCATAGGCCTTGAAGCTCATATTATCGAAGAGGCTGGTGTTAGCCACACCGACGTACCATCCAGCCTGCCCTTGGGGACCCGACTCGAAAATGACTGGTCCATTGCCGCCAGTATAATCAACAATGCGTACTCCGCCTCCTAAGACGCGCTTACCACTGCTGCAGGCAACATTGGCAAACTGAAAGCCAAGTGGACGGACCGGGATTACGGCGCTTTCCAGGATTTCGTGGCCAGTCAATCCGTTCGACCCTGGTGGTCCTTGTTCTCCGGTATCGCCTTTGTCACCTTTATCACCCTTGTCACCTTTATCGCCTTTATCTCCCTTCGGACCGGTTGAAAAATCTACGACCGCGATCGTCGAGTATTTGAGATTCGGGTCGTTATACCGTCTCTCGATACCCCTTATCGGTGGGTTTTCGAAACTGACCTTGCCGGATCCGATTACATTGCCGGCGGCAACACTCACCTTAACGCAAAAGCTATCTCCTGGCCCAAACACCTTGTTCGTTCCGAGGTAAGTGATAACAATCTGGTTCGCCGCGCTTCCTGATGCTGCGAGGAAGTCAGCTGAACTCAATGTGGAGGAGTTCACCATCACGACAGGTTCAAATGATGTAAGCGATCCAATGCTGGCGTCGAATGTCAGCGTAAAGCTATCTCCGGTCTGAATAGCCTTGCTCGAATTCGGATTACCATTGGTAATGTTGACAAACGTAGTCGCACTCGTACCCGACTTGAAGAGATTGGGTGTGACTGTAATTACGGGAGTTATGTTTTGATTGCCACTATCCTGAGCTTGCACAGCCGCCTGCGGCATTAGAGCCCAGGCGAGACACAAACATAACGCGAGAACAGACTTAAACAAATTCATAGATTCTCCTTTTGACTCGCCCTGCAGGCGAGAATTTTGGTTTCGATTCAGCGGCTGATTGATCCGCGTCCGAATTAACGTGGCGGGAGAGTTAAAAACATCACAGGTGTTGTGAGGTTAGGGAGGAAATCAAGAAGGCTGGCAAAGCGCTCGCCTGTTGAAAGTCGCCCATCGGCGAAGCCGACTTGCCCTTCCTAACTTTGGGCCACCTACGGCTTTGTTGAGCTCTTTCGGTCAGACGCTTTATGTAATAAACTCAGCGTCCTAACGCTTCTATAAGTGGTGCGGAAATAAGCTCAAGTTCTTTACAACTCTCGATTAGGAAGTGGAGCTATGAACCTAAGACTGTCTGGCGCACTCCTGCTATTGCTCGTTAGTTTATCCTGCGAAACACTACGCACAGGCGCAGGTGGCCCACCGGATTTGAAGCCTCGCAACACTCCAGTGCAAGTTGGTGAGATGACTCCTGGTTTTAGTCTGGATGATCAGAACGGGCAAAAGATTACGCTCTCCTCGGTGCGAGCAAGTTCGCCGACGGTTCTCGTTTTCTATCGTGGCAATTGGTGACCCTACTGTGCTCGGCAGTTAGCTGAGTTGCGATCACTCCGAAAACCAAATGAGTTGGTAAACGTATTTGCGATCAGCGTCGATACTCCCGCAGAGAGTAGGGAATTCGCAGAAAAAATCGCTGCTGATGGAAAAGGTAAGATCGATTTTTCTTTGCTGTCTGATCCAGGACATCGCGTCATCGATGCTTATGGCGTTCGTGATCCCGACTATAACGGTCAGCAGTTCGAAGGGATTCCACGTCCTACTGTGATTGTTGTTGATAAGACCGGCCGCATTAGTTGGATGAAAATGGAATTGAATTATAAAGAGCGGCCCAATAACGAGGAGATCAGAACAGCGCTGAATTCAATAGGCGGTTGATCACAAACTGAGGAGCGGCGATGAAGTCGCCCATCAGCCCCGGCATTATTCTGGAATAGCGCCTCCCTCATTAGGCCTTTGCTCCTAAGAACTTCACATTTCAGAGTCTTGAGCAAAGCTCAATTGCGTTTCCTACAAAACCGGAGGGTCAAAACACCGATTATCGAAACTCACTAATTAATACAACATCACCACTCACCGCGCCACGACTGAAGATCAATTGCTTCCCATCGCGTGACCAGTCAAACGAAAATACTCGATCTGATTTGAAGCTGGTCAACTGTTTCGCTGGTTCTCCGGTGATAGGCTGCAGCCAAATGTTAGACACGCCACCCATCGTAACAACATAGCTGATCGCGCGGCTGTCTTTTGACCACTGTAGCGGCGGCCAATTCGAGGCGGTCATCGGTACTCCTGCAACGTTAAAAGTGCGTAGTGGTTGCCCGCGGTCAATATTGTAAATATTGAATACTGCCAGCTTAATCTGGGTGCCAGGTTGTTCATCGCGATAAAAGCACGCAACCGTTTTTCCGTCGGGCGAGATAACCGGAGTTGTTGCGTAGCCCTTGATGAGTAATTCCGGTGCTCCGCCTTCTATCGAGACGCGCCATACAGTCGGCTTGCCTGCGCCTAACAGCGTGTACAGCACCCATTTCCCATCAGGCGTACATTGTGGACTCGTTTCCCCACTGCCGCTGGTGAGCTGCCGCGGATTGCTGCCGTCGAGGTTTATCCGCCAGATGTTAGGTGTGCCAGCACGGTCAGAAGTGAAAACAATGTGCCGGCCATCAGGCGTTAGCGTTGGATGATGATTATTGCGCGAGTTGGAAGTTAGCTGACGCTGATTGCTGCCATTGGAATTCATCATCCAAAGGTCCATATTGCCACTAGCTTTCGACGTGTAAACCACCTGTCCATCTGGCGTCCAGGCAATGCCATCACGTCCGTATACTCCGACCGAACCAGTTGTAAGTTGCGTCGGCCGATTCAAGTCTGTGGCACTGGCGAGCCAGATATTTCCTGTTGCTTCTGACTGTAGCGTCACTAATCGCCGCGCATCAGCGGTCACACTGACGCCGTTGTAGTTGTTCAAGTCATTAGTAACTCGGCGGGCTACGCCTCCAGGATATGAAACGTACCAAAGTTGGTTTGAGTCTACGCTGCCGGATTCCGAATCAGATGCGGTGAGAACCACGCCTGTACCATCTGAAACCCAGGCAACGTCACCAATGTAAAGCCAGGTTTGCGAGCTAAGCTGCTTCTCATTGCCGTTGTTCAGTGGCAATTCAACGAGATAGGAATTGTAAGTTGGGACGAAACTCCCGGCGGCGGCTACAAGTTTGCTCTGATCAGGCGACCACGACAGCGAGCGGAAAAAGTTTGGCAACTTCCGAGCGACAATCTTGCGTTCATCTCCTCCGTTTGTTGAAGCAACGATTACCTCATCTTCTCCGCTGTCGGACAAATTCCTTATGAAGGCAATTCGTTGCCCATCCGGCGACAAAGTCACACCACTCGTCACATCCGAGACCACTTTTCGCGCATTTCCGCCTAGCGCAGGGATAACGTACAAATTTGAAGACGAGCCGTTCTTGTCGACTGCGACGTAATAGACAAAGTCTCCATCAGCTGAGAAAGTTAGTTCCGTGTAATACACATCAGAGGCAGGGACAATTTGCACATCGCTGGTTGTGTTTACCTGTCGAACTCGGAGACTCTGCTGACCATTCTCAGTTGACGCATGAACAATATATCTGCCATCAGGAGAAATGGCGGCCGTGTCTGCAGTCCCGGTGGTGGTTAACCGGGCGATACGCATATTTGTGCCGGATTGAATGGAGTTTCTCATGAACCAGCGATAGATGCCGAACGACACTACGACCAAGGCTAACGCAAGCAAACCGAAAAGAGTTTTGACCAGCTTCGGTCTAACGTTTAACTCTTTCGTCGCGGTCGCTGTTGATCCCAGGGACACACTTCCAGTGACCGAAGCGGTTCTTGAAACGTTGCCATCCGTCTTACTGTTTCGAAAACCAATATCACGCGAGGCGGGCTGCTTTGACCGCTCAATCTCTGCGCTCAGTTCCAGGTCACGACGCAAATTCTTTAAGTCGAGCCCAATCTCCTTTGCAAGTTGATAACGCTCGTCCGGACCTTTGCGGAGCGCTTTGCGTACGATGCGCTGTAATTCATCAGGGGCATGCGGTGAGTAGCGCTGTAACGGTATAGGTTCCGTTCTAAGTATCGAGGCCACTACATCACTGGCAGTTGAGCCCTCGAAGGGAACCCGCCCCGCAACCATTTCATAGAGGATTACGCCCAGGCTCCAGATGTCAGTCCGCGCGTCGAGTTCCATTCCACGAGTCTGTTCCGGCGACATATAGTACGCGGTGCCCATGACTTTCCCAGGATCGGTCTTCACAACCTGGACGGTTGCAGCTTCGGGATCGCTAACGAGGCCTTTGTATTCGCTGAGCTTCGCAAGTCCAAAATCAAGAACTTTAACGAAACCGTCTGAGCGGATCATGATGTTGTCAGGTTTGATATCGCGGTGAATGATGCCCGCGGCATGAGCGGCAGCAAGTGCGGAAGCGATCTGTGAGCCGTAGTCGAGAAGCTGATCAAGTTCTAAAGCTGCTTGTCCAAGGCTCTGACGTAATGAAAGGCCTTCAATATACTCAGTCGCGATAAAGTGGGTATCACCATCGATGCCGATTTCATAAATCGTAAAGATGTTCGGGTGATTCAAAGAAGATGCAGCAAAGGCCTCCTGCTTGAATCTGCGGAGACGATCTTCGTCGCGTGTGAATTCAGGTGGCAGAAGTTTTAGCGCTACTGGACGTCGTAGTTGACTGTCCTGCGCCAGGTAAACTTCCCCCATGCCGCCTACTCCGAGAAGAGAGCGTATCTCATAGCGACCGAGCCGTTTACCGGCATGTACATGCATACTGCCACTTCATCGCCGAACGATTACCTAAATCGCGATGCCCGACATTGGGGTTGAGACGGCACGCATCTTAGATCTGGACCAACTCCAAGTTACGACTAAGGTGGTATGGCCGTCCCGCTTTGGTGTAGGTACCTGGGTAAACTGCTCTCTTCACTGGGCGTCACAGAGGCCGAATTGATTTGGATGGCCTGTAGCTTCCGAAAGCTGGTTCGGCCCGTATAGTATCAGGACGCGGCTCTTTACATCTAGGGTTTTTCGACATTAACCTGGAGCTGATCCGGAAGAAAACGTTTGGTACCAGTTAGAGGAGCTTGAAAACGGTGTAAGGGCAGGAAATTACTGCTTTCAAACGGTTCAAAACAAACCGCTTCCAAGAGCTTCATCAACAGGCCGCACCGTCTCCCGCATTTCAGCTGTGGCGCCAACGGTCACTGGGCGAATTCACTGTGCTAAGATGACCGAGATTGGTCCCCCTTCATTGATGCCCTCAAAACCGTCTAATAATCTGTTGGTTCAGGTTCGAATACCTGCGGGGGCACCACCGACTTCTGCCGATTGGAGTATCACGCTGAAATCGCGAACAACTCAAAATTTCTTGAGCCTTATCCAAAGTAGCGTTAATATCCCGCGCACACATTCATATTCAGCTTAACTTGCTAAAGGAGGTTGACATGTTCCCCTTAATCCCCTCAACACCCTTCAAGGTTTGGGCACGAATACTGGTCATAGTGGTTATTCTTGGCGCGACCTTCGCCGGATTTCAACGGCTAACGTTCGCCCAGGACTCAATGGCCGGCAACCACGTTCACTACACGAAATCTGCCGATCAAGATAAACCCTCGCCAACTGGAGCCGTAGCACCGCGGCTGCAGAAGCTCGGCAATCATCAGTTTCCAGTAAGCACAACGAATAAAGATGCGCAGCTCTTCATGAATCAGGGGCTCAATCTCTCGTACGCTTTCAACCATGCCGAAGCCGCCAGAGCCTATAAAGAGGCAGCCCGCCTGGATCCAAATCTGGCGATGGCATACTGGGGCCAGGCACTCGTACTTGGGCCAAACATCAATGCTCCCATGGACCCAGGTGCCGAGCCGGCGGCTTTCGAAATGATCAAGAAGGCAATGTCGCTCAAGTCAAAAGCCTCGCCGCGCGAGCAGGCCTACATCGAAGCGCTCGCCGAACGCTACTCAGGCAAAGCGGAGGATCGCCACGCGCGTGATCGCGCCTACGCCGCAGCCATGCGCAAATTGCAACAGAAGTTTCCAGATGATCTTGACGCCGCAACGCTCTATGCGGAATCAATGATGGATATTCGTCCATGGGGTTACTGGAGCCGTGATGGTCAACCTTATGAAGGAATGGGCGAAGTCGTCGCCGTAATCGAAAAAGTAATCGAAAAGAATCCTCAGCACCCAGGCGCGCTGCACCTCTACATTCACCTGCTTGAAGCAACAGACAAAGTTGACAAGGCAGAGGGCCCTGCCGATCGTTTGCTCACGCTGATGCCAGCGGCTGGTCATATGGTCCATATGCCGGCGCATATCTATCAACGAGTAGGTCGGTATGCCGATGCGGCTCGCAGCAATGAACTCGCAATCGCGGCCGACGAAGATTACATCGCGCAATGCCAGGCACAAGGCCTATATCCGATGGGCTACTACCCACACAACATTCATTTTCTCTGGTTCGCGGCCACGGCTGATGGCCGGAGCAAGCTTGCGATCGATTCAGCTCGCAAGGCAGCTTCAAAAATTCCTGATGAAGCTCTACAACAGATCTCACTGATGGCCATATTTCGCGTAGTCCCTTATTACGCACTGACGCGCTTTGGAAAATGGGACGAGATGTTGCGCGAGCCTGAGCCACCGGAGTTCAGCCCTTATGCGCGTGGAGTCTGGCACTACGGGCGCGGGATAGCTTTCGTTCGCAAGGGGCAGACCGATCAAGCTGAGCAGGAACTTGCAAAAGTCAAAGAGCTCTTGACAGACAAGACGCTTGAGCAGCCTCTCTTTTCACCGAATACGGGGCTCGCAGTGTTGTCGATAGCACCCGAAGTGCTTGCCGGCGAGATCGACGCGGCTAAGAAGAATTACGACGGCGCCATTGCTCATCTCGAGCGCGCGGTCCGTTTGGAAGATGCGTTGGTTTATACAGAACCCGCAGAGTGGCACTATCCGCCGCGCCAGGCTTTGGCCGCCGTGCTTCTGGAGGCCAAGCGACCGGCCGAAGCGGAGACCGTGTACTGGGCCGACCTAAAACGGAATCGAAATAACGGCTGGTCGTTGTACGGTTTGATGAAAGCTTTGCAGGCGCAAAACAAGCGGGATGACGCGGCGCTGATCGAAGCACGTTTTAAGAAGGCCTGGGAACGAGCCGACGTTACGATAAACGACTCTCGATTCGCGCAGCAGTCAACAACGGCTCAAAACGTTTCCAAAAAATAAAGACCGAGCTTTTCGCAACTTCGAGTTGATTAAGTAGCGAGATGTAACAAGTTTGCCGGCTGCTAATTGGCGAAGACTGTTACATCTCGCTTGGCCCATCTTCATTGATCCTCATAAACACCTGGTTCGAGACTCGAGTTGGTTCTTCATTTAGTAATCGCAGCCACGAATTTCACGTGGCGGACGTATTTGCCGTCAGTGAGACTGCCATCATTGTCATCAAAGCCGCTGACGATATCGTTCTCGACCTTGTAGTCCTTGAGCTTGTTGGTACCGCTCTCCTGGTACTGGCTGGGGTGAAAACGGACCCACATGCCGTTTTCTTCAATCGCGTATTCAAGACCACGGATCTTGTCGCCCTCAAGCAACGGCGTTGATTTGATTTCTTCAGCCACGGCGTCGGGCGGGATAGGCTTTTCAGTAAGCAGGATAATCAAGTTTTGGCTGTCAAAACGCTTCGCATAGCCTGCGTAGGCGTACTTTAATTCAACCACCTCTCCTTTAGCTGTGTAGGTTCCACTGGCCTGGCCCGGCTGCAAATCACCAGTTTGCGCTTGTGTCTGTGTGGCTGCCGGCTTGGCTGGAGACGGTTGGCTCACGCTCTGACCGGACCGATTCGTCTCGTTAGTTGCCGACTCCTTCTTATATGAACAGGCAGGAATGATCGCAATACTCAAAAAAAGCGCAGGGAGTAGTAGGCGTCTCATGTATTTGGCTCCTTGGGTGGTTTTTAAGAGCCGGAATCCTATCACAAGACTGAGGGCAGTCTAAGGATGAAGGCAATCAACAGACGAGTCATGGAGTCAGTACCACCGTGCGGTAGCGGGTGGGTGATGCGTTCCACGGAGTCGCGTCAAGGGCCTCTGTCACCCACCCGCTACCGCGCGGTGGTACTGACTCCATGACTCGGCATGCTCTTGAAGACAACGTTGGTTTTACGAATCGCTGAAGCTTACTTCGCTTCTGCTGTTTGAAGCTTACGGCGGTTCAGTAAATCACTTGACGTGGCTGCACGCCTTCTCGCGAGCAAGGCATCGACGGACCAGGGTCCGGGTCCCGCAATAAGCAGGAATGCGCAGCATAAGAGTTGCGCGTATTCGGAGCGTATTTCATGCAAGACCGCCCAGAAGCCGACTTGTGGCGGCACGGGTGGCGGCGGCAAAGGGGAAGTACCTAAGTACAAAGGGATCTTTGTTGAGAGCATCGCGACAACCATTTCTATGATGAATGGAATCGCAATTAGCCGCGTCATCAAACCGGTAAGCAGCAGCATGCCGCCAATGATCTCCAGCCAGCCGTCCGCAGTTGCAGTGAAGTGTGGCGCCGGGAATCCCAACTTCGTAAAACGCCCCACACCCTGATTCGTATAAACAAACTTGAGAATGCCTTCCCACAGGAACACAGCCCCGGCCATTAGCCGAATCAAGATCGTCGCACTCGGACCATCAGTCGGCGGATTGAGCAGCCAATTAACTAGATTGTTCATTTCTCTTCTTCCTTTTGTTCGTGTTGCCGTCACCAGTAAAAGACCGCGATCCGGGTTTGAATATTCCCGTGCACGGGCTGATCATTTGGCGGGAATAAAAAAGCAGGGGTCTCGGTCTTTACTTGGAAGGGGCTTGATCGGAAGCGAGGGAGTTCGTTGCCAGACCAAAGCAAAGTCGTTCGGTTTGAAGAAATTGCTTTGCCGCATTTGTCCGCAGCCTACAACCTGGCGCGGTGGGTTTTGCACAGCGACGATGATGCTGAAGACGTAGTCCAGGAAGCTTACCTGCGCGCGTTCAAGTCATTCAGCGGTTACTACGGTGGCGACAGCCGATCATGGCTGCTGACTATTGTGCGGAATACCTGCTACACGTGGCTGCAAAAGAACCGGTCACTCCGATTCACCGAGCCGATCGAAGAAAAGCTTGACGAAATCGGTTTGAACTTTGCGGATCCAGAAGTGCTTCTCTTGCAGAGCGTCGACATTCAAATGGTCAGACACGCTTTGCAGGAATTACCGGTCGAGTTTCGCGAGGTTGTGGTAATGCGCGAGCTGGAGGGACTTTCCTACAAAGAGATAGCGAACATCGTGGACGTGCCAATTGGCACAGTCATGTCAAGACTGGCTCGCGGCCGCAAACGACTGCAGACGCTGCTCGGCAGTCTGATGGGGAAGGAGGCAAGCATTGAGTTGCCACGAAACGCGTGAGCTGATTCACGGTTATGTCGACGGTGAAGTCGATCTCGTGAAGAGCGTGGAAATCGAAGCGCATATCGCAGCTTGCCGCGCCTGCACGCAGACTTATGAAGGCATTCGCAGTTTGCGTTCGGCCATTGGCGATGGATCTTTAAGGTTTGAGCCTACGGCGAACTTCGAAAAACGTTTGCGTTCTGCTCTGCAAAATGAACGCGATCCGGAACCGAGCGATACGAAACTTCGCTGGCGGTGGCTGATAGCCGCAGTAACGTTGATCAGCGCGGTCATGGTTATTTGGGCAGTTGTGACGCTGGTGGCTCGCCCATCGGCGGGAGACGTTCTGGCCCAGGAGATCGTTTCAAGCCATGTGCGTTCGTTGATGGCCGATCACCTCACGGATGTCCCCTCTTCCGAGCAGCACACCGTTAAGCCCTGGTTCAATGGCAAACTCGATTTCTCACCTACAGTAAAGGATCTAAGTCAGCAGGGATTCAGCTTGAATGGCGGACGGCTGGATTACATCGGCAACCGCCCAGTGGCCGCGCTCGTCTATCAACGCAGGCAACATTCGATCAATCTGTTCGTGTGGCCGTCAACAGAAGCAGTGAGCGAGAAGGCTTCTGTGCATCAAGGTTATAACCTGATTCGCTGGACCAACGCCGGAATGACTTATTGGGCAGTATCTGATCTCAACCTGGCTGAGCTGCAGCAGTTCGCGCAACTGTTCAAAGAGTGAACGTGGCACGGGCGTCCCGCCCGTGGTTCGGTGCGCGGGCGATATTCCTATGGTGAGCGAACACACGGGCGGGACGCCCGTGCCACATCATTAGTAGATCAGTGCGGCGTTGCGGGGGTCAAACTCGATTGAGTTTGGGCCCGGCTTGATTCCGAGGCGCAGATTCCAAACGAAGTGCTGATTGTTTGCAGCACCGAGCCCCACGATCCAATAGTTTCCTTTGGGAACGCCTGAGATCCTGGTCCTTCCAGTCGCATCCAGTCGAATCTTGCCGACGTAAGAACCCTGCATAGCATCAATGCCTTGTTTACACATCGGCGTGCGGTTTTTACAGCCGTCAGCCCAGATTGCGACGGGAGATCGCTTTACCACTGCTCCCGGCGGATCTTGAAATCCCGCACTTCGCAGAACCTCTTCGAAGCTTTGATTGATCACAATTAGCTCTCTTCCCGCGAGCGGGTTCGCAGCTTGTCCAACAAACCCATTGGTTACGTTTAGAACTGCCGGCTCAGCTGCCGTCGGGGTGCTGCCCGACGTTGATGCGGTCGTCGGGACTGGCGTCCTGTTTACAGCTGGTGAAGCTGTGGTATTGCCTGCGGCGGCATTAATTGGTCCTCGAGGTGCTCCGCGCGGCGCCAGAGTTCCGTAGGTGCAGGTGTCGGAACTTCCCATGTACGTCGTATCACCGAGAGCATCCTCACCTGTTTTCTTTTTTCCCATCAGGGTGATTGTAGATCCATCACCTACAAGACTTCCGTCAGGTCTGAGCGTGAATTGCTGTGCACCTGACGCATTGCCCTGGAGATCGATTAGTACCTCTCCACCTTTGAAGCTTACCGTGTAAGGGTGCTCTGACATCGTCTCATGACAACCGACAATCGCGCCGTCTGCATGGAATGTGATGCTGGCCCCACCGGGTCCGTCATATATGCCGCCCATGCGCAAGCCATCTGGAAATGGCCGAGACGGAGGAATGATTTTGTTTAGCATGTCTGACGCACCTGGCGGGGGTGTTAGAGGCACGCTGTGCAGAGTGAGCGCGCCGACTCGGCAGGATGCAGACTTCGCAACGTACACCGGGCCGCTTGTAGTTCTGCTCGTGCCGGGTGTGTATTCGGTCGAGGTCGTTGTTTCGTTGATCGTATACGTTTGCCCGTTCTTTACCGCATCAGGATACTGCTGCGCTTCAAGGGGCGTAAGCGTTCTTTGCGTCGTGTGCGTAACTTGCTGGCTCGAACCTGGAGTCGTTACCGTGGACGAGGTCGATCCTGCCAGGGCCGATCCATGAATTGAAACTAACCCGGGCCCCACAAGGGTCTTACCATCAGGTTGTAGTCTAAGTACGAATGAATCGTTTCCGTTTTTCACCGTGATCAGAATCTGATTGCCTTTGCGTTCAAGTGAATAACGCGTTTGAAGATTTACGTCATCACAACTAAGTCCTGCGCTTTCCCCGTAAGCTAATGTGAGATGGAATTTTTGGGCCGGGTATTCACCATGAAACGTAAGTCCTGGCGCCGCAGTTCCAGTAGAGCCCGTGGCTTTTATGAACGTGTTCAGACCTGTTTGCACCATGCAAGTGAAGTCGTCGAGTCCCTTGGCCGCGCATAGCTTGTGGATTTCATCTTCCGAGGCGTTTCCGGAACTCGTTCCGGAACTCGTTTGAGATGAATACATCTTGTCGAAATTTGCCTTGGCCCATGCGCCGGCCTTTGCGTCTGATTTGAAATAGAGATCGCGGAAGCTTGGCGAAAAGAGTTTTGCCAGGACTTCATTAAAAAGGACGCGGTCGTGATCGTATTTGTGGTCATCCCTTTTGATTACCTTGTAGAGATCAGAGTAAGCCTGGTTGTAGACTTGCTCGATTCGAGTCTCATCAGGTTTCAGTCGCGTATAGGCGCGATGTTCAAGTCCAAAGGCCATGTCATCGATGATCTTGTCGAGAATCATGAACGCGCCCATCTGGCGCTCCACCGTATCTTCGGCGTCTTTCCCTTTGATCTCACTAATGACGCGGGATGGAGCAGGCATTTCGCTGAGGTACGCAGGATCGAGCCTTTGTCCTTGAGCGAGGGTTGAATTAAGAAGTAGCGCAGTGAACACGATGGCAAAGAGAGGCTGAGTGTGATGATTCATTTCTTACTCCGTTGGTGTTTGAGAAAATTTCTAACCGGGAAGGTTCTGGGCCTTCCAGCATGCCGGCGAGTGGAAGTCCGCGACATGCCTATGATCTGAGAAACGGGTGCGGCGCAAGTTTCTAACTATTCCACAGGAAAATCAAGGGTCTTTGATACGGCGGCACGCGAGATTTTGGAGTTTGAGGAGCAAAACGGCCGCAGAGGATTGCGACAGCAGCGAACGAGGTAGTAGCTCAGACTGGCTTAAGGCTCTCATTCATCACCGGGCTTCAGCCCGGTGATAGAGCCCGTCGTCAACACATCAGAACCGTTTCAAGGGTTTGGCGGTGTTCCACCCCGAGCATTGATTTGCTGCTCGAGTGAGAAGCCCCAGCCAGACCCGTTGAAACGGGTCGTGAAAAATGAGGCGCTCGCTACTCACTTGGTTGAAACCAGGTGAGAATGAGAGGTGTTGGCGTTACGGACAACCGAGTTCCGTTTTGATCCGAGTTGCCAGACTGATCAACTGAGCGCTCTGCTCCGCGGTCAACTTCTTGCCGGACTGAGCCTGACACTCGCTGATGAATGACGTGAGTGCAGTACATGCAGTCGCCGTATCGGATCTGCCGACGGCAGAGAGCGCGTTTTGTAACTTGGTGACGAAACTGTTCTCAGTTCCGTGTGGAAGGCTGAAGCTACGAACCAAGGCAATTAGATCGTTGATCTCATCGGGGGTTGAACCCGGGACTTGAAAAGTAAAGGTGAAGACGTCGAACCCACCATTGCCCACCCTAACGTAGACAATGCGCCCAACTCCGTCGCACACATCTATCTCACCGAGACTCTCAGCGACAAGCGGTGTGTTGGTTACGCGGTACAACTTTCTGCTGATAATGTCGTAGACAAAAATGTCGTAGTCGTAGCCTTGGCCTTGCGACTGAAAGGAAATGAGGTTTTCCGAAATGGTGGGCCAACGCTGTTCGCCCGGGATAGCAAGGCGTACTTCTGTGCCTCCGGTCACGGGCTGATAGTAAATATCGTTGTCGCCGTTCCGATCGGAGACATAAACAGCGAGCTCACCATTTGTCTTCGCAAAGCGGTCCTGACCACCGGCTCCGGTAAGCTGTCGAGTAGTGAAGACTCCAGGCGAAGTCTGGACCGCCGAATAGATATCGCAATTGAGCCCATCGTAGTCACACTTCTCCCAGACCACCGCGTCGCCGTCTGGACTGACGGAGGGCCTTGCGTTGTGCATGGAGTTGTCCGTTAGTTGTGTAAGCGTCCCAGTGCTCAGATCATAAAGGCCAATCGTGGCTATGCCCCATTGTCCTGGCGGTTGTGAGCTGCGGTCCTCGAAGGCGACGAGATTTCCACCGATTGACGGGTTACTTCGGCCCCATCCTGGAACGATGGTGCGTGTCTGCGAGACCGTGTCGAAGACCATGATATGGTCTCCGGGGTAATCGACTTCGGTGTAGGCTACACGTGAACCCGAGACATCCGACAGCAGGTCAACGTCGTCGCCGGGAATTTCGTTGTCAATGTTCGTTGAGAGATCATGGTAATGAATTGTCGAACGTCCCATGTAGTCATCATTCGTGTAAGTTATCAGGCCGCACTCCACATGAGGATTTGTTTGGTCTCCAGGTTCGTTGTTGACAACCTGAAATGTACCTTGCAGCGGTATCGCATCAGCGGTGTTTAGAACAATCGTTGAGTCAGTCAGTACGCTTACGGCAGAGGCTCGGGCTGCAGTCAGGCTGCTAATAATTAAGGCTCCAGAGACCAGCAAGACACAGAGTAGGCGAAATTGCTTGAATCGATTACGAGTGGATTTTTGTTGTGCTTTCATGATTCCTCCTTCATCTAATGTGAGCATGGACACACTTGTACCTGTACAAACCCTATCGTGTTTGTAGGATGCATAGTCCGAAATGACTTCCGGATCGAGGTTGGTAATGCGAGCGATTGAAGCCTTTATTGAGCTCTCATATCATCGGTTGTTCATACTGGGTACCCTCTCTCCGAGGATTGTCTCAAGAGACCTATCGAACCTCTCAAGTGAAAGTGACGTGAATTGGAGAAACGTCACAACCACGATGGGTTGGTTTTCCTTAGGATGAAGTCGCATCATTACCTGCCGCATGTTGGGACCGTTTAGTTTTGCAATTCAAATGTAGTTTGCCGGTGCGACTCCCAACCCCATTTCCGGAATCGGTCAGCATTAGCTCCATTTAGTGAAAGAAATACGGGTCGAGAAGTGACGCCTTTTCATTGACATTCTCACAAAGGGGTTATTTACTTAGGCACCCCGAAAACCATGTTTTAACTCACTACTGTATTGACCAAATGAAAGGTGCCTTCGTGGGAGATCCTTCATTTCGCAATTGACCACTACCGTCTGAAAGGAGACCTCAAAATGAAAAAGATGACAGTGCTCTTTGCTGCAATGCTCTTCGTTATTGGCATCGCTCTGGTTTTTCAGAAAGCCAAAGCCTTAACCCCGGTTCCTTCTAAGCCTGACCTGATTGTCGACCAAAAGCGATTGTTGCAAAACTGGATAGTGCGCGACGAAAAGCTGCCGGCTACTTTCTGTAGTGTTGAAGAAGGCGGAATCACTCCCGGGGAGCATACGCTTCTGCGTTTTACCGTTTCGACGCCAAACATCGGCACGGCAGACTTGACGCTCGGCGACCCAAATGTGCATTTCCTTGCAGGAGATGGATTGTATGAGTTCGCGACTTGTCACCGGCACTTCCATTTTCGGCATTACACCCTTTACGAACTAATCGATCCGGCGACAGGCTTTACCTGGCGCGCAGCCAAGCGCGGCTTTTGTATGATTGACGTAGAAAAGTTTCAGGACTATCCGGGACCAGCTAACAACGATCGAAACTATCTGTCGTGTGGCGCGCCAGCTACAGCCACGTCACCGGCGATTCCCGGCAATCAGGGGATTAGTGTGGGCTGGGCAGATACCTATGTTTGGAAGCTCGGTGGCCAATACTTCGTTTTAGATGGAGGAGACGGTCAGCCAGTCGTTCCGCCGGGCACATACATCCTGCGCATAACCGTAAATCCGCCTTTCGACGCAACAGCCGGCGAACCGTGTCCCTTTACGGATCCAGCTGGTCATTGCCACCAACTTCCGGAACTGAATTACTCTAACAACGTGGCTGAAATTCAGATTGATATTCCCGATCACCCGGGTAAGCAGGGAGTTGGGCCACTGAAGAATCAGCCACAGATCACCGAAGAGCCAATCGATTAGCTATTCACACCCCGGGGGATTCGTATCGCTGAGCTGTCCTCACTCGATCGGATCCCCTTTTACAACAAGTGACCTGAGCAAAACGTGGCACGGGCGTCCCCGCCCGTGATGATGCCCCCAAAACGAGATTGAAAAGTCAGACTAGACTGGGGACGCCTGTGCTACGTCGGCTCATCACGGGCGGGACGCCTGTGCTACGTCGGCTCATCACGGGCGGGACGCCCGTGCCACGCTTGCGTTGGTTTGTTACCTCATGATCATGACTTGATTAAATTAGAGCTACCCGTCAGACTACTCATCAGAAATCTTGAAGTCAGCGCTGAAACTAAGCTGACCTCGAACCGGCTCATGACTCAACCAGTAACTCTCCCCGGAGCACGCAATGAACGTTCGGTCTGAAAATCCTTTAGACCTTTCTCCTTCACAGAAGCGCGCTCTTCTCGCAGAACTACTTCGAAAAAAAGTCTCCCCCGTCACACAAGCTCCGCTCTCATTTGCCCAACGGCGATTATGGTTTTTGAGCCGTATGGAACCCAAGAGTGCCGCCTACAATATTGCCCGCGCCTATCAAATCAGGGGCAACCTCGACGTCAAACTACTGCGTGAGTCCCTCAATATGATTGCGGCTCGTCACGATGAATTACGCGCGAGTTTCGATGTGGTGGATGGCGAGCCCGTGCAATTCATTTCCGATGCCGTGGGAATCCATGTTCCGCTAGTGGACCTGACAGGTCGAAGCGAAAAAGATCGTGCTGCAAAGCAATTGATTGCAAGCGAAGCCTTGGGATCATTTGATCTAAGACAAGCACCACTGTTGCGAGCTCGCCTGCTGCGATTGGCGCCCGACGATCACATATTGCTGTTGACGCTTCATCACATAGTCAGTGACGGATGGTCGATGGGCATACTCGCGCGTGAGTTTGGCTCAATTTATGACGCGCTATCCCAAAATATTCCACCTGAGCCTCCTTCACTAACGATCCAATATGCCGATTTCGTTCGTTGGCAGCGCGAGACTATCGAAGGTGAAGAATTCGAACGGCAGATCGCATATTGGCGATCGCAGTTGGCAGAAATACCAAACGTTCTCAGCCTGCCAACCGATCGTCCTCGCCCGTCAGTGCAGCGATACCGGGGCTCGTCTTACACGCAGAAGTTTTCTCAGAGTTTGAGCACCGAGCTCAATGAATTGAGCCTTCAGGAGAGAGTGACGCCATTCATGACGTTGCTCGCTGCCTTTCAGGTCTTGTTAATGCGATATTCCGGCCAGCAGGACATTGTCGTCGGAGCGCCGATCGCTGGTCGAAATCAACTTCAAACAGAGAATCTCATCGGACTTTTCGTGAATTCCCTGGCGCTTCGCGGTGATCTTTCAGGCAATCCCAGTTTCCGCCGATTGCTCAATCGCACAAAAGAAATCACGCTCGACGCGTATAAAAATCAAGCGGTGCCTTTTGAAAAACTGGTTGAGGATCTGAGGCCGGAGCGGAGCCTGACATACTCGCCAATCTTCCAGGTGATGTTTTCACTTCAAAACCAGCCACGCACTCGCCTCGAGTTGTCTGGTCTGCGCGTAGAGCAGTTGCCGCGTGAGACAGAGACTTCGAAATTCGATCTCACGCTGTATATGAGCGAAACTTCGGAAGGTCTAAGCGCCTATTACGAATACAACACTGATCTTTTTGATCATGGCACGATCGAACGTCTTGCAGCCCACTTTGAAAATCTTCTGAAAGGCATCGTGCTCAATCCCGACTGCCAAATTTCTGAGTTGCCATTACTCTCCAAAGCCGAGCGGCAGCAACTACTAACTGAGTGGAGTGGCAAGTCAACCCCTTATCCACGGAGCGCCACACTCAAGGAGTTGTTTGAAGAGCAAGTTCGAATTGCTCCCCACGCGGTGGCCTTAGTGTTTGAGGAAGAGACGTGTTCTTACGACCAGCTGAATCGCAGAGCGAATCGATTGGCCCATCACTTGAGGAAACTCGGAGTGGGGCCGGAGATCGTTGTCGGAATTGCGATGGAGCGCTCCATCGACATGATTGTGGCTCTGTTGGGTACATTGAAGGCAGGAGGCGCGTACTTGGCGCTCGACCCAGCATACCCGCGCGAGCGGCTCGCTTTGATGTTGAAAGATACTGGCTGTTCGGTCGTGATTACGCAGCAACATCTGCGCCCGCTGTTGCCCCAATCAGATGCAACAGTCATTGCCTTGGACGATGACTGGCAAACGATTGCTTGTGAGAGCGAAGAGAACCTCGAGAACACTTCTGAACCAGATAATCTCGCGTATATAGCCTACACGTCTGGATCAACCGGCACACCTAAGGGCGTGGGCATTACGCAGCGCAGTGTTGTTCGGCTGGTCAAGCAAACCAACTACGTCAGCCTTGATCGTGACCAGGTATTCCTGCAGTTTGCTCCTCTGCTGTTTGACGCTTCGACGTTCGAGATTTGGGGGAGCTTATTAAATGGAGCGCGGTTGATTGTAATGCCACCCGGTCTGCCTTCGCTTCGCGATCTCAGTGAGACGATAGCGAGCCAAGGTGTGACGACGCTATGGCTGACCGCAGCGCTCTTTCATCAAATGGTGGACACCGAGCTCGAGACTGTTATCGGAGTGCGTCAGCTCCTCGCCGGTGGAGATGTATTGTCAATTGCTCATGTGGAACGAGTCGCGAGACAGAGAGCTGGATGTACATTGATAAATGGCTACGGTCCGACAGAGAACACAACCTTCACCTGTTGTTATCGAGTAAAACCAACCGACCGCTTTGTCCGTGGAGTGCCAATCGGCCGGCCCATCTCCAATACCCAGGTTTACATACTCGATCGGGAGATGCAGCCCGTTCCTGTGGGCGTGACCGGCATGCTCTACACTGGTGGTGATGGCCTCGCGCGTTGTTACTTGAACGATCCGCGAATGACAGCCGAGAAATTTGTGCCGAATCCATTCGGTGAAGGAAGGCTTTACAGAACGGGAGATCAGGCCTGCTATCTTCCAGACGGAAATATTGAGTTTTTAGGCCGACATGACCAACAAGTTAAAGTTCGCGGTTATCGTATCGAGCTTGGAGAAATCGAGACAGTTCTCAAACAGCATCCCGCCATCAGGGAATCTGTTGTGACGGCGACAGCGAGCGCGGTAGGCAAGGACAAGCAATTGACGGCCTACTTCGTAGCGAGGTCCGGCGAGATAACTGTTGAAGCGCTTCGAAACTTTCTGCGTGAAAAACTTCCTCCATACTGTCTACCTGCCTTCCTGATTCCGCTGGAAGCTTTACCATTAACGCGCAGCGGCAAGATAGACCGGGCTGGGCTCCCGGATCCTTTAATTAACAGAGTTGATTCGGTCGGAATGTTTGAGCCACCGAGTTGCGTTACAGAAAAGAGGCTGGCCGCGTTGTGGGCACGGCTGCTGGAACGCGACCCAATTGGCATTCACGACAATTTCTTTGAACTCGGCGGACACTCGCTACTTGCCGTTCGACTGGTGGCAGACATTGAAAAAGAATTTGGCAAGCGAATTCCTCTGGTTAGTCTGTTCCAGTACGCGACCATTCATTCAATGGCTGGCTATCTTGATAGAGAAGTTGCGACTCTTGACTGGCCCACTCTGGTCAGGATTCAACCCGAAGGTTCAAGGCCGCCGCTCTTCTGCGTTTCGGCGCCCAACATCAATGCGCTTGGATACGTCGCGCTCGCACGCCGGCTGGGCCCCGACCAACCTTTGTATGGTCTGCAGGCTCAGTATCCCGAGGATATTGAAGGCGAACATAGCCAGATGGCTGTAGAAGATCTAGCGACCGAGTACCTGAAGGCAATACGTGATATCCAAGCTGCGGGTCCCTATCAGTTTATTGGTATGTGCCGCGGCGCTCACATTGCTTTTGAAATGGCGGGACGGCTCGAAGCTGAAGGTCATAGTGTCGCGTTTCTTGGGATCCTGGATACGTGGGCGATGGAAAATACCTACAACTATATCTGGTTTATCAAATACTACTTTCGCCGTCTCAAAGCGTTGCTCCGATTTTCCCCGAGCGAGCAGATTGATGTCGTTAAGAGGAAAGCACGTGAGGTTATCAGAGGATTTCGCGTTCGGAATGTTCTGACGGAAGGTTTAACCGCTGCCGAACTGTACCGGAACCCTTTGCATGAAGTCTATTTTCCGGGTCCTGACTTTGTGTCGAAAAAATATCCGGGCCGAATATCGATCTTCCGCATTCGTCGGCAGCCAATTGATCGAATTCGCGATGACTATCTCGGATGGGCAAATCGCGCAGATAAGGGGATCGATGTTCACGTGATTCCAGGAAGACATGTGGGATTGCTGAGAGAACCGAATGTCGCAGTACTTGCTGAGCAACTCGAGCAGCACCTCTTGCGCGACTGGAGCGAAGCTGATGCGTATGCTTGTTGTAAGGAGAAACACAGTAAGCTGAACTCAATCTCGCAACTTCATTCTTTTTTACTCCTGCCAACCTTGCTGTTTATCGAAGAAGCAATACGCGCCGTTAATGCCGGAGAAATACTGCCGGAGTTAATTCGAGAGGCAATTCTGTGAGTTCTTATCTCGCAACGAGGCCGACTGGTTGCGGGTGAAAGTCAAGGAACACCTGATCCGTACCGGGATGGCCTAAGAAATTCGTCAAGACCTCGGCAAGCACTGAACGATAATCAACGAGTATTTTGAGTCCACTTGGACCAACTGGATTCAGGGAGTTTGCGTCCGGTCCCATTTCTTCCTCGAGACCGGGCCACCGTCCATGCACCCTGCCGCCATTAACCTTACCGCCGAGACCCAGTAGTGCGAACCCGCGACCGTGATCGGTTCCTAGGGATCCGTTTTCATAAGTTCGCCGTCCGAACTCCGTCATCACAAGCGTGACTACGCGTTCACGATGACCAATCAGGTCAGCGTCAAACGCTGCCAGCCCTTGCGCGAGCTGCCGGATAAGGTCTGCTTGTTGGCCGGTCGCTCCTCCCTGAAAGAAATGTGTGTCCCATCCTCCCAGATCCAAACAAGCTACTTCCAGGCCAACGCTGGCTTTTACAAGTCGGGCGATTTCCTTCAAGCCACGCCCAAAAGCGTCATCGAGATACGTAGCACCGCCTTCTGGTTTGTAGTCGGAACCCCGCAGCAGCTCGACGCGCCGCAGCAGATCGAGCGTTGACTTGCCGGATTGACCAACCATCCCAGCTTCAGCGCCGTACAACGATGCAAGAGCGGACGAAACTGCGAGCGTGTCATTGAGTGGTGTCTTGATCTGCACTTCTTCGATTGACTCGATCGCGCTGGCAGTGGGAGCTCCGCGGAGAGATTCGGGAATTGAAGATCCGATCGCCACTGCTGAAAGGGGAGTCAATTCAGCGGCATTACGCGTACGTAAATAACGGCCGAGCCAGCCGCCCCCAGCCGTGCGACCATACGATTCGCCATGTTCCATCTGATCTTGTGCTTCAAAATGCGAGCCCGTGGGATTGTCCGTGCCAACCGCCTGCACGATTCCCAGCCTCCCTTCATGAAATGCCGGCAACAGCGGTGCAAGCTGGGGATGAAAGCTATAGAACTCATCAAGCTTCAATCCGATCGCATCACCTTTGGGCGTGGCAATAGCGAGCGTGGGTCTTGATTTGTAGTACTGATCGTCGCCATATGGCACAACCATGTTCAGCGTGTCAGCTGCACCGCGAAGAAAAATACAGACCAGCGTACGCTCGCCAGCAGTTTGCGCGCCTTCATTTGGCACTAACAGTTCACGGAGAAAGGCTCGACGCGAAGTACGCATGCTCAACACCTCTGAAACGCCGGCGATGCCAGAACCAAGGCTGCTAACTCGGCTGATTGATTGTCGCTGCTCTGAGTGCGCACATAATCGTCAAGCGCCTTTAGTTCGGTTGCGGATCCTGCGCGTCCAATGAAATAGGAGATAAGCTTTCCTGCATTGAATTCACTGCCGGGTCCAATGGCATGGGTCAGTTGGTCCAGCGAAACGTTTACAGCCGGAACACGATTGGAAGCGACCGCAAACGCAAAGTTCCATCTCCACAACAAAGTGCCAAGCCAGGGGGCTGTTCGATCGGGATAGCCATCAGGAGTAGGGTGTTGAAACGGGCCCTGGCCCATGCGCTGAAGATATTCGATCAGTTGTTGATGAGCGTGAGTGTCGGCGCCTAATGCTCGCAGCGAGCTTGCGATGAAGTGAAAAGGCCGCTTGAATTTTAAGCCCCGGGAATTTTTGAATTCATCAGCGGTAAGAATCGTCCGCAGTAACGACTTGATGTCTCCGTCAGTATTATCGAAAACGGCCGCCACGCGGTTCACGAGCGAGACGGGCGG
>Ga0126384_10000332_pt1 | contig 25524 bp, 24 predicted proteins | sample PanSoiMetPlot_36_FD_92543 | JGI IMG/M metagenome (GOLD analysis project Ga0126384, IMG submission 92543) | Tropical forest soil microbial communities from Panama - MetaG Plot_36 | ecosystem: Environmental > Terrestrial > Soil > Tropical forest > Bulk soil | place: Panama | collected 2016-02-17 | reverse complement strand
GATACACGGGTGCCGGACCTTATCAGCCAAGCGAGCGCAGGCGACGGCTTTGGCGTACATTCTCCGCGATGGCACAGCTGATTGACGGCAAAGCGATCGCTTCAAAGATCCGAGCGCAGCTCTGGCAAGAGGTCGAGCGTCTTCGCGCGACTGCGGGCATCGTTCCGGGTCTGGCGGTGGTTCGCGTTGGCGAAGATTCCGCGTCGAAGATCTACGTCACCGCCAAGCGCAAAGCCGCCCAGGAAGTCGGGCTCAAGGACTGGGAGTACCACTATGATGCTTCGGCAAGCCAACGGCAGCTGCTCGATCGGATCGGGCAGCTCAACGAGAGCACCGAAGTCCACGGCATCCTCGTGCAACTGCCGCTGCCCCCAAACCTCGACTCCGAGGAGGTCATCAGCTCCGTCCTTCCGCGCAAAGACGTGGATGGTTTCCATCCGGTGAATGCAGGCAAGTTGCTGCTTGGGCGGCCCGGCCCCAGACCCTGCACTCCCTTGGGAGTGATGAGGCTTTTGGATGAGATCGGGTTCAAGGTGAGCGGCAAGCGAGCAGTGGTGGTGGGACGGAGCAATATCGTTGGCAAGCCGATGATGCTGCTGCTGCTCGCCGCTGACGCGACGGTGACGGTTTGCCATCGCAAGAGCGATATCAGCCGGGAAATCCCGGAAGCTGATCTTCTGGTGGCCGCGGCCGGCTCGCCCGAGCTCGTCAAAGGGCGGTGGATTAAGGAAGGCGCGGTGGTGATCGACGTCGGCGTGAACCGCGCACCGGATGGCAAGCTCCTGGGCGACGTGGAATTCAAAGCGGCCGCGCAGCGCGCCTCGCACATTACCCCCGTTCCCGGCGGGGTGGGCCCAATGACGGTGGCAATGCTCATTCAGAACACGGTCAACGCGGCGAAGTCCTCCTTGGCCTGATCCCCTCGCGCTTGCAATTGAAACGAAATGGCATTATCGTTTCAAGTGAAATGACCCATGTAGCCGCAAATACGGCGCTTCAAGCCCAGGCATCCGGCGTGCTCACCCGGGCGGTGCTGCGGGCGGCAGGCAATCTGGGGCTGTCGCAGAGGGCGCTGGCGGCGGTGCTCGGCGTGAGCCCCGCTTCGCTGTCTCGGCTGTACAAGGGATCGCGATTGATCGACTCCAGGAGCAAAGAGGGAGAGATCGCCGTGCTCTTCCTTCGGGTGTTTCGCAGTCTCGACGCTCTGATGGGTGGCTCGCGGGAGAAAAGCCAGAAGTGGCTACAGGCGGAAAATGTCCATCTGGGCGGAGCGCCCGTTCAGCTGATCGAAACCGTTCCGGGTCTCGTGCATGTCGTCCAATATCTGGATGCAATGCGGGGGAATCTCTAACCTCCGTCGTCTCAAATCGAGCCCCTGGCGAGTGGTCGAGTCGCAGCATCTGATCTCGACCCTGAAGCTGGTGGACACCTTGGACGAGCAAAGGCTCCTCGAAGAGCTGATCGACCGTCACAAGCCGGCGCTTCCCAAGCAGCCAGGGGTAAGTCAGCTGCACTTCCTGCTCTTCACGCCCTTTCGCTACCCGCCCTTAAGGCACGGCTCGCGCTTCGGTCGACGCGACGAGCTTGGCATCTGGTACGGCTCCGAACAGCTCAGAACCGCATTCGCGGAGAAGGCGTACTATCGGTTCGTCTTTCTGAGTGGACCCAAGGTGGACCTTTCGCCGATCACCGTCGAGCAAACCGCGTTTGTCGCCGAAGTGGAGTCGCGCAAAGCAATCGATTTGAGCAAAGCGCCCTTCGACGCGCACCGCGCGGCGATCTCGTCGAAAACGAGCTATCTGGCCAGTCAGACGCTGGGGCAGGCGATGCGCGCGGAGGGAGTGGAGGTCCTTCGGTACACTTCGGCTCGGGACGTGGAGGAGGGGACGAATTTGGCCTTATTGTCGCCCAAGGCGTTCGCGCGCGCCACCCCGCGCTCCGCCCAGACGTGGACCTGCATCGCCGAGCAGAAAAGGGTGCGCTTCACGGAAAAGCACGCGCTGCATGCACCCAGCGCTGCATTCAGCTTCGACCGCTCGCAGTTCGAAGTAGCCGACAGGCTTCCGACACCTGCCCTGTAGCGTCCGGCTGGAGCCGGCAAAGCTCGACCCGCTTGGAGAGCGCGGGCCGCTCAACCCCGCGTGCGCAACGCGCTGACGATCATTCGCGTCGCGGGCGATCGATTCAAGGTGTAGAAGTGAATTCCCGGAACTCCGCGGTTGAGAAGCTCGATACACTGCACCGTGGCGTGGGCGACGCCGAGCTGCGTGACGGCGTCGGGATCATCCTTGACCCTTTCCAATTGCAGAGAGAGCCGCATTGGAACGGTGGCGCCGCACAGCCGCACAAAGCGATTGAGTTGCTCGTAATTGGTGATCGGCATGATTCCGGGCACGATGGGGATGTTGATTCCCACCCGGCGAGCCCTCTCTACGAAATCGAAGAAGAACGCATTGTCGAAGAACAGCTGGCTGATGACAAAATCGACGCCGGCGTCCACTTTGCGCTTGAGGTTTTGGAGATCGTCGTCTCGCGAAGGCGCCTCGATGTGTCCTTCCGGATAGCAAGCCCCTCCGATGCATAGGGTGTGGTCCTTTTCACGGATCAGCTCGACCAACTCGGAGGCGTACCGAAAGCCGCCCTCCACCGGCGCAAAGCTCTTTTGGCCGATTGGAGGGTCTCCGCGGAGCGCGAGGATGTTCTCTATGTCGGATTCAAGCAGTCGGTCTACGATGTCGCTCAGCTCTTCGCGCGTGTGGCCGACGCAGGTCAGATGGGCCATCGCCTCGATCCCAGTCGTCTGTTTGATCTCCTCGACGAGCTGAAGCGTCTTGTCCCGGGTGCTGCCGCCCGCGCCGTAAGTGACTGAGACAAAGCCCGGCTCCAACCCCGAAAGCTCCTCGAGCGTCTTGCGAAGGTTTTTCCAGCCGTCTTCAGTCTTGGGCGGGAAAAACTCGAACGAGAAGCAGGGCTTCGAAGGGTTAAGGCGGTTTCTTATTTTCATCGTCGCCCGCTGTGTTGCGCTTACGACCGAACTGCTTGATTGCGTTGAAACCGTCGTTATAGTCCGCGCGCGTCCTTGGCGCCCCAGGAGATCACTTCATGCCCCGGCAAACGCCTCTCTACGACGCTCATCGCAAGTTGAGCGCCCGGATGGTCGATTTTGCGGGATGGGAAATGCCGGTGCAATACACCTCGGTCATTGCCGAGCACGAAGCGGTGCGCACGGCCGCCGGCCTCTTCGACGTCTCCCACATGGGGGAAATCGAGTTCAGCGGCAAGGGAGCTCTGGACGCGGCCAATCGACTTCTCTCCAATGACCTGGCGAGGATTTCGGACGGGCAAGCGATCTATTCGGGGTTGCTCAATGACCGCGGCGGTTTCGTCGATGACGTGGTCGCTTACCGCTTCTCAACCGAGCGGATTTTGATCTGCGTCAATGCGAGCAATCGAGAAAAAGATTATCAGTGGATGAGCCAGCGAGCGGTCGGAGTGGAGCCCGCCAATCGAAGCGATGACTACGCGCAACTTGCACTACAAGGGCCTAAGGCGGCGGCGGTGCTGCAGCGCCTGACGCCCACAGATTTGTCGGAGATCCCCACGTACCACTTTGCAGAGGGAAAGGTGGCTGGCGTTCCCTCCATCATCTCGCGGACTGGATACACCGGCGAAGACGGCTTCGAGCTGTACTGCCCCCCGGCAGATGCCGAGAAGCTCTGGTTGGCATTGCTCGAAGAGGGCAGGGAAGCGGGCCTCAAGCCGGCCGGCCTGGGCGCGCGCGACTCGCTTCGAACGGAGATGAAGTACGCGCTCTACGGCAGCGACATCGACGAAGAGCACACGCCGCTGGAAGCCGGCCTGGGATGGATCGTTAAGCTGGACAAGGGAGATTTCATTGGGCGGTTGGCGCTGGAACGGCAAAAGGCGGAGGGCGTGCGACGCAAGCTCGTCGGATTCGAGCTCACCGGTGCTGGCGTACCTCGGCACGGCTATCGCATCCTCGAAAAGGGTAACCAGGTGGGTGAAGTGACCTCTGGTACGCTCGGCCCATCCGTCAAAAAGCCGATCGGCATGGGCTACGTGCCGCCGCAGATTGCATCGGAGGGTTCCGCCTTTGATGTGGAAATCCGGAACCGCCCAGTTGCTGCCAGGGTGGTCAAGACGCCATTCTGGAAGAAGCAGTAAACACCGCGTTGGAGGAGCAAACGTCGATGGCTGAATATCCCCAGAATCTGAAGTACACGAAGGAGCACGAGTGGGCGCGAAGGGAGGGGAAGTCGGTCGTCGTCGGCATCACCGCCCACGCGCAGGAAGAACTCGGGGACGTGGTGTACGTCGAGCTTCCCAAAGTAGGCAGCACCATCAGCGCGGGCACTCCATTCGGGGTGATCGAATCCACCAAGGCCGTATCGGAGCTCTTCGCGCCGATCAGCGGAAAAGTCGCGAAGGTGAACGATTCGCTTACCAACTCGCCGCAGACAGTGAACGAAGATCCCTACGGGGCGGGCTGGCTCATCGAGGTTGAGCCCGCGGACGGGCAGCAGATTGACCAACTGATGAACTCGGCTGACTACGAGAAGCTGGTCAAGGAGAAGACCGGCTAAAACACCGTGGCGGCTTGGGGCATTGCCGTCGGTGGGCCGTGGGTTTCCCGCCGCCGCTCGGACCGTTATAGAAGGCGACTGTCTACTAGACCACAGATGAGGACTCACCCGCCGCATGCCAGCGATCCTGAAGCGCACTGACAGCTTCGTCGACCGACACATTGGACCCGACGATGTCGACGTGAAATCCATGCTGCGACTGTTGGAGGTCGCCTCGCTCGAGGAGCTGATCGGCTCGACCGTGCCGCGCCAAATCCGCAGCGCACGTCCGTTGAAGCTTCAGCCGGGCAAGAGCGAGTTCGAGCTGCTCGAGGAGCTCGAGGCGATCGCGGCCAAGAATCAGGTCTTCAAATCGTTCATCGGAATGGGGTACTCGGACTGCACCACCCCAGGGGTGATTCTGCGGAACGTCTTCGAGAATCCCGGCTGGTACACCCAGTACACTCCATACCAGGCGGAGATCTCGCAGGGACGGCTTGAGGCTCTGCTGAACTTCCAGACGATGGTCGCCGATCTCACGGGCTTCGAGCTGGCGAATGCATCGTTGCTCGACGAGGGAACGGCCGCCGCAGAGGCGATGACCATGGCCCGCGCGCTTCATGGAACCAGCTCGGCCGACGTCTTCTTCGTCTCGGAAGGATGTCACCCGCAGACGATCGCGGTGGTGAAGACGCGAGCGCAGCCGCTTCGGATCCAAGTCCGCGTCGGAGACCACCGCACGTTCAAGTTTCAAAGAGACGTTTTCGGCGCGCTCGTCCAGTACCCAGCCACCGACGGCTCGGTCGAAGACTACCGCCCGTTTTGCGAGCGCGCTCACGCAGCTGGCGCGCTGGTCGCAGTCGCCGCCGATCTGCTCAGCCTGACGCTCCTCAAACCTCCGGGCGAGTTCGGCGCCGACATTGCCTTGGGAAGCGCGCAGCGGTTCGGCGTCCCACTTGGATACGGGGGACCGCACGCCGCTTACTTCGCGACCAGGGCGGAAAACGCGCGCCACGTGCCCGGCCGGATCATCGGCGTGTCGCGGGACGCTCACGGAAGGCCCGCCCTGCGCATGGCGCTGCAGACGCGCGAACAGCACATTCGCCGCGAGAAAGCGACCAGCAATATCTGCACTGCTCAGGTGCTGCTGGCGGTGATGGCCAGCATGTACGCGGTCTACCATGGCCCGAAAGGACTCCGAGCCATTGCGGCGCGAATCCACCGGCTGACGCAAGTGCTCGCGCGCGGTCTGACCGAGCTTGGGTTCAAACCGAGGCACGAGCAGTTCTTTGACACGCTGCGAATAGAAGCGACGGCTCAGGAGTGCCAGAGCATCATTGAGCGCGCGGCGCGCACGCGGATGAATTTTCGCCGGATCGATGAGCGATCGATCGGCCTTTCGATGGACGAGACGCATGGTGCGAAGGACCTCGAGGCAATCTTCGAGGTGTTCTCAGGGTCCCGGTCACTTGGCACGACCACGCCCCGTGTCCGCCGTTCTTTGGACCAACTCGCCGAAGGCACCGCGGAGGGCTTTCTCGGACCCCTGGCTCGCACCACCAGCTTCCTGCAGCACCCGGTTTTCAACAGCCATCATTCTGAGACCGAGATGCTGCGCTACATTCACCGGCTTCAGTCACGCGACCTGTCGCTCGCCGACTCGATGATTCCGCTCGGTTCATGCACGATGAAGCTGAACGCCACCTCGGAGATGGTTCCCGTCTCTTGGCCCCAATTCGCGCGGATTCATCCCTTCGCCCCGGTGGAGCAGGCGGCGGGATATCAGGTGATCTTCAAGCAACTCGAGTCGGCGCTGGCGGAGATCGCCGGATTGCCGGCGGTGTCGCTGCAGCCCAACGCGGGCTCTCAGGGCGAGTATGCAGGCCTGCTGGTCATCCGAAAATACCATCAAGGTCGCGGGGAAGGGGATCGCGATGTCTGCCTCATTCCCTCGTCCGCCCACGGCACCAATCCCGCATCGGCAGTCATGGCAGGCTGCCGAGTCGTGGTCGTCAGTTGCGATGAGCAGGGCAATGTGGACCTTTCGGATCTTCGAGCCAAGGTCCAGCAGCACCGGCGCAAGCTCGCGGCCCTGATGGTCACTTATCCTTCCACCCACGGAGTGTTCGAGGAGGAGATTCGACAGATCTGCTCGGTCATCCACGAAAACGGCGGCCAAGTGTACATGGACGGCGCGAACATGAATGCGCTGGTCGGGCTGTGCCGTCCGGGCGAGTTCGGCGTGGACGTCTGCCACTTCAATCTACACAAGACGTTCTGCATCCCCCACGGCGGCGGCGGTCCAGGCATGGGGCCAATTGCGGTCCAGGCGCATCTGGCGAAGTACCTGCCATCTCATCCGCTGATTTCCACCGGCGGCGAAGATGGCATCGGCCCAGTCTCATCTGCGCCGTGGGGAAGCGCGAGCATTCTTCCGATTTCTTGGGTCTACATCCAGCAAATGGGTGCGGAAGGCATGGCTCGCGCGACGCAGGTTGCGATCTTGAATGCGAATTACGTCGCTCAGCGTCTAGAGCCCCACTACCCGGTGCTCTTTCGTGGAAAGAACGGCCGCGTGGCACACGAGTGCATCGTCGACCTGCGACCGCTGAAGCGTACCGCAGGCATCGAGGTGGAAGACGTGGCGAAGCGGCTGATGGACTACGGTTTCCACGCGCCCACGGTCTCATTTCCCGTCCCCGGCACCATGATGATCGAGCCTACCGAAAGCGAGTCGAAATCGGAGCTGGACCGCTTCTGCGATGCGCTGATCTCGATTCGAGAAGAGATCCGCGAAATCGAGCGAGGCCTGGCTCCGCGAGAGGACAACGTTCTGAAGAATGCTCCGCACACGGCCGAGGCGGTGACCGCTTCTGCCTGGACCCATCCTTATCCCAGGGAGAAGGCCGCATTTCCGGCGGAGTGGGTTCGCCACGCCAAGTTTTGGCCGTCGGTCGGCCGCGTCGACAATCCGCGGGGCGACCGCAACCTAATCTGCACCTGTCCACCGATCGAAGATGGGCAGCGAGCGCAGTCGACCGGCGATTAATCGCGGCGGGCCCAAGGTCTCTCAGCGCCGGGAGAAGAGATTCAGGGCGATGGTCAGCAGAATGCTGATCAGCAGCATCAGTCCCAGCGGCGCGTAAAACGTAAAATTTCCTTTCTTCCAGACAATGTCGCCCGGCAAGCGCGTCACGCCCATCTTGGACGCCAGGAGGAGCGCGCCCCCGAGCAATACGAGCAACAAGCCGATGCCCAGCAAGGCCCGAGCGAGCGTCTCCATTTGTGAGCGCTGGGACTAGTTCGCCCCTCGGAAGAGGCGCATCCGCGGCCCGCCGCCCATTTCGAGGAAGAAGCCGAAGGAGAAGCGGACGGTTGAGTCGGCTGCAACGAGACCGGGAGGTGGATTTGGAAACGGCTGGGCCCGTTCAAAGGCTGCCATCGCTTCGAGGTCGAGAAAATCGAGCCCGCAGCTCTTCTCGACGTATATGTTCTTCACCGTCCCGCGCTCGGTGAGCGTCACGTTCAGGATGGTATAGCGATCGCGCCCCCCGTAGATGTTCCCGGTTGGATCCCGCTGGCGAATCTGAGTGCCCGGATCCCAGTGCATTCCCACGCCCTGTTTCACACGGTTGAAGAAGGTGGAGTACTTCCATTCCTTGGTGTTGAGGAATGTGCCGTCGCCCTCCTCGACGTCTTGCAGGTGATCATTCGGTGCGGCTCCGGAGATCTTGTCCAGCACAGACATCGAGGGAACGAGGTTTGCGATTCCGGGAGCGCCCTTCTTACCCGAGGATGATTCCTCCTCCCCGGCAGCTCCGTCGCCTCGCTGGATGTGAAGGCGATTGGAGTTGCCAACCACCTCGGCAGTTTCGCTTCGATTCGCGACCTCCGTGCCGGGTCCGTCCCCGGTCTTCTCCCTCATCGCGACCTCCTGACGCCGCTTCACGTCAGGAACCTCGAAGATCGACTTTCGCTTGGCATCGCGAAGCGGCCGGTCGTCGTTGGCAAGCCCATTGTTGCCGACGATCACCGGCTTCTCGACGTTGTCTCGCCCGGGTGCTTGTTGTGGCGTGCTGCTCGTTCGGCGAGGCATGGCGTTTCGATAGAACGCAGTCTGATCTCTGGAGCGCTGCTCTTTGTCGGTTCGGTTCGAGCTCTCGGCGAGATACTTGGCGTCCGGCGCTTCCTGGCCATTTCCGGGCGCGACATCCACCACCTGGCCCTTCGGCCTCTCCTCCGGCTTCTTCTGCTCCGGAGGCTTGGGTCGCTGCGCGACAACGGGTTCCGACTCGTCGCTCGGCGAGACCTTCAGCTGCCCGCGATTCTTCGCCCACTGCTGGGCGGACAGCCCGCGCAGGACAACGGGATTGGGGGAGTGCCGCTTGGGCGGACGGCCGGGGAGATTGACCTCGATGAAAGACAGGAGGATGAAAATCCCGATGAAAGCGATGTGAGCGAGGAGGGCAAGGATCGATGCGGCCGCGAGCCGAGGCCCGTCGCGCCACTTCCGTCGCTGAAAACGAGTCACCACTCTCGCGTTCACTCCGACATGATAGCTGTCGAGCCGACCAGCTTTCGGTGAGTGTTCTTACACCCGTCGCTAGATTTAGGACACTGCCCCACCATTTCAAACCCCATTTGACTGTGCTCGACCAGAAAAATTCCGGGATTTCACAGATCTAGGTCTGTGCTGGAGTTGGCGCCACCAAGTCGGAAAGCTCAGTAAAGCCGGACCACTTCCGCGCCATTGAAGTAATGGCGGAGGATGGCGCGGTAATCCTGACCCGATTCCGCTCTGCCGATGGCGCCGAGTTGGCACATCCCGACCCCGTGGCCCCAGCCACCGCCGCGGAACGTGAATGCTCGGATTGCGCCATCCGGGGAACGCTCGCTTTCAACGATGAACATCGCGCTGTTGAGCATCCCGAACAGCTTGCGGATGCTGAGCTCGCCACGGACTTCTACCGAGCGACCAACTCCCTCGATCTTGAGGGAACGGGCGCGGCCCGACACGCCTCGATCGAGAACGGTCATCGAGCGCACCGAACCCACCCGCAAATCTGCCGTGAAGCGGTCCACTTCTTCCGCCGTGAAGCGCCGCTCCCACCGGTACTTCCCGGGCTGGGCGAGGGTGGCCAAGCGGCACGCGGCCGGCGCTTCGGCCGCCAGAAATGCCGACAGCTCCCTCGGCGATGGAGCTGCGCGTTCGGCCCTGAGCACATCGGGTTTGCCGCGGAGATTCGGATTGGCTGGTCCTCCCCAGACCACGTCGTTGTCCTCGGTGTAGCCGCCGCACACAGCGCTGTAGACCGAGTCGACCAGGCGCTGGTCCGCCGAGAAAAGGGCTTCCCCTCGCGTTGCTTCCACGGCTGCGGTCGAGGTCTCCGCCTCGCCGGAGAGGCCTTTGTAGACCGCGCAGTGCTGCTCTGAGCACAGCAAGTACGGATCGCCGATGTGCTTGGTGCCGATCTTGGCCAATACTTCTCCGCGCGCAGTGACGGCCTGCGCCTTCAGGGCCTCGATCGGCGCACTGGCGAACATCTCCGCCGGCACCAGGCCCTTGAGCAAGTCCTCGAGGGACACGAGATTCACCACCGCGAGCTTTCCGCGTCGATCGACGGTGAGCTCAAGCGAGCCGCGGTAATGGCGATCCTCGAAACCGTGGAAGTCGTAGCCGACTCCAAATTCCACGCGCGCAACTGCGATGCCACCGCTCTCGAGTGGCTCCGCAGCGAGGTAGTCCTTTGCAATCGCGATCAGATTTCCATTCGCGTCGAAGAGCTCGAGAGATCCAGTGGCTTCCCGCGCCACGTCTTCCACCGTCCTGCTGCGGACGGCAAATTGGCGATCGATCGTCCGTTGCCGCTCGGCGGCTTGGTCGCGTTCGACCGCTTCATCGAGCAGGATCAGATAGCGGCGATTGTCGATCACCTGGCCGCGTATGCCGTACACGGTACCGATGGTGCGGGCCCGCACTGCAGTGCCGCGCTGCTGCCAGAGATCCAGCTCCGACGCCAGACCGGACTTGTCCGAGAAGGAGAGCTCGCCCACGACGATGTGCACCGAGCTCGCGGCTGGTTCGGCGGCGCTGACTCGAACCCTCCAACGCGAGCCCGGCGCGCCTTCCACGATCTTTGGCACCGCGCCGGCGACGCGGATCCGGATCCGCCCTGGCGAGGCGAAGCTCACCTCCGCTTGTCCTTCCATCAACCGCACGGGAACGACGGGATCTCCGCGACGGAAGTCCAGCCGCCTCTGGTAAGCGCGCGGTTCGAGATCGTCGGCACCCGCGATCGGCTGGATCGCGAGGCCGCTGCCGTCAGCAACCTGGGCGCGCGACGGCAGCGAAGATTCAGCCCGCGCGGGCGCACCAAGGCCGCTTGGAGGCGTCCTCGCGCAACCGAGCAAAGCAACGAAGACGAGGATCACAGAGCGCAGGGCTTGAGACAACCGAGCTGACCTCGCGAGGCTCCCCGCCGCCTGGCGATCGGCAACGGGCGAGTCGGTGAGGCGCCACCCGGATTCGAACCGGGGAATGAGGGTTTTGCAGACCCTTGCCTTACCACTTGGCCATGGCGCCAGAACGCGAACGAAAATCTTATACGAAGCGTCGCGCGCCCCGGTCAAGAAAGCGCAGCGGTTCTCGAAAGCGGTCGAATGCGTAGGTAACCGTGCGAGCGAAAGCGCCAAGAAGCGTCGCGCACCGCGCGGCGCTGAACTTTGATCGGAAACGGTGTTATCTAGGCCTGTAACCTCTCTGCGGAGTTGGGATGGCAAAGCTTCGGTCCGTCATCGTCGGTGCTACGGGTCTCGCAGGTCAGCAATTCATTGCTGCGCTCAAGGACCATCCTCAGATCGAAATCGCGGCGCTCGCGGCGTCCAGCAGGTCGGCGGGCAAGAGCTATCGAGATGCGTTGAAGTCCGCCGATGGAATGGTGTCTTGGTTCGTCTCTGAGGCGCTCCCGGACGGGATCGCCGGGACGAAGGTGGTCAATGCGGCTGAAGTGGACCCCCGGGGGTTCGACATCGCGTTCTCCGCGGTCGAGTCGGACGTGGCTCGCGACCTCGAACCCAAGCTGGCGCGCGAAATCCCGGTGATCTCGACCGCCAGCGCATTTCGCTACGAGGAAGACGTTCCCCTTCTGATACCGCCGATCAACGCTTCTCACGCCAGCCTGGTCGTCGAGCAAAAAAGGCGACGAGGGAGCAAGGGATTCATCGTCCCGATTCCCAACTGCACCACGACTGGTCTGGCGATTTCGCTCGCGCCGCTCGATGCCGCCTTCGGCGTGTCCAGCGTGCTGATGACGTCGCTGCAGGCGGTGTCGGGGGCTGGCCGCTCGCCGGGCGTAATCTCCCTCGACATCATGGATAACGTGATTCCATACATTGCCAAGGAAGAGGGAAAAGTCGAAGTGGAGACGAAGAAGATCCTCGGCCGCGTCCCGGCGGGACGCGCGGGAGTCGCGCCACATCCAATGAGGGTGTCATGCACCTGCACGCGGGTGGCGGTGCTGGAAGGACACACTGAATCGGTCTTCGTCTCGCTTCGGCGGAAGGCCTCCTCGGCGCAGGTCGTGCAAGCGATGCGGGAGTGGAAAGGAGATGAACAAGCGGGAGCGCTTCACTCTTCTCCCCCGCGCTGGATCGAGGTCCTGGACGATCCCTTCCGGCCCCAACCGAGGTTGGATCGGGATACGCACGGTGGGATGGCTACCAGCGTTGGTCGAGTTCGGGAGGACGGTGTCCTGGACAATGGAATCAAGTTCGTGCTGGTTTCGCACAATACCAAAATGGGCGCGGCGAAAGGCGCAGTGTTGGTCGCCGAGCTTCTCAAGAAAGTGGGACTGATCCCCTAAGGCGCGCCTCGGGAATTCGCTGGGAGAATTCTAAGCCATGCACTAGTCTCGCGGCGCGTTAGGGAAGCGGAGGAGATTCGAACATGACGTATGTGGTTGCCGAGCCCTGCATCAAGTGCAAGTACACAGATTGCGTCGAGGTATGTCCGGTCAACTGCTTCTACGAATCCGTCAATTTCCTGGTGATCCACCCAGACGAGTGCATCGACTGCGGCGCCTGCGAGCCAGTCTGCCCTACCAAAGCCATCTTTCCCGAGTCGGACCTTCCCGAGAAATGGGCGGAGTACAAGACGATCAATACGGAGTACGCGACCAAGCTTCCGAACATTTCCGAGAAGAAGGATGCGCTTCCGGAGGCGGAAGAGTTTAAGGAGAAGCAGGACAAGCGCGCGCTGCTGGACTTGAGCCCTCCTTCCTAGCCGAACCCTGATGCTGCCGAGCGATTCGTTCAAAGAGCAGGTGGCGATCGTCACCGGTGGGGGGACGGGAATCGGCAAGGTGATTGCGGCGACGCTTGGAGTGCTCGGCGCCAAAGTGGTCATCGCCAGCCGCAAGCAGCCGGTGCTCGACGAGGCCGTGGCGGAGCTCGCCGCTCGCGGGGTCACCGCGCACGCCATCGCCACGGATGTTCGCATCCCTGATCAAGTAGATGCCTTGATTTCAAGAACGGTCGAGAAGTTCGGTCGTCTGGACGTGTTGATCAACAACGCTGCGGGCAACTTCATCGTCGCCTCGGAGGAGCTTTCGCCGAACGGCTTTCGAACCGTCGTGGATATCGTGCTCAACGGCACCTTCAACTGCTCGCGAGCCGCGGCGCGGCACTGGATCGAGCGCAAGAAACCCGGCGCCATCGTCAACATCGTTGCTACTTACGCGTGGACGGGTGCGCCAGGCGTGGCGCACTCCTCGGCGGCCAAGGCCGGCGTGTGGAACCTGACGATGACGCTCGCTGCGGAGTGGGGACCGAAGAAGATCAGGGTGAACGCCGTCGCTCCCGGGGTGGTGGTGACCGAGCACGCTTCGAAGAACCTCGCCTTCGACGACCCGCAGGTACAGAACGCGATTGCAAGCAAGGTTCCGCTTCGCCGCCTGGCGAGTGCGCAGGAAGTGGCGGACGGCGTCGTCTACCTGGCTTCCCCGTTCGCCTCGTATGTCACCGGCGCCTGCTTGACCATCGACGGCGGTTACTCTCTCAATGCCGGCATGTTGGGCCGCCTGGAGGAGCTACTTCGGTAGCTGGAATTCGCATGGCAGACCTGGTTAGCGAGCTGCGGGGAGACGTGCTGATATTGACCCTTAATCGTCCGGAGAAGCGCAACGCCCTCTCCAACGAGATGCTTCAAGCTCTCGATGACAGTCTGGATCAAGCGGCGGAGGACGAGACGCTTCGCGCAGTGATTCTGACCGGCGCGGGAGAAAAAAGCTTTAGTGCAGGGATCGACCTTGGGGTGTTGTTTGAGCACCTTTCGAGCAAGCCCAGCGGCGAGAGGATTCGCCGGCTGCAGGGGCGGCTCCAGGAGCTGATTTGCCGACTCGAGGAGCTGGAGAAACCGACGATCGCGGCGATCGAGGGGTCGTGCGTCGGCGGTGGTCTGGAGGTCGCGCTCGGATGCGATTTGCGCGTCAGCTCCACCGAGGCGAAGTTCGGATTTCCAGAAGCGAAAATCGGAATGCTTCCCGATCTGGGCGGCACCAGCCGGCTCCCACGATTGGTTGGGCCGACCGTGGCCAAGGAGTGGATTTTTACCGGCCGTTTGTATCCCGCGCAGCGCGCGCTGGACCTAGGCATTGTCAACGAGCTGACCTCTCCGGGCCAAGCGTTGGAGAAGGCGCTCGCTCTGGCAAGGGAGTTGACCTCGTCCGCGCCGCTGGCGATTGCCTGGGCGAAGCGGGTAATCGACGGCGGGCTCTCCATGCCCCTCCGGGATTCGCTGGCGCTGGAGCGGGACGCAATGACCGAGATCCTGCCCAGCGACGATCTCAAAGAGGGCGTGGCTGCCTTTCTCGAAAAGCGGGCAGTGAGGTTCAAAGGCAATCGCGGCTGAGCGCCGCTTTAGAGCGCTTCGCCCGGTTCAGCCACGGCACAGGTCGACTCGAGCTGCGGCTGAATCCGCTTGAGACGCAGGATTATTGCCGCCGCCAGCAGATCGACAACTCCCGCCGCGGCGAACAACCGGTGTCCCCCCAGGAGGTCATAGCCGATTCCAGAAGACACATAGCCGATCAAACCACCGATGCCGAACGTCGCCGAAGCGAACAGGGCTTGCCCGGAAGCGCGAAGCTGTGCGGGAGCTCGGCTGGAGACGAACGCGACGCTGGCGACGTAGAACGCCCCGAACGTCAATCCGTGCAAAAGGCTGAGAAGGATGATGAACACGGAGCGATCTACGAGTGCCATTCCGATCCATCTGAGCGAGCTGCCGAAGAAGGCGAGGAAGAGCAGATGCCGTGCGGTGATCCGCGGCGCGAAACGCGGGTAGAAGTACATGAAGGTGGTCTCGGCCAGAACGCCCAGGCCCGCGGCGAAACCGATCACTGCCGGAGGCAAGCGGAGAGCCTGCGCATGGATGGAGAACGTTCCGTGGAACGGTGCGCACGCGATCCAGTGGAGCGAGGCGGCGGCGAGAAAGATGGCGAGGTCGCGGTCGGCGAGCAGCCGCAGGCCGCTCAAAGGGCCAGGCGAATAAGGCGACGCGGAGCGGGCGCGGATACCCAGGCTCCAGGCGAAATAGCCGGCCATCAGGCACAGCGGCGCGATGACCGTCGCTCGGCCAATGCTCGCCACCGAGATGCCGAACAGCGACGAAGACAGCACGAAACCGATCGATCCGAACAGGCGCACCCTCGCGAAGCTTCCGCCGCTGAGGGCGATGCGCTGGAGCGTCAAACTGTCGATCAACGGCGTGATTGAGGAGTTGAACAGCGCGTACGCCCCAATGACGAGGAGCAGCGGCCCAAACCGGTGGGCAAAGAGCAGAAGCGAGAAGCAAACGCCCGCCCCCAGGGAGACGACGTTGAGCACCAGGTCGCTGCGACCGGTCCAATCGGCCAAATGACCCCAAAAGGGCGGAGCGAACAGGGACAACAGGGGCGGAAGCGCGAGCAGCACGCCGATCTCCGACACCGAGAGCGAAAATGACTTCAGGTACGCCGGGAAGAAAGGCAGCGTCACGCCCAACGCGCCGAAGTAGAGGAAATAAAAGCCGGAGAGAGCGACGAGGCCCGCGCCCTTCAGCGTCATCGGGGGAGCCCGAGGCGGTTTGCTACATCGGGCAGGTGGGCTTGGATCATTTGCGCCAAAGCGGCCGCGTCGATCAACTCGAGCGAAGCATCCTTCGAAACCAAACGAGCCTCGTCGGAGAATGGTCCGGTGGTGACGACGATCGCCTTGGAGAGATTTTCCCCTCGCGCGGTGTCGAGAGCCGCCTGCACCTGTGCGCTTTCCACCGCTCCGCTCTCCGGCGTCAGGACGGCTCGGATGTACACGCGTTGACCCGTGATCGGCGTTGGATCTTCCATCACCAGATCGGTGCGATCGGGGAAGTCGCTCTGTGCGGTCTTGGTGAAGCCAAGCTCGTTGAACAGGCGCGAGGTGATGCTGGCGAGCTCCGGCAGCGTCAGCTTGGCAATCCCCGCTGCGTATGCGGGCACGCCGCTCGACGTGACTGGCTCCGTAGCGCCGCCTCGCGCGAACAGCGCCAGCAGCAAGAACAGGGCGACCACGACGACCCCCGCCAGCAGCAGCGTGTCCATCGCCGGCGGCTTAGCACAGTCGAATGTCTTTTCCGCCTGTTGACCGAACGGATTTTCTTGTTAGGGTCGGGCGGGAAATGGCCAGCGCTGAAGAGAAGCAGATTTCGATCGTTCCGGTCACCAGCGACGGTGAGCTCCTGCAGGCATTGGCGATCCGCGAGATCGTTTTTATCGAGGAGCAGCATGCCCCGGAGGGGTTCGAGCGGGATGCCAACGACAGCCGCGCCTATCACGTGCTCGCGTTCGATGCCGGCCACGCAATCGGCACCGGACGCCTGGTGGCCCTGTCCAAACCTCCGGCCGACGAATCCGGCCCGTGGTGTCAGGTCAGCCGGATGGCGGTGCTGCAAGCGCACCGCAGCGGCGGCGTGGGATCGAGACTGCTCGATGCGCTGGAAGCGGAAGCGGGGCGGCAGCAGATGGCCGGAGTCACCTTGCACGCCCCCCTTTCGTCGATCGATTTCTACAAAAAGCGCGGCTATCAGCCGGTGGGCGGCGTGTTCCAGGAGGCGGGCATGCCCCACCTGGAGATGCGCAAGAGAGTCTCGCACTCGCGAGCGTAGCTGATTTTCACGTTCGTCGGCTCCGTGGTGCAGGTGGCGCACTCCGCCGTGGATCTTCCGGCCAGGGATGGCGCGGGTACTTTCGCGAGAGCTCGCGACGGATCGCCGGGTAGTGACGATCCCAGAATCCAGAGAGGTCGTGGGTGACTTGCACCGCGCGCTGATTGGGTGCGAGCAGATGGATCACCAGCGGGATCTTGCCGCCGCCGACGGTTGGCCCGCTCGACATCCCAAAGAAATCCTGAAGTCGAGATTCCACCCAGGGCGGCTTGCCTTTTGCGTAGTGCACCTTCAGTTGCCGCCCCCCAGGGAGTGAAATTCGCTCGGGTGTCATCGTCCTCCACAAGCGCGCTTGCGCAGGTGTGAAGCGTCCCGTCAAAACGTCCAACAGCCTCGGGTGTTGGAGCTCGGCGAAGCTGCGTTTCCCGGCGGCAAGCTCGGCAAGGATCGACCGAAGCAGATCTTCCGTCAGCTGCGTGAACCCAGCCTCCGGAAACGCTCGGCTCAGCAGCTCGCTCCGCCCGGCCCAGTCCTCCAGCGCCTCCGAGTCGACAAAGCGCTCGATCGGAGCTGCTCGCGCGGCCTGCGCGAGGACGGCAGCGGCCGACTCAGATGCTGGTGCGGGCCCGCGCTTCTCCTCGAGGACCAGATCCCTGAAGGACGTTTTTTGAACGCGCTCGACCTGCTCGCTCTTTGGATTCCACTGCAGCTGATCAGCCTCCGCGATTTCGTCGGGCGCAAATTCGAGAAGCCATTCGGCCTCTACCGTGCTTGCCACCCTCACCAGGACATTGGGCGCTCCGGGGGATTTGCGCTCCTCGGCATCCACCGCCACCAGCAGATCCGGTTCGTGCACCACGCTGTTCTCGGAAAGCAGCGCAGTGCCGCCGCCGGAGAGCAACAACTCGCGCGAGTGCGCGCCGCGACGTTTGGCGAGGCGATCGGGATAGCCGGCGAGGGTACTGATGAGCAGCGCTTCGTCGATGTCCTCAGCGCGCACGGGACCCGCTTTGATCGAGCGAAGGAGGCGACTTATCTGCCGCAGTGCGCGCTCGACTCTGAAGGTGGCCGCCGGGTCCAGACCCAGCTCGCGCAAGCGAGCGGCCGAAAAGCGAGCCTTCTCCGCTTCCCGAAATCGCTCCATCGCATCGAGCAGATCTGAAGGGCCGCTGGCGACCTGGCGGCCTGCTCGCGCTCGCACCAAGCCGGATCGGGTTTCCAGTCGGACGTCGCGCTCGCCGACCATCGCCGCCAGCAGCGCGCCATCCTCTGCGACTCCGCGGCTCTCGGCTTCAACGACCATCCGGCTTTGTCGCGGATGCAGCGGAAGTCGCGCCATCCGCTTGCCGATCGCGGTGAGCGCTCCTGCAGTATCGAGGGCACCGAGCCGGCGCAGAAGAAGCTCTGCCGCCTCGAGGGCTGCCCGAGGTGGCGACTCGAAAAACTGAAACGCGGACAGATCGCCGACTCCGCCGATGCGCAGAGACAGCACCGTCTCGGCCAGGTCGGCGCGCCGTATCTCCGGAACCTCGAAGTCGGGGCGAGCTCCGAAGTCCTCTTGAGTGTAGAGGCGCAGGCAGTAACCCGCCTGCGTTCGGCCCGCTCGTCCGGCGCGCTGAATCGCCGAGGCTTTGCTGATCTTCTGGATGTTTAGCGTGGGCAGCCCGGACCAGGGGGAATGGGATGCAATCCGAGCCAGGCCGCTGTCGATCACGCAGCCAACGCCTTCGATGGTGATGGACGTCTCAGCGACGTTCGTCGAGAGGATGAGCTTTCGTTGGGCGGATGGCTTGACAACCAGGTCCTGCTCGGCGGCGGGGAGATCTCCGTGCAGCGGCAGCACCCTCCATTGGCGAGCGCGAGCGAATTCGGCGCAGGCTTCTGCGGCGCGTCGAATCTCCGCCGCTCCGGGAAGAAAGACGAGCAGGTGTCCGCTTTTGTCGGACGCAGACAGCCTCTTCAGTCCGGCCAGGACTTGCTGTTCCAGTGGGCGGCGATCGGCAGCGGTGAGATGCTCGATCTCGACTTGGAACGGCCGGCCAGGACAGCGAAGCACCGGACACCCGCCGAGGTAGGCGGCCACCTCGTCGACATCGAGCGTCGCAGACATGACGATCAGCTTCAGATCGGGCCGCGGCCCGAGTTGAAGGCGGCGAAGAAGCGCGAGACAAACGTCGCCCGCGAGGTGACGCTCGTGAAATTCGTCCAACACCACGGCACCCACGCCCGCGAGAAGTGGATCCGAGATCAGCCGCCGCTCCAGTACGCCTTCGGTCACGAATCGCAGGCGCGTTCGAGCGCTTGCCACTTCTTCGAACCGGATTTGATACCCGACGGTTTCGCCGAGAGGCTCGCCCAACTCCTCGGCAACGCGGCGAGCCGCGAGCCGCGTGGCGAGGCGACGAGGCTGCAAGACGATGATTTCGCCTTCCCCGGCGTGGTGCTCCCAGAGGGCGCGCGGCACTCGAGTAGTCTTTCCCGCTCCGGGCGGAGCTTCGAGCAGAAGGCTGGGAGAATGCCTAGCGCTACGAACGATCTCGGGAATCCGCTCGTCTATCGGCAGGGGAGTCATTGCCGCGTCTAGTGCGCGAGCAGTGTTTCCAACGCCCCTGGGACGGAGAGATCTGGGAATGCGGCAGTCGCCCCCATCGACAGAAGCTCCTCGGCGTTGAATCGACCGGTTCCGACGCCGACACTTTCGGCCCCGATTCCCTGCGCCGCGACAATGTCTTTCGGTGTATCGCCAACGACGACGACGCGGCATTCCCGGACAGGCACGCCCAGTCGCTCAGCTCCGCGTCCGGCTCCACAGCGCAGCAGCTCAACGCGATCCTCGTGATCGCAACCGAAGCCCCCAAAGGCGAAGCGGTCGTAGATGCCGACGCGGGAAAGCTTCACCCGCGCACCTTCGCGAATATTCCCCGTTCCCAAGCCCAGCGCGATCTCCGGTCGAGCCCGGGCAGCGTCGAGCGCGTCCTGGATGCCGGCGTGCAGGTGGTACTGGCTCGGATCCACCCGCGCGACTTCCTCTTCGAGGATGCGAACGTAGTCGCGAAGAACGGCATCAATTTCCTCTTTCGTCGCAGCGATCCCGATCGACGTCAGCCCAGCTCGGACGATGGCGCGATCGGTCATGCCGTCCAGTCGGAATGAACAGGCATCCTCCCGTCCGAAGCAATGGGAGAACACCTGTTCGAGCGCGCGACGTCCCGCGCCCCCGGTGGTGACCAGGGTTCCGTCGATGTCGAAGAGGAGAACGGTGGGCCGCATGCGCCGGCACTAATTATTCCGCGTGATTTGTCCTGCGCAGCGAAAAGAATCCTAGGACAAACCGTGCAGGCGTAAAGCCCTTACGGTTGCATTCGCGCCAAGCTGCGTTGAATGAGCTCGCGCAGTCGCGCGTCTTCCTCGCGAGGCAAACGCTCTTCCAGAACCGCGCGCGCGTCAGGTCCGCCGACGCTCGCCAAAGAGCGGACTGCCTGCTCGCGCAGCTGCCGATTCGGATCGCTGAGAACTGGTTTGATCGGTTGAGCGGATGCAGGGCCTTCGCGTTCCGCGAGCGCGGCGACGGCTTTGGATCGCAGTGAGGCGCCGACTTTGCCATTCTGGGCGATCGATTCTAGCTTCGCCGCCGCCTCCGCGTCGTCGACCTGTGCCAATGCTTCCACGGCTCGACCCCGCGTGGCCACGGGCGCCCTCGCGTCTTTGATGGTTTGCTCGAGGACGATCGATGCCCCAGGCCCAAGTCGCTTCCAGTCCGCCGCGCTCGCGCCGGGCTCCGATAGAAGGTTGTGCACGCGTTCGCGAACTTCGACTTTGCTCAGCTCAGCCGGGCTCTCGACGGCAGTCGGCCCCTGATTTGCCGGAGCCCTTGCCTGAGTTGCGCACGCCATCGTGAGTTGGAGTGCGTGCAGCGCCGCCAACGAGAATCTACCAGTCCCTTTCATGCGAATCTCCCCTAGAAAGCAAGGCGCGAATGCACCGCTTTGCGTTCCCGGCCTGGTTCATCGTAAGCGTGGCAAGCCATGTCTGAACGAATCGTGCTCTTTCTGTGCGACGCCAGCTACGAGGCAGCGTATCAAGCTGCCTCGGTGGGAATCACGGCGACGGCGATGGGTGAAGAGGTGTACTTCGTCTTCGCCTTCGACGCCCTTCGGCAACTGCTGCGCGGAACATTTGGAAGACCGCAAAACGAGAAAGAGACGGCCGAGAGCGCTCGGGCTGAGGGACTGGGATTGCCGCCACCGCATCGCATGCTGGAGGAGGCGAGATCTCTCGGCGCGAAGCTGGTTGTTTGCGATACCACTCTTAGGATCTGCGGCTTCTCACCATCGGAGGTCGGCTCTGCCCTCGATGAAGTGATGGGGCTTCCATCGATCTGGAGGCTTACACAAGGGGCACGTGTGATCTCGTTGTAACCGGATGTGCTCCGCGCGATTGCATCGCGCCGTCCCTCGCTGGCAGCGTCGAAACCGCCACGGTATCCTCGCACTCTAGCCGGTAGGGCCGCCCACGGAGCGCGCCGCAAGAGGACAACCATAATGAGCGCAAAGTTGAACGCTCTCTTCGCATTCGCGATGGGAGCGACGATTGGACTTGTCGTCGGCTGCCAACGATACGACTTCGAGCCTGTTTCGCCGATCGCGCTTTCGCAGACGTCGAGCAGCTACAGCGTGATCGCGAAGAAGCTGAGGCCGGACATCATGTTGATGGTCGACAATTCCGGTTCGATGTACCTGCCGATCAACCAGAACCTGTCTGCCTGCAAGCTCGTTGATGGCGGATCGTGCGGAACCGACTACACCGATCCATCTTCCTACTGCGGCGCCTCGTGCCCGACGCGAACTTCCGAGCTTCGCCGGGCGATGACCGGGTTCTTCGCGGATGCTGGAACGGTGGCCCGCTTTGGCTTGACGACGTTTCCGTATCCAGTTCCGCCGCCGAACGGACCGTACGACAGCGAGTGCGGCACCGGCGGCGTACGCGTTCCGGTCTCCCAGTCGCTGGATGTCGATTCCGAGCTTCAAGCCACTGCGAACCAAATCGCGGGCGTCATTCAGAGTGACATCGTCGGTGGAGGGACGCCGACCGGAAACACCTTGAAGATGTTGGCGGACAACCCCGGATTGCAGCCGCAGCCGGGGCGCGATGCTTTCATTTTGTTGGAGACGGACGGCGTGCCCAACTGCAACGCCAACAATGCGAACGATGGATGCACCAATCCCGCAGCGTGCGCTTGCACCATCGGCGTTTGCTGTGGCGGCCCGGGTTTCCCATATCGACGGCTCGGATGCCTGGACCAGACGGAGACCGTCAACGCAATCGCGAGCCTAAAGGCGAATAAGAAGATCAAGACCATTGTCTTTGGATTTGGCGACGAAGCGGCGTCCAGCGGTCCTACGCTGGAGGCGATGGCTGAGGCCGGCGGATTCGTCCGAGACTGCCCCGACGGCGGCGATGGGCCCTGCGGCGCGAACAACAGCTGCGTCCAGGCGACGAAACTGTGCCTCAGGCAGTACTACCAAGCGAACAACGGGGATGAGCTAGCGAGGGCACTCCGGGACGCGATTCAGGTCACTGCCGATCCCTGCCATTTTGACCTCAGCGATACGCCCTCCAATCCCAGCTTGCTCAGCGTTATCGTCGATGGCCAAGACGTTCGGCCCGCACCCGACACGTGGAGCTACAACGCAGCGCCGGATGGCGGACCTCCGTTCGTCCAGTTCACGGGAAACATCTGCACCCGTCTAAAGAACGCCACGTCGGCGTCGCCGGTAAACGTGGACATTCGGATCGTGCGGACCTTCTAGGGTCTCGTCGATCATCGATAGTAAAAGTCGATCGGCTTATCGCTGATCTTCACACCAAGAGCGATCCGACGCGGGCTCCTTTACCGCGGGCCTGGGCCGCACTAGCTTGGCGGTTATCCTTGGTGCGTCCCGCCGATGAAGATCACCATCCTCTCACGCTCCGGCTCCATTCCATCCACCCGGCGGCTTGTCGAATCCGCGCGGGCGAGGGGCAATCACGTCCGGGTTCTCAACCCCGTCAAGATCGAGATGCACCTGGACGGCAGGACTGCTGGCCTTTACTACCAGCGCAAGAAGCTCGCGCCCACGGATGTGGTGATCCCGCGGATCGCGCAATCGATTTCCACGTACGGTCTTTCAGTAGTGAACCAGTTCGGAATTCTCGGCGTTCCGCTGGTCAACTCAGCGCAAGCCATCGCGCAATCCCGAAACAAGATGCGCACTCTGCAGCTTCTCTCGGCGGCGGGGATCGACATTCCCTCCACGGTGATGGCTCGGCAGGCCACGGACTTGAAGGAGATGGTGAGCCTGGTCGGCGGAGTTCCGGTCCTGGTGAAATTGCTGCAAGGACAGGAGCGGCACGGCGTGATGGTGTGCGAGAGCCTTCAATCGCTGGAGGCTGCTCTGGAGGCCATTCTGGGGTTGGGACATAACCTCATCATTCAGCAGTACGTGCGAAAGACCGGGCAGGACGTTCGAGTTCTGGTCGTTGGCCACGAAGCGGTCGCGGCCGTGCAGCGGCGCGCCCGGGTAGGGCGGCTTTCCCGAACGCTGATCCGGGGCGCCCGCTTGCAGAAAATCGTCCCCAGCGAGGCGCAGCGGCGGGCGGCGGTCGAGGCGGCTCGCCTCGTGGGCTTGGAGGTGGCGGCGGTTGATTTGCTCGATGTGCGAGGCTCGCCGAAGGTCTTCGAGGTGAACAGCTCGCCCTCGCTCACGGAAATGGAAGCGGTCACGGGAATGGATCTCGCCTCCAAAATCATCGAACGAGCCGAGCAGCTCGTGCTGGCCGGCCGGAGCAGAGCCAGCGCCAGCGCCGAAACGGCCACCTCGTTAAGCATCCCCGGAGCCGGCCAGGGCGGGCCAACGGCCAAGGCATCCGCGGGGCGAGGCTAAACTCGCCCGCGGAACAGGAGCAGAGATGAACTTGATGATTCGAGCACTGGCAATTCTTTGTACGGGCCAATTTGTCCTCGTGAGCGGGGCGGCGTTGGCCGCGGAGGGGCAGCAGGTGGATCCCACCACGCTGTACGAGCTGTCCACACAGGGCAGCTCTCAAAAGGTGAAGGCCGGCGGCAAGGGTACCCTGGTGGTAGCGCTGAAAACGAAAAACGGATCACACGTCTCCGGCGAAGCACCCTTCAAGATCGAAGTGAGCGGCAAAGGCGTGAAACCGGAAAAGGACAAGCTCACCCTGGCGGATGCAGTTGAGAAAAGGCCCGTCCCCGAGGGCGTCGAGGACCCTCGCTTCGAAGTTCCATTTCTCGCTGCATCGGCGGGAGCTGCGGCGCTGAATGCGAAGGTGACTTTCTTCATCTGTACCCCGAAAATCTGCGCTCGCCAGCAAAAGACTCTATCGGTTCCCGTCCAAGTGGATTGATGACGGGCGCGGCACGAGAGCGCCCGGCCTCAAAGCACTACATCTACGGCGTCAATCCGGTGCTCGAGGCAATTCGAAGTCAGCCGCGCGACATTGAACGGCTTTACGTAGCGCGGGGAGGCGCGACGGCCCGGCCAGCGGCCGATCTTCTCGGACGTGCTCGCTCGTTGGGAATCGAGATCCAAGAGCTGGATCGCGAGCGAATCAGCGAGCTGGCGCACGGCGGGGTGCACCAAGGATTGGTCGCGCAAATGCGCGCCTTCGAGTATGCCGCGCTCGAGGACTTGCTCCTCAAGGGTGAGCCGGAGCGACCCCTGCTTCTCGTCGTCCTCGACGGAATTCAGGATCCGCAGAATCTCGGAGCGGTGATTCGAAGCGCCTACGCGCTTGGAGCGCACGGCGTGGTCATACCTAAGGATCGATCGGCGCAGGTTACTGCCGCAGCAACCAAGGCCTCGGCCGGCGCGACGCAGCTGTGTCCGGTGGCGCAGGTGGTCAACCTCTCTCGCGCGCTCGAGAAGATCAAGGAGGCAGGAGCCTGGATCGCAGCGGCGGATCCGAGATCTCAGCAGGCCGTCTGGGATGCAAAACTGACCGGGCCGCTGGCGGTCGTCGTTGGCGGCGAAGGGGGCGGTATTCGGCCCGGCGTGCTCAAGCAGTGCGACTTGCGGCTGCGGATCCCGATGGCTGGCGAAATCGGTTCGCTCAACGCATCGGTCGCAACCGCCATCCTGCTGTATGAAATTGCGCGACGTCGCCGCCTGAATGCGGGAGCTTGAGCGCGCTTGACGAAGGTGTTACTTCCTTGACTTGGCCGGTGGCTGTCCCGTAAAAGGTTCGGCCCTCGGCGCGGGCAAGCAGCGGTTTTGTGGGCGCAATTCCCGGATGATATGAGAGCGGAGGTAGCGGGCGATTGCCGGTGTAGCTCAGCTGGTAGAGCAACTGATTTGTAATCAGTAGGTCGCGGGTTCGATTCCCGCCGCCGGCCCAAGAAAGGCGGCGGCTAACGGCAGACCGGAGGAAGAGTTGGATGGCGGTGTGTCTAGTCTCAAGACGGAGGGGTACCCAAGCGGCCAAAGGGAGCAGACTGTAAATCTGCCGGCTCTACGCCTTCGTTGGTTCGAATCCAACCCCCTCCACCAAAAAACTTAGGCGGGAATAGCTCAGATGGTAGAGCGTCAGCCTTCCAAGCTGAATGTCGCGGGTTCGAATCCCGTTTCCCGCTCCAACAAGTTGGAGGTGCTGTAAAAGACTCAAAGGCCCTTTTAGCTCAGTTGGCAGAGCGCATCCTTGGTAAGGATGAGGTCTCCAGTTCAATCCTGGAAAAGGGCTCCATTCATCGAGGATCAAAATGAG
>Ga0126384_10000331_pt1 | contig 25528 bp, 30 predicted proteins | sample PanSoiMetPlot_36_FD_92543 | JGI IMG/M metagenome (GOLD analysis project Ga0126384, IMG submission 92543) | Tropical forest soil microbial communities from Panama - MetaG Plot_36 | ecosystem: Environmental > Terrestrial > Soil > Tropical forest > Bulk soil | place: Panama | collected 2016-02-17 | reverse complement strand
CGGTAGAAGATCTCCGACATTACGGCGCTGCCTAACATCTCGTCCAACTCCGCCAGACCTGACGCGTAACCGTAACTACAATCGCCAGTCTTCACAGCGCCATCTGCTTCCTGCGCGCCGGGACTCAGGATCGTCGCGCCTGTTCCGCGGCTTGAGATATCGAACGTCATTGAGTCAGTTTTGAGATAGCCGTTCCAGATACTTCGACCATCGCCGGAAGTTTTGCCTTGCCTGTTTCGGTGTTGAGTCTGCAGATAGCGCGTCGCCATATAGCCGTTTGGTTTGATAGTTTCCTGGGGATACCGCTTGCCATGCTCGACGTCATACTCATTGATAATCCGCAGAGAGAAGGTTTCGAGTATGACTTGCTCGAGCTCTGGGTCGATAGTGGAAGGGTGATCCGGCGGGACCAGATCCATTTCCTTTGCCAAAGGGAAATTGAAGAATAGGACACGGCCCTGGGCGCGGTAGCGAGCCTGGTAGTCGACGAAGCCATCCGGGCTAACCTCGCGCCACGGATGCGTACCGTCTATCTCTTTAAACTTCTCATACATATTCGACAGTAAGAGAAGCGGAACCTTAAAGAGTTTGGAACGAGAAGGTGAGAAGAGTCAATAATTATTTACGGAAGCGACTGAATTGACTAGCGGGCGCCCCTTTACAGCGATCGCGCATGCGTGACCCGCTGCGAGTGAATGATGAAGTCCAACCAGGTTCCAAGCGAATCGCCACGCAGCTCGTGTGTGCCTGGTCCAATCAGCCGCGTCTTCGCGGGCGCGTTGAGCCATTCTCGCACGGACTCGGTCCATCTGCCATGTACGTCTAGCAGGAAGTTCTCGAGATCGACTGCACCGAGCAGGGCTTCGATGTAATCCGGCGGTGGACCTTCAACTCCTAACGAGGAGGCGTCGCTGAAAGTCAGCGCGATTGATACGTACCCGGAGCCGAATTGAGCTCGCAGGTGGCTGCCCGCGTTGCTGCCAGTCGCTAAGCCGTTGGCCGTGTGGGCCAAGCCGCCCCAGTAAACGATCCGCTGTCCGGTCTGCTCGTGCCAGGCGACCACAGTGTCCGCCAAACGGCGTTCGTTGTCCTCAGCGCCGGCAAGCTGACGCACTGGTTCATGCGTTGAATTGGCTACGTGAACAACGTGAACCTGATCGGTGGGATTCCGTTCATTGCGTGCGCGGATCCAGCGAATGGCATCGAGGATCTCCGCGAATCGCCAGAATGGCCGCGCCTCAATCAATGTTTGCCGCAGATCTCCCTCGCCCGTTCGATCATAACTATCCAGCTCGATACTGGCTGATTCGTCACCCTCCAGCGCGAGTGCGCGAAAGCCGTGTTGCTCGATCAGAAACCGCATGACTCGTTGAGTGAGACTCAGCAACTCATGCGAATGCCGAACAGCCGAACCGAGCGCTACGACCTTCGCCTCACGTATCTGGTCTGTCAGCGGCTTCAGATCATCGGACGGCGCATCAACTTCCACTCTTAACGGAGTCACCCGTTCGCAGAGCTGTGTGACGACGGCAGAATTCAAGACTGTGTGGCCAGGCTTACCAAGCGTTAGGCAACCATCGATTGCATTTCAACGAGCACTAGTGCCGACTAACGAAGTCGGTGGGCAACGGTGGCGCGCTGGCAGGCGCCTGCCGATGCTTAGTCGCCTTTTCGAAAGCGAAGGCTAAGCCGATCAATCTTGGCTCGCTGAACGCGCGTCCAGTAAACGTCACCCCAAACGGCGCCGGATTGATCACCGGGCCTGTGGGTGGGACAAACCCACCGGGGACCACAATGCTTGGGTAACCTGCTTTGGCCGGCGCAGCAGCACCCCGGTTCTGTGGAAAAAGGATCGCGTCAAAATCATCATCAGTCCCCGCGATGCCATCGGGCCCATTAAAAACCGCATCGAGGCCGGTGCGGGTAAGCGCCAAGTCTTGAGCGCGGTCAGCCAGGTAGCGCATCGTATCGGCGCTGCCTGGGCTCACGTCAAGCTGGTTAGCCGCGAGAAAAATTGCCTGGCCATACTTAAGCGCCACCGCTGCATGCGCGTTGTTGAAGGCGATGATATCGGCCAACGTGTGGACCGGCGCGTTGGGCCGGGTGGCCAGATAATTGTTCAGATCGTGTTTCTGCCCGTACATCAGCACAGTTGAGCAAGTCGCAGGAGGAGGGAAAGAAGTGCAGATGCCAAAGGCTGAGATGGCTGCCTGGTTGGGAATCTCGTATGGATCTGCCACGAACGCACCTTGGCTGCGCAGCGCCGCGATCGCATCATTCATTATCTGCGCTTGTGCGGCTGAGAAACCGGCCCAGTAAGGTACATGGGGTACGGCGATGCGCGCGCCACGCAGAGCATGCTTGTCAAGAAACCTCGTGTAATCGCTAAAACAGTTGCCGTCAACAAGGCAAGGATTCGTGGCGCTATCGTTAGGATCAAAACCGGCTATTGCGCTGAGCAGGATGGCTGCGTCAGTCACCGTTCGTGCCAGCGGTCCGGCTGTATCCTGGTCTGCTGTGATAGGAAGAATCCCATGGCGACTTACCAGTCCAAGCGTGGGCTTGATGCCAACCACATTGTTGGCGGTGCCTGGACTTAGAATCGAACCTGAAGTCTCGGTGCCTATAGCCACGGTGACGAGATTCGCAGCTACAGCTATACCCGGACCCGAACTGGAGCCACCCGGCGTCAAAACCGGACGACCGTCGCTTGCAGGCAGTGGCCGCGGATCATAAGGATTGAAGCCATAACCGCCGAGCGAACTGTAACCCGAGGGCATGCCGATCGCGATGAAATTCGCGAACTCCGTCAGCGTCGCTTTACCGAGGATGATTGCGCCAGCCTCTTTCAGCTTCTGGGTGATGATTGCATCGGTGGGCGGCACCGAGCCCGCCAGAGCTACCGAACCCGCTGTCGTCGGCATGTCGGCGGTATCGATGTTGTCTTTCAGCAATACCGGAATTCCGAATAGCGGTCCGTGCGCGAGTCCGTGATGGCGATCCAGATCGCGGAGGTGCGCTTCCTGGAGAGCGTTCGCGTTAATGTGAATAAAGGCGTTCAGGTTTGGGCCGGTCTTGTCGTAGGCTGCAATGCGATTCAGATACATCTGAACAAGCTGTTCTGACGTAATCAGATGGGCACGCAATGCTAATTGGAGCTCCTCAACGCTTGCTTCTACCAACTGCAGATCATTTGGGGTGCCAAAGCGCTGGGCGACGACCGGGCGTGAAATGAGGGTCATCACCGCCACGAGAATAAGCAGAAATCGTTTCATGGGTACCTCCTTTGAAAGCAAAAGACGAAACGCCTTGAACCCCCGACATTCATGCCGAGTAAAGTCCAGGACCTTCAGGGCGACCGTCCAACATAAGCGGCGGGTCTTCCTTCCAGTGAAAGTTTTTTGCTGAATCTAACGGGGGATGAATGTGATCGGGAAAGAAGGTTATCGCTGATTTCATTCAGCGTCAAATAAATATTACTTCACGTCACGGAACGCTTGAACAAACTCGGCCATCGTCGAAAAACGATCGGAACGCTCAGTCTGACAAGCATGCCGGGCCACTTCGAGCAATTCCTTTGAGCCTCGAAAGGTTTCAGGGTTGTCGGTTCCAGCGCCCAGAAACTGGAGCAGCGTTCGCCCCATCGTGTACACATTGGTTCTTTGATCGATCAGTGCGCCCCGCTGGAACTCCTCGGGGGCCATGAAACGCGTGGACCCGAACAATCGGCCCATCTCGTTGGTGAATGGCCCATAGTGATAGTTATCCAGATCAACAACATGAATGACGCCATTCGAGAAGTCATAGATGAGGCAGCCATCGTAAAAGTCGACGGCGATCCAACCGTCCGCAGCAAGTTTGTCGTGCAGATCAAAAACCAGCTCGAGCGCGCTCAGAATCCGATCCGGCGGCAGCGCGCGGAAGCGGACGTAAGCAGATGCGGGATCGTGCCGGCGCTCACGAACCGTCCCGATCAACTCGCCCTCGATCCAATCGTATACCAGCAGCGGACCCTCGCTCGATTCGATGACGTGGTGAAGTTTCGGTACTGCCGGATGCGGCACGGCGGCTGCGACTCGCACGGCGTTTCGCAGCAAGGCGACTCTTTCGCGGTGGTCCAATACGGACTTTAGATTCTGGGGATCGCCAGCGGTCTTGATAAAGAACCGCTCTGAGCCGACGCGCAACCCGTACGACACGTTGCCAGAGTCCTGAGTGTTTTCATCGAACACCGCAAAAAGTTCACCCTGCTCGCGCAAGAACTCCGCAGCTGCTACTTCGATTTTCTCCGTGTCCAGCAGTAAAGGTTTCATTCAAGTCCTTGAACCGATGTCTGAGGCGGCATGACAAAGAATGAAGACGGAAGGATGAAGGATGAAGGACCGACGCGGAGAAGGGTAGACGCGGCGACGCGGGGATGTCTAACGTAGATTAGTGATTGATTCGAGTCATCACTCAACGCAGGTCACACATCCCCGCGTCTCCGCGTCGGTCCTTCATCCTTCATCTCACGGCTTCATCAACTGCTCGCGGCCATCTCTGTTTACAACTTTCACGAAGTTACCTTTGTCACGGTTCGCGTAAAGCTGGATGCCGCCGGGATGGGAATCGTCGGAAAGACCGAGCGCGGAACCGTTCTCTGACACAGTCAGTTTCATAAGCGGCGCACGCTGTGGAGTGGCCATACGAAATAAGACCGTTTCCGGATACGTCTTTCCATTAAGGGTCTCCGGCCCATGCACCAGAATTTCAGCTCGAATTCGATCCTGGTCATCTACGATTTGCAGCGCTCTGCCCCGGAGCACCGGCGCGACCTCGCGCGCGCTGACCCGATACAGCTGGGCCACAAGAAAAATCAGCAGCACGAGGTTGATAACCGTAAGACCAATTGCCACTCGTGGCGTTTTCATCGAGCACTCCTTTCAAAAGGATGAAGGAAAGAACCGAGGCGGAGAGGGGAGACGCGGCGACGCGGGGATGTCTATCCTAGATTAGTGATTGATTCGAGTCATCACTCAACGAACGTCACACATCCCCGCGTCTCCGTGTCTCCCCTTCTCCGCGTCTGGTTTTCGTCCTTCATCCCTCATCCTTCATCCTTTTGCCTTACTCTGGTGGTTTAATGAACGTCATAAAGTCGATCCGTTGAAGTAATGGCGGGAGCTCTTCAATGTGACGGGCTCCGACCGCGACGACATACAAAATTCGCTCATCCGGCACTTCGGACTGCGTGCCATCAGCCCAACGCACCGCATCATGTGAGTCGTGCAACGCGCGAATGAGTAGCGACGCATCCGCCGGCACACCAGCGGCCACGTCCACGAGCAGCGCAAGCTTTGGCGCCGCAAGTGACTGAGCTAACGCCGCCGGCAATCGTGCTCCCTGGACGTCGCGAAGATCAACCACGGTCCACCCGGGCGTCTCGCTCAGGGCGCGCACATTGTCGTCGACGCGTTTCGCATTAGGATCGCGAAACCCAAGCAGCGCAACTCGCCTGCCGGGCAATAGACCAAGGTCGTTGTCGAGTTCAAGCAGTTTGTCTCGCAGGTGCGTGGGCGTGGTCAGCATAGATCCCTCCTTTGCGCGCAATCAACAATAATGCCTTCGAGCAGCTCTCGTGTGTCTGGCCGCAGACGCGACAGGGTCCAGCGGAAAGCTTCTTTTGGGGTAATGAACTGGTCATTGCGCTGAGCGTTTATGACGAAATTGACCGCGTCCTGCAATCGCAACAGGCTTCGATCGGGCAATGCAAATGGTTCACGGTTCGCCTGCAGGATGGTGTGGACATCGCACAACACTCTCAATGTGTCTTCTCGGTAAGCGTCAATCTCGATTCCCTCTTGTTGACACCACGACTGCGCGATTTCCCAGTAAGCCTCACTACCAAGTGGCTCGCGAGCATCGTTAGCCGGCGCGATTTTCAAGACAGCTTTATCAGCCGGCCGTGTGCGAAGTAATGCCGCGGCGACCGGGTCATCCTTGGGGTAGATTCGTTCGGCTGTGATTGGGAATTCCGCGTCCGGATCCTCGAACCGCATTCCATCGACCTGCCGGAACCACACTGTGTGGCCGACATATTGATCGAACAATTCCGGATGCGAAGTATCGAGGAAAGACGCACGCTGGTTTTCGATGCGCAACACGTCAGGGACATCAATCACACGTAAACGACCTAAGCGGTTAGTGCCGGCAGCGCTCAAGTCATTCCACTCCTTCTGTACGACACAAACAACCATGCCGACTTCGCCCGTCACGCCACCATCGCTGGCGAAAAAGAGTGCTACCCGAGGATCGTATGTCATGTCGAGCAACCAGGTTGCCACGCCCAATTCTTTTGAGTAGTGCTGGGCAATAGCGAGGGCTTGCTCCTCTGAAGCGAGGGGTGCACAGGTTTGAATACGTGGCATCGCCTGGCCGAGCTGGTTCAGTGCCTCATCGACGTTCTCTTTTCGGAACAGACTCGGAATAGTTGGCCACCTTGCATCGCGCTGGCCACGATAGAGCTGGTGGCGTTCGGGCGACTCGACCCAGAACCCATGTGGCAGCATCGACAGTGCGGCGGCATATACGTTCTCCATCGGATCGTCCGGACGCCGGCCGTCCGGGCGCTCGCGATTTGGTGGGTACAGCACGCTCTGCAGAAAGAAGGCCTCGTTGAGAGGGTCGGCTGGAGGAGGCTCGAGTCGAAAGGAGCGGAACTCATTGAGGATGGCGGACTCCGTCTGGTGGCCGTGAACTATCCCGCGGAAGAATTGGTGAGCTACGGGCTCGGGTGCTCCATCGACGGACCAGGCGCGCTCAAGGTGGACGTACCGCTGATAGATTGCCTTCCAATCGGTTCTATCAGCTCTTGTTTCCACGGCAGTCCCCTCTACCATTGCGGAATGCGGATTGTGGATTGGCGGAACTGGGTGGGCCAGACGATTGCGAATCGTGGGCCGCAGATTGTGTAGTTTAAATCCGCAATCCGGTTTGACGCACCCGCTACCGCGCGGCGGTACTGACTGCTCACCACGCAGGTACGCTCTCACAAAGCTGACGACACTTCGGTTTGCGTTACGGTCGATGACTAGCCGGCTTCGTAGTTCGCGGAGTCACGTTCTCAGAAGTTTTAAGCTCATCGAGAACCGCCCTGGCATCAGCCTTCATCGGGTTTGTATCAGGCGCGAGATCGACAAAGCGTTGCAGATAATTGGCTGAGTCTTGATGCTTCGTCTTATCCAGAGCATAGGCCGCTAATCCTGCACCAAGGTTTGCTTCGGGGAGGTCCGGATGAGTCGCAAGAATTACGCGAAACTCTATCAGCGCTTTATCAGCAGCGCCGGCGTCGAGCAGCGTCTGGGCTAAATCCATCTGGGCCTTATCCTTCTTTACCGGATCTGGCTCCAGAGCAATGTATTCCTTGAACGCCGTGCTGGCCGCTTCCGCCTGATTAGAGTCCGCTTTGCTTACAAGCAACCGCATTGACTCGGCGCGTGTGAGCACCGCTGCGTACTTGTTGGCGTTATATCTTTGAAGTTCGGCAGGATCTGTGGGAGCACTCTCGCGCTTGATCAAAGCGACGGCCTTTGTCGAAACTTCCGCTGCCGCTCGAAAGTCATCTTTCGCGGTTTCAAGTCCTGCGAAGCGACCAGCATCGTCAAGTGTTTTCGACCTAACCGTGGCGTTATATCGCTCGACACCCCGTGCTTTCAGCGCGACCGCTTTGTTGGTGAGAATCGCTGGCTGTCCCGGGTCAGCAGCAAGCCCTTCGTCGTACTGAGCGACCGCCATTGTGTACTTACGAATCGCGTCATCAGAGGCTCTTGCCTTACTCGCCAAACTGGCTGCGTTCAGCGCCTCGTTTCCCGCTGCGAAGGTGCGCGCGATGATCTCGTTTTTCTTCGCCAGCTCTTCGCGCATCGCTTTTTCCGCAGGACTCTCGCTACCTCCGGTACCGTTACCTGAGGTCGGCGCGGTACTTTGCGCAGCTTTAATCTCCTCGAACGTCAGTCTCTTTCCGTCACCCCGCGTGACCGTTATTTCAATAGGATCGCGTCCAACTCTGACACCACCTATCCAGTTAGGCGTTGCGCTGGCATGGCTCACTGCCACAACATAGCGACCAATAAACGGCACGGCAGGCAATACGAACTCACCTTTTGCATCGCTCGTGGTGTTGAACTTGCCAGGTATGTCAGTGCGGAAGACGTCAATTTGCGCGCCGGCGAGCGGAACTTTTCGCCCATCCGCTTGTTGCATGAAAACGTGCCCGCGGAGTTCACTGACCTGAGCGAACGTAGTTATCGAAGCGAAAACAAGAAGAATGACGATTGCGATTCCTTCGTAGAGGTATCTTCGGATCATTTCTAGAATCCCCCATCGTCTATGAATTAGGAGTCGTCGGCAAAGTATGCGACTACAAGCTGCGGAGCGCCGAGAGAGTTAACGCTGGGCGATCGCGCCGGTGAAATCTAACGCGTCCTTCGCAATCTTACAATCCAAAACATTAAGGTAGGCGGGAAGAGACCTATCAATACCAAAATGAGCACGCTGCCCACTTCAGCGTTGGCGTAAACCGCAGCTTCAGTATTTGTGGGTAAGGACATCAAAACCATCATGGCCATGGCTAATCCAATATTAACCAGCGTCAAGATTACGAGTGAGCGAATTTGAACAGTCCTCCCGAATCTCCTTGCCAACAGGATGCCGACACATAGAGAGGCAATAAAAAGAATCAACCAGCTAACCGTCACAGAGTTAAGCGCTAGTAGCGACATCTGATTTGGGCAGTAGTCAGTGGTCTATTAGTTCGAAACATCTCAACTCGTCGTGCGCGAGCATAGCTCTTTCTAAATTGCTGCGCCACAGTTGTTCACTTTTTCCCTGCGACCATTGGACCACCGGAACGTTTAGGTTTCTAAGGGCCGACCATCTGTAGTCGTTCCAACAATCTACCCAGGTATAGTTTCTGACGCCGTGCGCTATTAAACTGTCGTAATAATGCCTCACAAGGTCTTGCTCAATCGATGCCATACGCTCTGAATAGCCACCGAGAGCAATCGTAAACGCGATATCCCTGGCTCCAAGATCTATGTGCCAGAGTTGCCAATCAAAAAGGCAGACTCGATGCTTGCTCGCGTCCCGGGGATAAAGAAAGTTCCACCAGTGAGCGTCTCCGTGTGTGACTGTCAGCCCGGACGCGCTAGTCAAATGCCCCCAAATCTCATGCTTCGAGGCAAGCAACCGGTCATAGATCTTTCGCCGCTTAGCCGAGAGTTGATCGCCCAGGAAATCAATAAAACGGCGAACATTCTTTTCAACGTCACTCAAGAAGGCGCTCAACTCGCTTTCATTAAAAAGCGCTCCAATCCCGTTCCCGAGTTGAGAATGATCCCACCAGAAAGCGTGCAGCTCCGCCATGCTCGCCACGGCCAATTCACAATGTCGCGGTTCCGGCGGCAGTGGCGACTTCGGTTGGAAATGTGTTTCGGATAAATCATCCAGCAATAAATGAGACCTGCCGGATTCGGCAGAGAACGCAGCGTCATAGCACCGGATTAAGGGCGAGGCATTCATCCCCACAGCGACGCTGTTATAAAACTCTGCTTCCTTGTTATTAGCTTCCGGCACAGCATCACTGGAGATTTTTAGAAATAACCGAGATGGCGCGGGAACATCCGATGAATAAGTAACGACAAGTCTGGAAACAACGGATAGCGGAAGTGTCTTCGTTAAAATATTCTCGATGCTGGTCACCTCGCCATGTTTGAGGAATCCGTTCTCGCTCAGCACACCCGTCAGCCATTTCGGTGTTACCTCCTCAGGTGTGGTTAGCACGTTCTTCATTCATTCTCTTATCGCGAGATCAAGCTCACCGGTTGGCCAACATGGATTGCGCCAGTTTGGACGACTGTTCCATACACGCCTGCGTAATTCGTGTTCAGTCGCACGGCCGTTTTCAGCATCTGCGCGTCTTGTTTAGCCGTGTCCGGGTCCAGGTTGATCATCATACAGCGCACGTCTCGCGCTGTGACGCTAACCGCTGGTCCTGGTTCACTCTCGCCGAACAGCAACCTCCCGCCGACCCAATCGTCGTCCTCAAACGGCTCGGAATTATGCGTCTCCAGCACGATGTTGGCGCGGAAACGCCTGGTATCAAAGCGCACTTCCGCAGCGCGACTGATCTCTGCAATTGTTGCCCGGCTAATCACCGATACTGACGCATCATCAAAGATGCCGTGCTTGAGGTTCATCAATTCCACGCGATTCCCGAAGCGCTCAGCGATCTCGGTCTCGAGCTCTTTGCTGCGCAGCTCGAGTTCGACTCCACCCGGCGCGCGTACGTGGGTTGGCAGGGGTTCGCCGGTACTTTCGTCGAGACCGAACGGATGGAAAAGAATGAGTTCCCGCAGACGGCTCGCGCTAAGCCATGGGAAGCCACTGTCGTCTCCCAGGCGCCGGAAGGCGAAGCGGCGATCCCCATCGAGACCGTGCCAGCCGAGAAATGCTGACTCGGTAGGGACGCCAGCCATCGACTTGACGGGATAGCGCACGACTTCACAGACATGACCGAGTTGCTTAATCATCGCAAAAAGCAAGGATGAAGGCTGAAGGATGAAGGATGAAAAAAGCAGTTCGCTCCTTTATCCTTCATCCTTCTTCATTCATCCCTCATCCTTCATCCCTCATCCTTCATCCTAGATTAACCTTCTCAACTTTAGCTTAAGCTGCTTCTTCTCTTCGCCTCTGACAATGTCCAGCACGTAATCTCTGCCATCCTGTTTGAACATCTTAACGATCTCAGTCAGCGAAAGCTCAGCTGCCGGTCTGCCGTCGATTGCTGAAACAAAATCACCCTCGCGCAGCCCCGCTTCAACTGCTGGTGAATTCTCAACAAGCCGAAATACTTTCCATCGTTTGACGTCCGCACTCTCAGCGCGCAGGCGGATGCCGCTCATGTCATACTCGAAGGAATCTGTGAAACTGGCGTTCGGCTCCAGAATCAAGCGCTTGTGTGCGTAATCGAAGATCATTTTGAATCTTCGTAACACCTCGCCGCCAAGAAGGCCGTTGTAATCGGAGCTGGCAAGCGCCCCCTTTCGATCCTGTGCGAAATGAATCACTGGATTCTGAAACGTGAAGTGTCCCAGTTGTAAGCTGGGCAAACGGCCGACAATTAACTTCACTTCTCCGCCCACGCCCTGCGCACCCGGCTCCGTAATGGTTTTTTGTGGGACTGCCAGGAGATTGTTGGCGGCGACTACAGGTGTATTCAGAATCAGCGCGAATCTTGCAGCTCCCAAATCAACAATGAACTTGCCGTCAAGAGGCTTGCGGCCCATCAATGGAATTTGCACTCGGGCGAACGGAACTTTGCTCTGAACGGTGATCGGAATAATCTCACCGCCACCGGTATATTGATACGTCGCGGGTTCGTACAGGTTGACAATCCTGGACAGGTAGTCGATCTCCACGACGTACCGGCTGAACAGGGAATAGCCAATGACGCCATCGACATTGCGACCGAGGTTCGACGGTGGTCTATCCGGAGGAAAAACCACGACAGTTTGGTTATTCATCAAAACGCCGGAAAGATTCAGCGAAACTCCCTTTATTAAACTAGTTTCGAAAGTCGCCCCACCCGCGCCCCTACCCTTTCCCTTCCCCTGACTCTCAAACTTCAAGGCCTCAGCGGCCTTGTAATAGAGCACCAATCCAGAGCCTGCGCCTGAATCCAATTCAAAGGTCAGAGGCTGCGACTCATTGATCCGAGCTTGAATGAGAACATAATTCTCGCCGGCTATTTCGATCGGAATGGACGCGACCCTGGCCTGATTTGCCGGCGCTTGAGCGGCAGCTAGACTCAAAGTAAAGCCACGGGCTGCATAACAACCCGAGACCAACAACACGACGGCGAAGGTTCTTAAGAGAGAAAAGAAAATCTTCATTGGGACACCTTCTAAGATTTTGTCGTTCCAAGTCGGGGCCAGGCCTACGATTTTACGATTCCTAATAGTGGACCTTGAATGTGACTCTCGATCTCTTATTACCAATTCTTGGAGCTCACTCCTTTTCTTCTCTTCAGCGCATTCAGCGGAAATCGTAAGATCGTAGGCCTGACCTTTCCCGCAGCAGGCGGACTCGCGACGGGTAGTGCTTTAAGCGCGGTCGAATATCCATAAGTTGTCCTGGTCATGCTCGGTGCCGCGAAGTTGTTCCACTAGTCGGAGATGACCTTCTGAATCAAACTCGTAACGAAAAGTAATTGTCATTGCTTCGTTCCGGCTCGTGCATACCAGGGAGTCTCCATCCCATTTAAGCTCGGTCCCAGTCGGCCCGTCACGCTCCGTTTGTTTGACTTCGGAACCATCCGTAACGAGCTCAAAAGACCACTGGAATGTCTCGCCATTTAGAGACGAGAACTTGCCCTCACAACTGAAGTTCGGCTCGTCATGTTTGATGCGTAAGCTGGCAGTCTGCACGCTCGGCGCGACAAGAGCGCTTAGGGAACTCGCCTCTCGGTTGAGAACGTAATCGCCCGAGAAATCAGGCTTCCTCAGCAGCTCCGAGGTCTGACGGTATCGTTGGTCCATGTTGGGAATCCAGCATTGTACGGCGCAAACATCGGGCATAACCGTAGCAGGTTCGCGGAAACTAGACATACAACTGGGCAAATGCTGCCATCGCTGCATCCATCTGCCGAGGTCTTTGTGCCACGGCCCACTCTCTCGTGGCTCTGTCGATCGCAATCGTAGTCCAGCCATCGCCGTCCTCTGCCGACAAGTGAATTAGCAGAGTATGCTTGTTGTGTTCGACTCGAACACGATGCGCCGGATTGCCCTCTTCATGTAGACCTCGGATTTTACCCGGCGTGCGACTGGCTACAAACGAAGTCCAACGAACATTCCGGCGTGGTGGGACGGGCACCGATTTGCTGTGGCCATCAGACATACGGACTCCTCAAAAGCAAGGATGAGGGATGAAGGCGGAAGGATGAAGGGTGGTTTGCTTTTCATCCTTCATCCTTCATCCTTGCGCCTCATCTCTCCTACTTGCTATTCCCTTTCAGCCTCAACGTGATGAGACTCTCGGTAATGCGAAGCACTTCCTGAATATCGGCAAACGTAGTCGTCGGGTCATTGTTGTAGTTCATCAAGCGGTGTTCGTACTTGCGGTCTGCCGCGATTTCGTCCACGACAAACCGCGCTTCCTGCAGAGCTGCCCCTCGATGCTCCGACTTGCCGCCGATTTCAATGGTCGCCAGCTGCAACGCACAGTATAAACTGACCGTCTTTGCATTCGCCGGACAGACGCGATTATCGGCACGATTCCATTTTGCTGGCGAGTCAAGTATCTCACGCGCGCGCTTCACGATTTGTAGATCGGCTGCGGTGATGGGCGGCCTCACGTTTGAGTCACCAGCTACTTCAGTTTTAGTTCCTTGCGCTTTGACAGCAAACGGCAATACGAGAACAACTAAGACAATGCAGCCCGCGAGACGTACGCTCCGTCTGAAAGTGATCTTTTCTGGCATGGCTACTCTCCACTGATTCAATGAGCGCATAAACGTTCTACCTTTCTGCCATCATCTTTCTCTTGATCCCGCCGCTGGCGATTTCTTAGACATCGGAGTCACATAAGTGCCTCCTCACGGACGAGCTATTACGCCCCGCTTCCTCCAACGATTTCTGAATCAGCGAAGAACAACAACTACGGCTTAAGATCCATTACTGCTTTTCCGGTCTCGAAATCAGTCGGCACGGAGCAGTGATCATGCGCATCGAGCCATTTGCCGTTGATCTTGCGCAAGCCGCTAGTGCACCGGCCCCACATATCGAACGGCTGTCCATTCTTTAACTTTCCGCTGAAGTGTTCGAGAGCATATATATAGGCAACGGTGTCGCCTGCGATAACCTTTAATTCGCGAAATTCTACGTCGATTGGGCCATCGAACTGCGCCAGGAACTCTACGTAATCTTTGCGATATGCTTCCTTGCCGACATATTGAAGCGGCGGCACAAAGTCGTATGCCACCACATCAGGAGCATAGATCGACATGATTCCATCAACGTCGTGCGTCCGAAACGCCTTAGCCCACCGCTCCCATAACTGACGAATTTCAGCTTCGTCATTTGCGGGTTGGCTGTGATGCATCGACAGCACGACGCCACATGTAACAACAATCAAAACGAGAAGCAGCACAAATCTCATAGGGTCGGGTCCTCTCACTTTTAGTTAAAGTCTGATCGTAAACATCCGGCTCCCGCTTGTTCAGTCTAAATCTCCTGTCCGAAGACAATTCCGATTCCGTTGATGTCCTGGACGGCCAGCTCGCGAATTCCATAGGGTTGATCGGCGGGAGCCGCCGCGATTCGCGCGCCTCGCTTGGCGATTTCTTCATGGTATGCATCGACATCGCGCACCCACTGAAAAAGATGAACGCCGGCAGGTGCACGATCATCCTTAGCGAAGTGAATTGCCGAGTTGTCCCGCCAAACCACCGAATACGTGTCATCACCAAAATCCCAGGTGAATCCCAGCACGTCTCGATAATACCGAGCTGTCGCCTCAACGTCAGGAACGTGAAGCACGGGTGCACCCTGGATGAATTGTTTTGGGTTGGCATTTGGATGTTCAGGCATTTTAGTTACTCCTTGATTCGTTGTTTAGACCGAACTGTGGTGTTGGCGCGGCCGAGCGCCGTCGCGCGCGTTTAAGAATTGTTAGGACGCTTCTGCTTAAAGCGCCGGCGTGTTGGGAACGAGCACGATCTTGCCTGTGACACCCCCTTTCTCGGCTCAGACTGGCACGGTTTCGACAGGATTTGATCGCGCTGTTTAACCTCCCTTATGTCTCATGGACTCTTTTGGAGTATGAAATCACCCGCACGATCCGTCGGCGTCGTCATCCAACCGTCCTTCAACTCCAGCGACCAACCTTGTCCCTTTAGTGGCCGCGTCGATGTACTTGCCGGTGCCGGCACGCGCGCTTTCACTATATGACCAGTACGATCGCGTTCAAGCCAGGCGCCGTCGGTTACCGTTAAGACGCCCCACGCGTCCACCAGCCGGAGCGTCGGATATACGGTATGGCTCTCGTCAATGCCGACGACATTATTGGGGTCATAACTGTAGTTGACGTCGGGAGACAATGGAAGTATGAGCACCGACCCGTCGACAAACTTCTTCTTTGCATCAGCAATTTGTTGCTGCCGTTTCTCTTCCTTTCGGTTCTCAACAGTGACGATCTCTTCGCCCTCATAACGCGAAAGGGCTGACCGCGCTGCGGCTTCGGATGACTGAACTTTAATTCCATATCGCTCCTGTAGGAGCACACCAAGATCAGCAGACGCGTTTAAGCCGGCACGCCAGGGCTTGCCGCTAAGGTCGAGCAAAGTTCCATACGCTGGTCCTGAGATATAGGCGAAAGAGCGAGCAAAGGTTGGATTGTTGCGCGCTTGTCGCAGGATGAGATCGGCTCGCAAAATCATTTCTCCTAGATCGACGGAGCTCAAACTGATGCCCGTGTATTCGGCCAATCCCTCGTTCAACTCCAGAGCGTTTTCGTTTTTCGCGGCATCCGGAAATAGTGAGCGACGGTAGGCTCGGAAGAGCAGCGCATCGGCAATGGCTGCGTTTCGTGCTGGTCCAGTCTCACGTAATGCGCGCTCCAATGCTCGCCATTCCATCTGCAGCCAGATCCTGCCATTGAGCGTATCGAGTTGCGCGTTGACTGCATCCCTGGCCGGTAATTCGAGTTCATCCTGTAGCCGGTGGAAACATTCGTGCAGCAACAAGCGCTCGCGCGCCTGACGGAACTCAGGTACCGGCCACATAACCATCGTCCAATGCACGCCTGCCCAATTGATCGCAGTATTCGCCGGGCTTATTTCATTCGGTAGTTTGCCAACGAAGACACCATCTCGCAGGACTAGCTTCTGTTCCTTATCTGCCTGATTGGCAACGACTGTGTGAGTTTCCGGATCGACAAAGAAGATCGGGCCGTAAAGGGATCGCCCCCAAGTCTTGCCCGCGTCTCGCGCTGACGTTTGCTGCAACTGCTGAAAGTATTGTCCTGCAAGCTTCGCGTCGATGGCACTCGATTGCGATGCCGAGTGGGCAACGCATAATAGTGGACAGACAATTACCGCCAGCGCTCGCGCTGCATTCTGTAGTTGAGACCGAAGAACCGGTTCTAGTTTGGCAACACTTGAACAACACATGAGCCCGACACTACCATACCAAAGACATCTCTTATTTTTGCTTCGATAACAATCTTCTTCCCGGCTAATCCCGTTGTGTCTACAGCAATCGTTTTCGTGTACTGCCCACTGACTATTCGTCCGGCACTTAGCGTCCATGCATAGCCTTGGGTTTCGTTCATACTCGAGTCCGCTGAAACCTTCAGAATCTCACCAGTTTTTATGCTCCGACTGGAGTTGACGCTATATATCGACGGCACATGAACGATAGGTACAGCAACGAACCTCTCACGATGTTCATAATAACTAGCGCAGCTATTCCTGTTTGATTGGTTCGCAATATAGAAAACCTGGAGGATCCGGCCTTGAAAGAGACTCAGGATTAGGCCATCTTTGCTGCGATAACCCTTAACTCGACTATCGTTCCGATTCGAAGGATTGAGGTATTGGAGACTTTGCTTGTCGAGGTTCAGGGCAGACAATTTCATTTTCCTTCGAGGTTCGACTTCGATAAACATCAGCGTCTCTGGCTGTAGCGACGTAACGCATTCACGATAATCAGAAGCTAGACCACCTGAGAACAGCATGTAAACCTCTTCATCGCCAAGCGTGAACCGACATGCCTCCTTTTGATCAGAGCATTGACCGAACATCCTTACAACATCTGCTCTAGTCGAACGCAAGGGAATGAGGCCACGCCAGTCTTTAGCATACGATGACCTAACCACGCCGCAGAATAACAAGGCGCAAAGAATTCCATTGGTCAGGAGTTTCATCATGAAGACTGAGCACCGAACACTTGAGTTAACGCGGCGCCGCAATGCCCAGGATGAATTATGAAGGACAACGTGCTTTTGTTTTCATCCTTCATCCTTCATCCTTCAGCCTTGCTTTGCGCCCGCGAGGATTTGCCTGATTGCGCCCATATGATACGCCGTGTGAGCTGCCGTGGAGAGAGCCGCAGCGGCGCCCATGTCGTCCCAATTCGTACGGCCAGCGATGAACTTTCGCCAGTTGTCTGCTTCATGGCGTAGACCATTGCGTAGAGTTCGCCACTGATCTTCGGTAACTTCGGTGCGCTGCCAACTAGCATTCCAATCAACGCCGGCCCAGGGATTCGATTCGCCCGCGGCCCAGCGGTTCAGGATGGCGAGCCCGAAGTGAACGTGATCGATGTGCGCAGCGATGGTCGTTTTTCCGGCCGTGAGTGGCTTCGACGCTGCGCTCGCGTCGATGGTGTCGAGCTGGCTGAGCAGGCCCGGATCACCGGGGTTGAGTAGATACGCATCCTGACTGGGAGGACCATCGAAAATCTCTGTCAGCATGTTGGACAATGCACGTTGAAAGATTGAGTCAGTGCTCGCCATCAATTCTCCTCACTTAAGGCCGAGTTTCTTATTTTGCTTTAGAAGCGAGATGGCTTCTCGCAGATGCCGCTCGCGCGTCTCCTCTTTCGCAGCGTGCATGATCCACCCAACATAATGCCTGCGATAGGACGGCGCGAGGTTGCGGAAGTTCTCCCAGGCCTTCGCGTTTGCCATCAAAGCCTGCTTGATGAATTCAGGTATATCTTCCGGATCGCGCTTGTTCAGCTCCATGCGCGAGACGGTGTCGCGTAGACGCCGCCCGCGCGTCTCTTCTCTTTTGGCGTCCATGATCCAGCGAATGTACTGCCTGCGATGTGACGGTGCGAGTTTCTGGAAGTGCTCCCAAGCCTTCGGACTTGCCATCAGGGCCTGTTTGACAAAGCGCGGAATGTCCAATTCGCCTTTGCTCTGTTTCGCCATCGCTTCATCGCCGAGCATTGCGAGGTCAATCTTCGCTAGCCCGGACTCGGTCATTCGACCTTCGCGTATGAGCTTTAGCATTCTTCGTTTGTTCAGCGCCGACCACTTGGTACCATCGCGACGAGGAGTAAACTTCTGCGCGAACGTTTCATCGTCGATCTTCTTGACGATGCTATCGACCCAGCCGAAGCACAGAGCTTCCTCGACCGCATGGTCATAAGAGATACGAGGCCGGCCAGTATGTTTCTTGTAGTAGATAAGCCAAATCTCGGTCTCGGACTGGAAGTGCTTCTTCAGCCACGCGCGCCACTTCTCCCGATTGGTTACGTACAACCTCTTCATCATTCATCCTTCATCCTTCCTGTCCGGGGCCCAGCCTTTGGTTCCAATCATCACGCCATGGTTCTCACCCGCTGCGTTCAAACTGTAAACGCGAAGTTCCGACCAGTCGAAGCGGCCTTTTAACTCGACGAGTGAACGGGCATCGACAGTCTCGTAAACCTGCACGGCGCCGAGAAGCGGATTCTGAGGGAACCTGCGGACCAGTAAGTCCACAATCTCGGTAACTGGTGGGCTAGTTAGACTCAGATTGAGGCCGGCTACCTTGTCCAGCGCATCGCCCCAGGGCGGTGCGATAAACGCAATAAGCAGCTCATCCTTCACGACGGAAGTCTCAACCAGGCCGGACTGGTAGTCAGTGTTCACGATCGCAATCGCCAGGCCCAGGACTTCGAGATTATGTCGTGTGAGCCCTGACACCGTGACATCCAACTCGAACCCGCGACCTCGAGCGCCCGGCAGATGTCTCAGCAACCAGTAGAGGGTGTTGGCTGAGCCCGCAAAGGGATCGATCACCAAGACACCGGCGTTGGAAGGCGCACGTGCGGCAGTGGCGACAACGTCCTTGCCGATAGCTTGGGCTAGCTTATCGCGGGTGCACTCGACTGCGGTTCGGCCAAGCAATCGCACACCTTTCGCATACCATTCAGAAGGCCGCATGTCGTAGATGGAAACATAGTCGGCATCGTTGTAACTATCGATACCGTACTGTTGCACTTCCCAGAGCTCCAGGATCTCGTTCCGCTTGGCACCGCTTAGGAGCAGGCTACGGTCATATTTGGAGCTCGACACTCCTTCTCTCGCGCCATTCATGGGATCAAATTATACTGCCTATATCTCACTAGTGGAGGGCGCTATGGCAAGGGCACGGCCTCGACCGTATTCACAATTCAACTTTGTTGTCGATCTCGGAGAACATGGTCCACATGCGGGCTTTGAGGAGTTCGACCACATTGAAAAGATAACCGGGCTGAACAAAGCAACCGATGTGACGATGAAGCGCGGCGTCATTTCGTCGTCGACATTAGCGGATTGGCTCAATCAGATCCGTAAGTCACGCAAGCGGGCTAAACGTACAGTGAGGGTCGCTCTGCACGACAACAGACATCGAATCGTCCGCGTCTGGACATTGTTCGGCGCGGTTATCATCAAACACGCCGGCCCGCGGTTGAATGCGAAAGGCACTGATGTGGCGATTGACGAGCTGGTACTTAGCGGTGAAAGGATTGAAGTGAGTTCACCAGCCGAGCCGCATCATCATAACAAGCACGGCGATGATTATGCCGATGAATAAGAACGCGAGTTCCCAGGGCACGTCGAGAAGATACAAGCTTCGGCGTCCGGAGCGTTCTGATTTTCGTAACCAAAGTGACATCGGTAATGTCCGCATCAACGAGTGGCGCACCGGCTGGATCAGCGCTTAAGGAGACCAAGATCTCCGGAGTGGCGTCAGGGCGTGGTTTCCTTAAATTCGCCAAACAGAGTTCTACCTTCACCATAATCGATGTCGCTAATTCGCCATCCACTGCTACCGTTTACCAGCAAGAAGGTAAGCGTCTTTTTCTCTCCGAGGTTTTCAAAAGTGACGAGCACTTTCGCCTTACCACTTTCATAACTTGCTTTGCCAATCGCGAACTTCTTAATTTCCATGTCCTGGGCGTCGTAAAGTGGATCGCTATCGATCACGCCCACCTCGTGCTTTGCCGCTGAGGTAGCGATGTCCTTGTGGATCATGTCGGCGAGCTTCTTGTCGAAATATTTGTAAACCGAAGCCGCGTGTCTGGCCTGAAAGGGCCCACGCTTTTGATTGTGAACTTTATATAAACTCGCCACTAAAGCATCGGGTGATGAAGGCGTGGCAGCCTGCGCCTGAATCTTTACAGTGGCAATGGCGATTAGTCCTGTCAATAGCAGGAAAGCAACAAGATTCGTCTTAATCTTATTCATGGAAGTCCTTTCCCCAAATTGGCGGTATGAATTTGCGAGCAGATTCTAGCGAGCAAGATCACTAAAGTAAAAGAAACTGGAGTCATTCCCAACGTTTTGTTGGATGATTGAAGATCAGAGTTATGGAACGCGGTAATGCAGTTGAACCACACCATCGTCGAAGCTTTCAACGAAGTGCAGTTCCAACGGGACGTGACGGTGACGCCGTGCTATCAGGGGAATGCCATCGCCAATGAATACCGGGACCACACTGATGACGAACTCATCGATCGCGTGCTCATCAAGAAACGAGGCGATGAGTTCGCCACCGCCCATTAACCAGATGTCCTTGCCGGGCTGCTTTCGCAGACGGCTTACGAATGGGCCAATGGCGCCGTTCACGAACTCCACGCCTGACGGTGCGTCGGCTGGTGGCGCCTGACGGGAAAAGACGATGTACCGGTTCTTCGAGTCGAACTTAGCCCCCATGCGCAAACTCTCCTCGTAAGTTTTGCGGCCAAGCAACTTCGTATCGATCGACTTCATGAAGGCGTTCATGCCGTAGAAGCCTTCAGGGGCAGGGCGGGACGTCAGCCATTCAAGGTCACCGTCAGGACGCGCAATGTAACCGTCCGCGCTGGTTGCGATGTAGACGATGACTTTTCGGCGGTTCGTCATGAGCGCCGTTTTCCCTCAAAAGTCTGTGCCTTAACTTTATTCACACTGGGCTGAAGCTCGGTGTGAATAAAAGGGACTTTGAAGTGACTCCGCAGCATGCCGTCGTTAGGTATCGTTGCGTCTTACGACTACTGCCTGCTTGGCCATTAGGGGGTTTGTTTCCGCCACGTGCAGCTGAGGTTGATCATCGATAAGCGGTGTGACTGCCGGCACAAGCGAGTTGCGCTCCAGCATCTGCCGCCCTTTCACGTGGATCCGTTCGCGGCGCAGCGCCTCTCGGTCATTGAGCATCAAGTAGCCGTAAGAGACCACATAAACCAGAAACGAGAGCGTGGTTAAGCTAGCAAGGAAGATCGCAGTCCAAGTCGGCACGTGAAGAAATAGGGCAATCACGGTCGCCCAGACAAGGACGCCGGTCATCCAGATGGCAGGGCGAACCGGTGTGTTCCGGGAACGCTCCATCACAGGGAATTCTGCACTCGGCTCGATTTCTTTCCTCATCCTTCTGCCTTCATCCTTCATCCTTCACAGAAGTTCCTCGATCACGTGAACCGGCCCGTCCGTCTTAATCTGCCCGGTGCCAACGGCGAGCAGCCTGTTCAAGAATGAATATTTCGCCGCGGCGGTTTCGAAGCGCGGTAGCGTACGAAAGTAGGGAGCGCCGGGCGCTCCATCGTCACGGATGCCCTCGAATGTCATGTGGATGAGCGCGCCGTCGTCAGTCTCAAGCGTGATGCGTAGATCGAGCTCGAGTACGCCGTCCGAGCGTTTGATGGTCCAGTCATCGCCGCCGGGCAACACCTTGCCACGAAGCCTGTCACCTTCGAAGGAGCCTCCGGTGATCGGAAACGTCACGCGCATACCGTGGGGCCCGGCGCCAACGTCTTGCGTCGGAGCAGTCTTCAGATGAAGTGTCATCAGGGGACGCCATCGCATAACGGTTCTCCTTTCCGAAAGTGACGACGCGGAAGCCGCGAGCGGCACACGTATCCATTGAGCGAGCGTCGCGGACGCGGCAAGCTTAAGCACATCTCGTCGTCCAGCGTTCATGTCGCGTCCCTCAGAGGATCTCGTCAATCGTGTAGATGGGGCCGGCGGGACGCCGATCGCCGCGCGATACGGCGATGAGGCGATTCAAGAACGCGTACTTCGCGTGTCCGGTCTCGAACCGCAGCGTCGTCCGGAAGTAGTAGGTCGAGGGATCGACGGTCTCGCCGCGTCCAATCGCAGCGATTACTTCGGGCGGCCCGTGACGAAGCCCGAATGACATCATGTGAATGAGGGCCCCGTCATCGGTCTCGAGCGTCACGCGCAAATCGAGCTCGAGCACTCCATCTCCGCGAAGAAGGGTCCAATCACCGCCCCCAGGTAACACCTTTCCACGTAGCCGCGGACCCTCAAAGTGGCCTCCTGTTATCGGCGCGGTCACGCGGGTGCCGTGTGGTACTGCGCCGATCTTCTGTAGGCTCGGAACTTCGACCTGCAGCGTCATCAATAATCGGGAATCCATATGCTCGCCCCCTCGCTCTTTAGGTCGCTTCCACTTGAAGACAGAAATGCCTGCGCGCGCACCGGCTCTATCTTTAAGGCTTAACTTTCGCGGTAAAAACCTCTTCCATGGCTAAGCCGCCAGAGCATCCTGCCAACGGGTCTAACTGACGGCGGCTATCAGTCCATATCGGATACGACGCTCCCCCGAATGAAACCAATCCTTCGTAATCACCTTGCTGGTTTCCATAATTGATGCCTGGGCAAGGGAACAGACCAGCACAGTCATGTTCGTTCGAGCTCTCTGTCGATACGCGAATGTTTGGAGACAGCCAGGAATTTCCGCCATCCTTTGATTGTGTAATGTAAGTATCGGTCATGTAACGGAAACCGGTCGTGTCATTGCGCGTGTCGTAAAAACTTATGTTCACCTCACCGGTGACCGGATCGACTGACATCCAGTGATTGAAGCGATCGACAGCAAAGGTTAAGGCATCGGCCACGGTCCGGGGAGACGACCAGGTTGTTCCTTGATCATCGGAGTAGGAGAAGAATATGTCAGTCGTGCGCGCTGAGGTTATGTCCATCCATGAGCAATACAGGCGTCCACGAAAAGGTCCCTGAGAGCGATCGACATCCAGCGCGGGATATACGAGGGCAGCGCGAAACGATTCCGCTGGAATAGCTATGTCGAAGGGAATGACCTTTGGCGCCACCACGCGCTGCTGGTCCCAGGTCCTGCCGCCATCGAATGAGCGGTTGAAAGCGATAACATTCGCCGCATAGTCATTCCATGCCAAATAGAGTTGGCCATCAGGTCCAACTGCCGGTGACGTGCCGATGGACCGGCCTGGACCAGAGGGGTCATCAGCGCGGGTAACGGTAAACGTCGCTCCATGATCGGTTGAACTTCCCACCCGAATACCGCCGCCCGTGGACCCGCCAGCCGCGGCGTCCCACGCTATGTAAACATTGTCTCGGAATGGACTATTGAGATTTGTATCCGCGGTTATCATCGGCTTGTCGTTGAAATGATTGGCTCCTCCCTCAAAGGAGAAAAAAGTCACAGAGGGATAAGTCTTGCCGCCATCTGTAGAGCGCGCCACCGCCATTTCAGTCCCGTTAACGCCGATGCCATTGCCAAAATAAACAACGATGTATCCGTAGAACAGGTTATTCCTGGTATCAAATGCAAGACTTGGATCGGAGCCAAAGTCTGTGCCATTGCCCTTTGGCGGTGGCAACGGCAGGTCCACGCCTCCCCAACTTGTACCTCCATTGGAAGAAAAATAGCCTCTCATCGGGAGACGGAATATTTCATTTGATCCTGCGGCCAGGCACTTCGGTTTTGACGGATTGATAGTAATAAAAGTCTCGCTTTGCGGTCCGCATTCATTTGAAACGTCCACGTTGCTACCCACGCTCAGAGATGAAGTAGGTCCTCCACCACTCGTAGGACCATGGTTAGCAATGTACTGATACTTGTCCCACCAAGTAGGATTATGAGTTTTGCTCTTTTGGGCCTTTCCAACGTTCGAAGGCCAAAAGAGAAAAGCCACAACGATAACGGACAAGATCACTCTAGCCCAGCGCTTCATAAGGATTCTCCCTCGGTGAAAATATATCGATCAATTTTTTGAGCGGATGCCTATGCTAATTCATGTCGCCTTACGCCGCCAGACAGAACGCCTGATTGTCCTCAACTTCCGGATTCGGTCTTCTGTATATGGCAAAGTCGAATTTTCCAGAACTACATAAATCCGCTTTCCCTCTTTCTTATCAAAGTCACGCAGCAGAAAAACGATTTTTTCTCCCGTGAACAGCTCCTTCCGAAATCCGGCCTCGGCGCCATGAAAGTACTCAACCTTTTGACCCTTGCGAAACTTACCCTTAAACGGTTCAACTATTTCGCAGTTTATCCGCCAACTTTCATATCCTGGGATTCGATTTACGATTTCCGCATCGTACACCTTTACATGAGCAACAGCGTACGCGGAGCGGTAATCGCTCTTGAGATAGGCTAGCGAGGGCCATTCGTCGTTATCCTTATCCTGAGCAAGAGTGCTAGCCGTTAGCAGCAGCGCGACCAGAAATGATCGAAAAAGAATTTTCATGTCATTAGTTCGTTAGCAGCACAACATCTGGACTTGAAAGCCGACAGGCGCTAGCGTTTGCCCACTGCGAGCCAGGGCATGCCGCGATAGGAATCCGCCACCACCAGAGCGGCGGCCATCAGCGCCCAGGAGTCAACGAACTCACTCCACTGAAAGGCGTTGGGTCCTTGCACGACAACAGGTACCCAAATTAGTAGCGTGAAGAGAACAATCTGCAACGCCGATAGCGTAGCGGCCAGTCGTGCCCACACACCGATTAGCACCGCCACGCCCGCCGCGATGAAGGTACAGCCGGTGAAGTACGCCCAGAAAACGTGCCATGGCAGCCACCCAGGCACCGCCGCAACGCTCTCTTTGAGATAGGTGAAATGGGCGACGCCGAAGGGGATTAAGCCCAGCCCGTAGAGCATCCTCGCCACGCGCAGATCCTTATCAGCCGCAGCGAAAGTGGCACGCGACCCGTCCCGCTCACGGTTAAACCAGGCGTACAGAACCCAGGCCGCCGCCGCCATCACCGCGGTATCACCGCAAGCCCACCACGTAGCCTCCACACCAGGAGCGAAGAAGAGATGAGACACCCTGAACAGCAGCAGCCAAATAAGGAGATAGGTGAGCAACACGCGGGAAGCGATGGCTGCTGAGCGTTGTAAGATGAGGCCCACGCCAGTCACCAGAGAGACAACAGCGCAGAGATAGACCAGTACCTCGCGCGCGGGCATACCCTTGGGCACGCCGCCCCAGGTCGGGGGGAAGTCTCGTTTGATCAGGCCCAGGACTCCGAGGCCGATAATGGTCACCGCGAAGACCACATGGCCCAAGCTTTCGACACGTATCGCTCTTGCTGCGCTGCTTTTCCTGTTGATTCGATCAGCTTCCTGCATACTCAAACTGTGGCCTACGATTTGAGTGCCTGCCACAATGGTCCTGTGCCGCCGAATGGTTTAGTTGACGCGCGCCGGCGTCGAAGAGCAAGGATGACGATTTTTCATCCTTCCGCCTTCATCCTTCATCCT
>Ga0126384_10000330_pt1 | contig 25538 bp, 25 predicted proteins | sample PanSoiMetPlot_36_FD_92543 | JGI IMG/M metagenome (GOLD analysis project Ga0126384, IMG submission 92543) | Tropical forest soil microbial communities from Panama - MetaG Plot_36 | ecosystem: Environmental > Terrestrial > Soil > Tropical forest > Bulk soil | place: Panama | collected 2016-02-17 | reverse complement strand
TCGGCTTGCTCATGCGCCACTAGAAATAGCGCAGTGGTAGCATAGGGAACAAGCCCGACGGATCTGCATCTCTTCCCGCCGTCATAGTCCATAACGCGCGGCCATGTCGGGATCCTTGGCGGCCACAAGGCGCGCCAGATCGACCACGACCTTGGCCTGCTTCCAGGTGGCGTCGTCCTGCATCTTGCCGTCGATCATCACGGCGCCGCTGCCGTCCGGCATGGCGGCCAGGATCTTGCGCGCGAACGCGACCTCGCCCGGGTCAGGCGAGAACACCCGCTTGGCGATCGCGATCTGCGAGGGATGCAGCGACCAGGCGCCGGCGCAGCCCATCAGGAAGGCGTTGCGGAATTGCGCCTCACAAGCGGCCGGGTCGGAAAAATCGCCGAACGGACCGTAGAACGGCTTGATGCCGGCGGACGCGCAGGCGTCGACCATGCGGGCGGTGGTGTAGTGCCAGAGGTCCTGCTGAAATTTTCCCCGCGGCGCCTCGCCCGCCGCATCGGCGAGCACGACGTAGTCCGGATGGCCGCCGCCGACGCGCGTCGTCTTCATCGCGCGCGAGGCCGCGAGATCGGCGGGGCCGAGGCTGATGCCGTGCATGCGCGGCGAGGCGGTCGCGATCGCGGCGACATTGTCGACGCCCTCGGCGGTCTCCAGGATCGCATGAATGAGGATCGGCTTGGCCACGCGGTGGCGCGCCTCGAGCTGGGCGAGCAGCTGATCGAGATAGTGGATGTCCCACGCGCCCTCGACTTTCGGCAGCATGATCACGTCGAGCTTGTTGCCGACCGCGGCGACGATCTCGATCACGTCGTCGAGCGCCCAGGGCGAATTGAGCGCATTGACGCGGGTCCACAGGCCGGTCGCGCCGAAGTCGTGCACGGTCGCCATCGCGATGAAGCCTTCCCGGGCGGCGAGCTTGGCGTCGACCGGCACCGCGTCCTCGAGATTGCCGAGCACCACATCGACCTGCGCGATCAGTTCGCCCACCTTGGCGCGTACCTTCTCGACATGCGGGGGCACGAAATGGATCATGCGCTCGAGCCGCACCGGCAGCTCGCGCAGCGGCGCGGGCGCGCCGATCGCGAGCGGCTTGAAGAAATTGCGCGGAAGCTTCATGCGGCGGTCCTTGCCATTGCCTTCCCACTAGGTCAAACGCCGGCCGCCGCCAAGCCGCTTTTGCCGGCAGCGGAAGTTCCGGCGCACGCGGCGGTCATCTGCGGGCGGGCGGCGGCCCAACGAGGCTGCGCCGTTGCGGCTCGCCTTGCGGCATCGATGCCCTTAACCTCGCGAATCCGAAAGGGTACGCAAAATGCCGCAACCGCTGTCGGGGCTCCTGGTCCTCGACTTCACCACCTTGCTGCCGGGTCCGCTCGCAACCTTGCTGCTGGCCGAGGCGGGCGCCGAGGTCGTCAAGATCGAGCAGCCGGACGGCGACGAGATGCGCCGCCACGGGCCCCATCTCGACGGCGAGAGCGTGCCGTTCGCGATGCTCAATCGCGGCAAGACGGCGCTCGCGCTCGATCTCAAGAGCCGCGAGGGCCACGCCCGGCTCGCGCCGCTGCTTGCCCGCGCGGACGTGCTGGTCGAGCAGTTCCGTCCCGGCGTGATGGCGCGGCTCGGCCTCGGCTACGCGGCGGTGCGGCAGGTCAACCCGCGCATCGTCTATTGCTCGATCAGCGGCTACGGGCAGAGCGGGCCGCGCGCCGGCGAGGCCGGCCACGATCTCAACTATGTCGGTGCGACCGGCCTGCTCGCGCTCAATCCCGGGCCGGCGGACCAGCCGACCGTGCCGCCCGCGCTCGTCGCCGACATCGGCGGGGGATCGCTTCCGGCGGTGATGAACATTCTCCTGGCGCTGCGCCAGCGCGATCGCACGGGCGAAGGCTGCCAGGTCGACATCGCCATGGCCGACGCCATGTTCACCTTCGCGTGGCACGCGTTCGCGACCGGGCAGGCGAGCGGCCGCTATCCGGGTGCGGCCGAGGCCGCGCTCGCAGGCGGTTCGCCGCGTTACGCGCTCTATCCGACGCGCGACAGCCGGCTCGTTGCCTGCGCGGCGCTGGAACAGAAATTCTGGCTCGCGTTCTGCGCCGCGATCGGGCTCGCGGCGCCGCTCGCCGACGACGCGGTCGATCCGGCCGCCACCAAGGCGGCGGTCGCCGCGATCATCGCGGGCCGCACCGCCGACGACTGGCGCCCGGTGCTGGCGGCCGCCGATTGCTGCGCCACCATCGTGGTTTCGCTCGCCGAGGCGGTGTGCGATCCGCATTTCGTTGGGCGCGGCCTCTTTGCCAACCATGTGACCGGGCCGGCCGGCACCGCGATCGCGGCGCTGCCGGTGCCGATTGCGCCGATTTTTCGCGATGGCGAGACCCGCAAGGGCGCGCCGCCGCTCGATCGCACAGGTTCGTCCTAGCTACAGCGCCTCGCCGCGCATGAGCCGCGGCTGGGGTACGCGCGGCGCGACGCCCTCGCGCATCAACGTGCGGCGCAGCGGGCCGATGCGGTCGAGCAGGTACATGCCGAAGCCGCGCACGCTCTGGGCGGGGAGGAAATCGCTGAGCAGGGTGCGGTTGAGCAGGTCGACCACCAGCGTTCGGCTGGCCACGTCGGCGCGCCGCCGGCGATCATAGTCGTCCATGACGGCATCGCCGCCGATGTCGGCGCCGCGCCGCCGCGCCGCGACCGCCAACTCGCCGATGGTGGCGGCATCGCGCAGGCCGAGATTGAGGCCCTGCGCGCCGATCGGCGGCATGACATGGCCGGCTTCGCCGACCAGGGCGACGCGGCGGTCCGCGAAGCGGCGCGCAGTCTCGATCGCGAGCGGAAAGGCGCCACGGCCAGGCTCGACCCTGATCTTGCCGAGGATCGAATGCGCGCGCCGTTCGATCTCCTGGTCGAGCGCGGCCGCATCGAGTTCGCCGAGCCGCTCGGCCTCCTCGGGCGCGACGACGCACACCAGGCTCGACCGCAGGCCCGGCAGCGGCACCAGCGTGAACGGCCCGTGTTCCGTATGGAACTCGGTCGAGATGTAGTGGTGCGGCCGCGTATGCGTGAGATTGAGGGTCAGCGCGGTCTGCGGATAGCTGTGTTGTGTGGTGTCGATCCCGGCGGCGGCGCGGCAGATCGAGCGGCGGCCGTCGGCCGCCACCACCAGCCGCACCGTGCGCGTGGCGCCGCCCGCGAGCGAGACGGTGACGTCGGCGTCGCGGATCGTGACGGCGGCGGCCTGCTCGTCGATGCGCACGAGATCGGGGATCTCGCGGGCGCGAGCATTAAGGGCGGCAAGAAGCCGCTGGTTCTCGATGTTCCAACCGAACGCCTCGAGGCCGATCTCGGTTGCGTCGAACTTCACTTCCGGCGCCCGCCACAGGCGGCGGGTATCGTCGACGATCCGCATCACCCGCAGCGGCGCCGCTTCGCCGCGGCAGCGCGACCACACGCCGATCGCCTCGAGCGCATTCACCGACCCGGCAAGCAGGGCAGTGGTCCGGTTGTCGGACGCGGGCGGCGGAGGGGCGATCAGCACGGTCGGGATACGCGCACCCGCCAGCACGATTGCGGCCGCCAGGCCGGCCGGGCCGCCGCCCACCACCGCGACCTCGGCCTCGTGTCCCCCTGATGCACCGCCCATCTCGAAGTTCCGTTCGCCGTTGCCGTTGCGTTATGAAAATCTTACCAGGAAGGCGCGCGAAATGCCGTCCGGGTGATCACATAGCGATCACGCTGTTGATGATAGCGGGGACAACGTGGCGAGCGGTACCGACGAGCACGCCCTGATGAGCCTGACGCCGACCGCGGCGCGGCTCGGCCGGCGCATGGGCCGGCCGGTGCCAATCGCGGTCGCGTGCCTCGTCGTGCTGACGGGGCTCGGCTGGATCTTTTTTGCACTCATGGTCGCGGCCCGGGCGGGCCATGGCGGCACCGCGGCGCTCGGGCCCGGCATGCGACTGTTCGATCTGGTCGCACGGGGTGCCGGTTACGACCTGGCCGGCAGTGCGGTGCTCGAGGTGCTGTGCCGGCCGACCTTCGGCGCCGCCGGGGCGGCATGGACGGCAGGCGAGGGCGCGCTCGTCTTCCTGATGTGGTGCGCCATGACGCTTGCCATGATGCTGCCGACCGCGGCCGGCATGATCGTCACCTATGCGGAGATCGCCGACACGGCGGCGCGCAAGGGCGAGCCTGCGGTGTCGCCGCTGATCCTCACGGCCGGATACGTCGTGGTCTGGCTGGGCTTCGCGGCGGCCGCGACCTTGCTGCAGGCCGCGCTCACCGGGGCGGCGTTGCTCGATCCCGCCATGGCATCGACCAGTTCCCTGTTCTCGGGCGCAATCTTCGCCGGTGCCGGCGCCTACCAGCTCAGCGCGCTCAAGCGCGCCTGCGTCACCCGTTGCCAGCGGCCGTTTCCGTTCTTCTTCGCCAACTGGTCGATCGAGCCGCGCGCGATCTTCGGTCTCGGCATGCGCCAGGGCGTCTATTGCGTCGGCTGCTGCTGGGCCGCCATGATGGTGATGTTCGCGGTCGGCGTCATGAACGTGCTGTGGATGGCCGTGCTCGGCGCGATCATGGCGGCCGAGAAGCTCACGACCACCACGCGGCTGAGCCGGATCACCGGCGTCGTGTTGGTCGCGGTCGGCGGCGCGGTCATCGTGGCCGCGATCGCTGCGCACTGGCCGCATCCGGTCTGAAGTTGTTGCAGATGCTTGAAGTCGCAGGTATTTCGACACGCCATGCTATAGTGGCGCGGCGGCGCGGCGCAAAGGAGAAGCCGGGTGTCGGATGCTTGGAGCCTGCGGGGCGAACTCGTCCTGTCGTGCAGTTGCACGGTGTTTTGTCCCTGCACGCTGTCGCTTGGGCTCGCGCCGCCGACCGAGGGCTATTGCCAGACCTGGGCCGGCATCCGCATCGACGAGGGGCGCTTCGGCGACACCGATCTCACCGGCTCCAAGGTCGGCCTGATCGTCGAGATTCCCGGCCTGATGTCGCGCGGCAACTGGACGGCAGCGCTCTATATCGACGACCGCGCCCACATCCAGGCCGTCAAGGCGCTGACCCGCATCTTCACGGGCCGCGCCGGCGGCTCGACGCATCTATTGTCGATCCTGGTCGGACGCTTCCTCGGCGTCCAACAGGCGCCGATCGTCTATCGCGTCGAGGGCGCGACCCGCATCTTCTCGGTGGGCAAGATCATCGACGGCGCGGTCACGCCGGTCGCCGGCAAGAACAAGGACGAGCCCGTGGTGATCCGCAACTCGGAATACTGGATCGCGCCCGACATCACGGTCGGCCGCGCCGACAAGTCGCGCGTGCGCGCGTTCGGCCGCAACTGGAATTTCGCCGGGCGCTCGGCCGAGATCTGCCAGCTCGAGTGGGGCAACTAGCCGCATGAGCAGATCTGCGGCGTTCCTGGTCCACGTCCTGACGGCCTCGGGCGCCGCCCTGGCGCTGCTCGCGCTCGACGCCGCGGTCCGCGGGCATTGGTCCGCCATGTTCATGTGGCTCGGCGCGGCGCTGGTCGTCGATGCGGCCGACGGGCCGCTCGCCCGCGTTCTGAAGGTCGGCGAGACGCTGCCGCGCTGGTCGGGCGAGACGCTCGATCTGGTTGTCGACTTCGTCAACTATGTGTTCGTGCCGGCCTATGCGATCGCGCGGTCCGGATTGCTCGCGACACCGTTCGACGTCGCAGCCGGCATGGCGATCACGATGACGGGCGCGCTCTATTTTGCGGATCGCCGCATGAAGACGCCGGACAACTACTTCCGCGGCTTTCCGGCGCTGTGGAACTGCGCGGCCTTCTACCTGCTGCTGCTGCGGCCGGCGCCGTGGTTGACCGCCGGCTGCGTCGCGCTCCTCGTCGCGCTCACCTTCGTGCCGTTCCCCTTCATTCATCCGCTGCGAGTGCGGCGGTTGCGCGTCCTCAATCTGGCGCTGCTCGCCGCCGGGAGCATGCTCGCCGTGATCGCGCTCGTGCGCGACATGGCGCCCGACACCTGGGTCACGGTCGGCCTGTGCGCGATCGGGCTCTACGTGGTGGCGGCAGGTATCTTCCGGGCGCCCGAGGATGCGCCGTCATGATCGCGCTGCTGACCGATCCGCACAGCTGGGCTGCGCTGATCACGCTGAGCGCGCTCGAGATCGTCCTCGGCATCGACAATGTGGTGTTCATCTCGGTGCTGGTTGCGCGGCTCCCTCCCGTACAGGCGCAGCGCGCACGGCAGATCGGCCTGTCGCTCGCCCTCGTGTTCCGCATCGCGCTGCTGTTCGTGCTGACCTGGCTCATCGGCCTTGCGGCTCCCGTCGTCACCGTCATGGGAAACTCATTTTCGTGGCACGACATCATCCTGATCGGCGGCGGACTCTTTCTCCTCGCCAAGGCGACGCACGAAATGCATGTCGAGGTCGAAAGTCCGGGACCCGATGAAGAGGTGGCGAAGGCGGGCGGTGCGATCTTTTCCGTCGTGATCCTGCAGGTGGTCGCGATCGACGTGGTGTTCTCGATCGACTCGATCGTGACCGCGATCGGCATGGCGCAGGACATTCGCATCATGATCGCGGCGGTGCTGATCGCGGTCGCCGTCATGTATGCGGCCTCCGGGCCGGTCTCGGCCTTCATCGCGGGTCACCCCACCACGAAGATGCTGGCGCTCGCCTTCCTGGTGCTGATCGGCATGGCGCTGATCGCCGACGGGTTCGACTTCCATATCCCGCGCGGCTATGTCTACTTCGCCATGGCCTTTGCGGGCGCGGTCGAGGCGGTCAACATCATGGCGCAGCGGCGACGCCGCGCCCGCCGCAAGGGACCTGAACGCAAGTGACCGAATAAGAGTTCGGAACGAAACGCAATGACGGAATCCGCCCCGATCCTGCTGATCACCGGCGCCGGCCGCGGCATCGGCGCCGCCACGGCGCGGCTTGCCGCGAGGCGCGGCTTCGACGTCGCCGTGAACTACCTCAAGGACCGTCGGTCCGCCGACGCCCTGGTGGGCGAGATCGCGGCGGCCGGACGCCGCGCCATCGCGGTGCAGGCCGACACCGGGCAGGAAGCCGATATCGAGCGCATGTTCGCGACCGTCGACAATGAGCTCGGCCGCCTCACGCATCTCGTCTACAACACCGGCATCACGGGGCCGATGTCGCGGATCGAAGGCATCACGACCAAGGACGCGCAGGAGATCCTCAACGTCAACGTGCTCGGCGCGGTGCTGTGCACCCGCGCCGCCATTCCGCGCATCTCGACCCGGCATGGCGGCCGCGGCGGCAGCCTGGTGTTTCTCTCCTCCGCAATGGCGACGCTCGGCGGCGCCGGCGAATTCGTGATGTATTCGGCGTCGAAAGGCGCGATCGAGAGCCTGACGGTAGGGCTCGCGCGCGAACTCGCCGGCGAAGGCATCCGCGTCAATGCGGTCGCGCCCGGTCCGATCGCGACCGACATTCATCCGCCGGGACGACTCGAGCGCATCATCCAGGCGGTACCGATGGCCCGCGCCGGGACGGTCGACGAGGTCGCCGAGGCGGCCATCTTTCTGCTCTCGGACCTCTCGAGCTACACGACCGGCGCGGTCCTGCGCGTGGCCGGCGGGCGGTGAACCGGTCGCGGACGCGCCCGGCGGATCGCCCTTGCGCCCGCACGGTCAATTCCTATGATCGCGGCGCCGCCGGACCAAGCTGTCCGAGGCCGTCGGCACGATCGGCGGAATTCGCGCCAACCTTCAGGAGATTGTCATGGTTGCAGCAGTCCGGGTGCATAAGCACGGCGGTCCCGAAGTCCTGACCTATGAAGACATCGAACTGCCGGCGCCCGGCCAGGGCCAGATCCGCCTCAAGCAGCATGCCTCCGGGGTGAACTTCATCGACACCTATTTCCGCGGCGGGCTTTATCCCTCGCCGGTCGGCATGCCGTTCGTCGCCGGCAACGAGGGCGCCGGCGAGGTCACGGCGGTCGGCCCCGGCGTGACCGATATCAAGGTCGGCGACCGCATCGGCTACGTGGTCGCCCTCGGCGGCTACGCGGCCGAGCGCAACATGCCGGCCGACCGCGCCGTCAAGCTGCCGGACTCCATCAGTTACGAGCAGGCCGCCGCCATGATGCTCAAGGGCATGACGGTGCAGTACCTGCTCAATCGCACCTTCAAGGTCGGGCCCGGCATGAACGTGCTGGTGCATGCGGCGGCAGGCGGCGTCGGCCTGATCCTGTGCCAGTGGGCGAACGCGCTCGGCGCCAACGTGATCGGCACGGTCGGCTCGAAGGAGAAGGCCGATCTCGCCAAGGCCAATGGCTGCCACCACACCATCCTCTATTCGACCGAGAATTTCGTCGAGCGGGTCCAGCAGATCACCAGCGGCGCGAAATGCGAGGTCGTCTATGACGGCATCGGCAAGACCACGTTCCCGGCGTCGCTCGATTGCCTGAAGCCGCTCGGCATGTTCGTGAGCTTCGGCAGCGCGTCGGGACCGATCACGGCCTTCGACATCAACCTGCTGCAGCAGAAGGGCTCGCTGTTCGCGACCCGCCCGACGCTCAACACCTATGCGGCCAAGCGCGAGGATCTTCTCGATATCGCCGCCGACCTGTTCAAATACGTGGCCGGCGGCAAGGTCAAGATTCCGGTGAACCAGAAATATCCGCTCAAGGACGCCGGCAAGGCACACGTGGATCTCGAAAGCCGCAAGACCACAGGCTCGACGATCCTCATTCCGTGATGGTCTCGCAGGCGCCGCCGGACCGCCACGAGCCACACCTTCAACCCTTCCCTGCGAGGACCCTCGAGGGGGAGGGAGACGTTCGTACGAGTCCAATGACTCCATTGAGCGTCCGCGCGACTCTCGGATGGGCGGTGGCGGCCTTCGTCATCGCGCAGACGGCGGGCACGGCCGCCATCGCGCTCTGGAACGCATTGAACGGTCGCCCACCGTTCATGGCGGCGGCGGGCTATGACGGCTCCCTCGTGGCGCTGGTGACGCTCGTCACCAATCCGGTGCTGATCATGCTGCTGGCCGCGGTCGCGCGCAGGCATGCCGGCGCGGCGCCGGCCGAATATCTGGCGCTCAAGCGGTTTTCCCTGCGCGAGTTCCTCGTCGGCTTCCTGGCGGTCGCGCTGCTGGCGGCCGGCATGGACGGCGCGAGCTATCTGGCCGGACACGACATCGTCTCGTCGTTCCAGGTCGACACCTACACGACGGCGCGCGCCGGCGGATGGCTCGTTCCGCTGCTCCTCGCCATCGTGGTGGTCGGCCCGGTCGGGGAGGAGATATTGTTCCGCGGCTTCCTGTTTCGCGGCTGGGTCACGTCCGACCAGTACGGCGTGTTCGCGGTGATCGTCATCTCGCAGCTGTGGGCCGCACTGCACGTCCAATACGACTGGGTCGGCGTCGCCCAGGTCTTCCTCACCGGGCTCGTGCTCGGCTGGACGCGCTGGCGCAGCGGTTCGACGCTGCTCACCATCCTGCTGCATCTCCTCGTCAACTTGGAAAGCACGATCGAGACCGTGGTGCAGGTCGGCTGGTGGGTGCCGTGAATGGATATGCGCTCATCTCAGTGATTCTGGAGCATGATCTCGTCCGAAACGTCTGCAACCCGGATCAAGTCCGGGGCGGGCTTTTTCGGGATCGTGCTCGTCAGAGCCGCTCGGCGATCCGCTCGAACGCCGAATGCTCGATCTTGCCGGCGAGGCGGGGCACCGCGATGATCTCGACATCCGTCGCAAATCGCGCGATCGCGCTGCAGGTCTCGTCGAGCTTCACGGGACTGTCGGCCGACTCGCTGATCACCAGTGCGGCGACCTTGAGGCTGTGGCGCATGAGGACGTCGAGCCCGGTCAGCGTGTGGCTGATGGTGCCGAGATAGCTGCCGGCGACGAGGATCACCGGAACGTCGAGCGCGCGCATCCAATCGAGGTTGGTGTAGTCGTTGTCGATCGGCGACATCACGCCGCCGGCGCCTTCGATCAGCAGGGAATCGTGGTTCGCCGCAATCGCCGCCCGGCAGAACTCGACGGTGCCGGGAAAATCGAGCGTGCGCCCCTCGCGCGCCGCCGCCATGTCGGGTGCGACCGGCAGGGCGAAGCGCCAGGGCGAGATTTCCGCGATCGTCTCCATGCTGACCGGGCGTCCGAGCGCCTTGAGCAGCAGCCCGCTGTCGCTGCCCGCCGCTTCGGTCGGCTCGAAACCGGAGACGATCGGCTTGAGTGCCGCGACGTTGCGGCCGTGTGCGCGCAGCGCGCGGATCAGCCCGCGCGCCACGAAGGTCTTGCCGATGTCGGTGCCGGTGCTGGTGATGAAGACGGCGCTCATGCGTGCGCCCGCTCGCGCACGAGGTCGGCAAGGCGCTCGATCTCGTCATCCGGATGCGCGGCTGTGAAGGCGAGCCGCAGGCGCGCGGTGCCTTCCGGCACCGTCGGCGGGCGGATCGCGACCGCGAGAAAGCCGTCGGCCTCCAGGCGCTGGCTCGCCGCCAGCGCGGCGCGCGCGCTTCCCATCACGAGGGGCACGATCGGGCTCTGCGCCTCGGCGAGGCCGGCGCGGCGGGTGAACGCCTTGGCCTTGGCGAGCGGAAGCCCCGCGTAGTCGGGGTCACCCTCGATCAGGTCGAGCGCCGCCATCGCGGCGGCGACCACCGCGGGGGGCAGGCCGGTCGAGTAGATCAGGGTGCGGGCGCGGTTGTGCATGAGCGTGATCACCGGTCCTGAGGCACACAGATAGCCCCCATAAGCCCCGATCGCCTTCGACAGGGTTCCCATCTGCAGCGGCACGTCGGCAGGCGCGGACGCTGCGAAGGTCGAGCCGCGGCCGCCGCCCACGACGCCGATGCCATGGGCGTCGTCGGACAGGAGCCAGGCGTCGTGACGGCGTGCCAGCTGGCCGAGCTCGACCAGAGGCGCGAGATCGCCGTCCATGGAAAACACGCCCTCGGTCGCGATGAGCGCCCGGGGATGACGCCCGCGATGGGTGCGCAGGAGCTCCTCGGCGTGGCCGACATCGTTGTGGCGAAAGGTCAGCGCGGTCGCGCGCGCGAGCCGCGCCCCGGCCCACAGGCAGGCATGCGACAGCTCGTCCAGGATCACGAGATCATCAGGGCCGAGCACGGCCGGGATGATTCCCGTATTGGCGAGGAAGCCGGATCCGAACACGCACGCCGCCTCGGTTCCCTTGAGGCGGGCGAGGCGCGCCTCGAGCTGCGCATAGAGCGGATGGTTGCCGGTGACGAGGCGTGAGGAACCGGCGCCGAGACCGTAACGCTCGATCGCGGCGACGGCGGCCGCTTTGACCTGCGGATGCTGGCTGAGATTGAGATAGTCGTTGCACGAGAAGGAGAGCAGGCGCCGTCCATCACGCTCGACATAGAGGGCGTCGCGGGCGGTCTCGCGCAACATGCGGCGAAGCTCGCCACGGTCGAGGGCGGCGAGCTTGGCGGCGGCAAAGCGGTCGAGTGAATCCATGGCCAACCTGGGTCGTAACGCCCCATTTGCCTAGCGTGACCCGGGCCCGCCGCCAATGCAAGATGAGCGCATGAACGAGCAGGGCATGAACGAGCAAGGAAGGTCAAAACCCGACACAGAGGCGCCGATGGCGGACTGGTACGCGGCCGGCTTGCCGCACGTGTGGCTGCCCTACGCACAGATGAAGACCGCGGTGCTGCCGTTGGCGGTCGCCCGCACCGAAGGCTGCCGCATCATCCTGACCGACGGGCGAGAATTGATCGACGGGATCGCGTCGTGGTGGACGGCCTGTCATGGGTACAATCATCCACATATCCGCGAGGCCGTGGTCCGCCAGGCCAGCACAATGCCACACGTCATGTTCGGCGGGCTCGTGCACGAGCCGGCGCTGACCCTGGCGCGGCGGCTCGTTAACATGTTAGCGCGCGACCTCGACCGGGTGTTTTTCTCGGACTCCGGATCGGTCGCGGTCGAGGTCGCGCTCAAGATGGCGCTGCAGTACTGGCGCAACCGCGGCCGGGGCGACCGCAGCCGGTTCGTCACGTTCCGTGGCGGCTATCATGGCGACACCACTGGCGCCATGGCGGTGAGCGATCCGGATGAGGGCATGCACGCGCTGTTCGCCGGACTGTTGCCCGCGCATGTCTGCGTCGACCTGCCGACTGACGAGGAGAAGGCGGACGCGCTTCGCAACACGCTGGAGCGGCACGCCGAGACGCTCGCCGGCGTCATCGTCGAGCCGCTGGTGCAGGGCGCCGGCGGCATGCTGTTTCACGATGTCGAAACATTGCGCCGGCTGCGCACACTCGCCGACCGCTACGATCTGCTGCTGATCTTTGACGAGATCTTCACCGGCTTCGGCCGCACCGGCACCATGTTCGCGAGCGAGCAGGCGGGAGTCGCCCCCGACATCGTCACGCTGTCGAAGGCACTGACCGGCGGCACGCTGCCGCTCGCCGCGACGGTCGCGACCGCCCGGGTGTTCGACGCGTTCTGGTCGGACGATCCGGCACGTGCGCTGATGCATGGCCCGACCTACATGGCCAACGCGCTCGCCTGCGCGGCCGCCAACGCGTCGCTCGACCTCTTTGCGCGCGAGCCGCGGCTCGCGCAGGTGAACGCCATCGAGACGCGGCTCGCGCGCGGCCTCGCGCCGTGCCGCGGCATGCGCCGCGTGAGGGACGTGCGGGTCAAGGGCGCGATCGGCGTGGTCGAGCTCGACTGCATCGACGATCTCGACGCGCTGCGCCGCCGCTTCGTCGCGGCGGGCGTGTTCGTGCGGCCGTTCGGGTCGGTGGTGTATCTGACGCCCGCTTTCACCATCAGCGAAGCGGAGCTGGACGTGCTGACCGGCGCGGTCGGGAAGGTCATCGCGGAATTGAGCTAGCTGGACTTGGTCGTGTCCTCATAAATCCGGTTCTGCCACCTGAGCGTCAAAGAAGTTTTTGCGCGGCCAAAAGAGCTTAGTGCTCTTTTCGGTTCACTTTTTCGCTCGGTGTCGAAGCAGGTCTGGTCCTGGCACATCACATCATCTCGCTGCCGTGCAGCAACTCGGTCGCTGTCGGACCGAAGCGGACATCCACCCAGGCAGAAGAAGCCAACGAGCAAACCCCGCTGAACTCGATCGAAAAGGACCCAAATCAGACATGGCGCAGAAGTCCCATCCGTGAGACGGCGCGGGTGCTTCTTGAGACGTCGGGACCCGTTGAGCCGACGGCGCGTCGTCCGTGTGATATCGTTTGGCGCTGGAGCACGAGACCGCGACCGGCGGTGGGCCGCTTGATTACCTGGTGAACGTTCCCTCGTCGCCGGTCTGCAAGTGGGAGATTCGGACGTGGGGCCGATTGCAGTATCATCGATCGCCTTCGTGACCATGCTCGCAGGGGCGCTGGTCGGCAGTTTCCTTCGCTCCACGCTGCCAAAGCACCACTTGGCCGAGGACGCGAAGGACATCTTCCGGCTTGGCGCAGGTCTCTTGGGGACTATTGCGGCGCTGGTGCTCGGCCTTCTCATCGCCTCGGCCAAGAGCTCTTACGATACCCAAACCACGCAGGTGCAGCACCTAGCAGCCGACCTCATCCTGCTCGACCGGGTTCTTGCCCAATACGGGCCGGACGCGCGCCCGGCTCGCGATCTCTTGCGCCGCGCGGTGGACCCCGCGGTCAAGCGGATTTGGAGCGAAAATAGCTCGGCCTCTGCCAGGCAGGGCCCCTTCGAGGCGACTGCCGTGGGGGAGGAGGCCAACGCCGGAATTGAGCAACTGGTCCCGCAAACCGAAATCCAACGTTCCCTCAAGGCGCGGGCGATCCAGTTCACCATGGACATCACGCAAACGCGACTGCTGTTGTTCGAGCAGGCAGACAGGGCGATCCCGATGCCATTCCTCGCGGTGCTGATCTTCTGGCTTGCCGTCATCTTCATGAGTTTCAGCCTGTTCTCTCGACCCAATCCGACGATCGTTATTGGTCTGGTCCTGTTCGCGCTATCAGCCTCCGCCGCGATCTTCCTGGTTTTGGAAATGAGCCAGCCGTTCGCCGGCCTGATGCAGATTTCCAGCGCACCGTTGCAAAATGCCCTCGCGCCTCTAAGCCCATAGATGTCTGCTAATGGGATGGCCCGGCCGTGCTCCCGCCCGCAATGGCGTAAGCCTTGCGGGTCGAGCAACGCAAAGGAGCACGTCCCATGTCACCCATTGCGCACCCACCACGATCACCACGATTGGCATCGACCTTGGCAAAAATACCTTCCATTTGGTTGGTCTCGATCGGCGTGGCGCGATCGTCTCACAACTGAAGCTCTCGCGCGGCAGGGTCGAGCGCCAGCGCCCGCGTTTTGAGTACACGCGCCCTAGGGTCACCACCCGCGGTGCAGGATTGTCGGGTTCTTGCTACCTACAGACGTCGCGCGGACCGTGTATGTTTCCGAGATTAATTGTTCGCGTGTCATAAGGAGGGAGGCGATGGCGCGGGCGATGATCGCTGACGGGCGGGGGTACGACGTCTACCCCGCGTCCGAGGAGGAGCTGCTCGATGAGCTTCGACAGCTCGACGATAAGTTCCGCGCCGAGCGGGCGCCGCGGCTCGCGAGGATCTTCGCCGACTCCGAGGCCGACAAGCCGCCGAAGCTGTGGATCGGGCTTGGGGCCAACGAGGCCACGCTCGTCTACGAGCACGGACTGTCCAGTTCGACCAGTCGCGGTCGCCGCAGGAACGACCAGAGAGAGATCGGATATGAGTTCGGCAACGGGTACTCGGAGTTCTGCCGCTGGACGCTGGTGTCCAAAGAGGATGCTCTCGCCGCAGCGCGGGAGTTCTTTCAGACGGGTCGCCGACCGACCAAATTGGACTGGGTCGACGACTAACTCCAGCCGGGCCGGTCCAGGCGGCCGAACAGTCACCTGATTACGTTCCTGCGCCAGGTCGTGTGCTCATAAATCCGGTTCTGCCACCTGCCGGGGTGGGTGTCCGCTTCGCTCCGACAGCGACCGAGTTGCTGCACGGCAGCGAAACGACGTGATGTGCCAACACCGGACATGGCGTTAAGTGCTGACGGTCAAAAATGACCGGATTTAGTTGACTGCGTTTGCGACCTTCATGTCCAGGTAATCTTGCCGAGTTTCCGGGAAGGCGAAAATCGGAGAGCCCTGGACACCTGAACTCTCATTTGCTGCGTCGGGGTAAGGCGTGCCGTTGGTGTAGCCAGCGCGTCTTATCCCGGTTTTTGCGACGAACTATCCTCATTGGACTCGCCAGGTCCGTGACGGATCGGCATCGCAATCGAATTGGACCGCCTCCAGATTGTTCGCCGGGCTCGTGCCCCCTGCGATCGTCAGGCACTTGCCGGTTTTCGCATTCTGGATCTGAAAGGCGCCGCCCGCGCGATTAAGGTGCCAACTGCGAGACAGATCGGTGTCGCAATCGAATTGGACTGCGACCAGATTGTTCGCCGGGCTCACGCCCCCTGCGATCGTCAGGCACTTGCCGGGTTTCGCATTCTGGATCTGAACGGCGTCGCCCCCGCGATTAAGGTGCCAGCTGCGAGACAGATCGCCATCGCAATCGAATTGGACTGCCTCCAGATTGTTCGCCGGGCTCGTGCCCCCTGCGATCGTCAGGCACTTGCCGGTTTTGCCGTTTATCAGCAAGTTGGCGGCATGCGAGGCGTCGATCGGCGTCGCTGCGAGCAGCACCGCCGCCAGCAGCTTTGCCGTAACGAGGCAGCGGAACGGCAAGAAAGCGCTCATCTCTTCTCTCTCCTCAAAGTGTTGTCCTCTATTCACACAATAACGGGTTGTGCCGCGGCCCGGGGTGAGCTATTTCACAGCCAGGCCGCAGTGCCTATCCGAGCTCTGGCGTAAGGTCGCTTTGGGTCTTGGCCGTGTGAAAACGTTTTTGCGGGAGCGCCACGCAGAACAAGATTCTGTTCAGATGGCGATCGTAGTCGATGGATGTCGCAGGCCGAGCCACGAAAGAAGCGTCAAGGAAATCTGTTCTACCGGATTTCACGCTGACCGCGTTTTCACACAGCCAGGGTCAAAACCAGAATATTTTGAGCGAGCAGAAGATTTCCGGTTTGGTAACGAAAGCCTACATGCCGATCAGTGAGAATCGAAACGGGGACGGGCGTTGGCCCGTCCCCGTGCCGTTTCATCGCGGTGGAACGATGCCGATCACTTCGCGGATGGGATGAAATCGAACGCCTTGGACTGGCTGATGTAGATCAGGCAATCCTTATCGCCGATGCATTTCGTAACGTGATCGGCCGTGCCTTTCTGGACGTAGTAAGAGCCGGGCCCCAGCACGACCTCCTGCTGTCCGGCTTCGGCATTGGTCACCGAGCCCTCCACAATCACTCCGTAATAGTCGCCGGTGTGGCGATGCGCCGGGCTGACGAATCCCTTGGGCAACCGCAGAAACGAGCCGTGGGCGCCCTTGGCAGAATCGCCCCACACGGTCCCAAGCTGCGGGCCCCCGAGGTCGATCCACTTGACCTGACTGGCCGGGATGTTGAGCGGCTGCGACGAACTCGGCTCCTGCGCCAGGACGGGCGCGGCCCACAGAACCGCGACGACGGCCAGGGACCCAGCTTTGTTGTATTTCAGCATGGTTTGCACTCCTTCTCCGCAAAAATCGTCTGCATTCGACGGGTGGCACCCTGCCGCCGTTTCGAATATCATTCAAATCGATTGGAGTGATCATGGCTATCAGGACCAATGATTTCAGAAAGCTCGACCTGAACCTGCTGGTGGCCTTCCAGGTGTTGGTACGCGAGAAAAGCGTGTCGCGGGCTGCCGAGCGCCTTTTTCTCGGGCAGCCGGCCATGAGCGGCGCGCTGGCCCGGCTGCGCGAAATCCTCCAGGACGAGATCCTGGTGCGGACGGGGCGCGCCATGGAGCCGACCACGAAGGCGCTCGCACTCGCGGCGCAGCTGACGCCGGCGCTGGAATCGATCCGGGCCACGTTGTTCGAGCAACCGGCGTTCGATCCCGCGACTCAATCGCGCACCTTTCATCTCGGCATGCGCGACTGGGTGGAGATGTGGCTGATGCCCGCGCTCATGGCGCGTGTTCAGCAGGCTGCGCCGCGGGTGCGGATCGCGGTCCGCGCCAGCGATGCCCAGCTGGGCGCCCGCATGCTGGAAAACGACGAGATGGATCTCGGTATCTCGGTATTTCCCGACGGACCAGCCTGGCTGCGCCGCGAGCAACTTGCCGCGATGGGCTACCGATGCGTCTATGACGGAAGGCGCCTCGACCTCGGTTCGCCGCTCACGCTCGAGCAGTATCTCGCCCATCCGCACCTGGTGACGCCGATGCAAACAGATTTCCGGGGGCCGCTCGATGAGGAGCTGGTCGGACGCGGCAAGCGGCGCAAGCTCATCTATGCGACGTCGCGCTTCGCCGCGCTGCCGTTCATTCTGCGGCGCGGGGCCGCGATCGCCACCGTGCCCGAGCAGCCAGCCCGGCAGTGGGCCGACGTTTTTGGCCTGACATCCAGCCCGGTGCCGGTGCGGATTGCGCAATTCGCAATATCGATGATCTGGCACGCGAGGCGCGACGGCGACGCCGGCCTGAATTGGCTGCGCATGATCGTGCGCGACGTCGTCGCACGCGAGATGAGCGAGATCTCCAAGGAGACAGTGCCGGCTCGCAAGCGCCGCGGGCGCCAGCACCCGTGACCGCGAGTCCACTGACGGAATGGTCGGCCCTTGCTCCTGCCACGCCAGCGATTGAAGCTGGCCAGGGGCGCCAAAGGCGAGGACTGCGATGTCTCAAATGGGTCAACAGCGTCGGCGCGCGCTCCGCGAGCGAATGCTCGCACCTCCGCTAAGCGCCACGAGCAGACGGGTCAACATGTCAGCCACCTGCATCGCAGCGACACAGCCAGCGTGACATGCCTGGCGTACAGACCCGCCGCGCATGAGGGCGAGCGGTGGAGGCGGGAGGCATTTCCGTTCACGTCGCCAGCGACTTAGCGATTGCACGAGCATGTTCGACACCGGCGCAGGCAACCTGCGCTCGGGTTTCGGACAAAACGTGCAAGTGAGGGCAAAGACGTCCAATCGTTTTCTGGTCGTGCCCTATAGGCATGCTTCCATCCACAGGTGAACTCACCTTTTGGTTCGCAACGCCGCCCATATCACTCGATCCTGGGCCGTGTGCAAGAAGAGGGAGGTTAGAATGAAGATCTTCGTGGCAGTCTTGGCAATCGCCGGCGTCTTGCTAACGGGGGGTGCGGCAACGGCACAGCCCGCCAAACCGACCATCGTTCTTGTGCATGGTGCATTCGCCGACTCATCGAGTTGGTATGGCGTCATCGCGGTCCTTCAGAGAGACGGTTATCCAGTCATTGCCGCAGCAAATCCGCTGCGTAGCGTGAAGGCCGACGCCGACACCGTGCGTGCACTTCTCGCCAGCATCAAAACGCCGGTCGTGCTGGTCGGGCATTCCTACGGCGGCATGGTGATCAGCAACGCGGCGAACGGTCAGGCGAATGTGAAGGCGCTTGTCTATGTCGCAGCCTTTGCGCCGGATGCGGGAGAAAACGCCGGTGACCTCAATAGCAAGTTTCCGGGCAGCCTGGTCGGCCCGGCACTTGCCCCGCCGGTGCCGCTGCCTGGTGGCGGGCACGATCTCTACGTTCAGCAGGAAAAATTCCACGACGCCTTCGCACCGGACGTGCCTGCGGACGCCGCGACATTAGCGGCGGCGGCGCAGCGGCCCGTCACCGACATCGCGTTCAGTGAACCTGCAACCGCGCCCGCCTGGAAGACCATCCCGTCATGGTTCGTTTACGGCGACCACGATACCGCGATCCCTCCGAAGCTGCATGCCTTCATGGCCGAGCGCGCCCACCCGCGCGCGACCTCGGTCGTCGAGGGAGCTTCACATGTCGTGATGCTCTCGCACGCCGAGGCGGTGGCTAAAGTCATCGAGGTGGCGGCAACCGCACCCTGAGTGCGAGAATGATTCGACCGCGACCAATGTCGCCCAGATTGTCATTTCTGGCACCAGACGCTCCTCACCGGACGCGATGTCGTTGCCTGCGTTCGGCAGTTCTTATTCGGATACGGAGATCGCGGCGGCGGCGAACCACGTTGCTCGTCGGTTTGGCAGCGCCGCTTCCAAGCTCACGGCAAAAGGAGGCAGGCGAGCTACGGAACCAGAGTGCCCACTGATCGATCTTCGTAAAGCCGAAATGCGGATCCGTAGTCCGGTGTCGACCGGCACCGGCCGGCAGGCTCGGCAAGGCTCGACACGCGAACGCGCATCAGCGCTCGGTCACGGCAAGCGCCTTGGGAAAAGAGACTCCCGCGCGACGAGCAAGCTCGAGCCGCCGGTGCGGATCGACGACGGGCAGCTTTCTCGATGTAGGGCGAGTCCGTTGTGCTCCAACAGCAGACATTCGCAAGCGAACGTCGCGACTTCCGCTGAGTGCCGCAAGCGGACTCATGCATCGCAGCAAACACCAGTCAGGCCCTTTCTCGCAGTCAGTTTCGCGTACTTGGGTTGCGTAACAGTCACTGTGCGGGCACGAGCGCTGGGGCGCCCTTGTCCTTGATCAAGAGCACCAGGAATTTCGCCGGCCGCGTGGCGCTTGCGTTCCGGTCGATGACATGAACATCGTCAGGGCCTTCATAGAAGGTCTGTCCTGGTGTCAGTGTCACCTGTTGTCCACCCTTCAGCTGCATCACAACGGAGCCCTCCAGCACGTAAACAAACGCATGTGCATTGTGTCGGTGGATAGCGCTCGACCCGCCGGGTGCATGCTCGACTGTGATCATCAGAGCTTCCCTGCCAGGATTTTCCGGAAGATCCTTAGACATGAGTGACGTGACCTTAGGCTCCTGAGCCACCGCCATGCCGGTGATGAGGCACAGAAGAACCAACGCAATGAGTTTGATCGTCATAGTCGCCCTCTTTCATTCGTTGCCCAGGACCCGCTCGGCGTATCTCTGATGCGGGATCAGGCTGCGGCCTGGATACGGGCGGTGTCGTACAAGGCGGCGATCGACCAGTTGTTCAAACGCATGCATTGCGCCCGGCAGTGACAGCACCCCATCGCTGACCACCAGCACGTCAATCTCGCCGACCCGCAGCGCGTAGCGCGACGGAACCAACTCGTCGGGCCCCGGCCTATCGAAGTGTGAGGTGTGGTCCAAGCTCATGTTTGTCTTCTCGGGCGGCGGCTTCGGTGTTTCAGAAACGCCGCGTGCGCGTACAACTCCGTCCCCGCGAGGCAGGTCTGCGTCTTAGCGAACAGCCACTTAGTAGGTCGCGAGCCCCTGTGCAGCGAGCCCAGCGGCCGTGGGGCCACGCGTCATCGCGCGCGCGTAGCCACTGCAGCGCCCACAGCGAACAGCGATTTGGTTTTTGCCTGCCGATGGCACCGGACTGCCGTTGTCGCCCCGACGGTGCTTCGGCACGCCCGTCTACGACAGCCTCGCGCCAAAGGTGCTCACTTGGCGCGCCGAACGAAGCCTGCGGTGAGTTGCTATTAGCTGTCAAGACTGGCCCTTGGTCCAATCGGGGGCCCTGCGTTTTGGAGCTTGGGGACCATGTCGCCTCCGGGTCATTTTCGACCGAGCTCAGCGGGGTTTACTCGTGGGCCTCTTCTGCTTCGCCCCGAGAGCCGACATTCCGCCAGCGCCTGCGTTATGAGTCCACGCCTAGCTGATCACGCGAGTCTCAGTCCTTCCGCTCCACGAATTCGCGCCTGGACTTGGTCACGACCGCGGCGTCGACCGGCGGCGCCGCGTTGCCCCACGCATTGCGGACATAGGTGACGACGGCGGCGACCTGGTCATCGCTCAACAGCCAGCCGAAGGCCGGCATGGCAGGCCCGGTCGGCGCCTCGTCGGTCGCGGTGCTGCGCGCGCCGCGCAGCACGACGCGCATGAGCGACGTGGCGTCGGCCTGCTGCACGACCGGCGACCCGCTGATCGACGGGATCATGCCCGGCACGCCCTTGCCGTTCGGCGTATGACACCCCGAGCATTCGTCGGCATAGATCTTCTCGCCCATCTTCATGACCGCCGAATCGGCGGCGGGGGGCGGCTTCTGCTCCTGCCCGGGCTGATCCTTGAGATACGTCGCGATCGCCTTGAGGTCGTCGTCCGTCATGTGCGAGGTCGAGAACCCGATCGTCTCGGACATCGGGCCGGTTGCCGCGCTGGTGCGGTTGTGGCCGGTCTTGAGGTACGCGACGATGTCGTCGACCGACCATCCGCCGAGCCCGCGCCGATTGTCGTTGGTGATGTCGGGAGCGTACCAGCCCTGCAGCGCATAGCCGCGCAGCCGCTCGCTGTCCTTGTCGCCGCCGAGAAAGTTCTTCGGCGTGTGGCACATGCCGCAATGGGCGAGACCCTCCGTCAAATAGGCCCCGCGATTCCATTCGGCGCTTTTCTCGGCAACCGGATAGAACTGACCGCGCGTGAAGAACATCGCGTTCCACACGCCGAGCGTCGAGCGGATGTTGAACGGGAAGGGCAACTGGTTTGCCTCGACCTTGTTGCGCACCGCCGGCACCGTGTTGAGGTAGGCGCGGATCGCGAGCGCGTCCTGGCGCGAGGCCTTGGTCATGTAGGTGTAGGGCATCGCCGGGTAGAGCTGCATGCCGCCGCGGCCGGTACCCTTGGTGAGCGCGTTGACGAACTCATCGTCGGTCCACGAACCGATCCCGGTGTCGGGATCGGGCGTGATGTTGGGCGCGAGCATCGTGCCGAACGGCGTCTCGAGCGGCCGTCCGCCGGCGAAGTCGTGCCCGCTGCCCGGCAGCGTGTGGCAGCCGGCGCAGTCGCCGACGATCGCGAGATAGCGCCCGCGCTCGACCTGCTTGAAATCCTGCGGATCGATCCCGTCGCCCGCAAGGGCGCGACCGGCGGCGAGCACCGCAAGGCCGACCACGGCCGCGACCTTTGCGCCGGCGCTACGCATGGACGAGCGGTCCCGGGTTCTTGAGATATTGCGATCGGATCGCCGCCGCCGACCAGTAGGCGAGCGCGCCGACGGTTCCGGTCGGATTGTAGCCGGCGTTCTGCGGAAACGCGGTCGCGCCCTGCACAAACAGGTTCGGCACGTCCCAGCTCTGCAGATAGCGATTGATTGCGCTCGTATTCGGATCGGCGCCCATGATGGCGCCGCCGCACAAGTGAGAGGTCTGGTACTGGGTGACGTCGTATGGGCCCTTGCGGACGTGCTTCACGACCTGCTTGGCGCCCATGCGCTCGATGATCTCCGCGAACTTGCCGGTCAGGTGCTCGCTCATCTTGAGCTCGTTGTCGTGGAAATCGATGGTCAGGCGAACGAGCGGCCGGCCAAAGCGGTCCTTGTAGGTCGGATCAAGATCGAGATAGTTGGTCCGGTAGCTGTACATCGAGGCGTGCACGCCGGAGGTGGCCGTGACGGCGCTCAGATAGTTGTCGCGCTGGGCCTGCTTCCACTTCGGGCCCCAGGCCGGCGTGCCCGGCGGTAGCGGCGTGGTCTCGATCGGACGGCCATTTGTCTGGACCTGTCCCAGATAGCCGCCGCCGACGAAGCCGAGCGGCCCGTGATCGAAATTGTCGCCGTTGAACTCGTCGATGCACATGCCGATGGCGCCGGACGCGATGAACGGATTGAAGTTGAACTTGTCCTTGTCGAAGAACCCGATGGCTCCCGACATCGTCTGGTGGGTGAAATTGCGGCCGATCTGACCCTTGCCCGACTGCGGGTCGTAAGGCGTGCCGATGCCGGAGAGGAGCAGGAGCTGGACATTGAACAGCTGGAACGCGCACAGCAGCACCATGTCGGCCGGCTGCTCCCATTCCGCGCCGGACGTATCCACATAGGTGACGCCGGTCGCCCATTTGCCGGAGCGATCGAGATTGATGCGGGTGACCTCGCAGTCGGTGCGCGCCTCGAAGTTGGGCTTGCGCACGAGCGCCGGTAGAATCGTGGTCTGCGGACTTGCCTTGGAATAGTTGGCGCAGCCGAACCACTCGCAGAATCCGCAAAAGGTGCAGGCGCCGAGCTTGACGCCGAGCGGATTGGTATAGGGTTGCGACATGTTTCCGGACGGCTGCGGAAACGGTTTGTAGCCGAGCTCGCGCGCCGCCTTGGCGAACAGCGTATGGCTGAACGGCTGCTTCTGTGCCGGCGTCGGATAAGGCCGCGAGCGCGGCCCCTCGAAGGGATTGCCGCCGTCCTGAATGCTCCCTTTCAGATTGCCGGCGGTGCCGGATGTCCCGCACAGATATTCGAACTTGTCGTAGTGCGGCTCGAGGTCGTCGAAGGTGACGCCCCAGTCCTGGATGGTCATGTCGTCCGGCAAGAATTTTTCGCCGTAGCGCTGGGTCAGGTGCGTGCGCAGGACAAAATCGCTCGGCAGGAAGCGCCAGGTCTCGGCGTTCCAGTGTAGCCCGCCGCCGCCCACGCCGTTGCCGAGCATGAAGGCGCCCCAGTTGCGCACCGGCAGCGCCGTCTCGCTCAGCTTGTTACGAAAGGTCACGCTGGTCTGTGCGGGCCGCAGAAACAGCTCGTGCTGGATGCGGTAGCGCAGCTCGTCCTGCGCATAGGAGATCGGGAACGACGTCGCGGTGTCGCGCCACGGGCCGCGCTCGATCGCGACCACGTCGAGCCCCGCGTCGGCAAGCTCGTAGGCGAGGATCGATCCGGTCCATCCCAGGCCGATGATCACCGCATCTTTGTGCGGAAGCTTTTGCGCCATGGATGCTCAACCTCGGAAATCCCGCGACCGCGCGGGGTTGCACATGTCATTGCGACCAGCTCGGATGGCTCGCGATCCCGACTGGCGAAAGCGGGAAGTGCTCGTTGTGCCGCTCGACCCAGTCCCGGTAGTCGTAGCGGGCGCCCGGAAAGCCGATCATCTTCCAGCCCGCCAGGTCCTTGTTTCCGCCGTAGATCGGGTCGGCGAAGAAACCGTTCTGCGTGTCCTTGAGGATGAGCTTGAAGAACTCGGCCCCGTCGGTGCCTTCGAGCTTGAAGGAGCCGTCCTCGAGCCCGCCGATCACCTGATCCTTTTCGGCATCGGAAAGCCGCGCGAACGTCCGGTCCGCGAACTTGTCCTTGCACGTGCGGTCGAGCGCGGCGAGCGCCTGGCGGTAGTGCTGCGCAGGCGTGACCGGCGACTGCTCGCCCTGCTGCTTGGTGCCTTGCTGGAACGGCCCGCTCATGTAACGCCCCTCGTGGCGGCCGTGCGGGCCGGCAAGCTGCCGATCGATGTACACGGCGCAGCCCGCATCCTTGCCGCCGGGCGTCTCCGGATCGGGCGGGATCAGCCGGTCGACCATGGCCTCGACCGCCGCCGCCTCGTTGGCGGTGAAATAGAGCCAGGAACCCGGTCTTGCGGCGGTCGGTGGATCGCCCGCCCCGGGCGTCCAGGGCAGGCCCCCCTTGATGATGGCGGCGCGGACGCTGCCGGGTGCAATGAACAATGCCACCGCGGTGGATGCGAGAAGGTCGCGCCGATTAAGTAAAATCACGGTACGCCTGCGACAAATGACGCAGGATCAACGCGCCGGCGAAAGTGCGGTTCCTCGGCGCGCCATCGCGCTTGTCTTGTTCAGAACCCGACGGCGGTTCCGTGCAGGTCACAGGCGTCGGCGCGCTCGATCTTAACCGTATAAAGGAATGATACTTATCGACGCCGTATGACTTCCGACCGAACTCTCGGCCTTATCGATCGCGACCGAGGTCCTTCTCGGTCGGTGCAAGCTTGGAAAGGGCGTCGTCGATCTCGCCGAGCTTTTCCAGAAGGCCTTCAATGATGAGATCGGGCTGTGGGATGCCGCCGCGATAGTTGAGGACCGGACTGGCTTGCAGGCCCTCGATTCGCTGCTCGATATCGGCGCGCTCGCGCAGAAGCCGCTCTCGAACGCCTTCGGATGGGTCAATCGGCCTGGCTTGTCTGCGCGAGCGATAAAAATAAAACGTCGTCGCCGTAATGGCTGCGGCCATGATGATCTTCGTGCCAAATCCAAAACCGTGCCGGAGTTCAATGAGAAGGTCCGCCTGATGCGCCGGCTGCACCAGCGACAGCGCAAATCCGATCAGGTAATAAGAAGCATAACCCACCAGTACGGCGGCTGCTGTCGCGAGGCCCCTCGACGGAGGCTTGCCCTGGATGTCGAGCCGATGCCGGCTCCATCGAACAGCCGCTATGGCCGACACGGCTCCGGCGGCGTCAGCCACATAAGACACGTCGTTCACGTTTGATTGTTCCGCATCAAGTTGGCGCGCGCCGCGCCTCCTTTTCTTTCGCGGACTCCGGTTCTCGAGTCCGGCGAAATGTACCGGGCAATCTATCATGGCGCACCGCGCGGCGTGACTGCGGGCGCATGTCGCATGCGCGTTTCAACCGCCTGGCTAAAACCCGACGGCGGTTCCGTGCAGGTCGTAGGCGCCACGTCGGCGCTTCGTCGCCGCGCGCGGGTTCGTGCGGCCGGATTTTTCCGCGGCCCAGTGAGCCGCTCAAGATGCGCCGGCGCTCGCAACGAGCGCCCGCGCGTGTCAAGGATCAGTGCTGACTACTGGCCCACGTGGCCCTTGATCTTTTCGTCGACCTCTCGCTTCACGGCCTCGAGGTTGAAGCTGGCCGG
>Ga0126384_10000329_pt1 | contig 25634 bp, 20 predicted proteins | sample PanSoiMetPlot_36_FD_92543 | JGI IMG/M metagenome (GOLD analysis project Ga0126384, IMG submission 92543) | Tropical forest soil microbial communities from Panama - MetaG Plot_36 | ecosystem: Environmental > Terrestrial > Soil > Tropical forest > Bulk soil | place: Panama | collected 2016-02-17 | reverse complement strand
TCTTCAACCAAACGCGCGGTGCTGAGCATGGCCCCCTTTTCTTTAACCTTGTCTATATCAAATACGTTTGAGATGAGTACGAAATCGGCATCGACGAATGCCTTCGGATACTCCTCTTGAAAAACCGAAAGCCGCGAGGACCAGGACCTTGGTTCAAAAACTGCGACCAGCCTCCGGTCGCCATACTTCGCGCGCAAAGCTCGCAGCGTTTCGCGTACGGCGGTGGGATGATGAGCAAAATCATCGATAATTGTCACACCCGCTTCCTCACCGCGTACCTCAGCCCGGCGGCGCACGTTCTTAAAAGTCGCCAGCGCATCAGCAATCGCACGTCGTTCCAGGCCCCAGGCGTCAGCAGCAATGATTACTGCCAGGGAATTTAATATGTTGAAATCGCCGATTAGAGGAACCTGAAACTGTGCCCACTCGCGACCTTCGCGAAGGACTGTGAAGCGGGACATCTCGCCTGAATGATCGACATCACGGGCTTGCCACTTTGCATCTTCGCTCATGCCGAATGTATCGAGCTGCGTGAACAGCTTTTGACCCATCGCCGCAACAACGCCCCGGACGTTTGGACTGTCCCAGCCCGCGATCAACCTTCCGTTTGCGGGTACGAGGTTCATCAAGCGTCGAAAGGCCAACTTCACCGCATTCAGATCGATGTAGATATCGGCGTGATCGAATTCAATGTTGTTGACGATAGCGAGTTCCGGCAGATAGTGCATGAACTTCGGACCTTTGTCGAAGTAAGCAGTATCGTATTCGTCGCCTTCAATGATGAAATAATCGCTGTCCGTCACCCGAAAGCTGACCCCGAAGTTCTGCGTCACGCCGCCGACCAGAAACGTTGGATTCAGTCCGCCCTGGTCCATCACCCAGGCTGCAATACTACTCGTAGTGGTCTTGCCGTGTGTGCCGGCTACGACCAGCGAACGACGTCCGCGAATGAACTCTTCTTTTACGATTTCGGCCTGGGAGTGATACAGAAGCTTGCGATTCAGTGTTTCTTCAACTTCAGGATTACCACGGGGAATGGCGTTGCCTACAACTACACAATCAGGGGCCGGTCTGAGATGCGCCGGACTGTAGCCCTGCCGCACAGTGATGCCCAGTGAGTCGAGCATCGTCGACATGGGCGGATAGATATTCTCGTCTGAGCCGGTGACGCGATGGCCGCGCGCCTGGAGCATGCCGGCGAGTGAAGCCATCGCGGTCCCGCAAATTCCGATCAAGTGATAGTGCATAGGCTTTGTTTTGGAGTGCGGTGACCTGTCACCGCTTTTCATCCAATGTTTACCTCACGCCTGGGAAAGCGACGACAGGTCACCGCACGCCAAAGTCAGGCAATCTTCTTGATGATAACGAGAGCGTGATCTCGAGCTGATGTCCACCAGCAGCTTTGCCAGTTTCCAATTCTGCTAATGAGCGGCAGACTCGACATAACTGAACCAATAAGCGTTACCGGTTTCAAGCGCCGATAGGTGATGAACGCAATATTCTTTAGTGATTCATCTACACGCTGGCGTAAGGCTACCGGCTCATAGGGCAAACGCGTGACGTTTGAAACGCGCATAGCAAGCTTTGGCGCAGCCCAATCAAACCATGACGGCCGATAGAATGCGACATGCTCCGGTAGACCGCAATACCAATAGTCCTGTCGCGCAAATTGCCATGACAGAGCATCCGTAGCGCCCGTGAAAATGATGAGCTTGCCACCAGGCGGCAGAAGTTCCGAAAGAAGTTGAAACGACTCCATCGGCCGAGGCAAGTGTTCCGCTACATCGATCAGTGTGATTGCGCCAAAGCGACGTGACTCACTTTGCAGCGAGTCAATACTGCTGCCCACGATCGTGATTCCATTGGCTTCGGCTTCGCTGCGTGCGCTCGGCGACGGTTCTACTCCAAAACACGATAGTTTTCGTCCGATCTGACGTAACATGTTTCCGCGGAAACAGCCGATGTCTAAAACGGATGGGACCGGAAGGTCGTCAAGTTCTTTCTCGACATGGCGCCACACTTCTCTTTCCGACTCAGTTTGCCACCATTCGTCCTTGTCGAGTCCCTTATAGTAAGCCAAAAGCTCATCAGCGCCCGGCATCGGCCAGCGAAAGAGTAGAGTGCATGCTTCGCAACGATAAAGAGAACCGGGATCGATTGATGTATCAAGCGGACGACCCAAATAGTCGGGCGTGAAGATGGGCAGCTTGCCGACGATCGTGGTCTGTTCACTTTCGCAGGCGATGCATGGGACTTTCATCAGTAATAAATTGGAGTGCGGGACCTATTGCTTTCTCGGTAAAAGCGGTGACAGGTCACCGCACTCCAAGGCGGCTTTTTACTTTGCGCAGCCAAAATGGATAACGTGAACGACAAGCGGGCAAGAGCGGGTACGGGCGAGGCACAGCGGCTCGACGCGCATTAGAAGAACTGTCGGCTGCAAGACTTCGAAAGCACTCTTCATAAGAGTCGACCATTCGCTCAACCGAATACTCGCCGGCAGTCTTCCAGGCAGCTCGTCGCAACGTGCGCAAAAGATTTCTGTCGGCGGCAAGACGGGCGAGGTGCTCGGCACAAGCATTGGTGTCACCAACATTGAACAGTAAGCCGTTTTCTCCGTCTCGAACCAGTTGCGAGTTGCCACTGTTGATGCTCGTAACGACGGGACAGAGGGCCTGACCCATCGCTTCCAGCAGCGCCACCGGAAGCCCTTCGTGATCAGACAAGAGGATGAACACGTCGAGATTTGCCAATCGCTCCTTAACTTCAGCAGGTGTGAGCCAACCCCAGAAGCTGACGTTCTCGCTGAATCCATTCTCTTTAATCGCCTGTTCAAGTTGTGCCCTTTCGGGTCCTTCCCCTACAAGGTGAAGTTCGAAAGGGACCTGTCGCTTCTTCATTTCGCGTATCACTCCTACGAAATCCATTACGCGCTTTTGTCCCTGGACCAGCCGTCCGATGTACCCAATACGTAGCGGCGCTGACGGCACGTTGACGCATTGATCTGCATCAGCAGGAGAAAGCGAATCAATTCCGTAAGGTATGTAACGTACCTGTTCGGACGTCAGACCAGCGGCTTCTTCCAGCTGCCGTGCAGTCTCGAGACTCACACCGATAGCGCAATCAATCAGCGGCGCATAATGAGCGACCGGATCATAGAAGGCTCGAACATCGTTATGCGCTATAGAGATGGTGGCGATGGTTGGGTCAAGCAGCGGCAGCGCCAGCCAACCCGCGTCCGGTGAGATGGAAACGATGTAAACCGTGACGTCATGTACATTCACCCACTCAGCCAGCCGAGCTGCCTTCTCTTCCGGCAAATGCGATGAGGTCCAAAGATCCAAGTGAACATGCGCGCCAACATCTTTCAGCGCCGCCGCGATCGCCATCTCCGGCCCGCGCTGAGCGATGACTGAAAACTTGTGACCTCTTTTGACCAGCAATTTCGCCAGATGGACAAGAAAGGTTTGCCCTCCGCCCGTTGGCGGCGTGGTCAAGGTCGTGTCTACAGCGACGATATGCATTGATTCCATCAGTCGCGGGAATTTTTTGTTTTCGGTTTTGCAAAGATTCCCGCGAGCGAACCCGTAACCGATGAAGTCACCATTTCATGAAGTCGTTCGTTGCCCACAAAAGGCGCGCTTACGGCGCAGAGTAGCCACTTGCCTTTGCATCGTGGCCGGTTATCGGAAAGCGCTGCGCTAAAGATTTGCTTCATACCTTTCAGTAGATTTCCATTGATGACTTCTTCAACACCCAGCAGGCCTTTCGCTTCCGCTAGCAGCTGCTGATTGAGCTGTTGCATTTCTGCACTTAACTCGACCGCCGCGAGCCCGCTGCGCATGCGTACGGTAGCGCGCAGCATTCGCCGGCCGTCAGCGCTTGCACTCAACTCGTGGGAGCGCACCAGCGCCATTGATTCTTGCCCGTCATCGTAATGAAAAGTTGAGCCTGCTGCGGCGCACCGAATCCAGTATTGCCAGTCTTCAACTGGAGTCAGCGCCACGTCAAAGGCACCGGCCTTCTCAATCACGCTGCGCCTTACCAGCGGCGCATTGACGACCATGATGTTGTTTCGCAGTAGCACCGGCAGAATGCTGCTGCCCTGACCGGAGATCTCCGGCATCCAGGCCCCGCCGTCATCCCACATCGAGTAACGACGTGACACCAACCTCTCATCTGGATTATCTGTGCTGAAGTAACGCACGCCGCTGTAAACGATATCTACTTCCGGATGACCCTCGAGAAAGCGAACGTGAAGCTCCAGCTTCTTGCGCTCGAGCAGGTCGTCTGAATCAAGAAATTGGAGATAATTTCCGCGACTTTGCTTAATGCCGAGGTTGCGCGCGGCGCCTTGCCTTTGGTTCTCTTGTTTGAAATAGCGGATGCGCGGATCGCTAGCCGCCGCGGCCTCCACTACCGCAGCAGTATTATCCGTCGAGCCATCGTCAACTATGATCCCTTCCCAATTTTCATAAGACTGCGATTGGAGGCAAGTGAGCGTTTCCGATATCAAGTGGCCGTAGTTGTAGGTGGGAACGATAACGCTAACAAGAGGAGGACCGGAACCATTTGAGCTCTGCATGGACTAAATGTCAGCGAACGATACCGGGACTATTGGATCGGGCCGGGCGCACAAAATCTCTTAAGCTGCGAAGAGAATTGTAAAGGGTTGGGGCTTTTACTTGGAGGTAGAAACTAAGTAACCCGCGGTGCCTAAAACCGCTGGCTCGCAATCCTCGCTTTACGGGAATCAGTGCGTGTTTGGGATGACCCCTTTGGTAATACAGCTCGGCTAATTCGAAATAATAGCGAGCTCGGGCTGTGTCAATCGCCTTTCGATACTTGAAATCGAGATGCTTGTCGACGTAGTCGAGTAGCTTTAGAAAGTAGACATTGTGATGAGACCGCTGACGTGGCGACCATGATCCGCCGCCATGCATCCTGTAAACGGCCATGACTTCATTTAGATAGTGCAGCTGTCCGTGTTGCGCGAGCAGGATGTATAGCGACCAATCCGCCATTTTTAACGAGAAATACCATTCCGGTAGTGTACCCAGCGCTTCGCGACGAAACATAACGGAGCACGAAGGGATCATGTTGCCCATCAGCAGATCTGCAATCGTAGAAATCTCCTTCTGATCAGGAGGCCGAAGATTGATCGAAGCCGAGCCGTCTTCAGGAAGCGTGAGAACGTTATGAAAGCAGATAACTGTCTCGGGATGTTTCTCTAGAATGTTTACTTGCTTTTGGAGCTTGCTGGTGTCGCTCCAAAAGTCGTCTCCATCAAGCCATGCGATGTATTTAGCTGTAGAGAGCCCCAGAACTTTCACTCCGGCACGCTCGCGGCTGTGTATTCCGCGATGCTCGGTGTCAAGAAATGTAGTGATGCGATCCGGATTTTCCTGAGCATAGCGCCGGATAATCGTTTGCGTTCCGTCAGCCGAGCAGTCGTCACCCACAATCAATCTGAAGGGAAAGTTTGTCCTTTGGGCGAGCACGCTTTCGATTGCCTGGGCCACGAACTTCTCGTGGTTGTAGGTGATGAGATTTACGTCAACGAGAGGCGTCACCTCAGCTTGCTTGAGATTTTCGTGTGGTGAACCTGATGTCATGGCGATTGCGACCAGGCTTAAACCCGCTTTGTCGGCTTTGGGCTTTGTGTGGTAACTGACTTCATTGAGTCTCTGATCGAACGCAAAGCCCTGTAAACACTCGGCTGGCGAGCGCGCAGGACAAGACTCAACGTGCGTCTCGCGACAGGCCAATTACTTCCGTGCTCAAGATGCTTACTCAAAAAACTGCGGGAGTCATCCAGCTTTCCTTGCTGGTAAGCAGTCTCAGCTAACGCATAGTACCACTCCGCCCTCGCTGCACGGATCTGCGACTGATAGCGAAAGCCAAAGTGCTTATCGAACGTATCGAGTATTCGAATGACTTCGAGGCCGTTGCTAATGAAGTTACCCGCTGACCATGCGCCCTTGTCGTGAACGCGATAGCCCGCCATCGGTTCATTCAAATAACCTATTCTCCCGTGTTGAGCATTCAGAATGTGAAGTGGCCAATCGCCAATGCCCATTGTGGGATACCACTCCGGCAATTCGTCAAGCAGAGCACGCCTGAACATAGCGGAAGAAGTCGGTATGAAGTTGGCAATAAACAGATCTTCACAAGTTGATACTTCACTGAAATTTTCAGGAACGTAATTGGCTGGTTCCCTGGCGCTTTCCTGATAGATCATTTGCGCGTTGTGAAAGCAAATGGTGAAGTCGGCGTGTCCCTCGAGAAAATCCACTTGCTTTTGCAGCTTGTTCACGTCAATCCAATAGTCATCACCATCCAGCATTGCGACGTACTTTCCTGTAGTCATTGTCAGCGCCCGGAATCCGACTCGGTCCGGGCTTTCCAGCCCACGATGGATCGAATCAAGCATCAGGCTCATGCATCCGGGATTCTTCTCGCCATAGCCCCGGATAATGGCCTGAGTGTTATCAGTCGAGCAGTCATCGCCGGCTATTAATCGGATTCGAAAAGTAGTCTGCTGGGACAATACACTCTCGATCGCCTGCGCGATGAAGCGTTCGTGGTTATAACTTATGAGGACGACATCCACCAGCGCAGGTTCGTCGGCACAATCGATGTCGGAATGTTCTAATTTAAGAGCCATTAATATTAGACTGATCTGACGTAGGCGCTTTTCGCGTTTGATCCAACTTTGGGGAAGGCGACGTCGCAAGACAAAAACGGTGACAGGTCACCGTTTTCCAGGGGGAAGCCTCTCACTGATCAACTCTTTGTTCTGAAGGACGAAGCGAAGGATTTCGCAGATGCGCGCAATTTCACCAGTTCCGACCGACGTCCCGGTTGGGAGGCACAAGACCCTCGTGGTTAACTTTTCAGTTTCTGGCAGCATTAAGCCTGCGTGTGGAAAGTAGGAGCGATAAGGCTCCATCCGATGACAGCCTGGATAGAAGTAGCGCCTCGCCAGGACGTTTTCACGATGCAGGATTTCCATTAACTCGTCCCTGGTGAGGCAAGTCTCCTGGGCGTCGATCTCCAGAACTACGTACTGGTAATTGGACTGCTCCGAATTGTCATACTGGAGCAGCTTCACGCCCACGAATTCCGCAAGCTCTTCTGCATATTGTTCGTGATTACGCCGATTGACGGCGATGAACTCGTCCATGCTTTCGAGATTGCTGAGTCCCATCGCCGCTGAGATCTCATTCATCTTGCCGTTTGTGCCAATGTAGTCAGTCTGATCATAAAAGGTGAAGCCAAAATTCTTCATCAATCGAATTTTTTGCGCCAGCTCGCCATTGTTGGTCACCACAGCCCCGCCTTCGAGGCTATTGAGAAACTTAGTTGCGTGGAAGCTAAATATCTCAGCATCGCCGAACCCACCGATCATTTTGCCCCGGTAAGAAGCTCCGAAGGCGTGAGCTGAATCGAACAGGAGTTTCAGATTGCGCTGGGCGGCGATTTCACTCAGCGCTTCGATATCACAGGTTCGGCCCCAAAGATGTACGCCAATTAGCCCGGTAGTGCGGGGCGTGATCATTTGTGCGATTTTGTTGGGATCGATAGCGTGATTGCGCGGATCGACGTCACAAAAGACCGGCGTAATCTCCTGCCATTGCAGCGCGTGTGCTGTGGCTACGAACGTAAACGATGGCACAATGACTTCACCGGCCATGCCCAACGCTCGAATCGCGATCTCAAGGGCAACAGTTGCGTTGCAGATTGCCACACAGTGTTCGACACCCACGAACTCGGCAATGCGTTGCTCAAACTCGCGTTCGTAACGCCCACCATTAGTGAGCCAACGGCGGTCCAGAATATCTTTGACACGTTCGTTGAACGTCTGCCGGTTGCCGATGTTGGGCCGTCCCACGTGAAGAACTTCCGTAAAGGCAGGTTGCCCGCCGAAAATTGCAAGGTCATCAATGTTGTTCTTCACTGCGCTGGTCTTAACTGTCGACATCATTCAGTACCCGTCTTGAGCAACGTCTGATCGGTAAACTCACGATCAAGCAACTCGTAGTTTTTATGGTTGTACCATACGCCGTCTTTTTGAAATTCCTCCAATTGCTCTCCTACATACCGGAAACCTAAACGCTTAATCAGGTTTCCTGAAGCCTCGTTAACGGAGAAATGGCTGACAAACAACTTATGCAGTTTCAACTCTTCGAAAGCGAATTGCAGCACTCGGCGTCCGGCTTCGGTCATGATTCCCTGGCCCTGATATTTTCTGCTTAGCCAGTAAGCCAACTCGGCTTTGTTAAAAGTCAAAGCTCGATGACTGCGCACCAGTCCAATGATGCTGAAAATACCGCAGAATGAATCAGAACCCTTCAAGAGCACCGCCCAGGTTATACCTCTGCCCGATTCGCAACGCTCTATTTCATGATGGACAAACGCAATGGTCTGGCCCTTGTCCGTGTGTGCCTCCCACGCCATGTACTTCGAGATTTCACGATCGGTAATATCCGGCCAAAGCAGGTCGACGTCTTCACTGCGCAACGGCCTTAGATTGAGACGCTCTGTCGTCAATTCAAGCTTTTGCTGGTCCATTAACTTAACAACTCTGCGTAACCGAATCCGTCCCGGCCGAAGGCATTGCCGTTATAAAACATGAAGGTGTGGTCATTTACGGTCACGACGGCGGGATAAGCAACCATCCTGGAGTCAAAGCCGTTTGGCGAAAGATCCAGACCTACTTCCTGATCTTTCCTTTGCCAGTCATCGAGGTTCGTAGAAAAAGCGTAGCCGATTCGATAAGCTTCTTCGCCGTCTCGAAAATCGCGGCTGCCGCGATAACAAAACCACATATGGTAGCCATCGGACCTGCTAATGACAAAAGGGCGTGTCAGTGCTTCGTGTGCTGTAGCTGGTCCAATGGTGGTTTTGCCATCAGTAGACCAGGAAACGCCATCATCTGAGCGCGCATGCTTGATATCGTAAACGTGTTCGTACTTGCCTCCAACCTCCAGCCAACCGGTACCCGAACAGTACCACATATGCCAAATGCTTCCGTCTTTCAACACACAAGGTGACGTCGCGGAATATGGATCATAAATGCTTTTGCTGAGAATTGGCCCGTCGCTGACCTTCTTGAAGGTCTCACCTCCGTCACAGCTGATCGCGAGACCGGTGGAGTTTGTGTAAGGAACTGAGGCGCCGCGCGACCAACCGCTGTAGAAAAGAAAGACCTGGTTGCCATCGCGAACGGCGCAACTCGGCATGATCCCGTGCTCGTCGAACGTTCCCGGCTTTCCGGTTTCGAGGATCGGCTCCTGATGCAGAGTAAGGACAACAGCCGGGTCGTTCTGGTCAAGATCGACGAAGGTAGTCAAACTGAGATCCGGCGCCGGTCGTGATGAAAAATAGACACGAATAAACCCTTCACAGACGAGTGGTGTCGGCACTTGCGCATGCGTCTTCATCCAGTCAACCTCGCCGGTCGGCCTGAAGATCAGACCATGCTTTTGCCAATTCATATCAGTCAGATTACTTCTTACGCCTTATTCCAAATCCTTCAGCGCCGCTTTCCTGACCACCTCATCGAGCCAGTCATGCATGCTGACGCCTTTCTTCTCGCGAGCCCGTTCAGCCAGTTCTTTGGTCTCGACCTTCACGCCTTCGAGTTGGCCCAGGTAGCGGCTGCGATAAGTGCCACCCCTGACTCCCGGAATCTCGAAATCAAAATTCCCGGTAGGCTCACCCTCGCCAACGCGGAAATCGATCAAATAAAAGACGCCACCAATTACCCAACGCAAACGCACGTCGCGAGCCTCAACCGGCATCTCTTCGAGCGGCAGTTTCGCAAGAAACTGTTTGTTGGTTGTAATCAGGATCTTGGCGAATTCAGTTTCGCGCAGCCACGGCGGTATGCTTTCGTCACCAACTACAATCTTCGCGCCAGGCTTGCTCACACGGACCATCTCTGCAAGGCTGCGTTTGATGTCCGAGAATTCACCCAGCCCGCCAAAACTGTAGACGGCGTCGAAATACTTGTCCGGATAAGGAAGATAGCAGGCATTCGAAACGGAGTAAGCGACTGGCACTGCCACGGTCGTCAGTCTTTGCCGACATCTGGCCAGCATTCCTGCCGCAATATCCTGAAGGCACAGCAAACCGTCACCGTCAAGTCGTTCGACAATAACCTCAGAATCGCGCCCTGTCCCACACGAAACTTCCAGTACTTTGTGTGTCGGGCTCAGCTCCAGGGCATCGATGAAGTGGCGACGCAGACTTTGTTCGTCCTCGTTGTGAGTCACAAAGGTCAGGTGCAGGAATTTGTCGTAAGCTTCGGCGCGACCGTCATAGAACGATCTGGCCTGCTGATCGAGATTATCCAATTGACGTGGGTAAGTGAGATCGGGTATGCCGTCTTTAATTGCATACTCGCTGCCGTCATTAGCCGCCAGAGTCCCTGATTCGATTTCGTCGTTATCTTCCTTCTCCACCGAGCTTAGCCGCAATGGTTGCCGCGTTTCAGGACTGACATAGAGACTGACATGCTCACGCTTCATTAATTGGTTCCTTCTTTTCCAAACAAGCGCTCACTTCATCTTGGTCAGCCGCAGAAACGTAGCTGAATCAAGCCGATATTTGGCCGTGTCGGGAGTGATGTAGACACTGCCCGGCGTCACGTTCTTAGTAATAACTGAACCGGCTCCGATAAGGCTTTCGCTTCCGATCGTAATCTCGTGACCGAGCGTCGCGCTCACACCGATAAAACAATAGGGTTCAATCTTTGTGTTACCCGAAACCACAACGTGACCGGCGATGTAGCAATGGTCGCCGACACTGGCGTGGTGACCGATGTGATTGCCACTCCAGATGAACACGTTATTTCCAATCTTTGAGCAGGGCTGGATCACAGCGAACTCGAGCACAAAACAATTGTCTCCGATTTCAACGTTCCCCACGTTGGCGGCCCGCGAGCTGACGTAACTGATCAGCTGATAACCTCTGGCTTTGCACTCTTCGTACTTTCTGGCTCTGAACTTGTTTAGATCCTGATAGCCGACGGCCACGAACATCTTGTATTCCGAGGGTGGAAAGCGTTCGACTATCGTCTCAAAAGGCACGACGGGCAAGCCAAATTTTTCCCGATCTGTTACGAATGCAGCATCAACTGTGAATGCCACAACCTCGTGTTCACTGTCGTTGGTCAGATAGAAATATGCCTCGTCGGCGATTTTTCCGGCGCCAAAAATCACGAGCTTACTCATTGTTGAAACTTCCTCTGGTCAGCATCCGTCTGGAGATATTTTTGGGCCAGGAACCTGCGATCGACTTTGCCGTTAGCGTTCTTGGGAAGCATTTCTTCGCTATGGAATACAGATGGGATCATGTAGTCAGGAATGATCTGCTTCAGCTCGGCACGGATTCGCTCGCCATCCACAGCGATGCTGCCCGCGACTACAGCGACTATTCGACTAAGTCCATTCACGCTGGTATGCAGCACGGCTGCTTCAGAAACATAATCCAGGCAATTCAGCGCGGCCTCAATCTCCTCAAGCTCGATCCGGTAGCCCATGTGTTTTATCTGATTGTCCTTGCGCCCCTGGATGTGCAAGTCGCCATGCTCGTCGAGTTTGGCAAGATCGCCGGTCTTGTAGATTATCTCCTCGTAATGCTGGTTCAGAGGATTCTGCACGAAGTTGGACGCTGTTCGTTCCGGATCGTTGTAATAGCCTTTACCGACGTTTGGTCCCAGTAAGCAAAGCTCGCCGATCTCGCCTGCGTTCACTTCATGGCCGTCGTCATCCAGGATAAGGAAACCGAAGTTCTTTGCGATCTTGCCAAGCCTCGGTAGCCCCTGCACATCGGAAAAGTCTTCCGGTACCACTTTGTGAGCAGAACAAATGCAGGTGCACTCAGTTGGACCGTAGACATTGAATAGGCGTGCCTTGGGATACGCGTCGTACAAGAGTTTCAGCTTTGCCTTCGGGTAGCCTTCGCCACCAAAGACAAAACGGCGAATGCTGCTGAGATGTTTGCCATCGGTGGCACGCATCGTTTGCAGAAAGATCAGCAGAGAAGGCACCGAAAACCACAGCGTACACTTAGCCGCGTCAACTTTTTCCACCAGACGCTTTGGATCCCTGGTTTCATTTTTCGAGAATGGAACCAGGCGAGCGCCAGAGAATAGCGCCGCGTACAGATCAAACACAGAGTTGTCAAAGTACAGCGGGTTTACGTTGGTTAGGATGTCGTCTGGAGCAATGTCGAAGGTCTCGCTGGCCCACTCGATCAGGTTCAGGACGTTAGCGTGGGTCATAACCGCTCCCTTTGGAAATCCCGTGGAACCAGAAGTGAACATGATGTACGCGAGATTGCTTCCCGTAATCGCGTTTGACTCCTCCAGGTCTCCGTCAGCTAGCGCTTTGGCAGCGATGTCGGCGCGATTCGTATCCAACGAGCTGTAGTCGAGCGTCGCTAATTTATTGAGAAACTCTGAATCAGCTACGACTAACCGAGGCTTGCAAGTAGAGAGAATTTTCCGTAGACGCTCTACGGGGCTTTCAGGATCAAGTATGGAATAAGGCACACCCAGTTTCAGGCATGCGATGATCGTGGCAAACGTGATAACCGCTTTCTGACCCGAAATGCAAACGACATCGCCCGCTCGCACACCTTCGTTAAGTAGGAGGCGCGCCAACTGATTAGACAGCCGGTTCAGCTGCTCATAACTGACGGTTTCATCCCGATGAAACCACAACGCCGTTGCCTGAGGATGTCGGGCTGCGAGGCGTTGAAATCGAATGGCAAGATTGTACTCGTACATGGTTTGCCGGAGGACCGCGTCAACGTCTTAAATCACCAGGCCTCCGTCCAGCTCAAAGACCTTGCCGTTAAAAAAATCATTCTCGAGCATGCTGATAACTCCGTGCGCGATCTCTTCAGGCTTGCCAAGCCGGCGCAAGGGAACCCGCTTGGTGGTTTCTCGCAACACAGGTTCGCTGAGAGCCTCCCTTGTAGAATCGGTGTCGGTGAAGCCCGGCGCGATTGCGACGACTCTGATTCCCATCGGGCCCAGTTCTTTGGCCCACACAGCGGTCAAGGCATTAACACCAGCTTTCGCAGCTGAGTAAGCCGACTGGCCGGGGTTGCCACTCGCTGAGACGGAACTGATGTTGACGATCACCCCGCGAGTGCGAGTGGTTATCATCTTTTCCACGACGCATGTAGTCATGTAGAAGACGGAGTTCAAGTCGGCGGCCATCACCTTATTCCAGGTGGCGGGGTCATGTCTCTCCACGCTAGAACCGGTAAATTTTATGAGCGGCTCACTGTAGAGAATGCCGGCATTATTGATCAGGACATCGGCGGCTCCGAACTCTTGATGATAACGATCGGTCGTTTCAACTACCCTTTCATAATTTGACACATCGCACTCGAAACCATTCACGCCCGACTTAACGAGCTCTGCAAGCCCTGCCGTATCCAGATCAAATACGGTCAGCACGGCTCCTTTGGAAACCAACTGCTCTACCATGGCGCGGCCAAGACCTCTTACTCCGCCGGTCACGATCACTTTCTTACCGCGCAGTTCCATCTCAGCTCAAAGCCCCACGTTCTTTTAAGACTCGCTTGATATTGGCGACGCTCTGCATGGTGACGATCTCTTCAAAGCTGAGTTGCAGCCCAAACTTCTCCTCGAGGGAAACGATCAGCTCCATGTGCTTGAGAGAATCCCAGACATCGATGTCCTGCATCGTAAGTTCGTCGGTAATTGTTGCAGGCGGCACCTGCAGCACTTCAGCCACCAGCAGTTCCACATTTTGCTCCACGTTGGTCGTTAGCCTTCCTGAAGATATCAGCCGAATTCACCCAATCGATAAGCTGGGAAGTATTCAGTCTCGCCAATGCCTTTGGCTCGCACGAGTTCTGCGTACTTTACGGGGTCAACAATCCTGCCACAAAAGTATGCGGTACGCACACCGGTGGACCATCCTTCCTTAAACCGGACGAGTCCTGAGGCTTTGCCTTCGCCCGCTCCCGGAGCGCCGCCGAGATTCAGCCAGCTCAGTCCCTGACTGGTGAAGTATTCGATGGCCTGACTGAAAAGTGCAAATGAAGCGCCGAGATCATATCCGCGAGCGCTATAAGCTCCCAAATGGTAGTAGGCAACTCGCCCCTGTACGTACCACAGCAACATCCCTTCGGCAGCCCCGTCGTAGACGGCTCTGAAGGCTACGAGCCCCGGCACTTTTAGCTGTCCATCGAATGATTCGCGGGAAAATGCTGGTATCCCTGTGATATCGTGGCGCACAACCAGCTCTTCGTAGAGACGGATCCAGTCATCCAGGAATTTGCTCGAATCTTTAATAAGCTCGATCTGTAATGATCGACTTGCTTTGCGCGCATTGCGCAGGTGATGAGGATGGACAAAGCTTTCCAGTTTGCGGCTCAGATCGACAACGAAATGCTGTTTGAACGGTTTGACCCGATCCGGAAAGCACTCGCGCAACAAGGTCAAATCATAATGGCCAAAGGGATCTGTCACGACCGCCAGGGCGATGATGCCGGCGGGGAGGCTCTCCAGGTCAGCTCGCAGGCCTGACCACTCCTCGCATGCAAAGATTGGATAACAACCCATCGCATCAATGTGGCCTGAACCGGGAATTTTTCGCTCGAGTATCCAGCTGTTACTGGCAGGAAGGTGGCGTGGCATGCCGAACTGACTCAGTGACCGGGCATACTGCTCATGCTGGTAACCGCTCGTCCGTTCAAGCTTTCGACGCCGTTCTGAGTTATCAGACATCAAGTTGTTCGGTGGTCCACTGCAAGACCGGTTGGACAACTCCTGGCTCTCGTCCATACCAGCTGAGGTTTCTTTCATCAAGGTCAACGATTTCAAAGCTCACCCTGCTCTCGTATTTGAAAATCACGTTGCTCTTGTTTTTGACTACCAGGACATTAAAGCGATGTCGTCCAGTATTCAGCAGGCCACCCGGAACGTGGCAAACCGAACGAAACAGGCCCATTGGCAGTGGTCGATCGGATGCGCTGTCGCGACCGCTGCCAGTTGTGAAGGCCATGATCTCGTGTTCGGTATAGACGTGCAGTGTAATGTGTAGCTGAACGTCAGGTTTTAAGTTCCAATACTCGATTTCGATTGAGAAAGGGGTCTTCATCGTCACCGGAGCGGCTGCGTCTCCCTCATCGGATCGCACCCGGATGGCGTGCAAACGGACGGTATCGTTGCCGGGAGCGCCTTCGACTTCAGGCCAAACCGCTTCCGACCCGGTGGTGCCTCCAAATGATTTATTCAAGTAATTGCTGACCACTGTGCCAGCAGGTCCATTCTCAACAATCTCGCCATGCTCAAGCCACAACACGCGTTGGCACAAGCTCTGCACGGCCAGCATGTTGTGGCTTACGAAGATCACGGTGCGGCCTTCTTTTGCCACGTCGCCCATCTTGCCAAGGCACTTCTTCTGAAACGCGGCATCGCCAACGGCCAGCACTTCGTCGACCAACAGAATCTCAGGCTCGAGATGCGAGGCCACGGCGAAGGCGAGACGCATGTACATGCCGCTGGAATAGCGCTTAACGGGTGTGTCCAAAAACTTCTCGAGGTCCGAGAAGGCTACGATCTCGTCAAACTTACGTTGGATCTCAGTCCTTCTCATTCCCAGGATCGCGCCATTAAGGTAAATGTTTTCGCGTCCGGTTAACTCTGGATGAAAGCCCGTGCCGACTTCAAGGAGACTCGCAACGCGGCCGTACAACTCGACTCGTCCCCGAGTTGGTTCCGTGATTCGCGACAGGACCTTTAAGAGAGTTGACTTGCCGGCACCATTACGGCCGATGATACCGATTACTTCGGATGGATCCACAATGAAGCTCAGGTTTTTGAGGGCCCAGAGAGTCTCCCCATTCATGCCGCCATTTTGGCTGCGGAATTTTTTTAGTGGCGAACGTACTGCATTCGCAATTGTCTCGCGCAAAGTCCCATAGGCCGCCTCGAACATTCCCAGGCGATATTCTTTCCACAGTCCCTCTGCGCGAACGATCGGTTTCATTGGACTTCAGATAATGTCCGCGAAGCTTTTCTCCATGCGGCGGAACGTGTAAGAAGCGTAGAGGAGCATGGCGATGGTAATCGCTCCGGACGAAGCCAGAGCTATCCAATTGAAGGGGCGACTAAAGAGCGAAGAGCGATAGCCTTCAATGATTCCAGTCAGCGGATTGAGCAATAACACCCAGCGAAACCTTGCGGGCAGGAAGCTTGTCGGGTAAATCACCGGCGAGACGAACATCCACAGCTGAACGATAAACGGCAGCGCAAAGCGAACATCGCGATATTTCACATTCAACGCCGAAAGCCACATGCCGACCGCGAACGCCAGGACCGCGGTAAGGAACACCATTACCGGAAACATTAACCACGTCCAGCTCGCAGCAATCTTGTAATAGAACATCAGCGGTATCAAAACAACGAAGGAGATCGCCAGGTCAACCAGCCCCGCCGCAACCGCAGCCATCGGGATGATCATTCTGGGAAAGTAGACTTTGGTGATCAAGTTGGCGTTGCCAACCAGACTGTTGCCACTGTTACTGATCGCGTTCGAGAAAAAGGTCCAGGGCAACAGACCCGCGTATGCGAAGATTGGATATGGGACGTTATCAGAAGGCACCCCAGCTAAACGACCAAAAAAGAAGGTAAAGATCACCATTGTGAGGAGTGGTTGAAGGACGGCCCACGCCACGCCCAAAGCAGTCTGTTTGTAGCGCACCTTGACATCGCGCCATGTCAGAAAATAGAGGAGGTCACGATAAGCCCAAATATCGCGAAGCTCGCGAGCGCCCCAGTTCTTTCCGGGTTCAATTGTTACCAGCGGTGTGTCAGGTAATGCCGGGATGGAGGACCGCGAGTCGCTGTCCAGTTCAGGAGAGCAGGGGGGCTTGGTTGGCTTAATTACTCCGGCTGTCTGGCTGGTAGTAGTGTCCATCGAAACCCTGCTGGAGCAATCTGCCTGAATTCCTCAAACAGCAACGTCTCCTTAAGCCTGGCTATCACGGTGAAAGTCGGTCTCAGCATAGCGGCAGCCGATTTCAGCTGTCAATTATGGGCTGAAGAGCAGTTTGAAATGCGTTGACCTCTCAACGCATTGCCCAATCTACGAAGGGTTCATCGCATTTCAAATAAAAGGCGGCTAGTCACGCGTGGACTAGCCGCCTCACGGCTTCTAACATTAGACCCCAAGTTATCCGTCGCTTAATGCTACGAATCAAGTTTCGCGGACAACGCTCGCAATTAGTGTACGGTTGAAGCAGTACAACCAGTACAGACCGCTCCGTCGGCGTTGCCGACGAATCGGTTGTTACCCCACGTGTCGACTTCTCCACCAGCGCCAACCAAAGCGCCATTACCGCCGTTCTGGATGATGTCGCAGTTGTTTATTCGAGCCACCGCGCCGCCGGTCTGGGCCTGCACGCCGGCGCCACCGTTGTTGTAGATCGAAGAGTTGCTGACGTTGGCAACTCCGACGCCACTGGTTCCATCTGCGAAAACTCCCGCGCCGGTGTTGTTACTGAAGTCACACTGGTCAGCCGAGATACGCGAGTTAGCGAGAGCATGGAGACCGGTGCCGTTCTCCGTAAATGAAGAATCTTTAATCGCTACCTTGATCTGACCTGACGTGGTGCTGGCCGATAGACCATCACCTGCGCAATTCTTGATCACCGTATTCCTGACGTAAAGAAAGGCACTAGCTGCGAGAGTCGCCTGGATGCCATTCTGGCCTTGGTTCTGGATAATGCAGTCCAATACGTTCAGGCCCTTTCCGGAGTTAAACTTAATTCCGTTAGTTCCGGGAGTCGTACCTTGCCGAACGCCCTGAAAAGAAAGGCCTCGAATAGTGACAATATCATTGGCTCCCGCGCTCACATTGAAACCGGTCGTTCCGGCGTTCAGGACCGAAGCAAACGTTCCGGAACCATCGATCGTGATTGCTTTGGTGATTGTGAGCGCGCCGAAGCCGCCAGGATCCAATGCATCAATCTCACCACCTTGAGCGGTCTTTGAGATGGCGCCGGCGAACGTCTTACATGGCGCCGTGCGACTACAAGGGTTGGCATCGTCACCAACGCCGGATACCCATGTTCTCGTCGCCTGGGCCTGGGCAATGGAAGCGAACGCGATGACAGCGACAAGCACTGCCAAGGCGTTAATAGTGAGCCGAAACTTGTTCATTGGAGTCTCCTTTGTTTGAGGTCTTGATGGGCCACCAGTAGAACACGGATTGGCTCCGGTCACTGTTGCGCCGAGTCTTTGCATCTTTGTTCATAGATGTATTGCCATTGAGAAAATCCAGCTCTCGATGCGTGCCGAGGCTACGGACCGAGCAGGGGCCACAAAGTAGGCCATATGTTCAGCAGCAGCACGTCGTAGTGGACCGCTCCGCCATTCGTGACGGAGAGAGTCTTACCCGCTATCGTGCCAAACAGGGGCGCATTACCCGTGATGCTGACCCCTGTAGCGGGCGCGTAGATCACCATGAAGACATTGGTGCCGTTACTGAGCGTCACGCCGGTAGTTCCGGTGTAGCTCGACAAGATCCGGAAATTAGCCGGGACTGCGGTCGTGTTGGTGACGCTCGTTGAGCCGCTGGCAGTGAAGGTTCCAGTCAGCTTGATAGTCACTGGACCATTTACTTTCAACTGGGCGCTATTGGTCAGTGACACGTTATGGAAGCAATAGGTGCCATTGGCTAGCGTGGCGATGTTCGTACCGCTCAGTTGCAGGTCTCCGGTACTGGAGTTATACGAGAAGGTACCCGTGATTCCGCTGTTTGGACTGTACGGCGGTCCGCAACTCGCCACTGGTGGAAGAGATATGACCGGAGCCAATGCATTATTGGTGATGGCGCCACCAACTGTGGCGCTTCCGCCCAACGATACAGTTGTTCCTGCGGTGGCATTGCCAGTGATCTGACTGAAGCCCGTCATGTTGATTCCCGCGCGTGTCGAGCGGACACTGCCGCCAACCTTACCGCTGTTGCTCATCGTGATGGCGCCGTTACTGACGACACTCGCGAGATTTCCCTTGGTGACCGAGTAATCACCAGACGAGCTGTAGCTGTCGATAAATCCCGAACCAGTGATTGCAACACTATCGAGACCTATCAACGATGTCAGAGCTACCGTCACCTTGAAGCTGCATGAGGCTGTGAGCCCTGCGGCATCAGTCACGGTGTAAGTAATAGTCGTGATTCCCAGTGGGAACGTCGAACCAGGCGCAGGTCCCGCGGTCCGGACCGTGGTGGCGCCGGGGCAATTGTCGGTGCCGACCGGCTCTGTGTAGTTCACGATCGCTCCATTCACTGCAGGATCAAAAGCTGCTGTGATGTCAGCGCTGCAGCTAATCACTGGTGGCTGGTTATCCGTTACAGTGACGGTCTGTGTGCAGGAGGAGTGATTGCCCGCTGCATCGGTAGCTGTCCATGTGATCGTCGTTGTGCCCTTCGGATAAGGCGCATTCAGTGCCTGGCTGTCGCTCCTAACACCAGCAATAATGACACTGCCGCAAGTATCAGAAGCAGTAGCTGTGCCGGGGTTCACCGTGGCCGAGCACGAATTCGGATCTGTCACAGTGTTGACTCCAGCCGGACAACTGATTGTCGGGGGCGTCACGTCATTTACCGTGAAGGTAGTCGTGCACGTGCTGCTGTTGTTGTGAACGTCCTTCGCCGTTATCGTGATGGTTGTCGTTCCTGCCCCAACCAAAGTGCCGGCCGCGGGGCTTTGAGTGATAGTTACCGCTCCCCCACAGACATCGGTGGCTACAACTGAGCCGGTGAAATTCGGCACGGCAGCCTGGCAACTGCTATTGGCGTTTGCTGATTGCGGTGTGGCGCAGGTCGTGATGTCCGGCGGCGTGGTGTCAACAACATTGACGATACGTGTTACTGGTGCAGCCGCATGTCCTGAAGGATCCGTGGCGTTATAGGTGACCGTATATTGACCGACGGTGTTTGGATCGACAACTCCTGAAGCGGTAGCTGCGAAATCGCCCGCGCACGCATCATGCGCTGTAGCTCCCGGATCGGTGAACGTACCGTGGCACTCAACCTGTAGCGGATTCGCTCCATTTAGTGTGATTGTGGGTGCAACTGTGTCTTGAACAATCACGGTTCGTTGGACCTCTGAGGTGCGTGCCGGATCGCAATGACCGGGCGTGTCTTCCACGCACGCCGTGTAGGTGAGCGTGTAAGTACCTGGGGTGTGGGCGTCAACCGTGCCAGTTGTGGTAACCGGCACTGAACTGCCGCAGGGAACAACCGCCGTAGCTCCTGGATCGACGAAGCTGCCACACTCAACAGTCATTTCAGGATCGCCGTTCAGAGTAATTACGGGTGGCGCTGTGCCGCCGGCCTCGACAATTACAGTTCGACTTCTTGTGCTCGTGTGATTCTGGCTATCGGAAGCGGTGTAAGTTACGGTGTACGTCCCTGGCGTGTTTGTGTCGACGGTCCCGGCACTCGAAACAGCCTTACCACCTTCGCACGCATCATCTGCAGAAGCGCCTGGATCCGTAAACGCCATACCGCAGCTGACTGTTAGCGGATCTGGGCCATTGAGTGTAATTACTGGTCCCGCTGTGTCGCTGACATTTACTACACGACTAGTTGACGTTGAGTTCTGTCCTTCCGTTGCGGTGTAAGTGAGTGTGTAGCTACCCGGCGTGTGGTTGTCGAACGTGCCGGATACTGTTACCCCAACGCTTTGGCCACTGCTGTTTATTGCGGTTGCGCCCGGATCGTTGAAGTCAGTGCCGCACTCGAGTGCGAAGGGATTAGCACCATTCAATGTAATCGAGAGCCCACCGGGGTTCTCAACTGTAACCAGGAACGTGCAAACGCCGCCCGTTTGACCGTTACAAACAACTGTGGTCGTGCCGGCGGGGAAGAATGAACCTGATGCCGGGTTGCAACTAATAACGGGAATGGTTTCGCCACCCTCACCAGTTCCCGGTTGACCGCAGTCACCAGTAGAACTTGGAGTCGAATACGAGACCGTGGCTCCGGCTTGGCCCGGATCGGCACTCACATCGATGTTGCTAGGACATGTCAATACACAAGGCGCAGCTGCAACAATCTCGCTTGCAGTAGAACTGTCGTTGAGATTGTTCGGATCAGGTGTGGCGGGCGTTTGATCAGCGGTCGACACTACATTGGCGGTACTCGAGATTTCAGTGCCCGCCGAAACTCCACCGTTAACCTGGTAAGTTGCTACGAACGTCGCAGTGTTGTTTGCGGGAAAAGATGCGATCGTACATGTCGTGGAGCCGGTGTCACCGGGGTTGGGGCTGTTGCACGTAAATACAGGACCAGTCAATTGTTGGAACGACACAAAGGTGGTATCCGCCGGCACGGCATTAGTTAATTGAAGGTTGTTCGAGTTATCTGGCCCATTGTTATCGATTTGAAACTCGAAGACTGCCTGCGAACCTGCAGCCACAAAGTCGGCTCCCGACGACGCTGAAACACCGGCATCACCACTAGGGTTTGCTGGATCTGTTACTGTAAATGTGGCGAATGCTTCAGGAAAATAGAAAAAAGGATTTCTGATTAAGAGCAGCCAAGTCCCGCGATTATCTATCGTTCGGCCATTCACATTAGAAGTGGCGGCAATAAGAAGTGTGTCGGTCTGGGGATCACCGGTGACGGTGGTGCTTCTTACAACAGTTGAATCAGTCGTGGCCCAGGTCAAGCGTCTCGGGAACAAGCCCCCAAATGAAATTCCGCTGACCCTGACGCAGACTGTCTCGCCGACCGTGAAAACGGTTTTTGGCGTCGTGCACTGATCGTCCAACGTTTCGATACCATCGACAAAGGGTGCAGGCTGAAACAGTGCTCGTGGAGAGGATGTAAGACTGGTTAATGAGAACTCGGCTGCGCGCGGTGGAGTCTTTGAGGACGCTTGCAGTGGCTGAGGAGCATTGGTTGCGGGCGTTTTCGCCTTTAATCCAACAGCCGAAGACTTTGTATCAAGACCAAGAAGTGCAAAGCATAACAGTGTCGCCACAAGCGTGCCTCTGACGAGAAAACTGCTGCTGAGGCATCGAGACAACAGGTTAGGATTCGCAAACTGTGGCGATTTCGACCTCAGGGCAAACTTACCGAATCTCATTTTTATGATTCTCCTTAAGCCCCTTGCGGAATTAGGTCTGGGCACTGGTCGGCGACTTTGAAGAGGGCGCGTTAGGCACGCACTGAGCTGAGATGCGCCGAACAATAATCAAATAACAACAAATGAGCAATGAGGGTGCGGATAGTAGTAGCAACTATTCTTACTGTCAAGAATATTTTTTGTTAAAGAAGACCCAGTGATGCTTTACGTCTCCGAAATAAAGAAACGCAGCATGGAGGTATTAGCTTCGTTTAAGGCAGTTTACTAAACGCCGCGAAACAGGTTTGCCTTACAAAAAAACGCCCACCGTTACCAGTGGGCGGTTCTTTTTACACTCATAACAGGTGCTGTTTTAGCTGTTCGGTCCAGGAATGGCCGTACATCCAGGGCACCCATCGACGTTATTACCGAAGATCTGATTGTTCCCGTACGTGTCCACTTCACCACTTGCACCGATGTTGATGCCATCCGTACCGCTACCGGTAATGTGGTTTCGGTTTAGACGCACTATTGAAGTCCCCAGCGTTCCTCCGCCACCTGCCTGGACACCGTGCGCTGCATTTGCTGACAGCTGGCTATTAGCAACGTTGACTACGGCGACGATGCCCGCGCTCAAGCTTCTGGCCAGGGCCCCAGCATTTGTATTTCCCGACAGTGAACAGTTGTCTGCTGAAATGCGGGAATTTGCGCCACCATTGATGCCATTCTGGTTGCCGTTGAAGTGTGAGTTCTCGAATGTTCCTCTCACGAAGAATGAAGCATTATTCGAGGCCATGGCTACGCCTGCCAGCCCGTTGTCGCGTAGAACGCTGTTTCGGATAAACAGGTTGAAGTTGTTGGGAACATTGGTCACGTTAATTCCATTTTGACTGAACTTGAAGATCACGCAATCTTCGACGAAGACCGCAGCGGCTCCATTCGAAGTAACGTTAATGCCGTTGATACCCGTTCGTGTGCCTACAGAGCCACTGGCGCCCGCGCCATTGATCGAAAGGCCCCGCAGCGTTACGGTGCGAAGTGGATCATTGGCGTTAACGGCTATGTTTATGATCACTCCGTTGACACTGCTGGCCAGGATTGAGGCAAACGTGCCAGAGCCATCAATGGTGATCGATTTGGTGATGGTTACGGCGCCGAAGCCACCTGGATCGAGAGCGTCGATCTCGCCGTTGATAAAGGTCTTTGAAATTGCGCCTGCGAACGTTTTGCATGGCGCGGTGCGGCTGCAGGGATTAGCGTCGTCGCCTACACCTGAAACCCAGGTTCTGGTTGCCTGAGCCCGGGCGATTGTACATACCGCAAAAACAAATGAGAGAACCACAAGCATTCTTAAACTTGGCCCTGCGAGCTTAATCATCTTTCAATGCTCCTTTTCTTTCGTTAATGAGGTCAAACTCTATCGTTGGTGGATCGCAGGTCAGCTGGGCTACTCTGAGTTTCCACGTTACTGCAGCCTCTAGCGGTTTGGTAACCGCAGCTGGAATGATGCCGGGTCTCGCTTAGCACTTACTTCGGCGTCTGGTGAGCAAGGAAAAAGAATTGGCTCTGAACACATGTGAAAAAAGTGGCGACTTTACTAAGCTACGAGGCTCGATTTGTCAATAATAATTTTATTAAGGTTTTGTTACGACCCTCGACCGAATCTTTAAGGCTTGCACGAGAAATCTACACTGCTACTGGACTTAACAAATTTCCGAGATGTTATTGGAAACGTCACTACCGCTGTGTTCTAATGCCAAAAGTTCCAGCTAGCCGACTTTCGGAGGGACCTCAAACTAAGTGAAGCAAACATTTTTTGTAACGGGTGGATCCGGCTTCATTGGATCCGCATTTGTTCGCCTGCTGCTCGAAGAGATTCCAGGTTGCCGCATTGTTAATTTCGACGCACTTACATATGCGGGAAATCCCGACAATCTCAAAGATGTCGAGACCCACGACCGTTACCGATTCGTCAAAGGGGACATTGCCGATCGCAACTCTGTGTTAGCCGCGCTTTCCGAAGGATGCGATTTCATCGTCAACTTCGCGGCGGAGTCTCATGTCGACAGAAGTATCACCTCAGCAGCTGAGTTCCTGCGCACGAACGTGTTAGGTACTCAGGTCCTGCTTGATGCTGCGCGCCAGCAAGGCGTTCGGCGTTTCGTACACATCTCGACAGACGAAGTGATGGGAAGTTTGCCTGAAGAAAGCGATCGATATTTTACGGAAGACTCGCCCTTCGCACCGAATAGTCCTTACGCGGCTTCGAAGGCGGCGGCCGAGCACCTGGTCCGGGCTGCGAGCCACACTTTTGGACTCGACACTGTGATCACACGTTGCGGCAACAACTATGGTCCACGGCAGTTTCCCGAAAAGTTTCTGCCGCTGATGCTTTCAAATGCTCTGCAGGATCAGGCCATCCCGGTTTATGGCGATGGTGGCAACGTCCGCGATTGGATCTATGTCGAAGATCATTGTCGTGCAATTCTGCTAGCGCTCGCTGAAGCAAAAGCTGGAGCCGTGTACAACATTGGGGCCCGCAATGAAAGGCGAAACATCGACGTCGTAGCGTCAGTGTTGGATCAGCTTGGTAAGCCTCGTGAGTTGATTAAATTTGTCAAGGATCGTCTGGGCCACGATCGCAGGTACGCGATCGATCCATCACGAATTGAAGACGAGCTGGGTTGGCGTCCGCGTGAGACGTGGGAGAGCGGCTTGACTAAAACCATCGCCTGGTATCAGGACAATCCCGAATGGATTGCGCGTGCTCGCAGTGGCGCTTACCGGGAATTTTATGCGCAACAGTATGGCACGGAGGTTGGCGCGCATTGAAGGTGTTGATTGCCGGCGCTGGCGGCATGGTGGGCCAGGCAGTTAAAGAACTCTGCGGCTCCCGCGGTGACGAAGTCTTTGCCTACGACCATTCCGGGCTGGACATCACTAGTCTCGCAAACGTCGAAAGAGAAGTCAGCAGAACGGAGCCCGACGTAGTCATCAACTGTGCCGCCTGGACTGACGTAGATGGTTGTGAGCGAGACCCAGCGAAGTCTGATGCGGCAAATGCTGTTGGACCGAAAAACCTTGCGAAAGCGAGCTATAAGGTTGGCGCGGCGCTGGTAACCATCTCAACGGATTACGTCTTTGATGGTTCTAAAGAAGGATTCTACACGCAGGAAGATGAACCAAGACCCATTAGTGTCTACGGGAGGTCCAAACTTGAGGGAGAACGGCGCTCACAACTCGCGAATCCTGGCGCCATGATCGTTCGCAGCGGATTCATTTTTGGTCCAGGCGGGCGAAACTTTCTCAGCACCATCGCTCAGCCTCTGCGGCGAGGCGAACAAATCAAGGCTATCGCCGATGCCTGGGGTACGCCGACGTACGCGCTGCATCTCGCTGCCCGGTTGCGAGAATTGGCGGAGGTTAACCTCCCTGGTGTCTACCACGTGGTCAACGGAGGCAACGGAGTTACTTACGAAGAGTTCGCGCGAGCAGTCGTA
>Ga0126384_10000328_pt1 | contig 25641 bp, 16 predicted proteins | sample PanSoiMetPlot_36_FD_92543 | JGI IMG/M metagenome (GOLD analysis project Ga0126384, IMG submission 92543) | Tropical forest soil microbial communities from Panama - MetaG Plot_36 | ecosystem: Environmental > Terrestrial > Soil > Tropical forest > Bulk soil | place: Panama | collected 2016-02-17 | reverse complement strand
TACCGGAGGATCCAATCAGCAACACGACGCCGCCCAAGGTCACCCTGATCGCGCTCGCAATCATGCAGGGCGGGCTGTTACTAGCTCTGCAGGCGCCAGCCCGGCGCTGGCTGGCAGGCCGAGCGGCCTGGACAGCAACCGTGGCGATCAACGGCAGCATCATGACATTCTTCATCTGGCATTTGACGGCCACCACCCTTGTGGTCCTTGCGGCCTATCTTGCCGGGGGCATCGGCCTGCGGCTCGAGCCCGGAAGCTCCGAGTGGTGGTGGACGCGTCTTCCGTGGGTCATAGCTAACGCCATCGCGCTTGCTCCGCTTGTCGTAGCGTTCGGGCGCTTTGAGCGCCCGCGCGCCATCGAGGGCCCGTCGGCGCCGGCGTGGCGGTACGTTGTCGGCGCATTCCTGACGTGCGCCGGGCTTGCCCTGCTTGCGGCTCAGGGAGTCGCTGGCTACGGAAGGTTCGGCCTAAATGTGTGGGGCGTTGCGCTGGCAGTCGCGGGGATCGGCCTCGTCGCAAGCAAAGTTGGCCGATTCGGGCAGTCCAGGGTGGAGTTACGCTGACGGCGGTTCGTTGCAATGCCGCGGCAGGCCGCCGATGTCGGGCGCACAAGCGGCGGGCAGTCGTAGCTCGAGCACGAGCGCTGCACGGTCCGGCGTTCGCTGATCGGGGTTCGCCGCTCAGCAAACGTCGCGATCGACAGCGAGGCAATGCGGCCACCCGGTGCTGACCGCCCCGATCAGTGGGCCAGATTCAGCACCACGCGGCCTTCGATCCAGCCTGCGTGCAGGCGACAACGTCGTTCAGATTTCCGAGTTGTCGGTGGAGATGGGCACTTGCATCTTGCCCTATGCCCAGGCGGAGCAACCGCCTGGATTCGGGGTTTCTTTGTATTACGCGAGAGCGGCCAACACAGATACTAGGAGCACCTCATGTTGACGCGCTAGCTGAGGGATCAGGCCGATCACATGAGATCCATAAATCGATGGGCCCAGGTGCTCGCTGAGCGTGGCGACAAGGAGTTCGCGCTCCGGGGCCTGGTGGTTGTTGGCGTTCGCCCGTCGACTCGACGGCTTGATGCCGACTGGTGCAGCCGTTCGGGTCGTGCAGAATAGTCGGCGATTGGCGATGAGCTGGGACGCTGTTAGCGAATATCTGGTCGACGCATTCCAGCGCAACGTGCTGATGCTCGACGTGTTGCGTCGGCGCGGTAACAACTACCTCGAATACATGACCAGTGATGTGCCACACGTTCTCGGGTTCGCATTCGAGCCTGTGCTGGACGGACGGACACTCAATCGTCCGGTCAACTATGGCCTGGAACGGATTCTCCCACCGGAGGGCGTCCGCATCGACGAGACAGCGCGCCCCTTCATCGTCGTCGATCCGCGTGCCGGACACGGTCCCGGCATCGGCGGCATGAAGAGCGATAGCGAGATCGGGGTCACGCTCGCCGCCGGCCATCCCTGCTATTTCGTCGGGTTTCTGCCGAACCCGGTGAAAGGTCAGACGATTGAGGACGTGGGTTGCGCGCAGGCGACCTTCATCGAAACCGTGACCAAGCGGCATCCGGCTTATGCAGGCAAGCCCTGTGTCATCGGCAATTGCCAGGCGGGCTGGGCCATCGTCGGCCTCGCTGCAATTCGCCCCGACTTGCCCGGACCGGTCATGGCGGTCGGCGCACCGCTCTCCTATTGGAATGGGCGAGACGGCCTGAATACGATGCGCTACGTCGGTGGCATGCTCGGAGGGTCGTGGCTCGCATCGCTCGCCAGCGACGCCGGCGACGGCATCTTTGACGGCGCCTTTCTCGTCCAGACCTTCGAAAATCTGAACCCAGCCAATAGCTTCTGGAGCAAGCTCTACAATGTATGGTGCAAAATAGATACCGAACCCCAGCGTTTTCTGTCGTTCGAGAAATGGTGGGGCGGCCACGCGCTGCTCAACCGCGAGGAAATCGAGTTCATCGTCGAGGAGCTGTTTGTCGGCAACAAGCTCACAACTGGCGGCGTCAGGCTGTCGACGGGCGAAGTCGTCGACCTCAAGCGTGTTCGATCGCCGATCGTCGTTTTCTGTTCCTGGGGCGACAACATCTGTCCTCCGCCGCAGGCGCTCGGCTGGATCGCGGAGATCTACCCTACCGAAGACGACTTGATCGCGCACGATCAGACCATCGTCTACTGCATCCACCCTGAGGCGGGACATCTCGGTGTGTTCGTCTCCAGCGCGATCGTCCGAAAGGAACATTCGGAGTTCACCGAGAATATGGACCTGATCGATGTGCTTCCGCCGGGGCTTTGGGAAGCCGTCATCACGCCCCTTCCACCGGGCGATGAGCATCGGGGCTTGATATTCGGACAATTTGTCGCCCGGTTCGAGGCACGGGCACTGAACGACATCCGGGCGCTCGGACTCAACTCAGTCGAAGAGGACCGGCGCTTCGCCACGGCTGCGCGTCTCGGGGAGATCAATGCGCAGCTCTACAAAACCTGGATACGTCCGTTTCTACAGGCCACCGCGAATGCACCCGCGGCCGACTGGATGCGTCGGCTGCACCCCTTGCGCCTGCAGTTCGAACTACTTTCCGACAACAATCCACTGATGTGCGGCGTCGGCGCCTGGGCCGAGCTTGTCGCGGCCAACCGCCGCCACGCGCGCGCAGACAATCCCTTTCTGGCATGGCAGGCGGCCGTCTCAAGCACCATCGAGACATCGCTCGAACTGTTTCGTGTGGTTCGGGACGGTGCAATCGAGGCCACTTTCAAGGCGTTCTACGGCTGGCCTCCGCTGCAGGTGGCGCTTGATATCGACGATGCGACGGCGGTGCGGCGGCGGCAGGACGCGGGGCAGCGCGAAGCGCATTGTGAAGCGTGTCGTGCCAAATTGCGCCGGCGGATCCAGGAGACGACGCCTGAGGCCGCGGCTCTCCGGGCTTTGCTGTTCATCCTCACTGCCGAAAAAGCCGCCGATGAGCGTACCTGCATTGCGCTTCGCAATCTCAGTCGGCTGCGAGCACTCGACAAGCCGGCCATCGACGATATCAAACGGCGCGTGCGCGAGCAGGATGCCCTGCTGCGATTCGATATGGAGAACGCCATGGCCGCCGCGGCCGCCGTACTCCGCGAAATGGGCACCGGCACCCTCCTCGACGACATCCGATGTGTCGTGACGGCAGCCGGTCCACTCGAAGGTGAGACACGCATGCGGTTTGAGCGCTTGCAGCGGATGCTCATGGGACCCGCTGAAGCGACCGCGGTCGTCACACAAACACAGTTCGAACTCGAGGATGAAGTCCGTCCGGAGCGCGGCCGCGGCGTCCGCCGGGTCCGGTAGCCTTTCGCTCCATTCGGCGCCATGCCTTGACTACCGGTGGACCCCGCTGGCCGATTTTCGCGACCAGACATCGATAGTGATCCTTTTGGCCGATGAACCCGGCCCGGTGCCTTTGCATGGGGTTCGGCCGAGAACTGGAAGGCGGGGATCGAAAGGCTGGGGCGCGCGGTAGACGCGGCAGGGATTCAGCCCCAAGCCGAAGGCGCAGCAGTGCTGGTTGCAAGCCTCTACGCCGCCGCGCGGACTTCTGCGGATCCCAGCAACGTCGCCACGGCCGCGACCATGAAGCCCATGTCGAAACTCCAACTTACCTCCGCAGCCGACAGCAAGCTTGCGTTTCGCCTCCGGCGCCCCAACCCCCAATCGACGCCCCGTCGGGGCGTCATTGAAAGCGGAAGGGGCGATCTCGGCAGGATCGCCTCTTGCCTGTCGGTGCTCTATGTCGCGGCCGTGTGTGGCCGCGGCATCGTGACTGGTCAGTTGTGGTTGCGGTCGACCTGCTCATAGAAGCTCTTGGCGTCGAACGCGTTGGCGGTGCCGGCGACGCCGGCGATTACTGAAAGTGCTACCAGGGCGGACAGGATGGTGTTCATGATATCTCTCCTTGATCTTGCTCTACCCGCTGCTGCGGGCGTGCGTATGTTGTGCCATGGTTTGCTTCAGGCCGCTGTTACGTAGGGAACACCTTGCCCAGCGTCGCGGCACACGACCGAGCTTTTGGCAGCTTTAGGGGTCAAGCGGATCCGCGCTCAACGGAGAGAAGAGACCGAGGTTGACCCTGCGTGTGAAAAAACGGCGTTCCACACGAGGCCAAGACCCAAACCGGTCATCGGTCGGCGGGTGGTGCGGGCCTGAAGAAGGTGTTTGCGCGCCCTCAATAGGTTAAGCGAAATGCCAGGGCGCTTCGGTCGCGCGCGAACCCACATTTTTGCTCCGCTCACGCAGGGTGGCCTGCAGCGCGTTCGGTTGCGTAATCCTTGAGTGTGATGGCGTTGGCCGCGTGTTGTATCCGTTGAGTGGCGCGATTCATGAAAAACGCGATCACGCGACCAGGTGCAATCCGCATGATCTGCTCGAGCAGCCACGTAGACACACCCTTCTCGTTGGGCCTCATCAACTTTGCTGACCTAATCGCGAGCTCCTGATTGAGTGCCACAAACGGACGCATCTCGCTTTCGTATGTCTGGAATGCAGTTTGGTAGTCACCCGATGCCGCAGCCAATTCTCCGGCCAGTACATAGGCACCGATGAGAGCGAGACTCGTGCCCTGGCCAGACATGGGCGAAGCGCAATAGCCGGCGTCCCCTGCCAGGGCAACGCGATCTTGAGACCATTGAGCCATGCGGATCTGCGCCGCGGCATCAAAGTAAAGGTCGGGTGCACTGGGCATCAGCCCCAGCAGCCTGGGAACTTCCCAACCGATCCCCGCATAAACATGCTTGAGCACGTCCTGCTGCTGGTCCTTGTCTTGTAGATTAATTGGGATGAACGGTGCGGCGAAACCAAAACAAGCTTTGGCGTTTGCATCGCCGCGAGAACTCCAGATCGCAGCCACTCTCCCCAACTCGGAGTACTGCATTTCCAACCGATCCAAATGCAGATAATTCGGCACCGTATACACGCATAAGTATAGGCCAAGCTCGTGCACAAACCGCGTTTCATCACCAAACACGAGTCTGCGTACGTTCGAGTGCAACCCATCGGCACCGATCACCAAATCAAACTCGCGTGGGCCATTCCTTGCCAACTCCACCCGGACTCGGTCAGACGATTGAGAGATCGATCGGATTGAATCGCCGAATATAAACTCGACGTCGGAAATGTGGTCCATCAGGATCTCACATAAGGTGCCGCGAACGATCTCGACATCTTCGCCTGCGCGATGTCCAAATGCGTTGCCGCTCATTTGATTGATGACCTTGCCGTCCTTATCGACGAGCAATGCGCCTTGCATGTCGGTACTAGCCGCGATAACGGCATCATGAATTCCCATTCGCCTCAGAACTTGCAGGGCGGTCCCACGCACGTCGATCTTATAGCCTCCTGTCGCCAATGACGGCGCCCGTTCAACTATGGTTGGCACAAACCCGTAGCGCCGAAGCCAAAAGGCAGCGGTGAGCCCGGCTATTCCCGCTCCGGATATCAAAACCCTCATGTGCGTACGAGCTCCGAAACTCTCCGCTTGGTTGGCTCGACCGATGGTGATCGCGAACTCCCGCTTAGATAGCACTCCCGTGCGTTCGGACTGTTTCAGGCATCGAGGAACCTCCGCTCGGTTGCAACCGCTACCGAGGTCGGCCACGCCGCCCCCGATGCACCCCGCGGCATACCTTGGTCCAGACGCCTCGATTGAGCATCAGGACCTCGGGCGCAGGAGAATGCTCGCAGGCACGGTTGCCGGCTGCGATCGGGCGAAACCCCGGCGCAGCGCCGGGAATTCACCAATGCCACATCGAAGCTCAATGATAGCCGGTGTCTGTGACCTACTTGAGTGAGGCAGGTATCAAACGCGCATGCGCAGCGGGCCCGCGCCCCGGGCCTGACAACTGACTGTAGCTGTCTTTAGTGGCTATGCCAGCCGACCCGATGCGAAGTCGGTGACACGGTTAGCAGCACGGTGGGCAGGTGCTCTCGGGCACCAGTCGGGTCCGGGGGAACCAGCTCAAGCAACCCCTCGGCCAACGGCGCTCGTTGACGGATCTCCGCCTAACGCTGCTCGATCTTGTTTCGAGCGATCACGTCGGCCCACTTGGCGATGTCGGCCTTGAGAAACACTGTCAGGTCACCAGCCGAGGTCGGATCGGCGACGATGCCCATCTCCAGCAGTCGCCTCTGGAGGTCCTTGTCGGCGAGCACCTCGACCATGACCTTGTTGAGCTGGGTGACGATGGCTGCCGGCGTGCCATTCTTCACGAACAGGCCATTCCACGCTGTCGCCTCGAACTCTCCGGCGCCTGCCTCTTTCGCGGTCTGAATGTCCTGCAGCAGGGGAGAACGCGTGGGAGCCGAGGTTGCGAGCAGGCGCAATTTGCCATCGTCGAGGCTGGCCCTGAAAGCAGCATAGGCATCGATGGCCAAGTCGATGTCCCCGCGCAGCAGCGCGATCAGCACGTCAGGAGAGGTGCGAAACGAAACCCATTGGAAGTCGATGGCGGCCGTCGATTTCAGCATCATCGCCGACAGATGCTGGGTGCTGCCGGCAGTGACCGTACCGACGGTGAGCTTGCCCGGATTGTCGCGAGCCATCTGGATCACATCGGCCAGCGAACGGTAGGGTGCATTGGCATTGGTTGCGAAAAAAAATTCGAATGTGCCAATCTTGGTAATGGGCGCAAAATCGGTGAGTGGATTGAACGTCAGATTTTTGAATAGACTGACGCTGATCGAGGTGCCGTTGGTGAGCAGAGCCAGGGTGTGGCCGTCGGCAGGAGCTGACAGCGCAGCACGCGCCGCGGCGATGCCGCCGCCGCCAGGATTGTTCTCCACGACCACGCGCTGTCCAAGCTTGTCGCCCAGTCTATCGGCCACAAGGCGCGATGTCGTGTCGGCCACTCCGCCGGCGCCAAAGGGAATAATGAGCCGGATGGGTTGGTTGGGGTAAACGGCTTGACCCCGTACCTGGCCAAGCCCAGCAATGACTACGGCCACAGCCAGAGATGCTATGCGCAGGATGCTCGCTTTGGATCGCATCGAGTGCCAGGCCTCGCATGGTTTTTGCCGGCAATGCAACGCGCCTGCCGCAAGTGCCGTCCGTTGTCAGCTCTGCACCCGATCGGCCGCCATCGCTATGTGAGCGGCCGGCTGGTCCAGGGGCGCATTCCAAGCGTCGTATCCGTAGAGCCAAGCGGTGTCCGAACTGCCGTCTTTCATCCAGGTGTTGGCGCTGGAGATGGCCTGTATGACCGAGGTTCGTGGTTTGCGGTGGGCCTCGTATCGCCTGAACGCTTCCTCGACCTCCTCGCCGCCGGTCGCCTTGAGACAGCGGGCGAGCACTGCCGCATCTTCGATGGCAGTCGCGGCTCCTTGCGCCATGTAGGGGGTCATCGGATGGCAAGCATCGCCGAGAAGCACGATGCGACCTTCGCTCCAGCGCGAAAGCGGCTCGCGCTCGAGGATGGCCCACTTATGACAATCGGGGCAGGCCTCGAGCACCGAGCGCACCTCGGGATGGAAGCCTTCATAGGCCTTGCGCAACTCTACCACCTCGCCCTTGGCCGACCAGGATTCGCGCGTCAGCCATCCGGCCGGCTCGGGTACACTGGTGACGAGGTAGATCTCGCTGCAAGCGTAGTTGGTGTAGTAGATGACGATGTGGCGATCGACACCCCACCATTTGGTGCGCGACCGACCAAGGCTCCTGCCATGCATCAGCGCCGCAGGAAATACGGCGCGATAGGCAATGCGGCCTCTATGGACCGGCTCGTCGGACCCTATGATGAGTTCACGGACAACGGAGTGGACACCGTCGGCGCCGATCACTGCGTCAGCGTGCGCGTAGCTACCATCGGCAAACCTCAGCACCACACGATTGGTCGATTGATCGAGGCCTACAAGCTTCTTGCCAAGACAAATGATCTCGTCCGGCAGCGCCGATAACAGTGCATTGTGCAGATCGGCCCGATGCATGCACAGATATGGCGCTCCATAGAGGTTCTCCGGCATGGGAAGCTCGCGCGTGACCTCGCCGGTATCCCAGACGCGGTTCAGGTGCGAAAAAGGCGCAAACGATCCGGCGCGCAGCCGCTGCTCGATGCCAATTTGGCGCAGGACTTTCATCGAGTTCGGCATCATCTGGATACCGGCACCGATGCGCGCAAAGCGCGGGGCCTGCTCATAGACGCGCACGTCGAAGCCGACCTGACGCAAAGTCGCGGCGACCGCTAGGCCGCCCATGCCTGCGCCGACAACCGCAATGGAGAGCTTTCCTGTGCGCATGGCCGTGAGGGATAGCATTTCGACCCTCAGAGCTCAACGAGCGCTCTGCCCGGCGCTTCAAGAAAGGTTTGATCGATGTACGCCGCCTGCACGATCTCGAACGGCTCCGTGGCGACGGCCGGGCGCGATTTGCCAACGGCAGCGGTCTTTACGCGGGCGCGCGTAGAACCTGCAACGGGACTCGGCCAAACGGTTCCGCCCCCCTGCTCACGCGTGTGCCGAAGAGGCGAGCGACTAGGCACGCCGGTTTTGTTGTGGGTGCATGGGTCCCAGCGCGGCACTCTTTGTAAGGCGCGGTTGATCCATCAGCGGACCCGGCCACCATGCCCCGCACGTGCCCGTGCAAAAGGGGATGTCGCTAGCACCATCCCAGCCGCCGCGGGCATCGAAACTCCCCGCAGTAAAACGGGTTTGCCAATCCCTCGCGAATGAGGATGTCTCCTACATTCTCCCCGTTACGCCGCAATATGCCGCATAACCGGCCGAAGTTGCAGAAGCGCGTACCCACGGTTCCCGGCGCGCATGAGCAGCGGACCTCCTGAAGAGTGAGGTTTCCGGACGAGATCAACGCACGGAAACGGGCCGTTGCCCGAAGCCCTAGTTCGCGCTCGCTGTCGCACTGTGCGCGCCAATTCGTTTCCGGCGTATCGAACCCTACCAGCCTGTAGGTGTTGCCTTTGAAATAGATCGTATCACCGTCGATGACGCGAAGATCGGTGGCGGTGGTTGTGGCAACGCTGCGCGGGCCAGTTACCTTCGGCACGTAGGCGCCGCCAATAATCAGAGCAGCCATCGCCACCAGCCAAATGCTGACGTACCTGCGCCATTTGGGCTTGCGGCCGCGCGACATTCGCAACGCGCGTATGCCGCTCGACGATTGCATCCGTGCCTTTAGCGGAATGACTTTGACCATGAGCTCCGTCTTTGGTTTGTCCGAAATAAATCAATTGGATCAAGCCATTTGGGCCTTGCGGTCGAGATACGGCCAAAGCTAAAGAGGAGGCCCGCACCAATGTCGCTTGCGCAGTTTAAAGGAAGACCGGCGTTTCTCCTGTTGCCCCCGAGCCACTGTCATATTACCGGCCGAGCGGCGATCCATTCCTGGGTGATGGTCGTCGCTGGTGTGTCGCCTTTACGGTGGCGTCCCACTGCCGAGCGAGCATCGACATCGGGCGGACCACACGAACCACAGACCACCGAACAAGATCACAAGGCTGATGACCCAAGTAACCCAGTGTGCGGTTGCCGAAACGTCTTCATCCCCGGCGGGCAGTCACCACAACGCTGTTGGAGAGCAAGCGCTCGATTAGAGCGGTGGGCACTTGGGAACGGGGCGCCAAGGTTTCGAATACGCGGTGGTCCTCGAACCTACCGAGGCCTTGATCCCTTCAAAACGTCACCTCTTCTCTTGCCACCACTAACGTCGGTGATAAACCGCGAATAGGGCAGAGCCTCGTGTTTCATTAGACGCGTTGAGGGACCGGACAACGGCACGCCGGCGAGAACAACGGCAAAAACACCCCAAGCACGCAGTTAGTGCGTCTCTCCTAGCCCAAATCGTGCAACGCCCACTGGCGAGCTAGTCGAAGTGACGCTAGGTCATTGCAACCGAAAACCGAGGGAGGCTGATGGCGTTCACTTTGCCGGGGCGGAAATTTGTGCGGCTGCCGATGGTCGGTTGGTTTCACAGGCTCCGTATTGGGCGCACCTTTCCGCTCCGGCCGCTGACATCCTGCGGATGGCGAAATTTACCGTAGCTATTCTCGACTGGGTACACTCTTCGCAGCGCAACATCGGCTCTGCGAGCATGCGGTAAAAATCTCGAACTGATAGCCTGCTCGCACCTGGTGAGCTGGAGGTGACTGCATGACGCGGCGAGGCTTCATATCTCTCCTAGGCATCTCGGCGCTAACCTGGCCGCGCATCGTGTGCGCACAGCAACCCGAGCCGATCCGTCGCGTCGGCGTGCTTCACAGCGTGGCAGAGGATGATCCGGAAGGCCAGGCGCGGATGGCGGCATTCCTGCAGGGGCTGCGGCAGTCGGGCTGGACCATTGGGCGAAATTTGACAATCTATACCCGCTGGGGCCGAGCCAATGCCGACGAGATCCGGAAGTATGCAGAGGAACTGGTCGCGCTTGCTCCAGACGCCATTCTCGCCACCGGCAGCGCGACTGTGGGACCATTGCTGCAGGTTACCCACATGGTGCCGATCGTGTTCGCCTACGTTCCCGATCCTGTCGGCGCCGGCTTCGTCGACAGTTTGGCACGACCGGGCGGCAACGCGACGGGATTTACGCCATTCGAATACAGTATTGGTGGGAAATGGCTAGAGTTGCTCAAGCAGATGGCGCCGGACGTGGTGCGTGCCGCCGTCCTTCGCGATCCCGCCATTAGCGCCGGGATTGGCCAATTTGGCGCCATCCAGGCCTCCGCGCCGTCGGCTGGGTTGGAAGTGACCCATTAATGTGCGCGAGAGCCTTGAGATTGAGCGCTCCCTCGCTGCTTTTGCGCGCACCGGCAAAGGGGGTCTGATCGTGACGGCGAGTGCACTAGCCGTCAACCATCGCGCTTTGATCATCAACCTCGCAACTCAACACAAGCTGCCCGCAGTCTATTTCCAACGCGTGTTCGCCTCCGATGGTGGTTTGATCTCCTACGGGCCTGATCTGATCGACCAGTTTCGGCAGGCAGCCGGATACGTCGATCGCATCCTCAGAGGCGAGAAGTTAGCGAATTTACCTGTGCAGGGACCGACCAAATTCGAATTGGTCATCAACCTCAAGACAGCGAAGGCGCTCGGTCTCACCATTCCGCCGTCGATCATGGTACGCGCCGACGAGGTCACCGACTGAACTGGCGGGCATGTTGACAGAACTACAGCAGCTTGGCTGGATCAATCGGCGCAGGTATCTATGACCGTCGGTTCTCAGCGCCGATCCGTTTTGCTGGCCTAGGGCGCACCCACCGGAACACCGCTTCATCTCGTATTGGATGGGGGTGCCGGGAAGGGTTTGCTCCAAACATACGTTTCCAGATCGAAGGCGATGCAAAGCTCCGGATCGGCCTTACGCTCCCTCGAAATTGGCAGCACAATAGAATCGTCGACCCGGACTTCGCAGCCCTCGTAGAGATTGAGCGAGACTGGCGGAGCCCCCTCCGAAACATCGGTAATCTCGTATGACGACGTGTCGACCCGCAGCACAGCCGGGCCCAGCGGCCGGTGCGGATGACGTTTGCGATCGATCTTACCAAATATGTAGAGGCCCGACCCCATGACTGCGCCAACGGGCCAGTAGCCATGCGGAAACACCTCGGGCGGGTAGGTCAGTATCTCAATTGCGCCCTCCGCATGTGTGATGATCACGTCATTGTAAATCCAGGGATCGGCGTACTCGTCGTCATAATCGAGGACCTCTCCACCAATCAAAAGCCTGCGCCCACCAGCCAGTGTGACCTGCAGGGCGTCGGTCCGCACTGCGGTCCAGACGATGTCGGTCATCGTGCGCTTGAGCTTGCTGCGGTCGATTGCTTCACTGAGGCGCACCATCCGGGCCTTTCGCTCGGGTGTGCCGAATTCCGGTAGCTCGCCATCCTCCTTCGGCAACACGAGCTCCGGTCGTGGTGGGGCGGCGTCGCCGAAATGCAGTCGCGCGCGGCTCGCGCGCCATTCCCGTCGTGCCATGGCGAGCCAGAACGGGTTGTCGCTGCGCTCTGGATTGGAGGTGCCGTAGCTTGGGTTTTTATTGGCTCGGTAAACCGCTGTCGCCACCGGAAACAAGGCTCGGTCGCCGTGCTGCCTGCGCCGCCACTCCATTCTCGTAAGGTCGAGTTCGAACATGCCTGCATTGGCCCCATAGTCGGTAGCGGTCTGTACCATGCCGCCGACCACGAGAATGCTCGTCTCGCCGAGCCGTTCGGTCGTGTGGTCCGAGAGCCAGCCTGGCCCGTCGCCAGTTGTTGCAACTCGTTCGATGCACAAGCTGAGTGTGTTGAGCTTGAGAACCTGGGTCTCGCCGGGGCGGCGCAGGTCGTGATATCCAAGCGACCCAATGAGCAAGATGTCGCGACCCACGAGCGTTGCAGAGTGAAAGTCCGTCGGCGGAAACGCCTCCTTCGGGTAGAGGAAGAATTCCCGCTGCCCACTGGGGTGCTCGGCCACGACGTCATTGTAGATACAGAAATCTGGATCGTAGGCATCCTCATGCTCGCCGGCGACGTGAATGATACGCCCGTCCGGAAGCGCAGTACTGGTGCGCCCGTAGCGCTGCCAGCTCCAGAACGGCCCGGGCGTCGTGTCGCGATAGTCCGAACGTGAAAAGTCCTGGCGCAGATGTTGGCTGTCGTACTCGATCCCCAGATGTCGCCGCAGAGCGTACCCAGACCAGTTCGCATCCATGGATTGTTCCCACAGAGCGTTCCTAACCTGCTCCGGATGCGCCGTGCCGTAACGGGTTCGGGCTAAAAGGGTGTTCGTCTTTGCTTCCATAATTTCGAGCCCCTCCTACCACGTCCTCGAGCTACACGTTCTGGTCGCTGCTGGCAAAAATTTGCTGGGTCGGCTGACCGGGGAAATGGCACAGATTTGTCGTTGCAGAAAATTGTCGGCGAACCTGACAGGCGAGATGGGACTTGGCACCGCCCGCGGTACCGGCGTTAGCCCGGCGCTGCAGCCTAAAGTCGATTTGAAGCAGCAAGCAAACGGCGCGACGAGCGTCTTGTTATTGCACGAATGCTTGCAGTGTTGTCCGTCTGATTGACCCTTATGGCCATCAAGATTTGGGGTGTGCAGTATTTTTACCGATCGGTTTCGAAGCCACGCTGGTGTTAGGCGGCTATGCCTTTTGGCTTGGGATGAGTGCCGTTTCGGCTGTCGCGATTGTGGTCGTGCATGCGCGCTCAGGAAGAGGCGAATTTTCCTTCATTGCGTTGCTTGGTCCTGGTCTGGCAGCTCACTTAGCAATGATTGTTCGGCAGTTCAGATGCGCCTTGGGTGCCGGCGTCCAACTTAGTAACGGGCAGGGTAAATGATTGCCCGGCAGGCTTTGGGCTCAAAGGGACGCGGGGCGCCGGCATGACACCCCGCGCCACTGCGGTCGGGCATAAAACAGCCTCACGCCTTCGCGGCGACGGTCTCCATCTCAACAACCCACTTGGGATTCGCCAGGCGGCTGACGACAACCCAAGTCGATGCAGGCGTGTGGCCCGGGTTCAGGTACTTCTCACGGTGCGGCCTCACGTACTTCAGTCCATCCGGGTCGGTCGAATAGACGTTCAAGCGAACAATGTCTTCCGGACCCATTCCAGCATCGGCGAGAATTGCGAGCGTATTTTGCCAGATCTGTTCGTGCTGCGCCTCGAACCCGTCAGGAATGGTTCCGTCCGGTCGGACGCCAACCTGCCCTGCTGTAAAGAGCCAGCGCGCGTTTGGCGGTACTTCCACGCTATGGCTGTACTTGGCGGCTGGCGGTGCGATGGCGGAGGGATTGCTCGTCTTCAGCATGGGACAGACTCTCCTTCAATTGCTGTGGGTTGTGCTGCGACCGGGCCGATGCATGGCATCGTACGATTGCATCGCTCGGTTGTCTGCAACATTGCTCAGGCTTCACCTTCTATCCGCAGTTCACCAATGAGCATGCCGCGTGCATGGTGATGAGCGAGGCTATCTACTCACGCATGAGCACGCCAAGCGCTTCACAACCAAGCCGATTGCAGGCGTGCACCGATCGACCGAGGTTGCCACGGCGCTTTCGGTCGACGCCAAACTTAAGGGTAACGAGTTGGCAGACAGCGCAACGAAGGCCGGAGCCAAAGAGGCGCGGGAACCGCAAGACGGCTTTATGGTCGTGCGCAGCTTCGAGGATCCCGATGGCCACATCTGGGAAGTTCTTTGGCTGGACCCAGCGCACATCCAGCAGTAGGAGGCAAAAATTGTCGTTGTCGAGCCCCTCCGGCAGCGACGGCGTGGTCACGACCACGGCTCTCGCTTGTCGTGGCTAGCGATCGAAGTCCACCGCCGTGGTATTGCCGCCACTGATGACGACCCCGACGCGTTCGCCAGCCTTCGGTTGGTAGGCCCCGGATGTCAGCGCCGAGAATGATGCCGCACCGCCCGGCTCTGCCACCACACGGAACATTCGCCACAGTGCCAGCTGTGCCTGCCTGATTGCGTCGTCAGTGACAAGCACCGTGCCAGACACGTGGCTTTTGGCGATCGGAAATACGCGATCGCCGATGCGACGCGGCGCCAGCGAGTCTGCGGCAAGGCCGCCGACTTCTGCGTCAACCGGATGGCCTGCCGCCAGCGCCTTGGTAAGCGTCGGCGATGCAAAAGGCTCGACGCCAACAACCTTGATGCGGCCCGCATACCATGCGGCGATTCCTGCAATCAGGCCTCCGCCTCCAACAGCCACCAGCAGAGTTTCGACATCCGCGGCCTGTTCTTCAAGCTCGAGGCCTAGAGTGGCCTGCCCAAGCAAGGTCTCATGCTGGTCAAAGGCGTGCACGGCCATGGCACCAGATTGCTCCCCCCACGCATGGCTAGCGGCCAGGGCGTCGGCATAGTGGTTCCCACCAACAACAAGATCGGCGCCATATTCGCGGATACGATGCACCTTGGCCGGGGAGGAAACGGTCGGGACGAAGATCTTTGCTGGTACCCCCAGTCGCATGGCGGCAAAGGCGACAGCGGCTCCGTGGTTGCCACCAGAAGCCGCGACCACGCCGGCCGCAGGCACCTCGCGTGTCAGCAAGTTGGCAAAAGCGCCGCGGGCCTTGAAGGAGCCGGAGTGTTGCAGCAACTCCAGCTTGAGCAAGAGCTTGCTCGATCCGAGCCCAAGATCATGGCCGTCGATCTCCATGACCGGCGTGCGCCGCACGTAGGGTCTTATCAGCTTTTCGCATCGCGTGATCTGCGCCTCGTCAAGGGCAATGGATGGATCTGACATGGTGACCCCCGGAGCATCACAAGGAGCTCGCTGGCTACGTCTCAACCTGCCTCACTGGTAACATGCCGATAGCGCGATGACATCGTGACTTATCGAGCGCGCGGGCCGGCCACGATCGTTGTTGGCGACGCCGCGGGCATGCCGATGTGCCCAACACTTGGGTGCCAGGCGCAAGCGGCGGCCAAGCCGTCGGTTAATCGACTTTGAGTTGTGTTGAGGCCGGCACATTTCGGGGGCGGCAAACGATCGCTGCCAATGAACGTCGCGGTGGGCTGTCCAAGTGATGAGGCGCCCGTCAGTGACGCAGGAAGCGCGATTTTGTGTTGGCAAACCGCGGGTCGGCCAAAGTATTCCAACGTTTGCCACAGAAAACGGCGAGCATCAGTGCTAGACGTCTGCAGTTTGTGCCTCTGCCGCCGCCGTAGGAGCGCCATGTCCTCGCTCGATGCAATGCTCGATCTCCTGATCAAGGTGATGCGTGAACCCGTGAACCGCAAAGCAAGCGTGAAGCAGTATCAGGCGCTTGTATGGGCGTGTCCGAGCGGCTCGATCGACAACCAGACATACGATGCTTTTGCCGATTTGGCCCACGACCTGGACTTCTTTGAGCCCGATCCCTTCTTGTGCAGGGAAGACCCGGATTACTACGGACACGAGGGCCTGGAGGTAGCGGTTGAGACGGCCCTGCGTCGGCTCGAGGAGCTTGGCGTCAAGATCCCGGACGATGCCCCGCGTCGCCGCTGAAGCGTGCTCCCTGCCAGCGGCACAACGCAGAGCATGCGCGCATCGTAACCGCCATAGAGGCCGGCATGCCGGAGGCCGGCGCCCCAATTCGGGTGCCGGCCACCGACGATGGTCTTCATTGCATAATCGAATACTGCGCCCGCTCGCGCTTGGCCAGCTTCGCCAACGCCTCGCCAGCGATCAGTTTCTTGAAGTGGGCAGTCTGTTGATGCGCCGCGAACGCAGCCTCATCCTTGAACACCTCGTAGAAGAAGAACTTCGAGGGTTCCGAGCGCGAACGGTGGATGACGAAGTTTTCCACGCCCGGCTCCTCACGCGCTTGTGGCGCAAACCTTGATAGGATGGCCGCCACGGCTTCCTCCTCTCCCGGAGTGGCCTCCCAGAATGCCGTCACAACAAAGCGATCCTTCGGTTGGTTCAAATTTGACATCGTGCTGCTCCTGTGCGAGGGCCTGCGTCAGTAGGGGCTCATCCGTTTTGGTGGGCGCGTGTGCGCCGGCTTTCGGAAGCCGCCCATGCGCCGCAAACCTAGCGCATGGGGCCGCCGGCACGCTTCGTTGGTTACCGAATTATCCTCCCCTGACACGACGTTGACTGGCGCCGCGCTGCAATGTCGCGTCTCCCGTGGCATTGGGTGGCCGGCTCTGGTCATGACGCGATGGGCCACCGATGCCGTGCCCTGGTCGAAAGGAAGCCGGTGCCCCCTGGGTAGGGCTCGCATTGCGTTGCCCCAAAGTTAAGTAGCCGATCCTAGGGGGCTCAACCCCGTGCGCTGGCAAGCTTTCAAATCGCACACATCAAGCTACTGCATTGCAGTTGCACAAATGCGCGTCCTGGTTGATGACGCCTTGATGCCAGCGATCTCCTCTCCTCGTCGGGACCGCTCGGTTCGCTATCGTCGCCGCGCCCGAGAATTTGCCGGTGCACTCGGTTCAATGTCGCGATCCCAGATAGAGCACGGACCGCTGCCGTCGATTGGGTTGCCGCAAGTGAATATCATTGGCGCGATTACGCCCGATGGTTGCTAGCGTGCGAACTCATGGCAGAGCTAGGTTCAAGCTCAGCAGAGGAAGTGCTGGGTTCTCTGTGAAAAGCGAGACGTCTTCTCGCGTCAAGGTCTCCCAACACAAATGGCTGGCGCCGCGCACGATCGTCAATCGTGGCACACTCAAGGCTGAGGGTTGAGAGTCCCGAATGACCAATCCAATGCGCATCGCTGTCGTGGACCCCTACCCTCTCTACCGCCAGGGCGTGGTGCAGACGATCGCGCGGACCACCGATCTTGTCCTCGTCATGGAGGGCGATGGTCTGATAGATGCCCGTCGTGCCGTGCGCGAGGGGGGGATCGACGTCCTTATCATCGACGTGGCGATTTTGGATGTTCCCAGAGAGCTGGCGGACCTCGCCAAGAAATGCGTTGATTGCAAACTGGTGGTGCTGACGGCCCGCGATGATCTGTTGACCGTTTCCACCACCTTGGGTGCGGGTGTGCGCGGCTATATCCTCAAAGGCATAAGCGGTGCGGAGCTGATCGCAGCGCTCAGAGCCATTCACGCCGGCCAACCTTTTGTCACGCCCGAGCTCGCTTCCCGAATGCTGGTGGAAGGCATCGTGTCGCCGCGATCCGCAAAGGAGCTCGCCCTCAGTGTCCGCGAGCGTCAGGTTCTCGATCATCTATCCAAGGGCCTGACCAACAAGGAGATCGCGGAGCTCCTCGGCCTGCATGTGAAGACGATCAAGTTCTATCTTTCGGCGCTGTTTAAGAAGTTGAACGTTACCAATCGCGTGCAGGCTATGCAGACCGCACGCGAGCTTGACGCGGGACTCGAGCGGAAGCGGTCATGACCGTCGTAGCGTCGCGGAGGGCAATTTCGCCCCTGGCGCCAATTCTAGGATCATGGCGGGCGGTCGGCACCGAACGCAAACTCAAAGGCGCGGTTCTGTTGGTCGTCGCCAGCCTAACCGCCCATGTTTGCTTTACCGTTGGCCGCCACATCGAGGAACTCCTAGCCAACAAGGTTGCGGCCAGCACCGCCCTTTACATGGATAGCTTCGTCGAGCCCCTGGTACAGGATCTGGCGACAAAGCCCTCACTTTCTCCAGAGAGCCGCAACGCACTGGAGACGGCTTTGGCGCCAGCGTCCATTGGCAAGCCGGTCGTCGCGTTTCGGATTTGGGCTGGCGATCGGATCGTTTTCAGTAACCGTGGCGACCTGATTGGACGGCAATTCCCATCGACGAGCGCACGTGCCGCCGCCTTCGACGGCAACGTCGTCGCGAAATTTGCACTCGACGATGATGATGACGACGAGCGCGCCCTGGGCGTGCCGATTCTCGAGATCTATGCACCGGTTCGCCAAACCGGCACCAATCGTATCTTGGCGCTGGCCGAAACGACCGAGCTGGCGATCAAGCTGCGGCAAGATATTCGCGCCACCCAGTATGCCAGCTATGCGGCGGTCTTAAGCACCGCCCTGGGCTTGGTGCTGCTTCTGTTCAAGCTGACGAGCGCCCAGCAAGTGCGCATCGGCAAGCTCGTCAGCCAGGAAGCCGAGCATGCGCAATTCCGCAAGCGTGTTTGTCAGGCGCATGGCCGCGCGCTTGAGTTGGGCGAACGCAGTCTGCGCAATGTGGGTGAGCAGCTCCAGGATGGGCCGCTGCAGATGATCGGTCTGGCACAGCTCCGCCTAGGCACACTGCCTGAGAATCCCGACCGGCTGCTTGCTGAAATTGAGGTGCTGCAGAAAACCTTGAACGATTGCGCGACGCTCATTCGCGATCTTTCGGTCGGGCCGGTGCCATCGCAACTCGAAGCGATGTCCCTGGTCGAAGTCATCAGTACGTGCGTGAGTTTGCGCGATCGTGCCGCAGTCACCGCTGACCTGCAGAACCTGCCGCACAACGTCCCTTACGTGATCAAGTCATGCATTTACCAGCTTTTGGAACAAGCCATCCGTTCGGTTGTGCTGCACGCCACCGAGGCAAGATTGCATATCTGTGCCTGGTCCGATCAAGACAAGCTGGCGGTTGAACTGACGTGCGGCGGCAGGTTCTCGAAACCGGTGCTGTGGCTGGCCGCCGAAATTGAAAGCAAGACCGAGGGTCTGACGCACTGGATTGAGGCGCTCGGGGGCGCGCTTAAGATTAGTAGCGAAGGCGACCGGCTGGTGGTGGCGGCAAATTTCTTGGCCGGTGACTGAAGTCCCGCCTCGCCAGGGAAACCTCGGGTTCACGGTGGCGACCGGCGTAGCTGTTCGCTGGTAAATTAACCCGGCGGACGCGATCCTCGCCTGGGAATGGCGGCGGCCCTCGATAGCCGACCTGTTCAGATCTGCAACTAGTCGTTAGAGTCGGTCTAGACCGTTGAATTGGGGCGCCACCCATTGACCGGAGTAAGCAAGGGGACTTTCGGCTCTGCCGATCATGATGGCATGAGCGACTATGACCATCTGCCCTATCTTTCGCTGCCCATTACCTTTACCCAGCCGCCTCACCTTGCCGCGCTTGCCACCCTGCACGGCTTAGCGCCTTGCCCGGACCCGCAGCGGGCACAGGTGCTGGAGCTCGGTTGCGCTTCAGGGGGCAATCTGCTGCCACTGGCAGCGAGATGGCCGAAGGCTCGATTTCTCGGCGTTGATCTGTCGGCACGTCAGATTGCCGATGGCAAACGGCGTATCAAATATTTCGATCTCGAGAATGTGACGCTCGAGGAAGCAGATCTTGCCGATGTGCAGTTGCCGGCTCGAAGCTTCGACTACGTGATTTGTCATGGCGTATTCAGCTGGGTCCCGCCGGCGGTACAAGCGGCCATTTTGGGCCTCATCGGCCGCTGTCTCAGCGATAACGGCGTTGCCACCGTCAGCTACAATGTCTTGCCGGGATGGCATCTGCGCAATCCCGTCAAGGATATTCTGCGCTTCTACGCCGGGGCCGATCAAGACCTGCAGGCGCGCGTGGCGCGCGCCAGGGCGGCGCTTGCAACTTTGGAGGAGTACACCGGGCCCGGTGCCTATGGCGTGATCCTGCGTGCGGAGGCAAGGCAACTGGCAAAGATACCGTCCTCCTACATCCTGGGTGAGTTCCTGACCGAGCACAATCACCCCCTCCAATTTCTCGATTTCCTTGCCGCAGCCGCGGCGCATGGGCTCGAATTCATAGGCGAGGCCGATCTCGATGCGGGCGCCCGGTCCGCGGTAACGCGCAAAGGCCTGCAGCATGTGGATCGGCTGACCGAAACTGATCGTGGGCGTGCGGCTCAGGAGCTTGACTTTCTCAGTGGGCGGCCATTCCGCCGCACGCTGTTGCGAAAGCGATCGGCGAATGCAGCTGCAAGCTTGCCCTCGGCTGCGCACCTCGCTGGCCTCCATATCAGCGCCCGCCTCAGCCCCGATCCCAAGGGCACGACCGAGAGCCGACGGGCGTTTCTCGATCGATATGGCCAGCCCGTTTCGACCCGGGTGCCGGTCGTGGCTGACGCCCTTGCGCGCTTGAGCCGGGCCTATCCGGCGACGATCCCGGTTGCGGCGCTGCTTGGCGACAGCGGGTCGGCGCGCACCCGGATCGCCCAATGCTTACTGGAGCTGGTGTTGAGGGGCAGGGCGGTCTTGTCGACGCTTCCAATTGAGGTCGGACGGGAGACCGATCCAAAGCCAAAGGTTTGGAGCTTTGCTCGTCGGGAGGCGGCGATGGGTCTTCCAGGCGTCACCAGTCTCAACCATGTAACGGTTGCGCTCCCAAAAATTGGCGCCGCCATCGCGTCAAGGTCGGATGGCACACGCACCAGCACCGAGCTTGCCGCGTGGCTCGCCGCCGAAATCGCTGCGGGGCGGATAGCTCTGCCAGAACCGGCGCCGAGCGCTGCCGAGGCAGTGCTCGACCTCGCCAGGCGCCAGGTCACAGACACGCTGCGCCACCTTGCCGGCAGTGCGGTATTGGTGCCTGCGGCCCCTTGATTGAGTGCGGTGCTCAGAAATTGCTGCCGACGGTACGACATCCGCCCCATGGTTGGGCGCGGGATCGGGCCAATTCTGTGGGGCTCGTCGGGAAGACGGCGACGCGGGTTTTCGGTGGAATTGCGCCGCAAAACACCCGCCGATTTCGCCGCGCTTTGGCGCTTAACGCCTATTCACCCCCGGTCCCGAACCGGTCCGAAGGTGATCAGGACTTTAGCCTAAGGGTGCCGGAGACTTCGGACCTGAGGTATGTCCAACCCTTTTGACCTAACCCGATTTCGCAGTCTCCGTAGAACTGGCTCTCGAACGTGAGCTCGAGAGACAGGAAGCGCCGCCATGCCCGTTAGCTTTGATCGCGTGGACCTCGACTTCATCCTGAAGCAGATCGAGATGGCCGAGGCCGGCCAGCCGCCAGTGAGCCCGCATCTGGCATTTGGACTGCGGCAACTTGAGGGCACCAACAACAATACCTCGACCGGCCTCGGTGGCGACGCCAGCACGTTTGGCGCCGCCGATCAATCGATGCCGCTGTTCGCACCGGACGATCAAATCTTCACGGCGCAGTATCTTCCCGGCACCCAGTTCGTCTTCGATGGTGAGCCGCGCACGATCTCGAACCTGATTGCCGATCAAACCGCAAGCAATCCGGCGGCGGTGCAGGCCTTCATGGCGTCGAACGGCATTAGCTCGCTGGTCGTGCAGGATCCGACCACGCTGCTGTTCAGCGCCGATCCGCTCGCCGTCGATATCAACGGCGTGTCGCTGGTGGCCAATCTCGATCCCGTGACGGGCACGTTCACCATCAATCCGGACGCCGGCACCCTGTCCATTCCCAACGTGACGCCCGATGGCGGCATCTCGGCACCATACAGCACCTGGTTCACCCTGTTCGGCCAGTTCTTCGATCACGGCCTTGACCTGATCACGAAGTCAGCCGCGGGGCCGCAGCAAGAGCTCGTCTTCATTACGCTCAATCCCGACGATCCGCTGTTCGTTCCAGGCGGGCCCAATTTCATGATCGTGGCGCGGGCAGAGGATGCACCCGGCGCCACCACGCCGACCAATCTCGTCACACCCTTCGTCGACCAGAACCAGACCTATACGTCGCATCCATCGCATCAGGTGTTTCTGCGCGAGTACACGGGCGGCGTCGTCAATGGCGTGAATACCGGACCGGTGGCCTCTACCGGCGAGCTGCTCAACCATTTGCTGTTCAATGCCGATGGCACGCCCAAGTTGGACGCCGACGGCAACCAAGAGCACACGCTTGCGACCTGGGGAGACGTCAAGGCCAATGCCCTGAAGCTCGGCATTATCCTCGACGATCACGACGTCGGCAACGTGCCGCTGCTGGCAACCGACGCATTCGGCAATCTGATCCTCGGTCCGCACGGGCTGGCGCAGATCATCGTCGATATCACCCAAGTCGACGCCGGTGGTATCACGCACCACACCCAGCATCTGGTCGAGGGCACGGCGGCCGGCATTTCGCTCACGGCGCCGCCGCTTCCAGGCGACATCGACCTTGCGTTAGGCGGCGTAACGGCCGAGGCGACGCTGCGCATCGGTCATGCCTTCATCAACGACATGGCGGCGACCGCTGCGCCGTTTGATGATTTTGGCAATCCGCTGCTGCCTGATTCGGATGCCGGCCTCGGCCTCGCCAATGGCGATGGTTCGAGCACGGTTGGTTTCTACGACAATGAGCTGCTCGACCAGCACTTCGTCGCCGGCGACGGGCGCGTAAATGAAAACATTGGTCTGACCACCGTCCACCAGATCTTCGAGAACGAGCACAACCGGCTGGTCGAAGAGATCCGCGATCAAGTGCAGAAGGCCCTCGATGCCGGTGATAGCTCGTTCGCGCTCGGCTGGGTCAAGTCTGAAGCCAACCTAGCACTGACGGCTGCCGACGTTGCGGCGGGCCGGACGGTGCACCTGCTGACCGACGCCGATTTCAATGGCGAGCGCCTGTTCCAGGCCGCCAAATACGGCACCGAGACGCAGTACCAGCACCTCGTGTTCGAGGAGTTTGCACGCAAGGTGGTGCCGACCATTCACGTGGCGGGGGAGACCAATATCCACCTCGACCCGGCGATCACCTCAGAGTTCGCCAACGCCGTCTATCGCTTCGGCCATTCGATGCTGGATGAGTCGATCCAGGTTCAGGCCGTAAACGCCGACGGCTCGCCGATGGTCGATGCGCAGGGTAATCCCGTCTTCACTCAGGAAGGGCTGATCCAGGCATTCACCAATCCGCTCGACTTCCTGAAGTACGGCGCCAGCGGCATTGCCCAGGGTGCGACCAATCAGGTCGGCAACGAGATCGACGAGTTCGTCACCGGTGCACTCCGCAATAACCTGCTCGGCCTGCCGCTCGACCTCGCCGCGATCAATATCGCGCGCGGCCGCGACACCGGCATTCCGACGCTCAACGCCTTCCGCAACGAAATCTACGACCAGACCCACGACGCCAATCTGCGTCCCTACCTGAGCTGGGACGACTTCCGCCACTACCTGAAGCACGACGCCTCAATCTACAATTTCGTGGCTGCCTACGGCGCCTACGACGCAATCACGGCGGCGACCGCGGTGGCGGACAAGCGGGCCATCGCCATCAGTCTTGTCGATGCCGGCACCGATGCGGCGAGCAAGGGGAGCGCCGACACGATCGCCGTGACATTGAGCGACGGCAGCTCGGTGACTATCAGCAAGGGCGATGCCTATGACTTCATGCACAGCGTCGGCGCCTGGGCAGACGACAAGGATCCGACCCATGTGCACGGCGCCAATCTGCTGACCGATGGCGAGACTGGTCTGCCTGCGACCTGGAGCACCGGTTCCGTTACCGGCCTCGACAACGTCGACATGTGGATCGGCGGCCTCGCCGAGAAGCAAGCACTGAACGGCTCGCTATTGGGCTCCACTTTCGAGCTGATCTTCCGCGTTCAGCTCGAGAGCTTGCAGGACGCCGACCGGCTCTACTACCTGCCGCGGATCGAGGGTCTGCATTACTCGGACCAGATCGAGAACAATACCTTTGCCGATATGATCCAGACGGATCTGCCGGGCACACACCACCTGCCGGCGGCCATCTTCATGACGATGGAATTCAATATCGAGGCGAAGGACTTCTACCAGACAAATACCGACGGTACGTTCGCCCTCGACGGCGCTGGTAACCCGCAGTGGGACGCCGGCAAGATCGCGACGTGGAATAGTGAGCACCCGGCGGCGCCGGGTGCGGCGCCCCTGCTTGAGGTGACCGCCAAGGGCGAGCTGCACTTCAACGGCGAGGATTACTTCTTCGGCAATACCATGGTGCTGGGCGGCACCGAAGCCAACGATAAGCTGCTCGCCGGCAATGCCGACGATGACACCGTGTGGGGCGATGGCGGCAATGACACCATCGACGGCGGTGGCGGTAACGACAATCTGTTCGGCGGCGCGGGCGACGACCTCATCTCCGACCAGGCCGGCGCCAACGTCGCCCACGGCGATGCAGGCAACGACACCATCTTCATGGGCAAGGGCGCCGACGTCATCTTCGGCGGCGATGGCAATGATCTGATCGTCGCCGGTGGCGGTGACGATGAGGTGCTCGGCGGTACCGGCAACGACATCATCTTCGGCGGCGAAGGCGCCGACGAGATGGAGGGCGACCAGGGCGACGACTGGATCGATGGCCGCGGCATGAACGTCGATCCGAAATTTGGCGGCCAGGAAGGCGGCGACAACATCTTCGGTGACGTGGGCGCACCCACCGGCCAGTTGCCGCTCTATGACGGTAACGACGTCCTGCTCGGCGGCGTCGGCACGAAGATGAAGGGCTTCGGCGGCGACGACATCGAGCTCGGCGTCGGCGGCATGAACAAGTTCTATGGCGGCACCGGGTTCGACTGGGCCTCGTTCGAGCTCGAGACCCAAGGCGTGTCCGCCGACATGAACCGGCGCGAGTTCGTTTCGCCTTTGAACCCGATCGACGGTGACGGCTTCCGTACCGTGTTCACCCATGTGGAAGGCATCAGCGGCTCGCAATTCGGCGACGACCTGATCGGCGAGAACGCCGACAAGGCCGCCCGGCTGCTGGCCAAGGATGAGCTCTACAATTTCAATCTGGTGCACGGTCTGGTCGATCTGAACTTCGGCACCCCCGCGGCGCCGGTATTCACGCGGATCGTCAACGGCACCATCGAAGGCAACTTCTTCGCGCAAGGTACGCAAACCTTCGCCGGCGGCGACATCATGCTCGGCGGCGGCGGCAGCGACCGGCTGGAGGGCGGCGCCGGCGCCGACATTCTTGATGGCGATGCCTATCTGCACGTCGACCTGACGCGCGATGCCAACGGCAACATCTTCGCTGGCAGCCAGATCATTCGCGAGATCCGCTATGCCGATAAGACCGCGGCCGACGCCAACGCGGTTGACACGGCGGTCTACAACGACAACGCCGGCAATTACACCTTGACCGTGCAGGTCTCGGACGGCAACGGCGGCTTCGGCCCAACGGTCACCCTGGCGCTCGATGCGGCCACCATTGCCGGCCTCGCCGATGGCAGCATCCGCCTCGCCACCGATGCGCAGGGCTTCGCCACCTTGACGCATCTGACCGGCAATGCCGCGCTGGTTGCCGCCGCCACCCCACTGCGGGTCGATGACGGTATCGATTCGCTGCGCAACATCGAACGGCTGCAGTTTGCCGACCAGGCGGTCGACATTTCCGGTGGCCGC
>Ga0126384_10000327_pt1 | contig 25677 bp, 19 predicted proteins | sample PanSoiMetPlot_36_FD_92543 | JGI IMG/M metagenome (GOLD analysis project Ga0126384, IMG submission 92543) | Tropical forest soil microbial communities from Panama - MetaG Plot_36 | ecosystem: Environmental > Terrestrial > Soil > Tropical forest > Bulk soil | place: Panama | collected 2016-02-17 | reverse complement strand
CGTCCGCGCGGGACGCCCTGGATGCCGTCCTCGCCGCCGGTGAACTTCGCCTGCAGGGCGAAGAAGTACATCATCTCTGCGAGCGCCAGCGTGATCATCGCGAAGTAGATGCCTTGCCGGCGGATTGCGAGCGAGCCTGCGACGACGCCGAGCACCGCGGCGACCGCGGTCCCGAACAGGATCGCAAGCTCCGGCGCGAGCGGCGGCAGCGAGATGACGAACCAGCTCCAGGCGTGCCAACCGACCGGATAGGGCAGGCTGATCACACCGACTTTCGCCATATGCGCCGCCACATAGGAGGCCCAGCCGAAGAACAGCGCATGGCCGAACGACAGCAGCCCGCCATAGCCGATCAGCAGATTGAACGCACAGGCGAACAGCGCGAAGCAAAGCGCCTTCATCAGGAAGACCGGATAGGCGACGAACGGCGCAACCACGAGCACCGCGACCATGACGACGAACGCGATGGTCTCGCTGCCAACGCGCGAACGCGTCGCGACCGACGTCAGCGGATCGACGACGCGCTCCATCATGCCCTCCGCCCGAACAGCCCGGCGGGCCGGACCAACAGAACGATCGCCATGATGACGAAGATCACGGTGTTAGACGCCTCCGGCCAGAAGACCTTGGTCAGCCCCTCGATGACACCCAGCCCGAAGCCGGTGACGATCGCGCCCATGATCGAGCCCATGCCGCCGATCACCACCACGGCGAACACCACGACGATGAGGTCGCCGCCCATCTGCGGGCTGACATTATAGATCGGCGCCGCCAGAACGCCGGCGAGCGCGGCGAGCGCGACGCCGAAGCCGTAGGTCAGCGTGATCATACGCGGCACGTTGATGCCGAACGCCCGCACCAGCGTCGGGTTCTCGGTGGCGGCGCGCAGATACGCGCCGAGCTTGGTTCGCTCGATCACGAACCAGGTGACGAGGCAGACCACGAGCGAGACCGCGATCACCCAGGCGCGGTAGTTGGGCAGGAACATGAATCCGAGATTGCGCCCGCCGGTGAGCAGATCGGGCATCTGATAGGGCTGGCCCGACGCGCCGTACTGGTGGCGGAAGACTCCCTCGATGATGAGCGCGAGGCCGAAGGTCAGCAGCAGGCCGTAGAGATGGTCGAGCTTGTAGAGCCACTGGAGCATGCACCGCTCGATCGCGATGCCGGTGAGGCCGACCAGGACCGGGGCCAGCACGAGCGCGGCGAAATAATTGAGATTGAGATACTGCAGCAGCAGGAAGGCCGCGAAGGCGCCCATCATGTATTGGGCGCCATGGGCGAAATTGATGATGTTCAGCATCCCGAAGATGACCGCGAGGCCGAGGCTGAGCAGCGCGTAGAACGAGCCGTTGATGAGCCCGATCAGCAGCTGCCCGAACAGCGCGGTCGACGGAATGCCGAAGATCTCGAACATGCGAGGAGCCCACAACTCCCCCTCCCCGCTCGCGCGGGGAGAGTGCCCTTTGTTCGCAGGGTGGGTTGAGCGGAGCGAAACCCACCATTCGGATTTTGATCCGCAGTTGGTGGGTTAGGCGCTTGCGCGCCCAACCCTACGTTCCGCGGAGAACGCGTATCAGCCGCTCACCAGCGGACAGCCGCCGTCCTTGAGCGGACGGAACGCTTCGTCAGCCGGGATGGTGGCGCGCAGCTTGTAGAAGTCGCCCGGATACTTCGACTCCTCCGGCTTCTTCACCTCGAACAGATAGGCCGGATGCGTGACGCGGCCGTCGGCGCGCACGGTGCCCTTGCCGAACAGCGGGTCGTCGGTCGGCATCTCCTTCATCTTGGCGACGGTCGCCTTGCCGTCCGCCGCGCTCTTCAGCGCCACCACAGCATTGAGATAATGCATGATGCCCGCATACACGCCGGCGTGGATCATGGTCGGAAACTTGCCGGGCCGCTCCTTCTGCCAGCGCTTGGACCACTCGCGATTGGTATCGTTCGCGTCCCAGTACCAAGTCTCGGTCAGCACCAGACCCTGCGCGATCGGCAGGCCGAGCGCCGCGACGTCGCTCGCAAACACGAGGAGCCCGGCGAGGCTCTGGCCGCCTTTGACGATGCCGAACTCGGATGCCTGCTTGATCGAGTTGATGGTGTCGCCGCCCGCATTGGCGAGCCCGATCACCTTTGCCTTGGACGACTGCGCCTGCAGCAGGAAGGACGAGAAGTCGGCCGTGTTGAGCGGGTGACGGACCTGGCCGAGCACCTTGCCGCCGTTGGCGACGACCGCCGCCGCCGTGTCGCGCTCGAGTGCATGGCCGAACGCGTAGTCGGCGGTGAGGAAGAACCAGGTGTCACCGCCGGTCTTCACGATCGCCTTGCCGGTGCCGTTGGCGAGCATCCAGGTGTCATAGGTCCAGTGCACCGTGTTGGCGTTGCACTTCGGACCGGTGAGATCGGAGGCCGCCGCACCGGAGACGATGAACACCTTGTTCTTCTGGTTGGCGACCTGGCTGACCGCAAGCGCGACGCCCGAGTTCGGCACGTCGATGATCATGTCGACCTTGTCGACATCGAACCACTGGCCCGCGATGCTGGTGCCGATGTCGGGCTTGTTCTGATGATCGGCCGTCACCAGGTCGACCTTGACGTCCTTGTGCGCGGCCGTGAAATCGGCGATCGCCATCTTGGCCGCTGCGATCGAGCCCGGACCGCCAATGTCGGAATAGAGGCTCGACATGTCGCTCAGCACGCCGATCTTGACACTGACCTGCGCATGCGCGGTTCCGCATGCCAGGGCGGCGCCGAGCGCCGCAAGACCCCACAAACGCCTCATCACCTTCCTCCTTGTTTTTGCGCCGGGGGGCCGGCGCGAGTTCACACTCCCAGATAGTCGTGCAGCTTTTCGACGTTCGCGTCCAGGTCCACGTCGACGAACCCTTCGGCGATCCGCCCGTGCTCCATGATGAAATAACGATCCGCGACGGTCGAGGCGAAGCGAAAATTCTGCTCGACCAGCAGAATGGTGAATCCTTCGTCTTTGAGGGCGCGGATGGTGCGGCCGATCTGCTGGATGATGACCGGGGCAAGACCCTCGGTCGGCTCGTCGAGCAGGAGCAGGCGCGCGCCGGTGCGCAGGATGCGGGCGATCGCGAGCATCTGCTGCTCGCCGCCCGACAGCTTGGTGCCCTGGCTCGAGCCGAGGCGCTCCCGGAGATTGGGGAACAGCGCGAAGATGCGGTCGAGTTCAAGGCCGTCGGGCCTCACGACCGGCGGCAGCAGCAGGTTCTCCTCGACCGAGAGCGACGCGAAAATGCCGCGCTCCTCCGGGCACAGCGCGATGCCGGCGCGCGCGATCTCGTTCGAGGCGCAGCCGATGAGCTCGCGTCCCGCGAACCGCACCGAGCCGCTGCGGCGACCGACGATGCCCATGATCGACTTGAGCGTGGTGGTCTTGCCGGCGCCATTGCGGCCGAGCAGCGTCACCACCTCGCCGGCGCGTACGTCGAAGGTCACGCCGTGGAGCACGTGCGACTCGCCGTACCACGCCTGCAGGCCCTCGACGGCGAGAAGCGCGGACTCAGGCATGCCCGACCCCCAGATAGGCTTCGCGCACCTCCGCGTTCGCCGAAACGGCGTCGTAGTCGCCCTCGGCGAGCACCCGGCCGCGCGTGAGTACCGTGATGCGGTCGCACAGGTCGGCGACGACGCTCAGATTGTGCTCGACCATCAGCACGGTGCGATCGGCCGCGACCGACTTGATGAGTGCCGCGATGCGGCCGATGTCCTCGTGACCCATGCCGGCGGTCGGCTCGTCGAGCAGGAGCATCTCGGGATCGAGCGCGAGCGTCGTCGCGATCTCGAGGGCGCGCTTGCGCCCGTAGGGCAACTCGACCGCGGTGTGCTGGGCGAATTGGGCGAGCCCGACATCGGTGAGCAGGCCCATGGCGCGCTCGTCAAACCCGTCGAGCACGCGCTTAGAGCGCCAGAAGTCGAACGAGCCGCCGCGCCGGCGCTGCAGCGCGATGCGCACGTTCTCCAGCACCGTGAGATGGGGAAATACCGCGGAAATCTGGAACGACCGCACCAGGCCAAAACGTGCGACGTCGGCCGGCGCCATCGCGGTGATGTCGCGCCCGTTGTAGGCGATGCGCCCGCGCGTCGGCTGCAGGAACTTGGTGAGCAGGTTGAAGCAGGTGGTCTTGCCCGCGCCGTTCGGGCCGATCAGGGCGTGGATCGTGCCGCGCTCGACACGCAGCGACACGCCGTTGACGGCGACGAAGCCGGCAAACTCCTTCGTGAGATCCTCCGTCTCAAGGATCGCATCGCGACGCGCTGACACCTGGCAGCCCCTTACCCGGACGGACCAACCCAGCCGGGTCCGGCACCGGCCACGGGTAGCATCGCGGCCGGGCGCTCACAATACGACGTAGGGGGCAGGATTGCGCGCCATTGGTCGCGGCCGGTGGGGCGCGCCGGGGAAAAAAAGGGGGCCCGCCCGGCGGTGGGGGACCGGCCGGGCGGGCGGGGCGGATCGACGCGGGGGTGGAAGGGGGGCGCGCGCGTCGATCGGAGTCTGGTGCCAGCGTGTTGCTGACATCAGTTGGTCTGGCCGGACGGGCAAAAGGTTCATTGTCGGCGTAAGGAATTTTCAATCTTTTGCCGATCGCCGCAAACACAAATATTTTCAATATCTTAGATGATCAGCCGGAGGCAACGCCGGAGCACCGGGGCGCCTCGATGGGGCCGGCCAGGAGAATCCAAAGACCCGGACGATCAGTGCGCCGGCACCTGCAGAGCCGCGTCGGTCGCCTTCCCGGTCGCGCTGACCGCCTGGAAGGCATCCATCAGGCCGGCGCCGAACTGGTCGTCGCGCCCCTTGGGCCCGAGATCGCGCGCGGTCGCGAGCAGCAGCTTCTTGACGGCGTCGGGCGCGAGATCCGGCCGACGCTCGATCACCAGTGCTGCGACCCCGCTCACGAAGGCAGCCGAGAACGAAGTGCCCGACTCCATTTTGTAGCCGTCGCCCGGCTGCGCGACCATGATGTCGACGCCCGGCGCCGCGATCGCGACATGGCTGCCACGGTTGGCCTGGGGGAAGAGACGATCGGCGTAGTCGGTCGCCGTCACCGCGATGACGTGGGAATCCGCCGCCGGCCACAGCGGCGGCGATTTCGGCCCGGCATTACCGGCAGCCGCGACCAGGACGACGCCCTTCTGATGGGCCGCCACCAGCGCGCGGCCGAGCGCCGGATCGGACGGGCCCGCGAAGCTCATGTTGACGACGCGCGCGCCCTGCGCGGTCGCCCAATCGAGCGACGCGATGATGCTCACCGTCGATCCCTCGTTGGTGCTGAACGCGCGGGCCGCAAGGATATGCACGGCAGGCGCCGCGCCGGTCAGGCGCGCGTGGCCCGCGATGATGCCCGCGATGGCAGTGCCGTGGCTGTGCGGCCCCTCTTTCGAGGAGAGTGCATCGAAGCTCTTGTCGACCGAGCCCGCGAGTATCGGATGGGTCAGATCGACGCCCGAATCGATGACGGCGACCAGCACCTTGTCGCCGCGCGCGAGCGTGTGCGCCTCGCCGAGCCGCAGCTTGGTGATGGCGTACTGCGCCGCGTCGGCGCTGTCGGCGGCCGGTGCGCCCGCCTGCACGCCAACCTGCTCGGCCTGCACCATGGCGAACAGGTAGTTCGGCTGGGCCGTGCGCACCGAGCCGTCGCCCTCGAGCGCGCGGATCTTGGCCGGCACCGTGCTGCCGTCGAGGATGCGCAGACGATAGAAGGTCGTGTTGATGAGCGGGATGCGCCGGGTCTCGAGCAGGGCGAGCCGGAAGCGATTGAGCAGGTTGGTGAGCTGCCGATCGGACACCCGGAGCTCGGCCACGATCTCGTCGGGAATGTAGCGCCGCTCGTTGCCGGGCGGCACGCCACTCCGCGCGCGCCGCGTCGTCACATGCGATTTGCGCTCGCCGGAGCCGCCCGAATTGCCGGCATTCGCGCCGCCCGCATTCGTACCGACGGCGTTCTGCCCGCCGCCACCGCCGCCGGGCGGCGTGCGGAAGGTCGGATCGAAGCGCGGGCCGACCGAATTGACGATCGGGCCGCGCGGACCGATGTTGGTCGGAAGGCGCGGACCCACATTGGTCAGCATGGCGGACTGTGCCGCGTCGGCGACCAGCAAGACCGAAACGGCGGCGAGCCAAGCGAACCGGCGGGCAAAGGCGCGGCAGCGCCCTTCTGCCCGCGCGGGGCGATCGGATTCACCGAGCGTCGGCATGGCTCTGATCATTGCCTCCGATCATTGGCGCCTGATTGTTGCCGTCTTGTTGACGGTTTCAAGGCACCGCCGGGAGTCGACCCTTGGTCACGCGCAATCGAGCAATAGCAAAAAAATGCGCATGAAATATGCATGGCCGGAGCGTTACCCCGGCCACGCATTTAACTATGTCGAACGCCGCGCCGCCATTATTTGAGGGACGGGCCCGCCGGGGCCGCCGGGGCCGCTGGCGCTGGCGGAGTGTCGACAGGGAACTCGGAGCCAACGATATTACGGTTCTCCTGCATTTCCTTGAGCAGGCGGGCGAGCTCCTGCTTGGGCACGCCGGTCACCGCGAAACGCACCGTGTAAGTCGCAAGCCCTCTCGGGCCTTCGACGATTCTGCCGCCGTGTTCGCGCAGGAATTTGCTGACCTCGTCCGTGGTCGCCTGCGGAGCGAAGTTGATATAGAGATCGATGCTGTCGACCTTGGCTTGGCCCTGTTTGTCCGGGTTCACCGAGGCGACACCATAATTCGTCTCGTTCTTGAGCAGCATGCTGCCGATCACGCCCGCCTGGAGCAGGATCACGAGCGCCGCAGCGGCGCCCGCATAGGCCAGCGTGCGCGGCGCGAAGGCCGCGAAGAACTCGGACATCCTGGTGCGCAGGTCGAAGGCGAAGCTCGGCTTGCGGACCGTCGCACCTTCGGCGTCGATCGCGGCGAACAGCTTCTCCAGCGCCTGCGACGAGGGGGCGCCCAGGCTCTCATTGAGATGGATGGTCTCGGCCAGCTCCTCGCGCACGAGTTCGAACCGACGCGCGAGCTCCTGATCGCTCGCCAGCGCCCGCTCGACGCGCTCCGCGTCGCGACGGCTCAGCGTCCCGGCCGCATGCCACGGCAGGAGATATTCGATCTCCTCGCGGTCGTCCGCTTTCCCGCTTATCGTCGTCATGGCCAACCTCGTTCGACTCCCGCTGCCTGCAGCAGCTCCGCCAATTTCTTGCGCGCATAGAACATGCGCGTCTTGACGGTATTCTCGGGGATCTTCACGATCTCGGCTACCTCTTCCACGGATTTCTCGTGGTAGTAGACGAGATCGATGATCTCCCGATGTTCCGGCGACAGCTTCTGAAGGCACTGTCGCAACACCGCGCTCTTGTCCTTCTTTTCCAAAGCGACCTCGGGATTATCCGAAGTATCCTCGATCGCCTCCGCAGTCTCCTCGTCCAGCTCCTCGTCCGGTCTCTTGCGCAACGCCGACAGCGCCTTGAACCGGGCGATCGCGAGCATCCAGGTTGATACCGCACTGCGCCCCTCGAACCGATCAGCCTGGCGCCACACGTCCAGGAACACGTCGCTGATCAGGTCCTCAGCCACCGACGGGTTGCCAACGAGACGCAACACGAACCGGTACACCCGCACGTGATGCCGGGCGAACAGCACCTGCATCGCGAGCCGATCGCCCTTCGCGATCCTGCCGATCAGGACTTCATCCGAGGTCGCCTGGTTCGCGCTCAACGGTCGGCTCACACGATTAGTCGCAAGGGTTCGCGCGGAGGTTCAAAGGAGATGGTTGGCCAAGGAGAAATTATGGCGCTACCTTGTTACCTACTCGGCCAAATTCGGCTGGCCGGTGAGCCGTCGGCGGGGGTGTGGTTCCCGGACGCAAGACCAAGTGGGCGCTAAAATGCCCTTGAAAACCTTTGGTGGGCAAGCATTTCCACTTCGGCTCCATGTTTCTGATCAAATCCGAGGAGCCAACCCCATCAACCGGCTCGCAGATTTGCGCTATCCTTGGAACTGACATGCCTCATTGCCTGCCCCCCAAATGACCCTCCGCCAGCCCGATTGCAGTGAACCCGATTCGATCGGATGGGCCGCCTGGACGGCGGTCGCACGCGGCCGAGGGGCCGCATTCGACACCGTTCATCTGCAACTCGGCAGCAAGATCGCCTGCGGGCGGAACCCCGCCGGCGATCTTACCGACGCTTCCAGGGCCGAACCGGGCCAGCTGGGACTTGATCCTGTGTCGGGGGCTGAGCCCGAAAGGTTCGAAGGGCTCGACGGCGAATCCGGATTGCACCTTCCCGCCACCTTGCGCGCGGCTCGCCGCGGCGCAACCCGGCTTTGAAAATCCAAGCATCCTTCACCTCAAGGACCGAAACAGGACACGACAATGGGCGAATACGGGGTTGGGCAATCGGTGCCGCGCGAGGAGGATCCTTATCTCCTGCGCGGCGCCGGCCGTTATGTCGACGACGTGGCGCAGCTCGGGCTCAAGCGCGCCTATGTGCTGCGCTCGCCCCACGCCCACGCCCGCATCCGCGCGATCGATGTCGCGCCGGCCCGGGAGATGCCCGGCGTGCTGCTGGCGCTCGGCGGCAACGATCCCGCCGTCACGGCGCTCGGGACGCAGAAACCCAACACGCCGCGCAAGCGCCGCGACGGCACGCCGGCGTTTGCCTGCTCGCAGCTCGCGCTCGCGCGCGACACCGTGCGTTATATCGGCGAGCCGGTCGCCTTCGTGGTGGCGGAGACGTTGGACCAGGCGAAGGACGCCGCCGAGGCGATCGCGGTGGACTACGAGATCCTGCCGGCGGTGCCGACCCTCGAGGAGGCGACCGAACCGGGCGCCGCCGCCCTCTACGACAAATGCCCGGACAACGTTGCGTTCGTCCACGAGGCAGGGAACAAGGCGTCCGCCGATGCGGCGATCGCGGCTGCTGCGCACGTCATCAAGCACCGCATGCGGATCAACCGGCTCACCACCAATGCGATGGAGCCGCGCGGCGCCCTGGCCGAATACGACGGCCGCGAGGATCGCTTGACCCTGCGCGTCACCGCGCAGGGTCCGCACCAGTTCCGCCGCTTCCTGGCGAGCGACGTGTTCAAGGTGCCGGAGACGAAAATCCGCGTGATCGCCGAGAATGTCGGCGGCGGCTTCGGCATGAAGGGCGGGCTTTATCCCGAATACATCCTCTGCTGCCTCGCCGCCAAGCTCACGGGCGCGCCGGTGAAATGGATCGGCGAGCGCAGCGAAAGCCTGCTCTGCGACGAGCACTGCCGCGACAACATCACCGAGGCCGAGCTCGCGCTCGACCCGCACGGCAAGTTCGTCGGCTTCCGCGCGCGCACCTACGCCAATATCGGCGCCTACTACCATGCCGACCGCAGCGCCGGTCCGCCCACCAACAATATCGGCGTGCTCGCCGGCACCTACGTGATCCCGGCCGCCCATGTGGAGGTCAATGGCGTGCTGACCAACACGATGCTCACCGGCCCCTATCGCGGCGCCGGCCGGCCGGAGGCCGCCTATGTGCTCGAGACGCTGGTCGACCTCGCGGCGCGCCAATTGACGATCGACCCGGCCGAGCTGCGCCGCCGCAACATGATCCCGGCCGCCGCCATGCCGTTCAAGACCGCGCTGGTCTACACCTACGACTGCGGCGACTTCGGCAAGAACCTCGAGGACTGCCTCGCGCTCGCCGACTATGCGGGCTTCGCCGAGCGCCGCGCCGGGTCGGAAAAGAACGGCAAGCTGCGCGGCCTCGGCATCGCCAGCACGGTCGAGGCCTCGAACGCCGGCCTGATCGAGCACGCCGAGATCCGCTTCGATCCGACCGGCACGCTGACCGTCTTCGTCGGCACCCACGACCACGGTCAGGGCCACCAGACGACGTTCCGCCAGATCATCGCCGACAGGTTCGGCGTCGATCCGAGCCGGATCGCGTTCAGGTTCGGCGACACCGACCAGATCATGATCGGCACCGGCACCTTCGGGTCGCGCTCGACCGCCTGCGCCGGCACCGCCATGCTGATGGCGGCGGACAAGATCATCGCCAAGGGCACCAGGATCGCGGCCCACATGCTGGAGGCGGGCGAGCACGACATCGAGTTCAAGAACGGCAAGTTCGCGGTGGCGGGCACCGACAAGGCCGTCGACCTCGCCCAGGTCGCGCGCGACGCCTTCGTGCCCGCCAAGCTGCCCAAGGGGCTCGAGCCCGGCCTTTACGAGACCGGGACCTTCGACGGCGGCCAGCGCACCTATCCCAACGGTTGTCACATCAGCGAGGTCGAGATCGACGAGGCGACCGGCGATGTCGCGCTGGTGCGCTACACCGCGGTCGACGACGTCGGACACATGATCAACCCCCTCCTCGTCGAGGGCCAGCTGCACGGCGGCGTCGCCATGGGGGTCGGCCAGGCGCTGATGGAGAACATGGTCTACGACGCGTCCGGCCAGGTCGTGTCCGGCTCGTTCATGGACTACTGCATGCCGCGCGCGAAGGACTTTTGCGACTTCACGCTCGGCGAGAACGAGGTGCCGACCAAGCTCAATCCGCTCGGCGTCAAGGGCGCGGGCGAATCCGGCACGGTCGGCGCACTCGCCTCGTTGATGAACGCCATCAACGACGCCATGGCGCAGATCGGGGCCGACTACGTGCAGATGCCGGCGACGCCCGAGAAGGTCTGGCAGGCAATCACCAGGGCGCGGAACCGCACGGCTTCGTAGGGTGGGCAAAGGCGCACGCAGGTCGGGTCTACCCGACCTGCGCATCATAATGCCGATCTCGGGCAAGCCCGAGATCGGTGCGCCGTGCCCACCTGGATCTCAGCGGGTGGGCACGCTTCGCTTTGCCCACCCTACAGTCTATAATGTTGAAAACGAGGAGGCTGCGCGATGGTCCGACACCAAAGCTACGTCCCGCACGGCGTCATTCCGGCCGTACTGCTGCCGTTCCACGACGACCTGTCGATCGACGAGAACAGCTTCCGCCGCCACCTGCGTGACGTCGCCGCCGTCAAGGGCCTCTCGGCGGTCACGATCAATGCGCACTCGACCGAGGTCGCCTCCTGCACCTTCGACGAACAGCGACGCTTGCTCGCCATCGCGCAGGACGAGATCGGCGACCGGCTGCCGATCGTCAACGGCGTGTGGGCCGACGGCAGCATCGAGGCGGCACGCATCGCCCGCATGGCGAGCGACGGCGGCGCCTCCGCGCTCCTCGTCTTTCCGCCCGCACCCTTCACGCTCGGCCAGTCGCCCGAGATGGCGCTCGCACACTTCAAGCGCATCGCCGATGCCAGCGACCTGCCGATCATCGTCTTCCAGTATCCGCTCGCGACCGGCCAGGGCTATCCGCGCGACACCCTGCTCGCGATGTGCGAGCAGGTGCCGACCATCCGCGCCATCAAGGACTGGGCCGGCAACGTGCCGCAGCACGAGATGCACATCCGCGTGCTGCAAAGCCTGTCGCGGCCCGTCAATGTGCTCACGACCCACAGCGCCTGGCTGTTTTCCTCGCTCGTTCTTGGCTGCAACGGACTTCTGTCCGGCAGCGGCAGCGTGATCGCCGACCTGCAGGCGGCGCTGTTTCAGGCCGTGCAGGCGAACGACCTCGCGGCGGCGCGCGCGCTCAATGATCGCATCTATCCGCTGGCGCGCGTGTTCTACGCCGACCCGTGGGCCGACATGCACAACCGGATGAAGGAAGCGCTGGTGCTGCTCGGCCGCCTGCCGCGTGCGGTGGTGCGGCCGCCACTGGTCAAGCTCGCGCGGCCCGAGATCGAGCGCATTCGCGAGGCGCTCAAGGAATCCGGCCTGCTCGGCGCCGAGGCCGACGCCGCCTGAGACCCGCCTCGCCGTGACGGCAAAGTGCCGCGCGGCTGCGCCAGGCACCCGACCGGCGTTCGTCAGTATCCGGCCGCTGGCACGCTGCAGCAGCCGTATGACGGCACGCCGCAATGGTCCCCAGCACACCGGCTCGTTTTGCGCCGCGGCGGGCGCGACCAGGGATGCAGCGATCACGCCGCCGGCGAGGCAAGCAACAGCCATGTTGCGGCGCACGCGCAGCCCGCGCCGAACCATGGACCGTCACCGATGACGCTCGGTTGGAGCACCATCTTACGGCGAAGACCATGACGGCGCGTGCCGCAGCGAATCGAAATTGCCGATCAGCATTAACCGGGCAGATGCGTACGCGGTACTCGGGAAAATCTTTGTGCATCGCAAGATAGATCTGCCGCCGTCTGGCGGACACGCGTACCAGCGCGACCCGACAATCCGATGCTACTTTAGACGTAAGACGACTTACGCAAAGACGCACGACTTGACGGCGCTCTACCATTGATAAGCGGACGATTTGCGTCCCCGGCAAGCGGCACGCTGACCTTCTGCCGGCTGATCAAGAAACACACGGGGGAAAGAGAAACGCTCATGGCTACCATCACCGCAAATGGCGGACGCACAGCTGGAATCACAACCAGCGAACGCTTCGTGATCATGGCGTCCTCGCTGGGCACCATCTTCGAATGGTACGACTTCTATCTCTACGCGGTGCTGGCACCGTTTTTCGCATCCTTGTTCTTCCCGGCCGGCAATGACACCGCGGCGTTGCTGTCCGCCTTCGCGACCTACGCGGCGGGCTTCCTGGTGCGACCGTTCGGGGCGATCATCTTCGGGCGCGTCGGCGACCTGGTCGGCCGCAAGTACACCTTCCTCGTCACCATCATGGTGATGGGCGCCTCGACCTTCGCGGTCGGCCTGCTGCCGACCTACGGACCTTCCGAAATCCCCTTCTTCGGCACCGTCGGTGGCATCGGCTGGACCGCCCCGATCCTGCTGGTGACCCTGCGGCTGCTGCAGGGCCTCGCGCTCGGCGGCGAGTACGGCGGCGCGGCCACCTACGTGGCCGAGCACGCGCGGCCCGACAGCCGCGGCTTCTCGACGAGCTGGATCCAGACCACCGCCACGGTCGGCCTGCTGCTCGCGCTCATCATGATCGGGCTCTGCCGCGAAACCATCGAGGCCAAGGCCTTCACCCAGTGGGGCTGGCGCGTTCCGTTCCTTGTCTCGCTGATCCTGCTCGTCTTCTCGGTCTACATCCGGCTCAAGCTCAACGAGACGCCGGTGTTCCAGCGGATGAAGGAAGAAGGCAAGGGCTCCAGGCGCCCGCTCACCGAGAGCTTCTTCCACTATCCCAACAACAAGTACGTCCTGCTCGCGCTGCTCGGCGCCACCGCCGGCCAGGGCGTCGTCTGGTACACGGGACAGTTCTACGCGCTGTTCTTCCTGTCCATCACGCTCAAGGTCGACTACCTCACGACCTACAAGCTGATCGGCCTGTCGCTCATCATCGGCACGCCGTTCTTCATCTTCTTCGGCTGGCTGTCCGACCGGATCGGCCGGCTGAAGATCATCCTGGCGGGCTGCCTGATCGCGGCGCTGACCTACTTCCCGCTGTTCGCGGCGCTTACCCACTACGCCAACCCGGACCTCGAGGCATTCGCGAAGAAGAACCAGATCACGATCACGGCGGATGCCTCGACCTGCAACTTCCACATCTTCGTCGGTCCGTGGTCCAAGTTCTCCGACTGTGACCGCGCCAAGGACTTCGTGACCAAGCTCGGCCTGTCGTTCACCACCGAGAACGCGCCCGGCAAGCCGATCGCGCTCTCGATCGGCTCGACCAAGGTCGAGGGTTGGGATGCCGCCAAGTGGACCGCGGCCTTCGCGGCGGCCGGCTACCCGAAGGCAGCCGATCCCGCCAAGATCGACTGGCTGATGGTGGAGCTGATCCTGCTCGTCATGGTGATCTACGTCACCATGGTGTACGGGCCGATCGCCGCGTTCCTGGTGGAGCTGTTTCCGACCAAGATCCGCTACACCTCGATGTCGCTGCCCTACCACATCGGCAACGGCTGGTTCGGCGGCATGCTGCCGCTGCTGGCGACCGCGCTCGTCGCCGCATCCGGCGACATCTATTTCGGCCTCTGGTACCCGATCATCGTGGCGCTGATGAGCTTCATCGTCGGCATGTTCTTCCTCTCCGAGACCAAGGAAGCCGACATCATGACGGGCACGGTCGCGGCGACGAAGGCCTGACGGGCAAAACCCCCGGGCGGGACGGCGCGTCCGTCCCGCCTGCCCTGCCCCGCCTTGCGCGGGGCATTTCTTTTGCGGTCCGGAGCGTCCCACCACCCGCGGCGCAAATTCGCCGGATCCCGTTTGCCAGCGGTTCCAGCCAACCCCCGCTCACGAAAGAACAAATTGTCACCTGCGGCATCCGCCGCCCCGGCGCCTTGCCGGTCCGCCGCCCGACTGCTAGCTCTCAAGCCTGGGCCGGCTTAGCTCAGCTGGTAGAGCACGTGATTTGTAATCACGGGGTCAGGGGTTCGAATCCCTTAGCCGGCACCATTGTAAATGAACAGCTTATACCTCAAGTCCCGTACACGTCGCGGTCCAAAAAATGCGTCGTGCACACGAGGTGCACACGAGGTGCACACGAGGTGCAAAAAAGTGTGAGCGCTCCGACGATGCCAAGTGCTCGCACCCACTCACCTCTGTCCTTCCTGAAAATCACATCCGTGCGTATTGATGATGCAAACCGGACGAGATTGGTGTGGCGACGATGGTCCCGGATCGTTGGGACGGCTCGTCGTAGCGGTGCGTCCTTGCCCAACGCCAAGTGCGTGCGCGTCTCGTTATAATAGAGCGATACAAGGTCAGGACCCGTCGCAAATGCCGTCCGTGGAAGATCAGCACATGATCCAAGCAGTCGCGCCGCAGCGTCCCGATCAACCGTTCAACATATGCGTTTTGCCACGGCGACCTCCGTGATATCGGCCGGTCTCGAATCCCCCGCGCCCGGACTCGACGTGTGAAAGCCGGCCCATAGGTCGGCGCCGTGTTCCATGGGAATGCCTCCACGGTCGGACTCCCACGAAGGACATCCTCAGTTCGAATCCCAATGCGGTGTATCATGCTACCGTCGCGTTCCTTGAGGACACCCAGACCCATTTGGCATCAAACGGAATAGTGAGGTGCCCGCGCGGGTGCGGCCCGCTAACGATTGGGAGGGCGACAACCGGAGGCAGAAGCACAGGAACTCCGGTTTTTGGCCAATCTTGCCCCAGCGGCTGGATCTGCGGCGGACACGGGCCATTCTCGGGGCAAGACCGCATGCTCGCGGCGTGGTATCTTTTATGTCACACGAACCCCTCGGATCGGAGAGGGAACACTGGTGCCTATTAGACGGCGCGATTTGATTGCAGCGCTCGGCGGTACGGCAGCTTGGGCAGTCGCAGCACGAGCACAGCGGGTGGAGCGAGCACGTCGGGTCGGCGTGCTAATGAATTTCGCTTCCAACGATCCTGAAGCGCAGTTGCGCGCGACTGCTTTCGAACAAGGGTTGCGGGACCTCGGCTGGGTAGAGGGGCGTAATATCAGCATCGATTACCGATGGACTGACAATGCCAATATGCTGCGTGTGCACGCGGCCGAACTGGTCCGCGCCGCGCCAGACGTGATCTTAGCCAACGGCACGCCCGTAATGTCTGCTTTGCAGGAGCAGCGGCACAGTATCCCAATCGTGTTCACCCAAGTCACCGACCCGGTTGGCCAAGGCCTTGTAGCCAACCTTGCGGATCCGGGCGGGAATGTCACCGGATTTACTACTTTCGAGTTTTCAATTGGGACTAAATGGCTGGAGTTGCTCAAAGAGGTCGCGCCACGTACCATACGCGTCGCGCTCGTCTTCAATCCGGAAACCGCCCCCTTCGCCGAGTTATTCTCGCGACCTATTGAAGCCGCGGCTCCTTCTTTTGCAGTGCAGACAATTTCTGTCGGCGCCTCCGCTCCCGATGAGTTCGAGCGCATGACCGATGAGTTTGCGAGCGTGGCCAATGGCGGCCTGTTGGTGCTGCCGGGAGCAGGCACCTTGAACCATCGCGGCACAATTATTGCGCTCGCCGCACGGCATCACCTGCCGGCAGTCTATCCATTTCGTTCCTTTGCTGCGAGCGGAGGTTTGCTATCCTACGGGGTCGACGTGGCCAATGTTTTTCAGCGCGCAGCGTCCTACGTCGACCGAATTCTCAAAGGCGCCAATCCAGGCAAACTTCCAATTCAGGCACCCAACAAATACGAGCTTGTCATCAATCTTAAGACGGCAAATGCGCTCGGCCTCGAGGTCCCGCCGACACTGCTCGCGCGCGCCGACGAGGTAATCGAATGAACAAGGCTGCGTCGGGGGATGTTGCACCGGTCGCCGCGCAACCCGCGAATCCGATCAAACCCAAGCGGCTGCGCGGTCGGCTTTTCTTGAAATATGTTGCGCTGTTCTTCATTGTTGTACTTGCGGCGTTGCTCACGAGCGGAATGTTCCAGGTCTGGTTTTACTATCAAGAGTACAAATCCACGTTGATCCAGATCCAGCGGGAGCAAGCCGAAGCGGCCTCTGCAAAGATCGCTCAGTTCATCAAGGAGATTGAAGGCCAACTGGGCTGGACGACGCAGCTCTCGTGGTCGACGGCGAGCCTCGATCAGCGGCGCTTCGACGGCCTACGACTCTTGCGACAGGTGCCCGCCATAACAGAGCTATCGCTGCTCGACCCGCATGGCCGGGAGCAATTGCGGGTTTCCCGGATGGCCATGGATGTGATAGGGAGCCAGACGGACTTCTCTAAGGATCAGAAATTCGTCGAGGCAATTTCCAATAGAGTCTATTACGGGCCAATTTATTTTCGACGTGAATCGGAGCCTTATATGACACTGGCGATGGCTGGGGCGCGGCGCGATGCTGGTGTCAGTGTCGCGGAGGTCAACCTTAAGCTCATTTGGGACGTCATTTCTCAGATCAAGGTCGGGCAGCAAGGGCACGCTTATGTCGTCGATGCGCAAGGGCGACTCATCGCGCATCCCGACATCAGCCTGGTTCTGCGCAGGACCGACTTGTCGCGCCTGCCGCAGGTACAGGCCGCGCGCGCGAGTACCGCCGGAACGTCTTTCGAGCGCGTGCAGGAAGCAACCGACGTCCAGAGCCGGCATGTGCTTACCGCCTACGCGCCGGTAGCTCCGGTCGGTTGGCTGGTCTTTGTCGAGCTGCCGATTGAAGAAGCCTATGGGCCGCTCTATGCCTCGGTCGCACGTCTCGGCATCCTTCTTTTGTCAGGCCTTCTGCTCGCTACATTTGGCGGCCTCTTCCTCGCGCGTCGCATGGTCGGACCCATCCAGGCCTTGCGCGCCGGAGCGGCGCGCATTGGCGGTGGCGATCTAACCCAGCGCATTGCGATCAGGACCGGCGATGAACTCGAGACACTGGCGGATCAATTTAATGAGATGGCCGCGAGGCTGCAGGAATCTTACTCCGACCTGGAACAGAAGGTGGCGCAGCGCACTGAGGAGCTTGCCAAATCAGTGGGGGAGCTGCGCGCGCTGGGCGACGTCAGCCGGATCGTGAATTCAACTCTCGAGCTTGAAAACGTGCTGAGCACGATCGTTGCCAAGGCCGTCCAACTATCAGGGACGGACGCAGGTGCAATTTACGTTGCCGACCACCAGAAGAGGGAGCTCCGTCTGCAGGCAACACATGGCATGAGCAGCGACCTGATCGCGGAGCTGACCAACAAAGGTGTTGGATTTGGTGAGGCGATCGTCTCGGAATCCGTCGCACAACGTGCGCCGGTTCAGGTGCCTGACCTCCGCGACGGGCTCATAACATCAGTAAATGAAATCATCCTGCGCGCTGGTTATCGGGCGCTTTTAGTAGTGCCGCTTTTGGGCCCTGACAGCTTCATCGGGATGCTGGTGGTCCGGCGCCGCGAGCCGGGAGCGTTTCCTCAGGCCACGATCGATTTATTGCAAACATTCGCGGCTCAGTCGGTTGTCGCGATCCAAAATGCGCGCTTGTTCAGCGAAGTCGAGGATAAAAGGCAGCAGCTCGCGATCGCCAGTCAACACAAATCCCAGTTCCTGGCCAACATGAGCCACGAGCTACGCACGCCGCTCAACGCTATTATTGGCTATAGCGAAATCCTTCAAGAGAAGGCGGCCGAGGCCAGCCAGGATCACTACACGTCGGACCTCAAGAAGATTGAACAGTCTGGCCGTCATCTGCTTGGCCTAATCAACGACATACTGGATCTGTCAAAGATCGAGGCGGGCAAGATGGACCTATTCCTCGAGGACGTGGAGATCACCTCGCTTTTGGAGGAAGTCCGCACCATTATCGCGCCACTTGCGGCTAAAAACGGCAATACCCTCGAATTCCAGCTGGCTGAAAACCTCGGCAGCATGCGAAGCGACCGCACCAAGCTCAAACAAAGCCTCCTCAACGTGCTGAGTAATGCCAGTAAGTTCACCAGCGGCGGGTGTGTCCAACTTGTAGGCGAACGCTTCCAAGCCGACCGGCCTATGGTGCGATTTACCATTTCAGATACCGGCATCGGCATGAGCGAGGATCAGGTCGGCCGCCTATTTCAGGCGTTCAGCCAAGTGAATGCCTCGGCATCGCAGAAGTACGGCGGTACGGGCCTCGGGTTGGCGATCACGCGCCAGTTCTGCCAGCTCCTAGGCGGAGATATAAAGGTCGCGAGCCGGCAAGGCGAAGGTTCAATATTCACCATTACCTTGCCGATCCGAACGACGATGGCGACACCAATAGAATCCGCCAATGTCTCGGCAACTTCGAGCGAAGCTGAGACTGTCAGCACAGTGCTCGTCGTCGACGATGATCCAGCAGCGCGTGATCTGTTGGCGGCCAAACTGAAAGGTGCGGGTTACCGTTCGGTCCATGCCGCAAATGGAAAGGAGGCGCTGAGTTTGGCACGCACGATGCGGCCCGACGCGATAACGCTCGATGTAGTGATGCCAAAGATGGACGGGTGGGCTGTTTTGAGCGCACTCAAGGCAGACGTGGAACTCCGCGACATTCCCGTTGTCATGGTGACGGTTCTCGGCGAACGCGGGCTTGGCCTTTCCCTTGGCGCGGTGGATGTCCTCACAAAGCCTGTTGATCGCGCGGATCTGATCGCAGTTCTGCACCGCTTGCTACGCCGTGATGGTCCTGTTCTTGTCGTCGAAGACGACGAAGCCACTCGCTCCCTGATTCGGCATACCATCGAAAAGATGGGGCTGACCGTGGCTGAAGCATCAAACGGACACTCGGCATTGGCTTGGCTCGACAGCAATCCGATGCCTGCCGTTATTCTGCTCGATCTCCTGATGCCTGAAATGGATGGGTTTGAATTTCTCGATAGCTTTGTAGCACGGGGCGAAGGGGATGACATTCCGATCATCGTGATCACCACGAAACAACTGACGACCACAGAGCAGGAGCGCCTGCTGCGCGACACCCAGAAAGTAATCGTGAAGAGACCATCAATCGGAGTCGATGTCGCGGCCGCCGTCAGCGATGCGGTCCGACGTCGGTCGCCGCGCAAGTCAGCGAGTTCGGATACGTGATGAAAACGTTCGAAAGGCAGAGCGATGACCAAGGTATTGTTGGTTGAGGACAATGAGTTGAACCGCGACATGCTTTCGCGTCGTCTGACCCGTCGAGGGTTTGACGTCGTCTGCGCCGTTGATGGGCAGGAGGGTCTGGACCTTGCCCGGAGCCAAGTCCCGGACATCATCCTTATGGATCTGAGCCTGCCGGTCCTGGACGGATGGGAAGCAACGCGCCGCGTAAAGCATGACGATGCCACCCGCCACGTGCCGGTCATCGGACTTACGGCACACGCAATGAGCGGCGATCGGGAAAGAGCGATCGAGGCTGGATGCGATGATTATGACACCAAGCCCGTGGAGCTGGAACGTCTCATCGGAAAGATTGCGCGGCTTTTAGGAGCCGCTAACGGATAGTTCGGTACACGAATGGAGTGGGCCTTGTGACGACTGTGTCGGACGAGCGCCTGAACCGCGCCTTGATCGCTTTTTTGCGTCAAGAGGTGCAGGCCCCCGCTGACGCGATCACGAATTTTCTCGATATTGTTATTGAAGATGCCCGGCGCCTGAAATTGGATCATCTGCTTTCTGATATTGATCGAATGCGCGCCGCGAGCCTTCGACTGAAAACCTTTATAGACGGCTTGGTTCTTGGTCCTTTGCCGGCAACCGAGACGATCGAAATGTTTCAGGGCCGGCTCCGGCACGACCTGCGAAATCCGCTCAACGCGATCAAGGGCTATAGCGAACTTTTAAGCGAGGACATGAAGGAGCAGACGGACCACCCGTTGCGGCGCGACCTTGTAAAGGTGAAAGACTCCGCCGACCAGCTCCTGTCTCAGATCAACACTATGTTCAAACTGACGGGACATGAGCAGCAGGCAGCCGCCCAGGATGACGACCGGTCGCCCGAGTTCAACCTGCTCGCAAACGTGCTGAGCAGTGAACAAGCATGTGCCGTCATGGGGTCAGCAGGCGAGGCTGTCGCACCGAGCAACATCCTCGTTATCGAGGACAATACGGCCAATCGCGATGTGCTCGAGCGCCGGCTGATGCGTCAAGGACATCGGGTCGTGACTGCTGCGGACGGAGCTGCAGCGCTGAGCCTTGTGGGGCAACAGGAGTTTGACCTGGTTCTGCTCGATTTGATCATGCCGGAGATGAACGGATTTGAGGTCCTGCGCCGGCTGAAAGCGGCAGAACACACCAGCCACTTGCCCGTGATCGTGATTTCTGCGCTCGACGAGCTTGATAGTGTAGTGCGGTGCATCGAAAATGGTGCCGAGGATTATCTCATCAAGCCGTTCGATCCGGTGTTGCTACGTGCACGCATCGATGCGTCGCTTGAGAGAAAGCGGCTGCGCGATCAGGAGAGAAAATTCATCGTGGACCTGGAGCAGGAAAGGAGGCGATCTGAATCTCTGCTTCTGAACATCTTGCCGGAGAAAATCGTCAAGCGTCTGCGCGGCGGCGAGAGTGTGATCGCCGATCGAATCGAGGAAGCTACCATTCTATTTTGTGACCTGGTCGGGTTTACCGCACTCAGCCAAGAGCTGCCAGCTGATCTCACCGTAGAGCTCCTACGCAAGATATTTTCGACGTTCGATTGCCTTGCCGCGGAGCACGGCGTGGAAAAAGTCAAAACAATCGGGGATTCCTATATGGCCGCGGCTGGTATACCGGAACGCCGACACGACGATGCAATTCGGATTGCCATGCTCGCGCCTCGCATGCTGGCGGCGGTTCAGGCGATCGCCAAAACGGACGAATTGACGCTACAGGCACGCATCGGAATCCATACCGGCCCCGTCCTCGCAGGCGTCATCGGGACACATAAGTTTGTATATGACATTTGGGGCGACACCGTGAATACCGCGAGCCGGATGGAATCCTATTCACTCCCTGGGCGCATTCAGGTGTCCTCTGCGACGCGCATTGCGCTCGGTGATCGGTTCAACTTTGAGTCTCGTGGGACGATCGACATAAAAGGAAAGGGCATGATGGAAACTTATTTTTTGAACGGGTCACGATCTGGCTGAAAACGCAAGGTGGCGGACCAGTCCTCGAGCTCATGAAACTCGCAGCGGCGAAACACCGAGCTCTTGCGCAAGCTTTCCCAATTCGGTGGCGAGTCGGCCAGGTAGCGGTATCCCGGTCGTTCTACGTAACTCCGCCTCTCGATCGCCCCGCTCACCGGGCAGGAGCAATTCATCGAAACCGTCGCGCCGGGGTAGCGCTTTCACCACGCGTTTCAGCTGCTCCACGTCTCGACGGTAGTCGGTCAAGGCACGGAAAGTCGCGATGTTAAATGCGATAACCATGCTGTTTTGGATAGGTGCTTTCGCACCATGGCTGCGACCAAGCGCTGCGATAATCGGGGTGCCCGCAAGGATCCCAGTCATGCATTCAAACATAAGCGAAAGACCCGAACCCTTCGGGCCACCGAGCGGGAGCACGGTTGTCGCTTGGCGTGCGTCAGTGGTCGGATTGCCATGGACATCGATCGCCGCTCCTTCAGGAATCGGTTTGCCCTCCGCAGCGGCTTGGCGGATGCGGCCGGCGGCTATCAGGCCCGTTGCCATGTCGAGCAACAGCGGCCTGCCGTCCGGCTCAGGTGCTGGAATTCCGATCGCGATCGGGCTCGTTGCTATGCTCGGCACCTTGGCGCCGTGGTACGCCATAAAGGGAAAGCCCGCCACTATGACCAGGGCCGCGTATCCGCGCTCCGCGATCCATTGGGCGTAGCGTCCGATTGCGCCCAGATGGGTAGGATCGCTCAATAACCCAACCGCCACGCCGAACGAGTCTGCCACTTCGATCGCACGCGCCGCGGCCCGCATCATGCAGACGGGACCCGGCGCTCTGTTACAATCCAGCCTAAACGTCGCCGGCATCAACTGCCGAGTGACGGGTTCAGCCGTTGGCTTGTACTCCCCTCTCCTAATCTCCATTACGTAAATCGGTATGCGTATCACACCATGGGAGTCGACGCCGCGCTCATTGGCCCAAACGAGCACGTCGGCCACGGTCGTCGCATAGGATTTGCTCATTCCTGTCGCGCAAAAGATCGCAGTCGTGAATTGGAAGAGCTCGTCACGGCTGACGCGCACATCGTCCATAGGATCTCCTTCGGAATTAGCTATGCGCGGATGAGGCGGTTGCCGTTGTCTTCACGTTTCGAGGATCGTACAGCGCAGTTTAGGATGCGTGTCAACGAAGTTAAACGGCCAGCCCGCCGGTGCATGGTCGCCTCCCGTTGTGAGCTACAGTGATTCCGGCCTTCCGACCGTTGTGAGGGCGACATTGCCGCCGGCCCGAAGCCAGTTGGCGCGGTTCAATCAAGCTCGACTCTACCGTTGCCGGACCATTGCGCGCAGGTGACAAGAAATCGGTACTTTGGGCCATCCGGGCCTTGACGTTCGCTTCGCGTGGGCACACCCTTGGTTGGGCAGGTAACCTCTAACTCCCCGGGCGTCGGCCTTGCCCGGGACTCGAGCTGTCGGAGGGAAGACATGGCATCGGAAGTTTTAGCCAACCAAGTCAGTCGCACGAGACACCCGACCATTGGCTTTCTGGGCGCGACCACACCGACGGTCTGGAGCGCATTCGTCTCAGCCTTTGAGAACCGACTCCGCAAGCTCGGCTGGATCAATGGCGGCAACGTCACCATTGATTATCGATGGGCCGAGGGGCAGCCGGATCGCTATACCGAGCTGGCGGAAGACTTTGTACGCGATGACGTCAACGTCATCGTGACGTCGGGCACCCTACCCGTGACGGCTGTGATGGACGTAACATCGGAGATTCCGATCGTCTTTGCGGCAGCTGGGGGCTTGGGACCGAGCAAAATGCAGTCCCCAAAGCACAAGGTGTTCGGCGTTTTGAACGGCCAGACCGAGATGAATGTTGCGGCTGAGCGGCTTGGCGAGTTCCGAAAGGCTCTTCCCAACCTCGAGACAGTGATTCTCATGGGAAATGCCAACAGCGCTAACGTCGCTCTCGAAATGGACGCAATTGAGAAGGCGCACGAATCCAAAATTAAAGTCAGCAGACTGGAAATTAATGCTCAAGATGACATCATCGAAAGATTGGATACACCCGCTTTCGACGGGCGCGAACGTCGCGGCCTTGGCCTATATGTTTGCACCGACCCTCTCATGACGACGCATGCCGTTCGGATCAACACGCTGGCAATCAGCAAGCAGCTCCCGACGATGCACGCGTTTCGAGAGTACGTCGAAACGGGTGGCCTGATGTCCTACGGCCCGGATTTCCGCGCGATGTTCCGGAACGCGGCACATCTCGTCGACGAGATTTTGCGCGGGGGTAGACCTACTGACAAGCAGGAGTTGGCGGAGGGATTCGAGCTCGTCATTAATTGCACGACCGAGCGAGCGCTCGGGTTGAAGATCGCCGAGGACTCGCGGAAGAGGGCCAAGCTGATCGGCTGACGCCGCTATTTATTATCGAATGAGCTGAACCACGGGCGAGGTCAGCGGCGCGATTCCGGTAGGAGGGGACCGTGCGAGAACGCGATGTTCGGGCAGCCGGGCCAGCGCTTCCGTCAGCATCGGTAATTGGCGTGTGCCGACGCGAGTTCATGGCGCTGCTATGTGGCGGAGCATTAGCGCCGATTCTCCCACTGGTCTCCGCGCGCGCCCAACAGCGGGGCAAGCTCCCGGTTATCGGGTTCCTGGGCGCGACGACCCCCTCCGTCTGGAAGGCGTTCGTCACTGCTTTTCTGCAGCGCCTGGGGGAACTCGGCTGGGTCGACGGTCGTAATATCGTGATCGAATATCGCTGGGCAGAAGGCCGCGAAGACCGCTACGCCGAGTTCGCGGCTGAATTTATTCGCCTCAAGGTCGACGTGATTGTGACGTCGGGTACCGGGCCAGTCATGGTTGTGAAGAAAGCAACGTCGGAGATCCCAATCGTCTTTGCGTCTGCCGGCGACCCAGTTGGAACCGGACTGGTTGCCAGTCTTGCACGCCCCGCCGGCAATTTGACCGGGCTTTCGAACCAGCAAACCGACCTTGCCGGAAACCGACTCGAACTGCTGCGCGAAGTCGTCCCCGGCCTCAAACGGGTCGGTGTGATAGGCAATGTAAAGACACCTAATGTGATGTTGGAAATGAACCAGGTCGAGGTGGCAGCCTCACAATTCGGACTGGAGGTCCTGGCGCTGAAAATCGAGAAAACGGAGGATATCCTTCCTGCTATCGAAACCGTCAAAGGCCGGGTCGACGGGCTTTACGTTTGTACTGATCCGCTGCTAACCACCTATCGATCTCTCATCAATAGCTTCGCTATTAGTCAAAAACTGCCGACCATTTATGCGTTTCGCGAATACGTCCAGGCCGGCGGACTTATGTCTTATGGACCGAATTTTCCGGATCTTTTCCGGCGCTCCGCCGACTACGTGAACAAGATTTTGCATGGCACGAAGCCAGCTGATATTCCCGTCGAGCAGCCGGTCAAATTCGATCTCATCATCAATCTCACTACCGCGAAAGCGCTTGGATTGACCATCCCCGAGTCGTTTCTGCTCCGCGCAAATGAGGTTATCGAGTGAGTCTTTTTAAAGGCTTATGCTCCTATGACGCTATCAGCATGGATTAACTCCACCTGTCCTTCCTGAACATCACATTCGTGCGTATTGATGATCCAAACCGGACGAGATTGGTGTGCCGACGATGGTCCCGGATCGTTGGACTGCTCGTCGTAGCGGTGTGTCCTTGCCCAACGCCAAGTGCGTGCGCGTCTCGTTATCATTGAGCGAATACAAAGGTCAGGGCTTGTTGCAAAATGCCGTTCGTGGAAGATCAGCACATGATCCAAGCAGTCGCGCCGCAGCGTCCTGATCAACCGCTCAACATATGCGTTTTGCCACGGCGACCTCCGTGATATCGGCCGGTCTCGAATCCCAATCGCCCGGTCGACCATGACCCACGACGAGAAACGCAAACAGGCACCTCGAATGTCAGGGTCGGAACCACGCAGAGATCGATCGCCGCGATGGCGTCCGCATGGTTGTGCGCAGAGATGTCCGCCAAGTCGGGGATGCAGGCCCCCTATGCCGGATCAATGTGTTTCGAGACCGTCCACTCGGCGATCGCAAGCATCGTACCGGATGATGCGCCGAGTCTGCCTCATCGCGCGAATCAACAAGGATGGAATTTTCGGGAACGACAGAGTTACGTATTATTCCGGACGCAACGACGAACGTCAGCGGGCGGCCGCGCTGGCTGCT
>Ga0126384_10000326_pt1 | contig 25734 bp, 26 predicted proteins | sample PanSoiMetPlot_36_FD_92543 | JGI IMG/M metagenome (GOLD analysis project Ga0126384, IMG submission 92543) | Tropical forest soil microbial communities from Panama - MetaG Plot_36 | ecosystem: Environmental > Terrestrial > Soil > Tropical forest > Bulk soil | place: Panama | collected 2016-02-17 | reverse complement strand
TTGGTGTCAAACCGGGTCACCGACATCCGCAAGGCCCCACAGGCCGGCGGGGTGGCGGTGGCGCTGGCCGACATTGTACGTACGCGGCCGGCGCTGTGGTTTGGCTGGAACGGCGAGATCAAGCCCGAGCCGCAGACCACGGCGGTCGAGCGCGAGGGGCGGATCGCCACCGTGCCGCTGTCACAGGCCGATCATGAGGCCTACTATCTGGGCTACAGCAACTCGGTGCTGTGGCCGGTATTTCACAACCGGCTCGACCTCGCCCAATTCGAGGCCGGCTTCTTCGAGCGCTACATCGGGGTCAACCGCCGGCTGGCCGAGCAGCTCAGACCCCTGCTGCGCGCCGACGACCTGATCTGGGTGCACGACTATCACCTGCTGCCGTTTGCCACCGAGTTGAGACGCTTAGGTGCGCTCAACCCGATCGGGTTCTTCCTGCATATCCCGTTTCCGCCCTGGCAGACCTTTATGGCCATTCCCGAGCACCAACAACTGGCGCGGGCGCTGGCGGACTACGACCTGATCGGCCTGCAGACCAAGGCCGACGTCGCCAACCTGGTGACCTACCTGGAGAACGGCGTCTACGGACGGATCGTACCCGACGGCCGCATCCGTCTGCTCGACCGCTTGGTATCGGTTGGCAGCTTTCCGATCGGCATCGACGTCGCCGACTTCGCCCACGCCAAACGCGACAGCGGCCTGGTGCAGGCGCAGGCGCGCGCCTCCGTGCTGCGCATCATCGGCGTCGACCGGCTCGACTACACCAAGGGGCTGCCGCAGAAATTCAAGGCCTTCGGACAGTTCCTGGCCAACAATCCGCGCTATCGCGGCCAGGTGGTGCTTACACAAATCGCGCCACCGACGCGCGGCAGCGTCGAGGCCTACGCCGACATTCGCCAGCAGCTGGAATCATTGGCCGGCTCCATCAACGGACGCTTCGGCGAACTCGATTGGGTGCCGATCCACTATATCCATCGCTCCACCGCCCGGCGGCGCTTGGCCGACATCTTCCGCTCCTCGCGTATCGGCCTGGTCACGCCACTGCGCGATGGCATGAACCTGGTGGCCAAGGAGTACGTCGCGGCGCAGGATGCCTCCGATCCCGGCGTGCTGATCCTGTCGCAATTCGCCGGCGCCGCCGAGGAAATGAGCCAGGCCTTGATCGTCAATCCCTACAACATCGCCGAGACCGCGGATGTGATCCGCATGGCCATCGAAATGCCGTTGCCCGAGCGGCAAAAGCGGCATCAGGCGTTGATCGAAACGGTCGAGAAGAACGATGTCGTCGCTTGGTGCCGATCGTTTCTGGCGCAGTTAGAGCGCATCCGCGGCAACAACGATCCGGTGAGCTGGCGCGCCCCCGAAACCATTCGTGCCGCGTTGGCGAAACTGCAGGCGACATGAGGGTGATGACGCAGCAGCGGACGGTAGGGATCGCCTCGTTGGGGTCGCAGCACGCGCCCGAGGCAGGTCAGTCGGCAACCGTCCCGCCGGTCACCCTTGGCATCGACATCGGCGGCACCAACATCAAGGCCGCAGCGGTTGATGCAACCGGCAGGGTGGTGGCCGAGCAGGTGCGCACGCCGACGCCGAAGCCGGCGACGCCGGAAGCGGTGCTCGAAACGGTGGCCGCGCTCGTCGCCCAGTTGCCGGCCTTCGATCGCATCTCGGTCGGCTTTCCCGGCGTCGTCAGGGCCGGCGAGGTGATCACCGCGCCCAATCTGGGTACGCCGTTTTGGTGCGGTTTTCCGATGATCAACCGGCTGGCGGAGCGCTTCACCGTCCCCGTGCGCATGCTCAACGATGCCGTTGTGCAGGGTCTGGGGGTGGTCGAAGGGCCTGGCCTTGAATGCGTCATGACCTTGGGAACCGGGGTCGGGTGCGCCATCTTCCGGGATCGCCGGCTGCTGGTGCAACTCGAGCTTGGTCAGCACCGTGCCCGCAAAGGCAAGACCTATGACCAGTATGCCGGACAGGCGGCGTTGGCCAAGAAGGGCCTGCAGCCATGGAATCGGCGCGTGCAAAAGGTGATCAGCGCGGTGTTCGAGCTCACCAATTGTGACAGGCTCTATATCGGCGGCGGCAACGGTCGCAAAGTCGCCTTGCCGGTGCCGCCCAACGTCAAGCTCGTCAGCAATGCCGCCGGCATCACCGGGGGAGTGAGACTGTGGGAGCCGGCGCTCGACGAGCTCTTCGCCGGCGTGCCGATGGCAGCTGCCAGTCGAGGTCAGAGGGGGCAATGAAGGCGCTCACCGTCGGTGGAGCCATGATCGATACGATCGCCATTATCGCCAGCGATCGCATCGAGCGCATGAGCATGCGCAATGCCGACAGCTCGTTCCTGCTGCTCGAGGAGGGCCGCAAGACCGAGTCCTTGGAGATTTCCACCCACGTCGGTGGTGGCGCGGTCAATGCCGCCGTCACCATGGCCCGGCTCGGGCTCGACGTCGCCACCCTGATCAAGCTCGGCAAGGACGCACGGGCGGAGACCGTGCTCAATCATCTGCTGCAGGAGGGAGTATCGACGCGCTGGGCGATGCGCGACGGGCGGGCGCCGACCGGCGCCTCGGTGTTGTTGTCCTCGCACGATCGCAACGCCGGTATCTTCACGTTTCGCGGCGCCAACACCCTGCTCGATGCCTCCGAGCTGCGCCCGGAAGCCTTTGCCGTCGACCTTGTCTATGTGTCCTCGCTCAGCAACGAATCGGCCGATGCCTTTCCGGCCATTGTCAAAGCCGCCAAGGCGCAGCGGGCGCTGGTTGCCACCAATCCGCGCGTGCGCCAGCTGTCGTCGCGCGGCAACGCGTTCATCGAGAGCCTGGCCAACATCGACATCCTTGCCGTCAATCGCTCGGAGGCCGACGTCCTGGTGCCGAGCCTGGTGGCGCGCTTCGGCGAAGGCGGCAAGGTATTGCCAATGAAGCCCGGCGAAGTGCCGCCGCGCCTCGCCGCGCGCGGCTTCATCAGCGGCGGCCTGGACCTCAGTTTGAGCGCATTCTTTGCCGCCCTGCGGCGACTGGGTCCGCGCCTGGTGGTGGTGACGGACGGACGCGATGGCGCCTATCTCGGCACGCAGGAGGCCATTCACTACTGTCCGGTGCTGGAAACCCAGGTGGGTGGCACGGCCGGTGCCGGCGATGCCTTCAGTGCCACGTTCACGGCCTACGTGGCATCGAAGCGGTCGCCCGAAGATGCCCTCAGAGCCGCTGCCATCAATGCCGCCGCCGTGGTGGGCCACATTGACACGCAAAGCGGTCTACTGACGCGCGAGGCGATTGACGAACGCCTGGCGACGGTTAGGAACACGCTGGTCGTGCGCACATGGTCGCACTAACGGGGGGCGGGCCGACAGGCACCCGCATTTTTCGATGAAAGCTGACACTGCCATGCACGATGTACTGGAGGAGGTCAGAGAACGAGCCGGGGCCGTGCTGGCGAGCCCGCAGCAATGGGCATTGTTCCTCGACATCGATGGCACCCTGCTCGGCATGGCGCCCACACCTGATGCGGTGGCGGTGCCGCCCGAGCTGCCGGGCTTGCTCGACACCCTTGCGCAACGCCTCGATGGCGCGCTCGCCATTCTGACCGGACGCCAGATCGCCGAAGTGGACCGCTTGCTGGCCCCGGCCAAACTGGTGGCCTCCGGCGTCCACGGCACCGAGCTGCGCCAGCAGCCCAACGGTCCGATCGAGATGCTGGCCAAGCCGGTGCCGGCCGAGATTATCGAGATGATGACGAGCGTACGGCAAATCGCGGCCGGCATCCTGATCGAGCAGAAAGGGTCCGGGGCGGCGGTGCACTACCGCAACGCGCCGCTGGCGCAGCGCGCCATCGAGTCTGAGGTGGCACGGATCATCGGCTTGTCCTCTTACGATCTGGTCCTGCGGCGCGGCCGCAAGGTGTTGGAAGCGGTGCCAAGGGGGTTTTCCAAGGGCCACGCCCTGACCGAAATCATGCGCCTGCCGCCGTTTCAAGGCCGTCGCCCGCTGATGATCGGCGACGATGTCGGCGATGAGACCGCGCTCAGCGCCGCCGAGGCCATGAACGGCATGGGTCTCAAGGTTGCGGGCGAGCACTTCACCCAGCGCGAAGCCGATTTCGGTGGCGTCAGCCAAGTGCGTCAGTGGCTGGCGCTGCTGGCCGAGCGGTTGGCGCGAACGGCAACCGGCGGCGGCCTCGAGGCGCTCCGCCCACGCTAATTGGTGGTGCGCCGAGCGGCGCACTCGGCGCTTTCCAAGCCCGCTGGCGACCGGGATAAAAATGAGCCCGGCGGGTGTGCCGGGCTGATGGCAAACGCAATAGTCTTAGCGGGCTTACTTCTTTGCAGGCGGGTTGCCCATCTCCTTATCGTTGGAATCGCTCTTCTTCTTCTCGACGCTTTCGCCGGTCGGGTTCTTGCCGGGCGCGACCTGCTCGGTCGTCGGCGGGCCAATCGGGCGCGACCCCGTGCCCATGCTCGGGCTCGGAACTTGCGCGCCGGGACCCTGCTGCGGTGCACCGGGCTCGGCCTTGCTCGGCGAGTTGGACGGCGTCGTGCTCGTCTGAGCAACAGCAAACGTTGCTCCGACCATCAGGAGCGCGCTTGCGGCGACCACCTTTAGCATTGCTCTCATTGATCACCTCCACTGCTGGCCTTCTGTTGGCAGATAACGTCGGCAACGCCGTCGAGTTCCTTGGCCCTTGTCGGCAACGCCTTGCCTTGGCATCGGGCTTTTGTTGTTAGGCCGCACGCTCACGCTTGCGGGTCAACGCCCGGTGAGGCCGAGCGCCATGGGCAGGTCTTTAGAAAAACACAGCGCACGGAGGGCTTTCGCAGTTGCGCCCGCCCGGCACGTTTCCGACATATTCCGGGCGCGTTATGCCAACGCAAAAAACGCAGTAGCGATAAACCTTAGGGAGCATTTGCCAATGTCGCGGCCTCAAGATGATTCTGTCGCGCCAACAACGGGTTTGACCAGACGCAAGCTGGTCGGGAGCTTCGGTGCTGGTGCTGGTGTGTGGGCGATCGGCGCATCTGCGGCGCTAGCCCAGGCACCGACCGGGCCGGTGGCGCCGCCGAGCACCATCACATCACCGCCGCGCGATTTTGGGCCGAACGGCGCGCCCAATACCTATTTCTGGGACCCCGACGTCATTGCCGTCGATCCAAGTTTCAATGGCTTGGCGCAACCCAATGCACCGATCCAGCGGTTGTGGACGGGGGCATTGTGGTCGGAAGGGCCGGCTTGGAACGCGCAGGGCCGCTACCTGGTCTGGAGCGATATTCCCAACAATCGGCAGCTGCGGTGGCTCGAGGACGACGGCCGCGTCACGGTCATGCGCGCGCCCTCCAACAACAGCAACGGCAATACCTTCGATTACCAGGGCCGGCAGCTGTCTTGCGAGCACCTGACGCGGCGCGTGGTGCGCTATGAGCTCGATGGTTCGGTGACGGTTCTGGCCGACCGCTTCGATGGCAAGCGTCTCAATTCGCCCAACGACGTGGTGCCGCACCCCGACGGCAGCTATTGGTTTACCGATCCGCCCTACGGCGGCCAGCTCTACGAAGGCGCACCGGATGCGGCGGGGGGAGCGAGCAACCCACAGGGGCGCCTCAAGAATCGCCTCGGTCAGGCCGCCGAGATCGGCGATGCCAAGCGTGAACTCCCCACCAACTGCTACCGCATCGATCCGAGCGGCCGCCTCGACCTGGTGGTAACCGAGGAGCAGGTGCCCGATCCCAACGGCCTGTGTTTCTCGCCCGACCACAAGAAGCTCTACGTGGTCAGCACCGGGAAGGGCCCCGGCGACACCGGCCCCGGCGGCAAAGGTGAGGTCTACGTGTTCGACGTCGGCAGCGACAACAAGCTCTCCAACCGCAAGCTGTTCAGCGACTTTATGGTCGACGGCGTGAAATGCGGGCCCGACGGCGTGCGCACCGACGTCAACGGCAACCTATGGTGCTCAAGCAACGCCGGGCGTGCCGTTGGCTACAGCGGGGTCACCGTCTGGAGCCCGGAGGGCAAGCTCATCGGCCGCATTCGCATCCCCGAGATTTGCGGCAATGTCTGCTTCGGCGGACCCAAGCGCAATCGCCTGTTTATGGCGGCGAGCCAGTCGCTTTATGCGGTCTATACCGCCACCCAGGGCGCGGCGCCCGGCTAACCGCACGCCAGCAAAATCCCGGGGCCCGCTCGAGATCCGTGAGCGGTCCCCGGGCGCTTCGGCGAGGCCGATGGCGATCCGTGGTTGACAGGGCTGCGCGGCTCAGCCGCAATGGCGGTCTGTCAGCGAACGGGGAGCGCCCGTGGATAGCCCAAACCTGTCCGATACCGCCGCCGTCGACCGCGCCCGCGCCTTGGGGCCGGCGGTGGCCGCAGCTGCCGCCAGCATCGAACGCCAACGACGGCTCCCTGAGCCGCTGCTGACGCAACTCTATGGATCGCGGCTGTTGCGCATGCTGCTGCCACACGCCGCGGGCGGCGATCAAATCGAGCCCGGCGACTACCTGTTGGCCGTCGAGGAGATTGCTCGCCATGACGCCTCGGTGGGCTGGCTGGTGTTCGTTGCCAACAGCGCCGCCTTGATTGCCGCCTTTCTCGACGAGGCGGTGGCGCGCACGATCTTTGCCGATCCGCGCACCGTCATCGCCTGGGGGCCACCCAATGCCTCGCGCGCGGTGGCGGTGGCCGGCGGCTACCGCGTGAGCGGGCGCTGGAGTTTTGCCAGCGGCTGCCGGCACGCCAACTGGATGGGCGCGCACTGTCACGTGACCGAAGCCGATGGCTCCCTGCGCCGCAATCGGCTGGGGCATCCGACCATCCGCACCTTGCTGTTCCCGGCCGACGCGGCAACTCTGATCGACACCTGGGACGTGATCGGGTTGCGCGGCACCGCCTCGGATTCCTACAGCGTGACGGAGCTGTTCGTACCGGAGGCGTTCACCACCACCCGCGAAGATCCGGCACTCCGCCGCGAGCGCGGGCCGCTTTATGCTTTTACCATGCAGGGTCTTTACGCCACCGGCGTCGCCGGGGTCGCGCTTGGCACGGCGCGCGCCATGCTCGACGCCTTCATCGAGTTGGCGGCGCGCAAGTCGCCGCGCGGCCTTGATCGTCTGGCCGACAGTGCGGTGGTGCAGGCCGAGGTGGGGCGCGCCGAAGCCAAGCTGGCGGCGGCCCGCGCCTACCTGTTTGAGACCTTGGCGTCGATCTACGCCGGCGCCGACGCCATTGAGCCGATCGCCGTTGCCGACCGCGCGCGCGTGCGGTTGGCGGCGGTCAATGCCATTCACGCCGCCGTCGACGTGGCCTACGTCTGCTATCGCGCGGCCGGGGTCGATGCGATTTTTGTCGGCAGCCCTTACGAGCGCCGCTTCCGCGACATTCACACCCTGTCGCAACAAATCCAGTCGCGAGCCGCGCATTTCGAAGCGGTCGGACAAATCCTGCTCGGCCAGCCGCCGGAATTGTTCTTCTAGCGACGCCGGCAGCGGTTGGATGTTGCGGGGGCAACGAGCTTGCCCAAGCCCGGTGCGGGAGCGCCTGCCATGCGAACTTTTGCCAAGCGTAACTTTGCCCCATCCCAGATCCGCCGCCTGCTCGAGCCCGGTCCAATCGTGCTGGTGAGCTCGGCCTGGCAGGGGGCCACCAATATCATGACCATGGGCTGGCACACCGTCATGGAGTTCGAGCCGTCGCTGGTCGGGTGCATCATCGCCGAAGGCAATCATAGCCACCACATGATCAAGCTGAGCGGCGAATGCGTGATCAACGTGCCGACCTATGATTTGGCCAAGACCGTGGTCGGCATCGGCAATTGCTCGGGTGCGGAGGTCGACAAATTCAAGGCCTTCAAGCTGACCGCGAGCGCTGCCCAGCGGGTCAAGGCGCCGCTGATCAAGGAGTGTTACGCCAACCTCGAATGTAAGCTGGTCGATGCCGCACTTGTCGCCAGCTACAACTTTTTCATCTTCGAGGTGGTCAAGGCGCGAGCCGCGACCGCACCGAAAGTTCCGCGCACCATGCATTACCGCGGCAATGGCGCCTTCATGCTATCGGGGCGCGAGGTGAGCATGCGCGCGATGTTCAGGCCGGAGAACTTGTGAGGGTCGCGCGCCGGCGCGCGCGTGGCGATCCGATTGATCCCTGCCAATACCCCAATCCTTGCGCGAACCACACGCAAACGATGGCGATGACAAAGCGCAGCATCGGCAGCGCAGCTTGCTCGCCGACGCTATCTGCTCCAACCAACACCGCGCCACGGGATCGAGGCGTGGTCACTCGAAACTTCGCTCGATGCTGCGCCCCTGGATTGTCAGTGGTCCCCTGTAGAGTCCCTCGGGCCTGGCGCGCCTGGCGCCAGGCTTGGCCGGCGCCGCATGCTGCGTCGCGGCGGCCGTTTGCGGCTTTGCGGCATGGCGCAGCTCCGGTCAGGTTCAGAGCCGTCCCGGCGGCGCCTTTAAGCCGACAAAGACAATTGCCAAATGGGCCGGAGGCCTCCTAAAGTCCGCCGGTGGCTCAGCGCCCGCCCGATACGTCCGTCGGTCCTTCCAACGTCAAGCGTCAAGTGCTTCGGAGGCCGTCATGGCAGAAAGCGTCTATAAAATCATCGAACTCGTCGGTACCAGCCCTACCTCCTGGGAAAAAGCGGCCAGCGCCGCAGTCGAGCGTGCCGCGCACACGTTGCGCGACCTGCGCATCGCCGAAGTATCGGCCCAGGACGTGGTGATCAACGATGGCAAAGTAGAGGCCTATCGCGTTCGCTTGAAGGTCTCGTTCAAGTACGAAGACTAGCCGCCTCAGGCCAAAGCTTAGGCCCGGCCGCCAGCAGCGTCGGGGCTTGGACCGACGGCGCCGGGCGCGGGGACCCATGATCTCCGCCGCCGAACGGGTGCGCAGGTGGCTATTTTCTGCGTCTGACTTTTGCCGCTCCCGCCGCCTGCCGCGAAGCGCTTGATGGCATGAGGCCTCGAGTGCTCCACGGCACAGCCAAGGTCGAGCGCTGCGCTACTGTCACTTGCGGGACCGGAGGCGCCGCTCCGGCCGCGAGGAGACGACCAACGACATGGGGGCAGCGCCATGCTCACGCTCAAGGTGTGTGGCATCAGCATCGCGTTCGGGACCGCTTCATTCTTTATGCTCGACAACGGCAAGACGGTGCGCGTCGACGTCTGTCAGCGCCTGCTGGCAGGGCTCGAAGAACCGGTGCCGGCAACCAAGGCTCAGTATGCGCAGCGCTTGCTGCGCTATCGCGCGCGCTTCGCCCAGATTGCCTCGGCCAAGTATGACGAAGGCCAGTTTGACAGCGAGGTCAACGTGCTGGTGGTGCGCATCACGGCCCTCGACTTGAAAGAGCCGATCGCCGCAGCCGGGGCGGGCGTTTCGGGCTCCGGTTGACAACCGCGCGCGTGCCCGGGCGCACGCGCGCTGGACGCGCTCAATCGACGGCAACGTTGGCAAGTTTGGGCTTCGGTGCCGCGGTCGCATCGTCGTCGAACACGCAGTGGCTGCAGCTGCCCGCCGCGGCGGGACCCGTCGCCAGGGCGTGCGAGAGGCTTGCCAGTGCCAACAGCAATGCCAGTGTCGGGAGCTTCATTGCCTACCTCCATCGGTGGTCGCTCACCCGGTGTGAGCCGATAGGGTGATGGTAGGCGTCGGCTTGTTTCCTGCCGATCTTCGAGGTTCGCCAGAGCTTGTCGGTTCTTTCCGGCGGTTTCCGCGGCCGGCGCCGGTGGTTTGCGCACCCTTGCTGCGCACCCGGCTCGGGCAGGCACCTGCCGCCCCTCAAGCTTCCGAGGGTGCGACGGCAAGGCCTGCCCGAGCCGGGCAGACACGGATTGCGCGCGGAGGCCTAGTAGGCGTCGTAGCTTTGCTCGGGAAGGTTTCTGACATTCCGCATCATTTGCATGACCGTGGGCGCCGACCCCACAGTGGCCTTCTGGGCGCCGTCGGTGCCAACGGGATGCATGCTCCAAGCTGTGATCAGGGCGGTAATGACCGCGGTCGCCGCCATCAATGAGATTTCACGCATGCTACGCTCCTAAGCGGGAAGGGACGGCATCGCCAGCATCTTCAATGCTTTGCGGCAGTATGTGCCGCGAACCGCAGCGCGGCGCTGTGCTGCAGGGCACACGCGGGGAAGCGGCGCCTGCCGCCGGTGTCAGCCGAGAATCGAGCGGCGACGTAGCGGCGCACGCCCGATAGGCCGACCACGGAGCGATTGGCTGCAAACCAGGCCGCGCCGCCGGGGTTGCGCCGGCAGCGAGGCTGCGAGGCGCGACACCCACAACGACCTCCCGCCGGCGATGGCGCCGCGGCGGCGCGGCCAGGTGTTGAAAGGGGCCAACGCAATGCGCGGCACGGTGGCGATCAGCCCGGCGCCGTATGCGGGTAAAGGCCGAAGCGTTCGGGCTCACCTCTATCGGCAACCGATCGGATGCTGGCTCCAGGCGAAGAACGGCAAATCGGCCGGCGATGCCGAGCACGGCCGACGTCAGCACCCCGCTGCGGTAGCAAGCGGTGGCGCGCGCGGCCGAGGTTTGTGGACGTCAAAGACCTCGAAATTAGGGATGCACGCGCGGCGCGTGTGGCGTCGCGTTAGACCGCGATGTCAACGCCGCCCTTCGTTCTCCACCTGATTTCGCGCCGCCTGAGTTCGCCGCCTGGGGACGTCAGGCGCTAGGCTCCACCCCGCAGCGCGCAGCACAAGGGTGGAGAGCACGTCACCGGCTTTAAATCCGCACGCTCTTGGTCGAAAAGGTCTCCGCCGACGTATCCGGCACGTAGGTGTTGAGTACGACGGCGGCGGCGGCCGCGATCAGCACCGCGGCCAATACCGCGACAAGGAATGGGCGCATGGTTTCCTCCCACACATGAGCCCGGCATTTTACCATGAAGCCCACCGTTTCTGGAAGCGGCACCGGCGCTGATTGGGCTAGCTGCCGAGCACGCCGATCACGACGTTGTTCTTGGGATCGACGATGACGATCTTGCTGCCGGCGCGCATGAATGCCGTACCCCTGAGTTCGGCGAACTGGTCGGCCAATGCCTGCGGCATCAGGCGCAGGCCTTTGAGCGCCGTATCGGCGGGAATTTCGGCGCCGATCACCGCGTAGCGGCCGCCGCTGGCGGCGGTGGGCGCATCCCGCTGCGAGCCCAGCTCCTGCGCGATCTGCTGCAACTGCTGGGTGTCGAGCTTTTTGAGCCGATAGCCGGCAATCGGGATCTGATCGTCTTGATCGGTCCTGGCCGAGTGCTTGGCGGGGGCGGTGTCGACGTCCGTGCTGGCGCCGGGAACGGCGAGGACCCCATTGACGAACACCTGATTAGGATTGGTCGCCTGCACCTTGGCGCCGGGTTCGGTGGTGCCCGCCTGCTCACTGAGCTTGGGATCGGTGGCCGGCGGCACCGGATCCTGTTTCTTGATTTCCTCGGTGCGCGTTTGGCTCGGGGTCTGGGCCAGGCTCACACCGAACGGGAAGCCTGCCAGCAGGGTGAAGGCGAGGAGGAAAGCGATCATCAGGCTCGGCATGATGGTTTACCCCTGGCTTGGGTCCCGGGTGGCCCACCAGCGGGGCGCACGGGAGTGTTGGCGCAAGCATTTTGCGGCAACAACGTGCCGTGCGCGGTGAAGGTTCCGCATGGCGGCGCCGGCTTGAGCGCAGCAGGGGGCATGGCATGAGGTGAGGGGCATCGCTGCGCCCTCACGCATCGTTGCGAGCCGGGGAGGGGACGAGCTGGGGAGCGGGAGGCCCAGCCATGCCACGGCTGGACCGCCGAAATGATCAACCGCACACTGGGCCGGCCACCCGGCCCCCCATGTCTATTCGGCTCTATTCGGCGGGGGCCACGGTGGTGCCGCTGACGCGGCCTTTGCTGATTTCCCGTTCAAGCCACAAGCTGTGGTGTTGGCGCGCCCAGTTGACGTCGACTTTGCCCTTACCCATGGCCTCGAAGGCGCCCTGCATGCCGATGGTGCCGATGTAGATGTGGGCCAGCATGATGGCGATAAACAGCATGCCGACGATGCCATGCACCATCTGCGCCGTCTGCATGCCGGTGACGTCGGTGGCATAGAACGGGAACATCAACAGATAGCCGGTGACCGCGGCGGCGCCGCCGCCCAGCACGACCACCCAGTAGATCAGCTTCTGGCCAGCGTTGAAGCGTCGCGCCGGCGGATGCGACTTGCCGACAATGCCGCCGCCCTGTTTGACCCAGGTGAAGTCGGTGCCGGACGGGAAATTCCAGGCGACCCACATCAGGAACATCAACACCACGCCGAGGCTGAACGGAAAGCTCAGATAGTTGTGGGCATACTTTGCCCACTGCGCCCCGTTGGCGAATGCCTCAGGCCCGATCAATGGGGTCAGCAGCTCCTTGCCAAACGTGACGTTGAGACCGGACAGCGCCAGCACGATGAAGCAGGTTGCCGTCATCCAGTGCACAAAGCGCTCGAAGGCATTGAACCGCACCAAGGTGCGGCCCGATCGGCCGGCCTCGATCCGCACCATGCCCCGGATCAGATAGAACAGCATCAGCACCGCCAGCATGCCGAGGATCACAATGGCGCCGATCCAGCGCAGGGTGACCTGGTGGAACTGGCGCCAGTCACGGCCGGCAGGCTGCTCGAGCACCCCAGTGCGGGCATCGGGCAAGGAACTGCGTCCCTGAATCCTTTGCAGCTCCTTGAGCAGTTCCTGTTCTTTGACCGACTGCGCGGTCGGGTTGACCGAGGTCGGCTGCTGGGCAGTTGCCGGGCAGTTAACGGCGACGGCGAGACATAAAATGAGCGCGCCAATTGCGGATCTTAACACGAGGCTCATGCGCGCCATTGCCAACTCCCTGTGTCTGACGTTCTGGTCTCGATACGAGCTGCGCTTCGGCGCCGCGCGCGGCGCTTGGCGGCATTACGAGGCGATGGTTTCCCGATAAGCGGTCTGCCAGCCCCACGCCCCCGACGAGTAGCCGCGCTGGACCACGCGTTCCTTATAGATCTGGGCGATGATCTCGCCATCGCCGGCCAGCAATGACTTAGTCGAGCACATCTCCGCGCATAGCGGCAGCTTGCCTTCGGCCAGTCGGTTGGAGCCGTAGCCGGTGAACTGACCGTTGTCGCGGCTGCCGTACTCGGCCGGCGTCAGGTCGGCTTCGGGGCCGCCGGCACAGTAGGTGCACTTGTCCATCTTGCCACGCGAGCCGAAGTTGCCGACCTTGGGATACTGCGGCGCCCCGAATGGGCAGGCGTAGAAGCAATAGCCACAGCCAATGCACAGGTCCTTGGAATGCAGCACCACGCCGTCGGCGGTGGTGTAGAAACAGTTCACCGGACAGACCGCGGCGCACGGCGCGTCGGTGCAGTGCATGCATGCCATCGACACCGAACGCTCGCCAGGTTTGCCGTCGTTGATGGTCACCACGCGCCGGCGATTGATACCCCAGGGAACGTCGTGCTCGTTTTTGCAGGCGGTGACGCAGGCATTGCATTCGATGCAACGGTCGGCGTCGCAGAGAAACTTCATTCGTGCCATGGTCGTTCCTCCTTACGCCGCTCTGACTTGGCAGAGAGTCGCTTTCGGTTCTTGCATACCGGTCACCGGGTCGAAGCCGTAGGTGGTCAGCGTGTTGACGCTCTCACCCAGCACCACCGGGTCGGAACCCTTTGGATACTTGGCGCGCAGATCCTCGCCCTGGTACCAGCCGCCGAAATGGAAGGGACACCAGGTCACCCCCTTGCCGACGCGTTCGGTAACCAGCGCCTTGACGCGCGCCCGCGGCTTGGTGTCGGCGGCGCCCAGCACCCACACCCATGCCCCGTCGGTGATGCCACGCTCGGCGGCATCGGCCGGATTGATTTCGATGAACATGTCCTGCTGCAACTCGGCCAGCCACTTGTTGGAGCGGGTCTCCTCGCCGCCACCCTCGTATTCCACCAGCCGGCCGGAGGTGAGGATGAGCGGGAACTCCTTGGCAATGCCTTTCTCGACCACGGCCTTCTGCACGTCGAAGCCGACGTTGGGCACGCGAAACTGCCGAGCGTTGGGCAAGGTCGGGTACTTGGCCACCAGGTCCGGCCGCGGCGTGTAGATCGGCTCGCGGTGCACCGGAATGGCATCGGGCAGGCCAAACGCATTGGCGCGCGCCTTGCCGTTGCCGTAGTGAATGCAGCCGTGCTTCATGGCAACGCGCTGGATGCCGCCCGAGAGGTCGATCGCCCACGACACCGCATCGGGGTTGGCGGCGCCGATGCGCTCGATGGTGGCGCGCTCGGCCTCCGTCAGGTCCCCGTCCCAGCCGAGCTTCTTGAGCACGCCGTAGGTGAACTCCGGATAGCCGTCCTTGATCTCCGAACCCAGCGAGTAGGAGCCTTCGGCCAGCAGATTGTGGCGGGCCTCCTGCTCGACCTCCTTGCCATCGACCACCGCCTTGGTCTTGACCACCCGTTCGACGCCGAAGCGGGCGCGGAAGGTGCTGCCGCCATCCATGACGTGGAGATTGGTATTGTAGAGGGTGTGGGTACCCGGATGCTTGAGCTCCGGGGTGCCCCAGCACGGCCACGGTAGGCCGTAGTAGTCGCCCTTGCAGGGCCCGTCGCTGGCCCGCAGGGTGACCAGATCGAAATCCTTCTGGTTGGCCATGTGCAGCTTGAGGCGCTCCGGCGATTGTCCGCAGTAGCCCGTCGACCAGCCGCCGCGGTTGATCTCGCGCAGAATGTCCTCGGCCACCGGCACGTTGTTTTCGACCTTGATGTTCTTGAACATCTTGTCGGCAAAGCCGAGCTTGGTCGACAGCCGGTACATGATCTCGTTATCGTCTTTACTTTCGAACACCGGCTTGACGATTTGTTCGCCCCATTGCAACGAGCGGTTGGAGGCGGTGCGCGAGCCGGCGACTTCGTAGCTGGTGGCGACCGGCAAGAGGTAGGTGTTCTCGGCGCGATTGCCCATGATGGCCCAGGTGGTCGGCACCGGGTCGGCCACCACCAACAGGTCGAGCTTCTCCACGCCGGCGGCGGCCTCGGGAATGCGGGTCACGGTATTGCCACCGTGCCCCATGATGAACATCGCCTTCAGGGTGTCCTTTTGCGACACCTGGTCCTTGGGCAGCAGCGTGGCATCGAACCAGCGGGTCGAGGGGATGCCCGGCGCATTCATCATCTTGACGGGTTTGCCGTCGGCCCCGGTGATGGTATCGAAGCGCGATTCCATCCAAGCGAAGTCGACTTCCCACACCCGGCACCAGTGCTTCCAGGCTCCCTCGGCCAGGCCGTAGTAGAGCGGCAGGGTCACGATATCGAGGCCCAGGTCGGTGGCGCCCTGAACGTTGGTATGACCACGGAAGATATTGGCGCCGGTGCCGAATTTGCCGACGTTGCCGGTGGCCAGCAGCGCGATGCAGAACGCCCGCACGTTGGCGGTGCCGACGGTGTGCTGGGTGGCACCCATGCACCAGATCAAGGTCGCCGGTTTTTCGGTGGCGAACATCTTGGCGACGCGCTCGAGTTGTGCGCCGGGCACGCCCGACACGCGCTCGACCTCGTCCGGCGTCCACTTCTCGACTTCCTTGCGGATGTCATCCATGCCGTAGACGCGTTGCTGGATGAACTCCTTGTCCTCCCAGCCGTTCTTGAACACGTGCCACAGCATGCCGTAAATCACCGGGATGTCGGTTCCCGAGCGAATCCGCACGTACTCGGTGGCATGCGCGGCGGTGCGCGTCAGCCGCGGATCGATGACGATCATGTTGGCGCGGTTGAGCTCCTTGCCTTCGAGCACGTGCTGCAGCGACACCGGGTGCGCCTCGGCCGGATTGCCACCCATGATGATCATGGTCTTGGCATTGCGGATGTCGTTGTAGCTGTTGGTCATCGCGCCGTAGCCCCAGGTGTTGGCAACACCGGCGACCGTGGTCGAGTGACAGATGCGCGCTTGATGGTCGGAGTTGTTGGTGCCCCAAAACGCCGCCAATTTGCGATTGAGGTAGGACGCTTCGTTGGTGAATTTGGCCGATCCCAGCCAGTAGACCGAGTCAGGACCGGACTTCTCCCGAATCGCCAGCAGCTTGTCGCCGATTTCGTTGATGGCGGTGTCCCAGGAGATGCGCTGCCACTGGCCATTGACGATTTTCATCGGGTAGCGCAGGCGGCGATCGCCGTGCGTGATCTCGCGCGTGGCGGCGCCTTTGGCGCAGTGTGAACCGCGATTGATGGGGCTGTTCCAGCCGGGTTCCTGCCCAACCCAGACGCCGTTTTCGACTTCCGCCATCACCGTGCAGCCGACCGAACAGTGGGTGCACATGTTCTGTCGAATAATGCCGTTGGTGGGTGCGGGGCCGGCGGCGTGCGCCTTGCGGATGCCGCCGAGTGGCAGGCTGCCGAGTGCGGCCAGCCCGCCGGCCGCCAGGCCCGAATGACGCAGGAAGGCGCGGCGGTCCATGCCGCCGCCGGATTGGCCGGCGAGCGCGGCAACCAAGCCGCCGCGGCGCGCCTGACGTTCGCTTTTTTTGATCAGCACGGCGGGGCTCCCTAGCGCTTGGTTGGATAGCGGTTGACGCGGTAGAAGGTCTTGACGTGCTCGGTCTCGCGATAACGCGACTTGCGCTTCTCCTCGTTGTTCTCGCTGTCGGCACGTGCCTCGGTCGTGAAAGCCCCGCTGGCGGCGGCCAGGCCGGCGCCGCCCCCGAGGGCGCGCAGCACGTCACGGCGCCCGATTCTCGGCTTGTCGCTGTTCATGACGCCTCCTCCTTCAACCAGCGCTGTTGCCAGGCTCTAGTGTGGTAGCCCAAAGGCTTCGGTCTCAATGGCGATAAAGGTGCGCCCAAGCGCACCGACTGAGGCATAAAAGTCGGCGGCACGCGCCTGCTCCAGATCGGTGAAGAACCGACCAACCCACGGCGCCAGGTGCTTCTCGAACAGGTCCTGCTCGGCGCCGGCCGGTGCCTTGAGCTCGCCGCCGGCAAGATGCGCCATGATCTCGCACAAAATGGCGGCGTGGTCTTCCGGCTCCGACTGCCCGAGCATCGCTTCGATGCCGAGCCGCTTGAGGTCGCCGCGCAACCGCGCCAGCGGCCGCTCGTACAAAAAGCCGGTCAGATAGTAGGAGGCATAGGGGAGCAGTTCGCCGCGGCCAAGCCCGACGAAAAGATCGAAATACTCCCGGCCGACGCGCTCGGGATCGGAGCGCGCCGCGGCCTCGCCGAGCGCGCTATGCACAAGCCCAAGCGGGGTCGGGTCCCCCTTGAGGCCGGCGAGCCGCTTCAACAACGCGGCATCGGGGCTCGACCCGAGCTGGGATGCCAGCAGCTGATATTCGCGGGCGCGGGCGAGATCGACATCATCGGCGGGGTCGGCGGCCGGGGGCGAAAACAGGTCGGGCCGCAACAGCGCCCGCGCCACGCCCGTCGCCTGTTCGACGGCCAGCACGCGCTCGGCGGGAATTCGATCCCAGTTTGAAACCGAAGGCTGCGAGATGCCGAGGCGCCGGGCAAGCTCGCCGATGCCGCCCGCGGCCCGAATCGCTGCCTGTAGACCGTGGTCCCGCATGGGCCTCATGGGTGGGGGCGCGGCGCCCTAACAAAACAAATGATCTGGGTCCGACACTCCAAAAAAGTCGGAGCATTTCGGAGCCTAATGCTAAGGCAACGCAAGCGTCAATAGCTTGAGGCTATGACCAAGAGCCCCGCGGCCGCGTCGAAGTGACCGCCAACATAGCTCAAGACTATGGACTGCGATTTTACTTGGGGAGCGCGCCGCCGTGCGAACGTCGACTGGGCGGTCGGGGCTTGTCTGCTGCGGGGTCAGGATGTTGCATCGCAGCAAGGGTGCTCTGTTGTTGCCGTTCTACTGCGCTGCCGTGATCTTCATCAGTCTCATTTGTTTCTGGCATACCATGGACTTGTCTTTCTGGCATGCCATGGACTTGGGGTGAAGCTTGCGGCGTTGCGGGAGCAAGGCCGCTCACGGGCAAATCCGCGGCGGGGGCGCCCGGCAGCGGGCCTGCTGGTAGGGGCGTCAGGTCCTGCCCCAGCGCTTGCGCCAGCAGCCGACCCAGAGGCGCGCCTGCGGGCAGCGGCCCGAAGCCCGGGATCGTCGTCGGGTCGGTAAAATCCCATTGGTTCTCGGCGAGGCCAATAAAGTCACGAATGGCGGGGTCGCTGGTCCAGGCGCGGCGCAGCGCCGCCTTGGTGAGCTCGGCTGGCACGCCGGCGCGCAAGAACGCCTTGATGTCGGTGTCGGCCACGATCGCGTCGATGGCCGGCAACGGCGGCAGGCTGTCCTCCGCCGGCATCGGCTCGCCCCGATGCCGCACGCCGGCATCGCTGGCAGCGGGCGGGCCGGGGCGGTCGGTGTCGTTTCGGGCTGGCGGTGCGGCCGGGGCGCGCCGGTCCGCGGTTGGCGCCGGCGGCGCAGCGTCGGCCTGCCGTTGCCGCGCCAGCTGCCGGCGTTTGAGGCGCGACCAGCGTTCCAAGAAATTCGGCGGTTCGGTCACGATTGGCGTCCTCCTCCACCCTTCTCGCCGCCGCCGGCTGCCGGGTGGGAGCGATCGCGCTCGCGCTTAAAGAACGGGCGCTCGATGTGGTGTTCGGCGATGAAGGCTTCGATCACGGCGGCAATCGCCGGCGGCATCGGCACGGTGTCGATCAGATCGTTGCCGGCTTCCGAATAGGCCTCACCCTCGGCCGGATCGGCGGTGACCGCCACCACCTGGTAGGGGGGCTCGGCTTCGCGTTGGCGCAGCACCACCCACAGGCACGGCGCCTCGGAGCTCAGATTGCTCAAGTAGTTGGCCGTTTCCGTGCGATAAAGATCGATGCTGGCGGGGCCGGCATAGAAGGTCGCCCGGTCGGCACCGCTGGCGAGCAAGGTCCACGGATCGGCGGCGGGGACGCCGGTTAGGATCGACACCGGCCGCCACACGAAGTCGAGCCACGGGCTCATCGCCTGGTGGCGTTCGACCACCACCCCGACCGGGACGCTGAGCAAGGCGGTGGCGTTCAACTGACGACCTCCCGCTGCCGGATCGGCAGTCCGCTAATGAGGTTTTGCGGTTTCAGGCGCAAGAGCTTGTCGGCCGTCATGGCGACAATGACATAAACCGGCTCGCCGCGCACATGGTCGAGCATCAGGGAGCGATCGGCGATCGAGAGCCGATAGAGCCCGACCAGGCTTGCCTTGAGCTGATCGTCGAGCCCCTCACCCTGCCACAGGGCGTCGCCCAGACGCGTTGCCTCTTGATCGAGACCCACATACCAGCTCAACGCCGCATCCTTGAGCGCACTCAGCGGCTCGACCGTCACCTCGACGCCGATCAGGTGCTCGATCCAGCGCTCGACCACCTGGCCTAGCGCCGCAAGCCCGCGCCGGCCGGTGCTGAGATCGAGCGCCATGTCGAAGCTGTCACTGCGCTGCCAATAGCTCGATTGATTGTCGTCGTTGAGGACGTCGATCTCCGCCGCCGCCGGCAAGCCGAGCATCGACACCAGCGGCGACAGCGGCCTCGTGCCAAGTCCGGACAGGATCTCTTCGTCGGCCGCGATCAGGGCGCCGCCGTGCACGGTGAGCTTTTGCGGCCGGAAGAACAACTCCGCGGCCCGCAGCACGAAGGCATCGTCGCCGCCGTCAAGCGCGTTGCGCAGGATCAGCTGCACCATCTGATTGAGAAAAAGATGCGGCAATTTCAGGTTGCGGCGGACCCCGTCGAGGTAGGCGGCCTCCAAGGTCTGGTGCGCCATCAGATGCTGGCGGAAGGCTAACATGACCTGCCAGTTCTCGCGCGCATCGGCATCGGCGATGGCGGCGATTTCGGCGCCGCTCACCGCCTGCCGCGGCGCCGCCAGCAGCCTGGCATAGAGGTTGCGCTCGGCGGCACAGGCTTCCGCCGGCGGCATCAGTTCAGGTCGTGCCAGGTAGGCCTTGAGAAAATCATCGCCAATGCGCAAGCCGCCGCCGGCATCGCGATCGAAGAGATGATGTCCGCACGCGAGCCAGAAGTCGCCGGTCAACTGCGGTCTCCCTTGCCGATCGTGAACAGGTCGACGTCGGTCGCCTCGTCGTCGCCCACCACCTCAAGAAAGCTATAGGCGCGCAACGGCTTGGGCCCGATGCTGGGGGTCAAGGTGCGAAATCTTTCGCGGATCTCGCCGTTGTCAAAGCTGCGCGACACCGCCGCCAGCATCCCCTTGGGGTGATCGCTGAGCGCGGCGGCGAAGGCGATCTCCTCCTCTGCCGCCGGCCGCGCGATGTCGAGGCTCGGGGCACCGAAGCGGGCGACCAGCTGCGCGGCCAGCCGCTCGACGGCGGCGGCGCGGTCTGCCGCGCTGGCCTCGACCACTTGCACCAAGGTCGACCATCCAAGCGACTCGATGCCGAGAAAGCCCGAACGAAAGGCGGCCTGCCTTCTGCCGTCGAGCCCGGCGGGATCAAGCTGGGCGAACGCAAACGCCCCCGAGACCGCCCATTCGCCCGGCTCGGCGGCCCGCTCGAAGATGAACGTGTCGGAGGGATCGAGGCGGATGGTCCGCAACAGCTTCACGCGCGCGGGCCTCCGGTTGCCGGGTCGAGCCAGGAGGGCAGCGACAGTGCCGCCGCCAGCTCGTGCCGGTCGGGCGCCGCCTGCCCGCGCCATCGCAGCAACAAGTCGCCGTTGCTGTCGAGCGCCGGCAGCGCGCCCTTCTCGAGGGTGAGGTGATCGAGATAGGACCGTGTCACGCTGTTAAACTCGTTGGTGCGCCAGGCATCGGTGGCGAGCATCAGGTGGCGCGCAAAGCTCTCGACCAGCCGCTCGGAGCCTACGTCCTCGAAACCCTCCTCATCGAGTGCCGCCGCCAGCGGGTTGAGGCCCGCCTCCTGCGCACTGAGGCTGAAGGTCCTGATCGAGGCGCCGAACACCAGCCAGTCCGGCGGCTCTTCCTCGGCGCTGCCCGCCGGCCAGGCCAAGCGGCCGCCGCCGATCAAGCCGCCATCGACGTGGACCGCGTCGGGCCAGGCAAACGTAATCGGTTTCTCGGGCGGCGCTTGCGCCAACAGCGCATCGCGCAGCGCCACCATGCCAGCGTAAAAGGCGCCCCGAGCTTTTCTGAGCGGCTCCTCTGGCTCCAGCACGATGGCAAATTCGGCAAGGTCGAAGCGGCCGACGAACACCAAGGTCCCCGCCCCCTCATCGGCGGCTATGGCTTGGGCGTGGGCAAAGGCATCGCCCACCTCGCGCAGGGTCACGAGCTGGAACGGCGGTGGCAAGTCGAACCTCGAAACCGGTGAGCGTGAGGCTTTCTTCGGCATCTCGACCTGACTGGGCCTGGGCGCAATTAGCGCTTTTGCGTGGCGGTGACTATAATCCGCCCCGGTCACGTCTAATAGCCTCGAAGGCCGATGCCGCAATGAGCAAGCCCCCGCGCTCGCCCGATCCCGCCGCCGGCACGATTGTGATATGTTCGTGCGAGGATACCATGCCGCTCGATGCGGCGGCCGTTGCCCGGGGTTGCGGCGGCGCCGAGGTGACGACGGCGCGCCAGCTGTGCCGCAGCCAGCTCGCCTTGGCCGGCGCCGTGGTGAGCGCTGATGGTCCCCTAACCATCGGCTGCACCCAGCAAGCGCGCGTGTTTGAGGAGCTGGCGGCGGCGGCCGGGCGCACGGCGCCAATCAGCTATGTCAACCTCCGCGAGACCGCCGGCTGGTCGAGGGATGCCGCCGCCACCGGGCCGAAAATGGCCGCGCTCATTGCCGCCGCCGCCGAACCGATGCCGCCGGTGCCCCTGCTCGAGCTCGAGAGCGGCGGCGTCATTTTGATCTATGGTCGCGATGAGGGCGCCATCGAGGCCGGCAACCTGATCAAGGACCACCTCGACGTCACCGTGTTGATTGCGCCGCCGGCGGAAATCTCCGCCGCCGGTAACGGCGAGTTTCCGGTCGTGCAGGGGCGGATCCGCACCGCCAAGGGCCAGCTTGGCGGGTTCACGGTCACGGTCGATGCGTTCGCCGAGCCGACCCCGTCTTCGCGCGGTAAGCTTCGGTTCCCGGCGGCGCGCGATGGCGCCCAATCCAGCTGCGACATTATTCTCGACCTGAGCGGGGGCGCGCCGCTGTTTCCGGCGGCCGATCTGCGCGATGGCTACCTGCGCGCCGATCCCAACCAGCCCGCGGCGATGCTCAAGGCGGTACTCAGCGCCCGCGATCTGTGCGGCAGCTTCGAGAAGCCGCGCTATATCACCTTCACCCCCGAGCTGTGTGCGCATGCGCGCTCGCGCATCGTCGGCTGCAGCCGCTGCCTGGAGGTCTGTCCCACCGCCGCCATCGCTCCGGCCGGCAACCAGGTGGCGATCGATGCCAAGATTTGCGCCGGCTGCGGCCAGTGCGCGGCGGTCTGCCCGACCGGGGCGGCGGCCTATGCCTTGCCTCCGGCCGATGCCTTCGTGCGCAAGCTGCGCACGCTTATCAGGAGCTATCGCGATGCCGGCGGCGCGCGCCCGATCTTGCTGCTGCACGACGAGGCGCACGGCACGCCGCTGATCGCGGCGCTGGCGCACGCCGGCGACGGCCTTGCCGCCAACGTGTTGCCGGTCGCGGTCAACGAGGTGACGCAAGTCGGACTGGAGGCGATCGCTGCCGCCTTTGCCTACGGGGCAAGCGCCATGCGCTTGCTGTTGCGCGGGCGACCGGCCCATGATGTCACCGCCTTGCAGCAGACGATCACGCTCGCCAACACCATCCTGGCCGGGCTCGGGTTCGGCGACGCCGTTGCCAGCATTGAAACGGATGATCCGGACGCGCTCGACGCGGCCTTGCGCGCGGTGCCCCCCCGCGCATCGGCGGCACGCGCCGCCAGCTTCCTGCCGAGCGGCGGCAAACGCAGCCTGTTGCGATCGGCGCTCAGGGAGCTCTACCGCGTTGCACCCCAGCCGCGCGACGTCATTGCCCTCAACGAGCGAGCGCCGTTCGGCGCGGTTGAGATCGATATCGCCGGCTGCACGCTGTGCCTGGCCTGCGTCTCGGCCTGCCCGACCGGCGCGCTCAGCGACGACCCCGAGCGACCGGTGTTGCGCTTTGCCGAGGATGCGTGTGTGCAGTGTGGTCTGTGCAAGGCGACCTGTCCGGAAAAGGTGATCTCGCTCAGGCCGCAGATCGATTTTCGTGCCGCGACCGCCACCGCCCGCGTGCTCAAGGAAGAGCCGCCGTTCTGCTGCATCCGCTGCGGCAAACCATTTGGCGTCAAGAGTACCATCGAGCGCGTGGCGGCCAAGCTCGAAGGTACGCATTGGATGTTCCGGGACACGCCGCGGCGGCTCGAGGTCTTGAAGATGTGTGACGACTGTCGGGTCGCGGTCGTCTCCGAGCAGGACTTTGATCCCTATGGCTCGCCCCCGCGCCGGCAGGTGCGCACCACCGAGGACTACCTGCGCGAACGCGAGGACGGCGGGCAAGGCAACAAGACCTGAAGCGTCAGGAGCTCGCGCGCGGGGCTCACGACGCGCGGGGGCGCGCGCGGCTAGTCTTTGGTTGCCTTGCTTAGAAAGGCGATGAGGTCGGCGCGGGCCTCGTCGCCCACCCGCTGTTCGGGCATTTTGCTGCCCGGCGTGTAGGCCGCCGGCCCCAACTCGAACAGCTTCGACAGGGTTTCCGGCGTCCACACGATGTCGAGCTTTTTGAGCGCCGGCGAGAAGTCGTAGCCGGGCAGGCTTGCAATCCGGCGCCCAAAGATGCCGGCCAGGGTCGGGCCGGCGCGCGGCCCGTCCCGGGCGCTCAAGGTGTGGCAGGCGATGCAGGCCCGAAACACCTCTGCCCCAGGCTCGGCGGTGAAGGCCGCCAGCGGATCTTGCGCAGCCGCGAGGGCCACTTCGCCCAATTGCTCGCCGCTCTCGCTATTCCACCGGCGGATGACGCGATCGCTGCCGCCGGTGAGCAAACTGCGATTGTCGGCAAGAAAAATCACCGCCCATGCCGGTAGCCCCGGACCGACCAATGTGCGCTCGAGCCGGCGGCTGTCGTGGTCGATGATGGCGATGGCGCCTTTGATGCTCGAGGCGGCGATGTGCCGGCCGTCGCGGGAACGGGCGAGCGCAATCACTGGTGCGGCGGCGACGTTGAGGTTTGCCTCGAGCTCACCGGCCGGCGACAGGAAGTAGAGCTTGCCGTCGGCGGCGGCGGCGACAATGTCGCCGGCGTTGCCGACGATCACCGCGTTGAGAGGCGCCGGCAAGGTGATGATCCGCGGCGGCTCAGCGCCGGTGAGCGGCCAGATCCGCACCGTTGCATCGTAGCCCGCCGTAACCAGGGTCTGACTGTCGGCGCTAAACGCCAGGCCGTTGACGTTCTGGCGGTGGCCTTCCAGCACGCGCTGAGGACCGCCCGCCAGTGGCCATAACCGGGCGCTGCTGTCCCAGCTCGCCGAAGCCAGGGTGGTGCCGTCGGGCGAGACGGCGAGCGCCACCACCGGGCCGCTATGGCCGCTCAAGACGTCGCCCGGCTGGCTTTCGCCACGCCGCCAGATGGCGATGCGGCCGTCCTCGCCGCTGGTGGCGATGCGACCATCGCGCAAGACGGCCACGGCATTGACCGCGCCCTCGTGAAAGCGCAGCACCTGCGCCGCCGTGCCGGTGCTGAGCGACCATAGGATGGCGGTGGCATCGAAGCTGGCCGAGACGAGCTCGCCGCCATCCGCAGACAGCGCCAGCCCGCGTACCGGACCGCCATGACCGCGCAGTTGCGCCGCGGCCGGGCAAGAGAACGTGCACAACAGGATAGCCAGGACCGAGATCAATCGTGTTCGCATCGCCACTTCTTTCGGGCCAAATTGGTCTAGCGGGCGGTAACGGGCGTTGAGGCAACGCCAGCAGCCCGCTATCGGTTGCCGGTCAGGGCGCCCAGCGTATCGAGCCGGCGGCGGAGACGTCGAGCCCGCCGAACTCGCCGGCTTGCGCGGCAAACCGCGGGTCGGCGAACAACTTGAGCAGGCTTTGCCACGCCGGTCGGAAATAGTCCCGCTGCCGCAGCAACAGATCAAAGCGTTCGAGGCAAAGCGGCAAAAAGCCGACGCCGGATGCGGTGGCGACGGCACGGGTGGCAATGCCGCAATCGGCGCGACCGGCGCGGATCGCCTGCGCCACATCGGGGCCGGTGTGCGCCGGCACCGTCGCACCCGCGTCGGCGAGCGACAGGCGGTGCCGCTGCAACAGACCAAGCAGCAGCTGCTGCGCGCCGGCACCTTCGGGACGAACCGCCAGCCGCAATTGCCGGTCCCCAACCTCGGCGACGCCGGCGAGCGACAGCGGATTGCCGGGCGCGACCAACAGGCCTTGCTCGCGGGTCGCAAACGCAATGAGAACGGCATCATAGAGGGCGGCCTCGTCGCGCACGACGCGTCCCGTTCGGCGCCGTCGAGGGCATGGAAATGGATGGCGGCGGCGATCACCTCGCCGTTGAGAAGGCGCCGGTAGCCCGCGGCGCTGCCCTCGGGCAGGATCGCCAACCCGGCACCGCTCTCGCTCAGCGCCCACTGCAACAACGGATCGTGGCTGCCGCCGACAATCGGCGGTGGCTCGGCCGGGCACACGCCGTGTGGCCGTGCCATTCCCGCCAATAACCAGCGGTCGAGATCGGCGCGTGAGAACAGCCATTTGCCCGTGACCTTGGTGCACGGGATCTGGCGGTCGGCAACCAGCTCGTAGAGCTTGCGTTCGCGCAGCCGCAGGTAGGCGGCCGCCTCCGCCGTCGTGAGCAGCTCAAGGCCTGCGCTGAGTTGCACCTGATTGCACCAATTCTAGT
>Ga0126384_10000325_pt1 | contig 25753 bp, 23 predicted proteins | sample PanSoiMetPlot_36_FD_92543 | JGI IMG/M metagenome (GOLD analysis project Ga0126384, IMG submission 92543) | Tropical forest soil microbial communities from Panama - MetaG Plot_36 | ecosystem: Environmental > Terrestrial > Soil > Tropical forest > Bulk soil | place: Panama | collected 2016-02-17 | reverse complement strand
TCGCGCGCGCGGAACGTTCGCGTCCCGAGGAGAAACCGATTCCTCTCAACGCTTGGCTGCGGATCGGTGTCGACGACACCGTGACCATCATCGTTTCGCAAGCGGAGATGGGGCAGGGCATCCAAACCACGATGGCAGCGGTCATCGCGGAAGAGCTCGGAGCCGACTGGAAGCGAGTGAAGCTTGAGTATTCACCCGCGGACCCGGCTTACAGAAATCCCGCGCGGAACTGGCAGTTCACTGGCAACAGCGAGAGCACCACCTCGTTCTTCGACTTCTTGCGCACCATGGGCGCGAGTGCGAGGGAGATGCTGATCGCCGCGGCCGCCGAGAAGTGGCGAGTTGATCCGGCAAGCTGCGATTCGCAGAACGGCAGGGTCATCCATCGCCCGACGCGTCGGAGCCTGAAGTTCGGTCAGGTGGTGGAGGCGGCTTCGAAGAAGCAGCCGCCGGCGCACCCGCGCTTGAGGCCGCAAGGCGAGTGGCGCCTTCTCGGTAAATCGCTGGCGAGGGTCGAGAACCCGGCCAAGATCGCCGGCACCGCGGTTTTCGGGCTCGATTTCAAAGTCCCCGGAATGGTTTACGCCGCGGTCCGCACCAGCCCAGTCTTCGGAGGGAAACTCGCCAAGCTCGATAAATCCTCGGTCGAGCGACTCCCGGGTGTCATCGACGTCGTGACGATTCCCAATGGCGTGGCGGTCGTCGCCGAAGCGTACTGGCAGGCGAGAAGGGCGCTCGCGGGGCTCAAGCTCGACTGGGACGCGGGACCGAACGCCTCGCTGAACACCGACACGCTCAGAGCTCAATACCGAGCGGCTCTGGATGGCAACGATTGGCTCCTGGTCCATTCCACCGGAGACCGAGACATTCTGCCGCACTCCTACCCCAACAGGCTCATGGGCGATGCTGCCGTGGACCCGACGCCGCCGCGGGCGTCGGCGAGCCAAGCGCTTCCGACCATCGTTTCCGCAGAATATGAGTCGCAATTCCTGGCGCACGCGACCATGGAGCCGATGAACTGCACCGCGCACGTCACGGCGGATGGTTGTGACGTCTGGGCCCCCACGCAAGGACAAGAGTTGGCGCAGCTCTCGGTGGCGGGGATGCTGGGCCTTCCGCGCGAAAAGGTGCGGATTACGCGCACCCTGGTCGGGGGTGGCTTCGGCCGACGGCTACTACCGGACTTCGTGGTTCAGGCGGTCGCCGTCTCCAAGGCGGTCCGCCGGCCGGTGAAGCTGATCTGGTCACGCGAGGAGGACATGCAGCACGACTTCTACCGCCCCGCGGTGCACCATCACATCACCGCCGGCGTTGACGAGTACGGAAGGCTGAAGGCCCTCGCCCACCGATTGGTGTCCCCCTCGATCCTCCAGTTCGTTTACCCGCCCGCGGTCACTGAAACGTACGATCCGAGCTGTCTCGAGGGATTGCTGGAGACGCACTACGACATCCCGAACACCCGGGTGGATTTCAAGATGTTGAAGCTCGCGATTCCGACCTCGGTGATGCGCACCACCGGCTACGGCCCGAACATTTTCGCCCTCGAGAGCTTCATCGACGAATTGGCTCACCGGAAGGGCCAGGATCCGTATCAGTACCGCCGTGAGCTGCTGTTGAAGAGCCCGCGCGCGCGCGCGGTGCTCGACCTCGCCGCGGAAAAGTCGGGCTGGAAGACTCCGCCGCCGCCGGGGCACTACCGAGGGATCGCCTTTTCCGAGGCCTTCCTCACGGTGATCGCTCACGTGGTGGAGCTTTCGATTCCCGCGCCAGGAGAGATCAAGATCCACCGAGTCGTCGCTGTCGTCGACAGCGGGACGATTCTGGATCGCGGGATCACCGCCAACTCCATCGAAGGTGGCACCGCCTGGGGACTCTCTTGTGCCGAAAAAGCCGAAATTACCTTTCAAGGCGGCCGGGTCGTTCAGGGCAACTGGAACGACTACCAAGTGCTGAGGATGTCCCAGATGCCGCCCGTCGAGGTGCACTTCATCGACAGCGGTGCCCGGCCCCTCGGAGGAACCGGCGAGGTTGGACCGGTGACCGCCATTCCCGCTCTCACCAACGCGATCTTTGCCGCTACCGCGCGCCGGATTCGAAGCCTTCCGCTGAGCCGCCACGGCCTGCGACTTACTTGAGAGCGGCTCGAAGGAGACTCACATGATTTGGAGTGCAATCCAGGCCTTGGTGGTGGCGACGTCGACCCTGGTTTCAGAAGCGGCCCCAGAGATCCCCAAAGACAAAGGTTACTTCGTCAAGGAAGTAAAAGACGGCTTGTATTGGCTGACGGATGGCGCCTACGGGACGATTTTTCTCGTCTACTCCAAGGGCGTGATTGCCGTTGACCCACTGCCGACGCTTGGGCCGCGTTACCTGAAGGCAATTTCCGAGGTGACCGACAAGCCGGTTACCCATGTCGTCTACAGCCACGAGCACACCGACCACATCGGCGCGGCGAACTTGTTTCCCAAGACCGCGACTTTCATCGCCCAACGGGAAACGGCCGCCATCTTGGCTCGCCGCAAAGATCCACGCCGGCCGGTGCCGAGCGTCACCTTCGAGAGAAGCTACACCCTGAAGGCTGGCGAGCAAACGCTCGTCCTCGACTACAAAGGCGTCAATCACGAGCTGGGGAACATCTTCATTCATGCGCCTCGGCAAAAGGTGCTGATGCTCGTGGACGTCGTCTATCCGGGCTTCATGCCCTACAAAAACCTGGGCATCGCCGAGGACGTTCAGGGATACATTCGAGCGCACTCGGACGCTCTGACCTACGACTTCGATGTCTTCGTCGGCGGCCATGTCTCGCGGCTCGGCACCCGCAAAGATGTGGAGACCGCGGCGCAATTCGTCAGTGAGCTGCAGAACACCGCCGCTTCGGTACTGGGGGCGTTGGATTTTCCCTCGTACATCAAGTCCCACCCGGCAGACGACAAATGGAACTTGCACAACGAGTACGAAAAAGAGCTCGTCGAAAAATGTTACGCGGACCTGTTGCCCAAATGGTCGTCGCGGCTGGCGGATTCAGAGACTTACCTGCGCGATAACTGCTGGGCGATGATCGAGGCCGAGATCGTCCAGCTGGCTCCGCAGCAACGGGTAGGAAGCCGTTGACGAGAGCCGGAGGCCGGCGCTGCGGCACGCCAGCCCAGAGGAGGCCCAGGTGCACCGCGACACGGCTCAGCACGGCGGCGGTTCTCTGCGCGATTTCTCTCGCGATTATTCCCGCCACTGGCCAGTCAGCTCAGACGGAGGCCGCTTCCGTAAACGCTGAGACACCCGCGGCTCCCCGGGCGGACACGAACCAAGGCTATGACTTGCCGACGTTTGCTCTCGCGGGGCCCAAGGGCTTTGGCTTCGCGACGCAGGATGGAAGCTTCAACCTGATCCTCCATTGGCTGCTTCAATCCGACTATCGCGCCTTTCTCACCAACGTCCCCACGCCGGATCGCGACACCTTCATCGTTCGCTTCGGAGGCTTCCGGCTCGATGCCATTCTCTATCGAAAAGTCCGCGCCCAGATGTTCGTCAACTTCGCCGAAAGCCGGGTTACGTTGTTGGACACGTTCATCGAGGCGGAGCTCGCCAGCTGGTTCCGGATTCGCGTGGGAAAGTTCCCGTTCCCGATCACCGAGGAGCGCCTCACGCCTGCAACCAATCTTCCGTTCATCAGCACCAGCCCCGCGTCGATACTGCTGCCAAGCCGAGACACTGGCGTGCAGATTCTCGGCAGTGTCGCGAATGGGATGCTCAGCTTCAACCTCGCCCTGACGAACGGCGCAGTGGCAGGAATCCTCAGCGACGGCGATGCCGACTCCACCAAGGACGTGGTGGCGCGGATCTACGGCCGACCGTTGCTGAAGGTAGGACCGGGGTTTCTGCGGCAGCTCGGCATCGGCGTCGGCGCCAGCACCGGAGTGCATCGCGGTACCATCGACACTCCCCAGACGCCCATCTTTTTAACCTACGGGGGACAGCCCTTCTTCTCGTTCAGAAGGGACCGGGCGTCGGGCGACGTCGCGATCGCCTCCGGCCGTGTCCAGCGACTCGCGCCACACGCCACCTGGAGCTGGGGCCCCATCGGAGCCTACGCGGACGTCGTCTGGACCCGCGAGGTGATCAACAACGTGGAGGTCCCCATGAATGCGTGGAGCGTCATCCCGACCATCGTACTGACGGGAGAAAACGCGTCTCCGCTGAGCTTCATCAATCCGGCCCATCCGTTCGATCTGTCCAAGGGCCATCTGGGCACCGTCGAGCTCGTCGGAGGTATTGGCAAAATCGGAGTCGGCTCCTCAGCGTTTCCTGCGCTTGCAAACCCGCTGACCGCGATGCAAGAGTTTCGCGCATACGGCGCCGGACTCAACTGGTATCCACTGAGCGGACTTGCGGTCCTCATCAGCTATGGTCACCAAATTTTCACCGCCGCCGCCCCCGCAGCCAATAGACCAAAGGAGGACACTTTGGTAGTGCGGGTCCAGGCAGTGCTCTAAGGAGAGCGTCCATGGGCAAACCCACCCGAATCCTTCTTCAGTGCAGCATTCCCTTCACTCAGGACGATTGGCACGTCGGACGTTTTTCAATGCTTCGAGACGAGTTGAGTGGTGTCGCGGACGTCACCGCCCGAAATCGTGAGCCGGACGAGAATGGGAACGACCCCGTCCTGTCCAACCTCAGCCGGTCGAAGTTCGACGAGCTGTGGATCTTCGGCGTCGATTGCGGCACCGCTCTCTCCACGCGGGACTTGGACGCCATCAATCGCTTTCACGTGGAGGGCGGTGGGCTGCTGACGGCGCGCGACCATCAGGACATGGGACTGTGGCTTCGGCGGATCAACGGGGTCGGTGCAGCGCACTTCTTTCACAATCCAGAATGCTGCGAACCCGATCCGAGTCGGCAGTCCCCCGACGATCGCGAAACCGGCACCATTTCCTGGCCGAACTACCATTCCGGCAGCAACGGAGACCTGGAGAGCATCACCGCCGTCGAGCCGCTGCATCCTCTCTTGCGAAGGCCGGGCTCCGCGGCCGAACGCATCCGGTTTTTTCCGGCCCATCCTCACGAGGGGGCCGTCGGCGCGCCGCCGAACGAGCCTCGCGCCCGAACCGTGGCGCGCGGCAAGAGCTTGGTGACGGGCCGTGACTTCAACTTGATCGTAGCATTCGAGCGGACCGCCAACGCCCGGGGACGAGCGATCGCCGAGTCGAGTTTCCATCATTTCGCGGACTACAACTGGGACGTCTCACGAGGCGCTCCGAGCTTCGTCACCGAGAAACCCGGTACGCAAATAGCGAACCAACCTCGCGCCCTCGACGACATACGGGCCTACGTGCGCAATGCGGCTCAGTGGTTAGCGCCGGCTGACATTTGAGCAGGGTCGCCGAAGACCTGCTCGTTGAGTCCGCCGCAGGCGGGTGAGCAAAGCGCTTACAGATATTTTCCAGCTGGGTTTCAGTAGATTTTGGTCTGTAAGCTCAAATGAGCCAAAGGCCAACCAGCTCGCGAAGCGGCAGCCCCGACGGGGAAAAAACCAGCCCTGCCACCGCGATCATCGTGGACGATTCCCCGGTCTGCCGCACTGTGCTCCGACTTGGGCTCGTCAAGGCCGGCTATAAAATTGTGGGGGAAGCGGAAACCGGCGAAGAGGCGCTGCGGCTCTTCGAGACCCATCGACCCACGCTGAGCTTCATCGACATCGTTTTGCCCCAGATCGATGGGATCACTCTGGCGGCCCAGATCCTGCGCCGTCATCCGGACGCGCTGGTGGTGATGGTCAGCGCCACGAATTCACGGCAAAGAATGCTCGCCTGCCGCCTGTTGGGAGTGGCGGACTTCCTTCTCAAGCCGTTCTCGATCGACAAGGTCGCCGAGGTAGCCTCTCGCGCGTTGGCAACACCAGGTCCCGCGTCGAAAGCAAGCTGAGCGCTGCGAACCGTTCGACCATCATTTGAGATTGGAATCGGAGGGGTGGGCCAGTAGCCTGGCGCGGCAAGGGGCACACCCGAGGGGAACAATGGACTCGAGCATCCGTCGTCTCGTGCGGTACCTCTTCATCTTCCTGCCGCTCTTTGCCCAGCCGGCGTCGGCACAGTTCGCAGTGGGCCCGGAATTTCGGGCGGATGATCGACAAAGCGGTTCCGGCTTCATTCCAGGCGACGCAGGTTACTGGGTCGGCAACTCGCCGGATGGATACGTCTATGCGTGTTGGTCTGAGGACCGTCCCTTTCCTGTCGCATGGGACCTTTTCTGCCGAACCTTCTCCCCCGCCGGCCCTCTAAACGATCCGCTTCCCCTGGTGCAGACGGTATCGCAAAACGTTTTTTTCCCGACCGGTTGCGCCGACAGCCAGGGAAATGTCTCCCTGATCTGGGTCAGCAGCGGACACGTGTACGCGGGTCATTCGCCGGACCGCGCGATGACCTTCGTGGATCCTCAGCCCGTCGACCGCGGAAATGGCAGCGTGCGGACAGCGGAGGTTCAGATTTCATGCGACGGGGCCGGCAGCGTCTACGCGGTGTGGCAGGACACGCGCGAGGGAGACTCACACGTCTACTTCAACAGCTCGTCTGACTTCGGGGAAACGTGGGGAGATGGCGACGCGCGCATCGACCTTCTCGACGGCGCCATCCAGGGCTACCGATACGGGCCAATCATCGCGAACGATATGCTGGGGAGCGTTTACGTCGCCTGGGTGAAGTCCGGTCACCTCTATTTGAACGCCTCGCACGATTTTGGGCAGACCTTTAGCGCGGACACTCAAATTGACCAGTTCGGGGTGGTCGACCCTGCCGCTTCTCGGCCCTCGATCGCGGCCGATAACACCGGACACATCTACATCGCCTGGACGACCGGTCAGATGTACCTGAACAAATCGGACGACTACGGCGTAACCTGGCTGGACGCCGAGAAACGGATCAGCGATCTCCAGGCGTTGGAGGCGGTTGGTGGAACGATTACCGCGGACAACTCTGGGCACGTTTACGGCCTCTGGTACTACCAGGCGCAAGGCTCGTTCATCCTCGACGTCCGTGCCAACAGTTCGTCCGACTACGCAGAGACCTGGGCCGACAGCGACACGCCCATTGGAACCACGGGCGTGAGCGTGCATCCGTTCATCCCGCATCTGGCGTCGAACCAGACCGGAGGAGTGTTCGCGATCTGGCTGCGGTACTTCAACGCCGGCCACGTTCGGCACATCTATGGCAACGCTTCGTTGGACTATGGAGCCACCTGGCAGAGAGACAACGGCTTTCAAGTCGACTCTACGGATCCGAGCTTTGACATCAATTCACACGAACCGTTCGTCTCCGGAGACGACCCGGGTGTGGGCGCGGCACTGTGGCTCGACCGGAGAGATCCCAGCCAATACCACATGATGGTGAACGACTTCGGGCTGCTGCCGTAGCCTCGGCATTACCGCGAGTCAGTCACGCCGCTGTTGAGGTAGCCGACGAGCAAGTCTCGGTTGGCGGTTACCGCTTGCTCCGCGGAAATCGCTTCTGGGCCAGTATCGCTCTTGCCCATGGCGACCCCGTGCGCCTGGTACCACGAAGCAATCGCTTCTGCTCTGAGCTTTCGTAAATCAGCCAGCCGCTGCCGCGCCTCGTTTGTCTTTCCGTGCTGGTTGAGAGAAGCAATCTCCGAATACATCCCCGCGATCTCCGCGTGACGGCTCTCCAGCTGATCGCCGATGTCGTTGGCTTGCTTGTTCTCGACGTTCCGAATCTCATTCATCACCTCGTCGGGGGTCGGGTCCCGCCGCAACGTCTCTCGCAGCCTAGCTTGGACCACCTTGACCACGATCGGACTGAATGCGTCCAGCCCCGATTGCGGCGGGGGCGGCGCAGCCTTCAGCAATCCGACGTGCGAAGGCACTGGATCTGCGGGATCTCCCTGCAGCGCCTCCATCCTTGGATTCAGCACCCGTCGATAGTCGCTCTTCTTGGGCGCCGTTCGCACGTAGTTGTCGATGGACTCCATCAAGTCGGCCCGAGCCTGCTGCTCCGCGGCTGGAGTCAACGGGTCATGGGGCTGGGTTTTGCAATCGCTCAGCGCGATCGCCGCGGCAAACAGGGTGAGTAACTTCGGCGACATCATCGTCTTCCTTTCATGTGGCGAGCCCTCCGGCAGCTATCAACAAACGCGCGGAATCTTGAAAGAGGCTGTCATCTGACAGACGCCGCGAGAAGTTTACGCGTTTGCAGATCAGGAGAGACATACATGGCACGCTACTCTTGGATTCCGGTTTTTCTTTTTGGACTCTACCTTTCGCCGCACGGCGCGCGTGCTGACAATTTCAGCGGGCGGTACCTGATCTTCGCCTCGTTCCAGTGCCCGTACTACCTGCTTCCGAGCGGCGAGTGGGACTTCGAATTTCGCTCTGAGAACCCTCCGCCCGCGGTTACGCCGATCCGACAATTCAGGCCCTGTTCTGGCCTGCACGTGATCGCGAAGCAGCCGGGGACCTTCGGCGACAGCTACTGCGGTGAGGACTACACGGCGGCAGACGGGAGCGTGAGGATTCGGGCCACCACCGACTGCGACGGCGACGTCTTTCTCACCGCCGAGGCTTCCTCGTTACAGGGCTTTAGAGTCGGTACCCACGACTTTCCCTGGTGGAGAGCGCCCCTCGATGCATGGCTCGCCTACGTGACGTCCGGACTCGCCATCCCCGGGGAGGTCTATGACTTCTTGGTGGCAAACCGCACCTTCGAATGGGACTCACCGACGATGACCGTCCATGCCGGCACTGGTGATCGGGTGCAGTTTGGAAGTTTCGCGGTCGGCGATACCCAGGATCACAATTCGGCGATGGCGGCGGATGTATTTCCGATCGCCAGCCTGGCGATGAGCCAGCTCCAAAGCAGCGGCCATCTTCCGAGCGACCTGGCGATCACCATCAATCAGCCGGTCTTCGGAACTCCAACCACAGTCTGGGACACGGTCCTCTTCAAGGACTCGAACGCGAGAGATCCCGGTCAATACCCTCACATGATCCGTTCTCTTGCGCACGAGATCGGCCATGCGACGTACAACCGCTACCACAGCGGCCGAGGGCATTGGCTCACCGACGCGCGCTTCTACTTAGCGAACCATTACCAGTGCGAGCCGCTCGGCACCCTGCGCTTCGCCTGGTACGAAGGTTTCGCCGATTTCATCGAGAGCTACGTCTATCCGAGTGCGCTCCGGCAGCGGGGAGGCCTCGAGCTCACCGAGAACCCGCGCAACGATCCCTACTACCACGTGTTTCGAGGGTGTTACTGGGACAGTCAGGGCCTTACAGGGACAAACCAGTACGTTGCACGGGGGGCCGGTGGACCTGAATCTGCCGTATGTACCAACGCGGCCACTGGGCTCAACCACGAGGGAAACGTCCAGACGTTGCTGGACCAGATCTATTACGGGCCCTATCGTCGCACCTACGCTTCGAACTGGGATCCCTCGCCTCCGATCCCCGGGATGAGGGCGCGAGATCCCCACCGGCCAGGGCGCGGCCAGATGGCCCTGGTGGCCTCGGCGGATCGCTCCACGCGCGCGTTTTCCCTGGCGTCGATTTCGGACGTCTTCGCCTGGGTGGAAGCGGCGGGGAGCGACAGCCACACCGCCAGGGAGTTCCTCGACGGCCAGATCTCACCGTGGTGCGCGAGCCGCGACATCACGGATCGCTATTGCAGCAGCGCCACATTCCGGGACGAGCTCAGGTTCCTGGACGCTTCCTCTTCGGTCCCAGAGGGTTGTCCGGCGCTCGATCCGTCCGCCGAAAGCTCGGGCACTCCGCTCGGCACCAATGTCCAGCTCCAGTGGGTGGATGGGCAATCGAATCCGGTCACCGCAATCCACTTCGGCCCACTGGCGCCGGGAGATACCCGACAGTCGACCGTGAATCTGCTCAACTCGGGGACGGATCCGGTCAGCGTCGACTATCTGGCTTTCGCCGACGACGCCAACGTGTTTCATCTGCTCAATCCGCCGTCGCTGCCACTGCAGCTCGCGCCGAATGCGCGCACCGCGGTGACATTGAGCTTCTCCCCGATGCTGGGGAACTACTCCACATACCTGTTCGCCTCGAGCTCGCTCATCGAGGGTCTGTCGCTTCCCGGAGGCAGCGCCGGGGTGCAGGTCGACGGCTCAGGCACGTCGCTGTGCGGCCGAGTGTCGGTGAGCACCATCGCTGGAACTGGGCAGAGCGGACATACGGATGGCCCGGCAAACACCGCCACCTTCATGAGCCTGGTCGGCATGGTCGTCGCGTCGAACGGCGACATCTTCGTTGTCGATGGTGGAAACCACGCGATTCGCCGTCTTTCGACGAGCGGCATCGTCAGCACCTTCTCCACTGGCAACTCCCCGACCGAACTGGCGATCGACGCCAGCGGCGCGCTCTACTACACAAGCATTTGCCGCATCTTCACCGTCGACTCGACCGGAACGGCCACGCCGCTGGCCGGATCCACGACTTGCGGCTATCAAGACGGCACCGGTCAAAATGCGGAGTTCAATTATCCGTTGGGCATTGCGGTGCACGCGAACGGTACGGTGTACGTCGCTGACCTGGGCAACCACCGGATTCGGGCGATTACGCCTGCGGGTGTGACGACCACCCTGGCCGGGAGCGGCGCCGACGGTTCAGTCGATGGCGTTGGGACAGCCGCGAGCTTCGGCGTCGTCTCGGGGCTGGCCCTGCTTGGCAACACGCTCTACGTCACGGACTACAGCCACGGCACCATCCGGCAGATCGACGTCAACACCCGCGCGGTCACCACGCGTCTGCCAGCGAGCGTTCTTGGACCGCAAGCCTTTCCTGCTGCCATCCTGGTCGACAACTCGGGCAACTTGATTTTCACGACCCACCGCGGCGACACCATCAATTTCGTGGCGGCCGGTAGTTCAACTGTGGAGCGGCTCGCCGGCAACACCAGCCAGGTGCCCAACGAGTACGCCGACGGTCCCGGCTGCGACGCGCGCTTCGACGACGTCGAAGGGCTGGCATTTGCAAATGGACGCCTGGTGATGGCGGACAGTTACAACCTTCGGCTTCGGCAGGCGACGCTTCCCTGACGACCGTGCCTTCTTAAAGGAGAAAACCATGAGACCCTTCGTTTATTTTGTTTCGAGAGCAGCCGTGGTGGTCATTCTTTTGGCGGGCTGGGCAACGTTCGCCCAATCCGCCTCGTTCTTGTCGATCGCCGGCATTCCGGGCGAAAGCCAGACCGTCCCCGGAGCCATTGAGCTGCGCAGCTATTCCTTTACCGAGCACAATCAGGGAGGTCGGGCGACGTTCGGCGACTTCACCTTTTCCGCGAACGTGAGCAAAGCCAGCCCCTCGCTGATGTTGAGCGTCGCCAACGGCAGTCACCTCAACACCGCAGTGCTTTCGGTGCGCCGCACCCAGACGCACCCGGTGGAGTTCGTTCGATACACCCTCTCGAACATCCAGGTCACCAGCTACCAGCCTCAGCCCGGCAACACCCTGCCTGTTGAGGAATTCACGATCACCTACGGACGCATTCAATTCGAGTACTGGACCGTCAATCCCGATGGGACTCAGGGCGAGCGCACGCTGACGTGCTGGGATGTGGCCCAACAACGCTCCTGCTAACGCGAGCGGGCCGGCTCGAGCAGCCAAGAGCTGGCGAACCGAGGCTAAGTACCGGACGCCCTCGAGGTGCGCGGGCTTTTAGTAGCCAGAGAGACGAAATCCCGCTCAGTTCGCCGCGAACGGCCGCGCGTCACTTGCGAAGAACGGTGCCGGCCAAGCCGTGCGCCTGCTTCGCGTCAGCGGCGGCAATGCGCGTCCATGCGGCTCGATAGCGGGCGAGGCGTTCCAGATCCTTCTCGGTGACGGCTGGTAGACGGCGCAGCTCCATGTTGTCTTCGAGGTCAGCTCGCTTCACCATGCGGGCAATGGGGTTGGGAAGAAGCCGCTCGATGAACTGCTCGTAAGAGTCCTGGGGGCGACGGGATAGCAAGTCCACGGCCTCAAGTACCTCGTCGGGATATCCCCGCTGCTTCAGCTCCTGAAGGGTGTGAGGAGTATCCTCGACCACGTCGTGCAGCACGGCGGCGATGCGCGCCGCCTCGGGCGCGTCCCAAGGCAGTCGAAACATAACCCGCAGCGGATGCGGAATGTACGGCTGGCCGACTCGGTCCGCCTGCCCTCGGTGCGCTTCCCCGGCTAGGGCAATCGCATCTTCCAGGGTCGGCATCCCCGCGCTCCGTCAACTGCGCTGTTGGTACAAGCCAATCACATTCCCCGCGGGGTCGCGGAAGCGGGCTGTGACTTCAGGCGCCGTGGGAGCGCTCCGCTGGACGATCTCGCCGCCGTTCGCGGCGATCGCCTCCAATGTCCGCGCCACGCTGCCGACCATGATGTAGAGCATCAGACCCGGATTCGACTCGGGTGGCCGCCCGACGATCCAGGTGCCGCTCACTTCGCCGACCGTGTCATCGAAAGCGGTGCTGCCGTCGCCGCGCTTGCGGATCTTCCATCCGAAGACGCGGCTGTAGAACTCCGCTGAACGCGCGATATCTACCGCCGGCATTTCGACGTAACAAATCTTCCCGTTCGCAAAGGTAGGAGCCACGACTGGCGCGGTCATACCACGCGCGGCCCGAGTTGAAATAGGGACGCCAAGTGTCACCTTTTTGGGCCGGCTGGCGTTTAATACCCGGTGGCATGCGGGAACGGAGGCGCGGTGAGCCCAGACGGCGCGGAAAGCTTTCAAGGTACATTCGCCGAGGCGGGTAACCTCTTGGCGGCAGACTCACCACCGGCCCCAGCGGCGTACGAGCAGATCTTCATCGCCCACCACGGGCGAGTGCTGGCGGTGTTGCTGCGCTTGCTCGGGGATCCGATGCGCGCGGAGGAGATGGCGAACGAGGTGTTCTGGAGAGCCTACCGCCGGTACTCTGCAAGGCCGGGGAGCTCCAAGATGGCGGGATGGCTCTACCGCACCGCCGCGAACCTCGGGATCAGCGAGCTTCGCTCGGCGACGAGGCGAAAGCGCTATGAGGATGCGGCGGCAAAGACGATCCGCGCCACCGAGTCCCATCGAACGCCGCTGGACGATCTGCTGCGCGAAGAGGCGCGAGCTCGGGTACGGGCTACGCTGGCGTCGCTGAAACGCTGGCAGGCGCGGATCTTGATCCTCCGCGCTAGCGGGTTGTCGTACGCCGAGCTCGCGAGTGCCCTGCGCCTCCGGCGAAGCTCGGTCGGGACGATGCTCGCCCGAGCGGAATCGCGGTTCCAAGCGCAGTACCTTCTTTTGAACGGAAGCGAGGAATGAAATGGGTTGCTTGACGGATGGAATCCTGCGCGCCCGGCTCGATGGCGAGCTGAGCCAGGCTGAGCTTCAGAGCGTGGAACAGCACTGCGCCGAATGCTCGGAGTGCCGACGCCGAGCGGAGGTAATAGAACGGGCCAGGCAAGACGCGCGAAATGCGCTCGCCGCTCTCGCGCCGCTGGAAGGCGAAGCACGGTTGGACGCGCGAGCGGCGCTGGCTCGGTTCCGAGCGCGACATCCAAATCTGGAGCGCCGGCCCACGTTTTTTGCCTCGGCCGCGTTCGGCAAACGCTTCGCACCCGCGTGGCTCACGCTGGCGGCGGCTTGCCTGGTGGTTGGGCTCCTCAGCTTGACACCCGCGCGGAGCTGGGCACAGCGACTGGTGCGCCTGCTTCGAGTGCAGAACATCACCGCGGTGCCCCTCGACTTCGAAGCGCTCGGCAACCCCACCGAACGGGCTCAGATGGGAAAGACATTCGCCCAGCTGGTTTCGGATGAGGTGGTGGTCACAAAGAATCCTGGCGAGCCGCAGATCGTGGACAACCGCGATCAGGCCACCCAAGCCGCGGGTTTCAGGGTTCGGTTGCTTGGAGATCGCAGCGAACCCCTACGGCTGAAGGTGTTCGGCGAGTATGCGTTCCACGCAACCATCGATCGGGATCGCTTGCAGGAGATTCTCGACGACGCGGGGCGCCCGGATTTGCAGCTTCCCCATGCGCTCGATGGAGCCACCATCGCGGCCGACATTCCGAAGATTGCGGTTGCCGAATATGGGAATTGCGCGCGCCGCTCGCGTGAGGAACAGCCCGCGGAGTCGGCCGACGCGGTGGGATGCACCGCTTTCGTGCAAGCTCCGAGCCCGACCATCAGTGTGCCTCCCGAGCTGAGCCTGCAGGACCTCGCCAACGTGGCGCTGCAGCTCGGCGGGATGAGCGCGGAGAACGCACGCCAGTTCAGTCGATCGGTTGACTGGAACTCGACGCTGGTACTCGGCATCCCCAGCGGAACGTCCTACCAGACGGTCAACGTGGACGGCGTACAGGGGACAGTGATCGAGCGGGCTGCCCGCGGCGACAGGCGCCCGGCGAGGTACACCCTGCTATGGACCAAGGGCGGGATCATCTATTGGCTGAGTGGCCGCGGCGACTCGTCGGACGCCTTGACCGCGGTGGAAGCGCTGAACTAGACGCTGGACCTTGAGCCACCGGGACGGGCTCGCGATCCGCACGCGAGCGCTTCGCAAGACTTTCGCCGATAAGGTCGCCGTCGCGGGCCTGACGCTGGAGGTGCCGCGTGGTGAAGTGTTCGGCTTTCTTGGACCGAACGGGGCGGGCAAGAGCACCTCGATCAAGATGCTGCTTGGCCTGGTGGGACCCACTGCCGGCGAGGCGGAAGTCCTCGGTCACCCGGCAGGACACGTCGAAACGCGCCGCAAGATCGGTTTCTTGCCCGAGCATTTTCAGTTCTACGGCTGGCTCACGGCATACGAGCTGCTTGAGGTGCACGGGCATTTGTATGGAATGTCGCGCGCGCGGCTGCGGGATCGAATTCCCGCGCTGCTGGACGTGGTGGGGCTTTCGGCGCACCGAGACAAGCGGCTGCACAGTTTCTCCAAAGGGATGTTGCAGCGCATCGGCTTGGCGCAGGCGCTGCTGAACGATCCGGAATTGGTGTTCCTCGACGAGCCGACGTCGGGGCTGGATCCGATCGGCCGGCGCTTGGTGCGCGACATCATCAAGGTCCAGCGCGAACGCGGCGCCACGGTATTCCTCAACTCGCACCTGTTGAGCGAGGTGGAGATCACTTGCGATCGCGTCGCTTTCATCAAGCGAGGCGAAGTGTTGCAGACGCGGCTGGTCCAGGCATCGCCGGAGCTCGAGACGACCACCGTGATGATGCGAGCCAAAAAGGTTGGCGCAGAGATTCTATCCGGCCTGGCTCGCTGGGGTACGTCGATTCGGCTCGACGGTGATCGCCTCTCGTTTGCGGTCGCGAGTACAGACGTCCTGCCCGAGGTGATGCGGTATTTGACCTCGCATGGCGTGGATGTCTACGAGGTCGTTCCGCAGCGTCAATCGCTGGAGGAGTCATTTCTGCAAATCGTCGGGGATGAGGGTGGATTGTGAAGAACGCCTGGGCGATCGCTGAGCTGACCTTCAAGGAGGCCGCCCGCAAGAAGCTGCTTTGGATGGCTCTACTGTTCGGGGTGGCTTTTCTGCTGCTGTTTGGCCTGGCCGAGCACTACCAGACATTCGGCGCCCGGGTGACTCCGCTGGTGCGCCGCCAGATCGTCGGGACGCAGTTTCTGGTCGGCTTGTACGCTCTCAATTTCCTGGTCTTGGCGATGACGGTGCTCACTTCCGTGGACACGCTCTCCGGAGAAATCTCCTCCGGTACCATTCAAGCGGTCGCCACCAAACCGATACGGCGGGGTCAATTGCTGATGGGCAAATGGCTGGGCTTTACCGCTATGCTGACGATCTTTTTGACCCTGATGGTCGGGGGCCTGACGCTAGAGAGCTACTGGATCACCGGCCACAAGGCGCATCACATTCTGCGCGGCTTCGCCCTGATGTGGATGGAGAGCTCATTGCTGCTTGCGGTGACGCTGCTGTTTGGAACCATCTTCTCGACCTTGACCAACGGGATCATCGCGCTTGGGCTGCACGGCCTGGCATTTCTCGGCGGTTGGATCGAGCAATTCGCGTTCTTCACCAACAACGAGCGCGCCGCGATCATTGGCGTGCTCGCGAGCGTCGTCATGCCCAGCGAAGCGCTGTGGAGGCGAGCGGCCTTCGAGATGCAGTCGCCTCTGGTGGGTGCAATTGGCTTCTCGCCCTTCGCCACCGCGGCGGCGCCGAGCGGTGCCATGGTGGCATATGCCGCGCTCTATGCGGCAGTAAGCCTCGTCGTGGCGGTGCGGGTGTTCGGCAAGAGAGATCTCTGAGCTTAGCTGAGCTCGTCCGCCGACCACAACCGCGCCGCTTCTTCCAGCGCCCTCATTGCCAAGAGGTAGGGGCGAGGGCCATGACTCACTCTCGCGACGCCACACTCTGCGAGCGCGCGCAACGGTGGAGTGGAGTCGCCGACCATGATGTTGAGCGGCAGCGGCGAAGTTTCAGCGAGCTGCTCGATCAGTGTGATATCGGCTAGACTCGGCGCAAATAGGCCATCGGCGCCGGCTTCCGCATAGGCTCGTGCTCGGTTGAGCGCCTCGCTCACCATCGCTTCATCGTGATGTTCCGCCGATTGCTGAAAAAAGACATCCGTCCGAGCATTGATGAAGAATCGAATACCCGCTGCATCGGCCACCCGCCGAGCTCGCTTGATGCGCTCCGCCTGATCGACGGTGTCGCGGAGCTTTCCGTTCGCCGGAAAGCTGTCCTCCAGATTGCAACCGATCGCTCCTGCATCGATCGCGCGGCGAATGGTTTCGCCGACCGCCTCGGCTTCGTTGCCATAACCGCTTTCCAGATCGACGGTCACCGGCAGGCTGGTCACGCCGACGATCCGGCGCAGATTGTCGATCGCCATCGCGAGTGGAATACGCTCGCCATCCTCGAAGCCGTTTGCTTTGGCCACCGACCAGCTGCCGGTCGCGATCGCCTTTGCACCGGCGGCGGCGACCGCCTTGGCGCTGCCTGCGTCCCAGACATTGTAGAGGACCAGCGGCTTTCCGGGAGTGTGCAACGCTCGAAATTGCTCCGCCTTGTACGCTTGAGTCATTGAGCCTCCTGCCGTGACGCTTGCCAGTGTTCACGCAACTCCCGGTTGAAGTCCTCCCAGCGTTCCTCGGGAAAGAAGATTCTTGCGCCCTTGAAGTCGACGCGCCGCCGGGTGCCAGGAATGTGGTTAGCGAGCCAATGCGACCACTTGACGTCGAAATACACGTCATCCGTTCCCCAGACGATCAACGTCGGAGCTTTCAGTTTTTTCAGCCGGTCTTCAATCGCGAGGGTGTGTTTGCAGTCGAAAGCGGCAAGGAAGCGCTGAAAGTCGCGCGTGCGTTGCTCGCTGCTGACCAGCGGACGCAAGTATTTCTCGATGCTCTCCTCACTCACCCGCTCCGGGTGCTCATAGGCGGGCCCCAGGGCTTGCGGGGACCGATAGACGCTCGGGTCCGACAACATCGCCTGCAGGGCTTCGCGTAAACCACCGGCGGCCGCCATTTTGAGAAACGGCTTGAACGCCTCGGGTGGCCAATTGTCGTGCGCGTCGCAGTCGGTGAGCGTCAGGCTACGGACGCGTTTCGGGTACAGCGCGGCGAAAATCTGGGCAATACCCCCTCCGCTGTCGTTGCCCACGAGGTCCACCTGATCGATTTTCAGGGCATCGAGAAATTCCCTGAGCATCTCGGCATTGGCCGTCACCGATAGGTCCTGATCTGGTGAGATTTCGGTGTCGCCATGAGCCAGCAGATCCACAGCGATGCAGCGCCGGACGTCGGACAAATCCGCGAGCTGATGACGCCACAGAAAGCCGTTGAGCAGCACACCGTGAACGAACAACGCGACCGGCCCCGCGCCTTGTTCCGCGTAACTTATTCGGCCCGAGGCGGTTTGCACACGTCGTTTCATGGCTCAGAACCTCCTCCCGCTGACGCGAAAGCTTGAGCTTCCTTCAGCCTCTGAGCGCATTCCTCACAGCACACTTCGACCGTCTTGCCTCCGATCCTGACTTTGATGGAACTACCGTCGAGCTTGCAGTCACAAGCCGCACAAGTCTTCTCCAACATGATGTTCTCCTCCAGAACCCGAAGTTCGGGTGCGACCCAATAATTCACAGAGGAAGAGAGACCCGCTGTCGGAATCTTTAGCGATGAAGCGCCGACCGCTTGAACTCGGAGGGCGAGCGACCGTAAACGGCTCGGAATGCGGCGCTGAAGTGGCTATGGCTGGAGAAGCCTAGCTCTAGGCCGAGCCTGGTCAGATCGTGGTATTCCGCGAGAAGGTCCAGCGCCCGCGCCAGCCGCAGTCTCAGTTGATAGCGATACAGGGGTAGGCCCTCCACTTGTTGAAAGACCTGCGTGAGATAGACGGGCGAACCACCTACCGCGGCGGCGATCTCGGTCAAGGTCCATCGCCGCGACAGATCGCTCGCCAATACGAGCTTGACCCGGTCCGCCAACCGCTGCCGTCCAACACTGGCGCCCGTCGCGTGCGCGGTGCGTGGGCCCAGCGCCCGCTGCACCAGGGTCAAGGCCAGGCTCTCCGCCTCCAAAGCCTCCGCGACGTTGTGACGAAGGCTGTGTCCCAACAACGCCGCGAGCGCCTGAGTCCGCGCGTCAATCCGGAGGCGCTGCCAGCGAAACGCCAGCTTCCCGTCCTCTCGCAGGAGAGTGGGTGGCGCCAACTCAAGCAGCTGCGGTTCATGGATCGCCAGCGACAAACTGACATCTCCGCCCGGCACCGGATGACTCACGCGGTAACCTTCGCTGGCATTGAAGAACAGCACCTGATTTGCATCGGCGACCGCTTGATCGTTTCCAAGGTGGCGCACAAAGACGCCGCGGAACGGAAACACCAGTTCCGTCGCCGTCGCGTGCTCTTCCGCGTTCTTTTCCCGGCAACTGCCCTGGCAGTACACTTCTCGGATCGCGACGATCGCCGATTTCAGCAAGGGCTGCGCGGCCAGTTCAGGCACCTGGTTGTTGTAATTGCGTTCCCTGCCCGAAGCCACCGCGCGAGGGGATCAACGTCCCTTGGCTTGCTCGCCGCGGAGGATGAGGCAGGTGCTGCTCGATTTGGCGACGAGCTTCTCTTCGGGAAAGGCGACGATGTCGCATTCGACATAGACCATCGACTTGCCGCCGTGCACCACCTGTCCGCGCGCTTCGAGCAAGGCATTGGTCACCGGGCGCAAGAAATTCATCTTCAGCTCGAGGGTGGTGAACGACTCTCCTTGGTCGAGTAGCGAGGCGCACGCCAGGCCCATGGCGGCGTCGGCCAGATCGCAGAGGATGCCGCCGTGCAGTGTCCCCATCGGGTTGGCGTGCTTGTCCCGCCGTGCGGCCAAGCGGAAGATCGCGATGCCCCCTTCGATCTTCACCGGCTGAAATCCGACCAATTCAGCAACCGGAGGTGGAAATGTCATCGCAAGCCCACCTACGGCTTCTCCGCGCATCGCTCGTTGAATGGCCTCCAGCATCTTCATGTGTTGCTCTTCACGCCGGTGACTTGAAAGAGGACCTTTCCGCCCTTGAGCGCGTGGCCGAGTGCCGCCGCGGGTTCGGTGATGGGGAACGTGGCCGCGATGGGCACGTTCAATGCGCCTTCCGCGACCAGGCGGGCACCGAGCTTGATGCCGTCCACGAGCTTTTGCGAGTGTCTCGTCTCGGACGCGTAAAGCCAAAACCCGCGGATCTGAACATCGCGGAAAATGAGATCCGCGCCGTCGGCAGTCACCGGTTGCCGGCTGATGTAGGAATAAACGAGGAGCGTTCCGCCAGGCGCCAAGGTAGCCGCGAGCGCCGCGCCCGACTCGCCGGCGACCCCATCGATCCCAAGCTTGATGCGCGCGTCCTTGGTGGCCTCGGCGACTCTCTTCGCGAGGTCCGGCCCCTCCACGAGAACGACGTCGCCCCCCGCCGCGCGGAGCTCTTCGACGAGAGAAGCGCGGCGGACCACGGTCACGCTGCGAAGGTTCCGGCTCCTGGCGATGGCGATCACGGAGCGACCAACGCCCGAGTTTCCAGCGTTCTGGATCACCCAGTCGCCCGACTTTAGATCCACATACTCGCTCAGCAGCAACGCGGCCGTGGGTGGGTTGATCGAGAGCATTGACAACTGCCGCGGATCGGCCGACGCGGGCAGCGCGAACAGCCCAGTCGCCGGCACCCGCAACCGCTCCCTCCAGGCGCCGTGGCCGAAGGGGACCAGCACCCGATCTCCCGGCTTCAGCGCGGCGACTCCCTTGCCGGCCGCGATGACCTGGGCGACGCCCTCGTTGCCGACGGTCGCGGGCAGCTTGCTCGGCCGCAGCGGATAGCGACCCATGATCGTCAGCAGCTCGGAGAAGTTGATCGGCGCGTACTCGACAGCCAGCAACACTTCGCCCGACTCCGGCGCTCCCGGGTCTGGCAAATCGACCAGCTCGACAACCTCGTGTGGCTTTCCATATCGCGACATTTGCAGTGCCTTCATGATCGTTCCTCCTCCTGTTCGTCCAATTGCCGCAGGACGTCCTTTCGAGCTTGGGACAAAAACTCGTTCGCGGCGGGCGCGTCGTTCATCGCGCGTGCGAACGTGATCGCGCCGATCATCGTCGAGAGAATCCGCTGGGCCTTCGCACGGCGCGACGCGGCCGAGCCCGCTCCGAGGCCATCGGCGAAGAGCTGCACCAGCGCCTGGATGCGGGTTTCGTAGGCCCGTTTCGCTTGAGCAGTTCCCTTGGCCATGTCGGCCCCGAGCGCGACGAAGGTGCACCCTTGGGGCACATTCGCGACGTGCTCCTGACTCAGGTACTGGGAGACGATGAGCCTGAGCCCCTCTTTGCCTCGCTCGCGAATGATGGTCCCGTAGGCCGCCAGCATCGCATCCAGCGCGCTGCAGATGGCCTGGGTGCAGAGATCTTCCTTGTTCTTGAATTGGCTGTAGAGCGCGCCGGAGGTAAAGCCGGCGGCTTTCATGATCTTGTCCACCGAAGCGATGCCGGTACCGTGCCGCTTCAGGAAGGGCGTTACCGCTTTCAGGATTTTCTCTCGGGCCGCCTCGGAGCCGCGTCGGGTCGTTCTCACCTGGGGTCCTGCCTCCCTCGTTCGGCAAAATAACGACGGTTATCGACTTAATAACGATCGTTATCTACGTCAAGCAAGATCGTCCGCAAGCCTGGGGCGCCGCTAGATCCAGGCCTGAATCGCCTTCAGCTTGAGCTGGATGCCTTTGGACTTGGCTTGCTGCCGGATCAAGTCCGCTTCCTTGGATGTGAGATGCCAGCTCAGCGATGCTTCTCCGCCGAATTCAAAGACGGTGGTGGTGAGGAAGTTTTCCGATCCGAAGGCATTCGCGTACAAGTGGGAGACCGTCTCCAGCTGTGCATCGTTTCTAAACAACATCACGGATTGGCGAGCGGTCAGCAAACTTTCGGGAGGGCTGGTGAGACCCTCGAGGCCGCGGCGGAGGGGCGACGGATCGGCCCGCCGTGCAGCGATGGGCGGCTTGGCATCGTCTGGATTGACGCTGAGCTCGGAGACGTTGTCCCGGATCTGAATCACCAGGATCCCGGAGACTTTTTCCTGCAACGCAGGCTTGCAATGCTCGAGCAGCTCGCGGAGCCAATCACAGGCCAGCTCGAGGCCGTAATTGTCGTAGTAGCCGGCATCGACCACCCGCCGCCGCGGTTGGGTCGGAAGAATCACCGCAGAGCTGATGTACGGGGAGGAGGCCGAGAGTCGAACCGCGGTGGAGAGCGGAAATTGCTCCCACCCGTGCGGCTGGAGGTGCGAGAGGTGGTACGCGGTCTTCGAGGCACGTCCGGTCACCGGATCAGTGCCGGTCGCTTCGCTGGAAAGCCAGCGAACGAAATGTTCGGTGCTCTTGGTGAGATCGAGATTGCTGATGATCAGCCGCCTTCCGTCCTCCACCAACATCGGGGAGAGCACCAGCGAAGGCCACCAACCGCATTCCTCGCCCTTTCTGAGTTTTTCGAAACTGATGGTGAGATCGATGTCGAGCTTGGACTTGAGATTCTTACACCAGGCCTCTTCCAGCGCGCGGCCGCGGTCGAGGAGGTTGTCTCGCGCCATGAAGGCGAGCGGAAGGTCGTGAAACACCAATCGCCGCACCACCTCGGTGAGGCTGTCCATCGCGACCGCGTTCATCAGATCCTTCCACTTGTCCCTTGGAAGCGGCCGCGAGGGGTTGTCTGCCTTGGCGAGTAAGGCGAGCCAGCTCGCCGCCCCCACCATCCCTCCCGAGGCGCCGGTGATCAGCCGAGCGGCGGGTCGAAAACCGTCGATTTCGTCGAGCTGGCCCAAGATCGCGGCCGTCCAGGTGGCCGCCCGAATGCCGCCTCCGCTGACACAGACCACGATCAGCCGGCGCGGTCTGTCGACCTTCGCATTCAACGCAATGTTGAATCGCAACGGTTCGAGGCTGGGTTTCGGCGCCGCCTCTTTCTCGAGAGGTGGATAGCGGACCGGATCGCGGTACAGCTCCGCGAGGGCTGGAACGCGCAACTTGTATCGCCGGGTTCCGGCCAACCAGAGCAGGCCAAGGAAAAGCAACATCCCAACGCCCGCGCTCCGCAACCAAAATTCAATCGCCGCGTCGACGGCGAGCATCAGCGCCAGCAGAATGCAGATCCCGACCGCCGGCGTAGCGCGTCGGCGAAGAAACACGAAGGCCGCCAAAAACAAGATGAAGGAAATCAGGGCGAGATAGTGCAGCTCAGAGTCGGACCCTTGCCGCTGCGCCAGGCCGGGGAATTCCGGCATCGGAACTTTCGTCGCCAGGAATGCCAACAGGGCGGCGAAGGCTGCGGCCACCGCCCCTCCCCCGATGAATGGCGCCACCGGTGCTTCAACTGCCGCTGGTGTGGCCAGGCCGTGGTCGTCGACGGTTCGGATTGCGGGCGAGATTCCCCGAGCATGCTCGGAGCGCGCGCCTCGCCGTCGAGGGCGCTGGCCGCTCAAGGTGAGGATGGCTAAAGCGACGAGCAGCAGCCACATCGCGCCTCCCGCCGCCAAGAAGCTGATGAAGCTGGTGCGGGCAACGAGGGTGCCGGCCCCGTCGAGCAGATAAGCCGCCAAAAAACTCTCGGCCGCCAGCAACGTGGCCGCCAGTCCCGCGAGAAAGCCATGCAGATCGCGTTCGTTCCAAAAGAGCGTCGGCAGCCCCATCGCTTTTCCGGCACCGTAGAGGATCGCCACCACCAGTCCGGGCGCGAGGAGCGCAATTGGATGGCGGAGCATCACCTCGAGAAAGTAAGCGAGCGCTTCCACTGTGATCTGAGGCTACGGGGAAACCCGCTCGCCACAAAGCGAAGCGCCAAAGGCTGCATCGCAGGACCAGCCTGCGGGTTCGAAAGCATGCTCTTAGAAGACACTGGCGCGAGGGTGACCGTCACCCACTTCGGGGGAATGGAGAGGTCACCCTCGCGCCTCGCGTCGACAAGCTCGTCTGCTCCAGTGGCCTCCGCGAGGAGTTCCACGTGGGAGCTACCCGGCGGCCCAGTAGCAACAGTCATGCCGAGACGTTGCCCTTGTTTGGTGCCACTGGCAGCGCTCTTGCGACCAAGGAAGTGCCCGATCTCACATCGAAGCGGAGTCGGATTGGGCCACTGGCCTGCTACTGCACCTGCTACGGTAGCGCCACCAGTGCAACGCCCTCAGAGGTTGGTGTCCTCAGGAGGCATCGTTTCCGAGGGGTTCGTCCGGGCAGAACGATCGTTCCGCCCAGCTCGCCCTTCTCGCGGTGCGCCTTCAGGCTTGGGCCCGGCCTACCAGTTCGAGAAGCGAGGCGGCGGCGAACCCGAGCAGCAGAACGCCGGCGGTGCGATTGATCCAGGTGAGGTGTCGCGGTCGAACCCGCGCCCGCAGCAGACTCACCCCCGAGCTCAGAAAGAGCCACCAGGCGGCGGATCCGAGGAAGACGCCGCTCGCGAGCACCGGCGCCCTCAGCCAAAGCACGCGCTCCTCCCTCCCGAGCGCGATCGCCGAGAACATCGCGGCAAAGCTCATGATGGTCATCGGATTGGTGATGGTGAGTAGGAAGGTCGAACCCCAGGCTCGCCAAGATCCCTCGGCCTTCGCCGCCGCTTCTGAATCAGCGGGAGTAGCGCGAAAGGCACGGGCACCCAGGAAAGCGAGGTACGCGGTGCCCACAATCCGAAGCAGCAGATTACCGCTGCCCAGGGAAGCGGAAAGGACGGTCAACCCCAGGCCGGCGAGCAGCCCGTAGATCCCGTCCGCCGTGGCCGCGCCCAGACCGCAAGCGAAGCCCACCCAGCGCCCGTCGGCCAAAGTTCGCCGGATACAAAGGATGCCGATCGGCCCCACGGGAGCAGCCACCGACAGTCCAAGCACCATGGCCTTCCAGAAGGTGACGAGCATCGCCGGCCTTTCAGGGAATTCCTTCCAGAGCACCAAGCGGTGGGGTCGGCGTCTCCTTGACGGTGGACAGCGCGATCGTCGTCCGCGTGGATGCGACCCCCTCGACTCCCTTGAGGCCGGTGCCTACCAGCTTCTCGAGCGCGCGCAGGTTAGCGACGCGCACCTTGAGCAGGTAGTCGTCTTCGCCGGCCAGGTGATGGCATTCGAGTATCCAGTCAAGACCCAGTACTCGTTTGACGAAGGCCTCTCGGTGGCGCGGTCGCTCCAGACGGACCGCGATGAAGGCGACCACTTCCGCGCCCACCTGTTCGGGGTCGAAAAGGGCAGTGTACCCGCGGATCAGCTGGCGCTCCTCGAGCTTGCGGACCCGATCGGCCGCGGCCGGAGCGGAAAGCTTCAAGGCCGCGCCCAGGTCCGCCCAGCTCATCCGGCCGTTCTCGGCGAGGAGGCGAACTATCTTCGAATCTATGGCGTCAAGGCCATTCTGTCTTGCATTCAAAAGCATTTGTCCTTCCTAACCTTGTGAACGTCAGCGATCAAGGCAACCGGCTTGGGCTGGAGATGTTTTCTTCCCGAGTTGCCGAAAACCGGCCCTTCTGGTTGCTTAAGCGCCGGAGGGTCCAATGAAAGTAGACGTGATCGTCCTCGGGACTGGGCAGGCCGGCGTTCCGCTTGCCCTGCGTTTGGCGCGGGCGGGCAGGCGGGTGCTGGTCGTCGAGCGAGGTGAGCTCGGAGGCACCTGCACCAACATTGGATGTACCCCCACCAAAACGATGATCGCCAGTGCGCAGGCGGCTCATGTCGCGCGCACCGCGGAGCGCTTGGGCGTTCGCGTGGGTGAGGTGCGGGTCGACTTGGGGGCGATCGTCGATCGGAAGGACGCCGTGATTCGCCGATGGCGCGGCGGCGTGCGCGAGCGCTTTGTAGAGGCGGGCGAGCGGTTGACGCTGCTTGAGGGGCATGGCCGATTCGTCGGAGAGCGGGAGATCGAGGTGAACGGAGAGCGTCACACCGCGGAGATCGTGATCCTCGACGTCGGCGCCAGGCACGCGGTGCCCCCGGTGCCGGGACTCGATGGGGTGGGATGGCTCGACAACCGGCGGGTGATGGAGCTGCGCGAGCTTCCGCGCCACCTGTTGGTGATGGGCGGCGGCTACGTGGGCTGCGAGTTTTCTCAGATGTTCCGGAGGTTCGGATCCGACGTTACCATTGTGGATCGGACGGACCATCTGTTGGCTCGCGAGGATCCAGAAATCTCCTCCGAGCTCGAGGCGGTGTTCCGAAAAGAAGGCATTGCTCTCGAGCTCGGCGTGGGGGTGCAAACCGTTGGAAAAGCCGGCGGCGAGGTGCTGTTGAAACTGGGAGGCGGAAAGGAAATCCGCGGTTCGCATCTGCTGGTCGCGGTCGGGCGCCGTCCCAATAC
>Ga0126384_10000324_pt1 | contig 25759 bp, 20 predicted proteins | sample PanSoiMetPlot_36_FD_92543 | JGI IMG/M metagenome (GOLD analysis project Ga0126384, IMG submission 92543) | Tropical forest soil microbial communities from Panama - MetaG Plot_36 | ecosystem: Environmental > Terrestrial > Soil > Tropical forest > Bulk soil | place: Panama | collected 2016-02-17 | reverse complement strand
GCGCGCGGCACGACTGGGGCCGGCGCCCAGGCGCGCGACGCGCATCCGCGCAGCGTGTGCCCGCCGCAATCCCCGGGGGCCGCCCAGGCGCCGCGACGGAACTGACCGCCGCGACACGGGGGGTTGTCGCGGCATGCCCGTTGACCCGCGGCATGCCGGGTGACCCGCGTCGCGCGGAGTGACCGCTCGGCACCAAGCTTTGGTGGCGCTAATTTCCGCGGCGCTCGCTGTTGGACCGCGCGCAGCGGACGTTGCCGCACGGACGCAGAACCTCGGTCGGTGTCGCACCGCGATCCAAATACCAAGGCGTCAGTGACGCACCGTCGCGGCAACGTCCTGGTAATCGATCATGATCGTTTGTCGCTTACGGGTTAACAGGTCGTCAACGAAACCTCTCCTAGAATCACAGTCGGCTCCGCAGGTGAATCGATGAGCACGGGTCGATCGTAGCGACCCTGCGCTTGCAACTACGGATGCATCAGCATGGGCACCCAACCCAGCCCGGCGCGCGGACGCCATCAACCCCCGATGCGCGGCAACGAAATCATCATCGTCGACGACGACAGCAACATGCGGGATTTGCTCACGGCCATTCTGTCTCTGGAGGGGTATCCGGTCATCAGCTTTGCGGACGGGGAATCGTTCCTGAGGAGCAGAGGCACGCAAACGCCTGTGTGCGTTTTCCTCGACGTGGTCATGCCGGGCCGCTCGGGAATGGAAATCCTCAAGGAGCTCACTGCCCGAAAATTCGAGGCGCCGATCTACCTGATTTCCGGCCGCGACGACACGCCGACCGTCGTCGAGGCGCTCAAGAGTGGTGCACGCGATTTCCTGCCAAAACCGTTCGACCCCTATACAGCGGTTCAGCGCGTGCGCGATGCGGTCGAGATGTGGAACAGCCGCGACGAAAAGCAGTCGAGCTCGAAATTGGAGGCGCTGGAGTTTTCCGGCAATGTCCGCCTCACGCGGCGCGAGGCCGAGGTCCTGTCGCACATCGTCAAGGGCCTGTCGAGCAAGGACATCGGCCAGGTCCTGGGCATCGGAAAGCGCACGGTCGACAATTTTCGCATGAGCATCATGCGAAAGCTTGGCGCGAAGAACACCGCGGATCTGGTGCGCATCATCATGAGCTGAGGCTTCACGGCCCCGCCGCCGGCTCGAGCGGGCCTCGGCGCATGATCCCGAAAATGCCCGCCGCGGATCTGATCCGGTGTTGACAGGCTTTTCGGACAAGATGAAGCGCTACTGGATCGATCAGACTCTTTCGATCCGACCGATCAGACTCTTGAGACTCTCAATGTGCGGCGTGCGCTGTCCCGTCGCCATTGCCGTTGTTGCGCGGCTTGCCCATCAGCGCCGGCTGAAACAGGACCGCCGCCGCGAGCGTGCAGACGAGCGACAGTGCCAGCAGCTTGCCCATGCTCGACGTGCCGGGATGGCTCGACAGCCACAGGCTGCCGAACGCGGTTGCGGTGGTCATGGCGCTGAAGAACACCGCGCGGGTCAGGCTCGACTGCAGCAGGCTAGTCTGCCCGGCGCGCCAAGCCATGACGTAGTAGATCTTGAATGCGACGCCCACGCCGAGCAGCAGGGGCAGCGCGATGATGTTGGCGAAGTTGAGCGGGAAGTCGATCAGCGCGCAGATCTCGAGCGTGACGACGCCCGCGAGCAGTAATGGCACCAGCGTAAGCAGCACGTCGCCGATCCGCCGCAGCACCACCCACAGCAGGATCGAGATGGAGAACAGCGCCCAGGCGCCGGCCTCGATGAAGGCGTGCACGATCGTGGTGCCCGATTCCAGGATGCCGATCGCCTCGCCGGTTGCGCCGGGCGCGGTGGCGAGCACCGCACGCGCGAAGGCGCGGATCGCCTCGTTGTCGTTGGGGTCGCCCCTCATTCCGGCCTCGACGCGGGCGCGGCCGTCCGGCGCGACCCATTCGCGCGCGATCTCGGGCGGCACGTCGGCGCGCGTCACCGGGCGGGCCTGCAGCGCCAAGCGCAGATCGGCAAGGCCGCTGACCATCGGGTCGACCATCGAGCTGGCGGCGGCAGCGCGCTGCGCGGCACCTGCATCGGCGAGCTTGACGAGATTGTCGGCCAGGCGGCGCGCCGCGGCCGCGCCGGCGCCTTCCTCGCTCCCGGCGGTTTGCCGCAGGCTCTCGGCGCCGCTGCGCAGCGCCGCCACCACCTCGGCGTCGGTCGGTGCCGGCTTGACCGCCCGTGGATTGAGCGCGCCCTTCAATGCGGTGGCGGTGGCGCGGATGCGGGTGAGCTTCGGCTCCTGGTCGGCGGGCACGAAGCTGCTGATCGTCATGGTCCGGGCCACCTCCGGCAGCGCGGCGAGCCGCTTCGCGAGCGCGTCGGCCGCGGCGACGTCGGACGTCATCACCTCCGCGGTATGCGAGTTCATGTTGGGGTCGCGGCGCATGTCGAGATAGGTCGCGATCGATTCGGCCTTGGGGCTGCGCAGGTTGGTCGGGTTGAAATCGAAGCGCAGGTTCATCAGCAGCGGCGAGCCCGCGGCGGCAATCAGGAGCGTGCCGACAATGACCGGCACGCGATAATGCTCGAGGAAGCGGTCGACCGGCGCGAGCATTTTGTAGCCGAGCGGTTCCGGCTCGCCCGGGGGATTGAACAGCTGCAGCAGCGCCGGCAGCAGCGTGATGCTGGTCAGGAAGGCGATCACCATGCCAAGGCCGGCGATCAGGCCGAGCTCGGAGTGGCCACGATAGTCCGTCGGCAGGAACGAGAAAAAGCCGGCCGCCGTCGCGGCGGCGGCAAGCGTCAGCGGTGCACCCGCGCGCTTGCCGGCGCTGCGCAGGGCCTTGCGCAGATCGGCATGATCATGGCGCTCGGTCCGGTAACGCACGCTGAACTGCAGCCCGAAATCGACCCCGAGGCCGACGAACAGCACCGCGAAGGCAACCGAAATGAGATTGAGCGCGCCGACCATCAAGAGGCCGACCGCCGCCGTGATGGCGAGACCGACCGCGAGATTGATCGCGACCGCGAGGATGATGCGGTAGGACTTGAGCGCAAGCCACAGGATGAACAACACGACCGCTACCGTGACGATGCCGTTGAGCACGGCGCCTTCGCGCAGCGTTCCGAACTCTTCGTCGGCGATCGGCACCGGCCCGGTCAGCCGCACCGTCGCGCCGAAACGGCTTGCAAGGTCGAGGTCGGCGACCGCCTTGCGCAACCCGTTGGTCGCGTGCTCGCCGGGCTGCAGCGCATGGAAGTCGAGCACCGGCTTGATGGTGACGATCCGCCGCAGCTCGGACACGCCCGCGGGCTGGCCGCTCATCAGCACGTACCAGGAAAACCACGCCGGCTCACCCGCGAGCACCTTCTCGATCGCGTCTGCCGACATGTTGAGCGGCCGCGCGAGCGCATCGAGCGGCACCTGCCCGCCTTCGACGCCGGTGAGCGTCAGCGACATCGCCTGGACCAGCCCGCGCAGGCTCGGATCGGTCGTGAGCTGGCTGAGCAGGGGCCCCGCCTGCGACAGCCGGCCGGTGATACCGGCAACCTCCTCGGTCGGCAGGAACAGGAGACGGTTGCGCACGAAGAAATCGTTGGTGCCGACGGACTCCACCGCGTTGAACAGCTTCGTGTCCGGGGTCAGGCGATCGACCAGCGCCTTGCTTGCTGCAGTCGCCAGTTCCGGCGTTGGCGCATCGACCACGGCGACGATAAGCTCGGTGCCGTGGGTGAATACTCCCTCGTAGGCCAGTTCGCGCTGCCGCCAGGGCAGATCGGATGAGATCAGCTGGCCGACGTCGGCATTGATGTTGAAGTGGCGCGCCGCGTAGCCTCCGCACGCGACCGCGAGCACCGCCCCGGCCAGGATGATGGGCCAAATGTGGCGCGTGCAGAACTCGACAATTCGAGCGATGGCCAAGCTCAGCATGGGGGTAGAAACATCCTTGAGGACTCCAGCGCCAAGGGCAACGAGCTTTGCCCCGCGAGGCTGAAATTTTACGGAATCGGCGCTGGTTGCGGCGGCTTGATGCGTGGACTCACGAACGACAGCCGAACCCGGCTGTTCCGCCCCCTGTGAATGCAAACGAGTGGCTAATGATGTCTGTATCATGACGCTCCGATTCTTTGCGGCCAAGCCGTTACCGCGATGCAGCGAAGTTCTCAACCCGAAAGGCATCCGGGAATTGCAGGGGTGGGTCCCGCGAAACCAGGTTTTCGGCATGAGCGTGATAGAAAATCTTGTTATTTCAGCAAGTTATTCTGTTAAGCACCGGCATTGACCATCTTTATGGTGGGCTGGTGTACGCGGGCCGCGCCATGCCCTAAAAACTCTTCGCGGTCGTCACTAGTATTTACCGAGGGGCGCTGGATCATCGCTGTGGCGGTCCGGCACAACCCTCAGCCGCTAATGGAGCGACATGCGCGTTATTCTTGCACAACCCCGCGGCTTCTGTGCAGGCGTCGTCCGGGCGATCGAAACCGTGGAACAGGCACTGCGCAAGTATGGCCCCCCGGTCTACGTCCGCCACGAGATCGTCCACAACAAGTTCGTGGTGGAAAGTCTCAAGGCCAAGGGTGCCGTCTTCGTCGAAGAACTGTCCGAGGTGCCGCCGCGGGCGGTTGCGATCTTCAGCGCCCACGGGGTCTCGAACGCGGTCGAAAACGACGCGGCGGCGCGCGGACTTGCGGTCATCAACGCGACCTGTCCGCTGGTCACGAAGGTGCACAATCAGGGCAAGCGGTACGCAACTCAGGGCCGCGTATTGATCCTGATCAGGCACGCCGGCCACCCTGAGGTAGAGGGTACGCAGGGCCAGATCCCCGCCCCGGTCCACTTGGTCCAGACCATTGACGATGTCGCGGCGCTCGATGTTCCGACCGACACGCCAGTTGCCTATGTGACCCAAACCACCCTGAGCGTCGACGACACGCGCGAGATCATCGCCGCTCTGGAGTATCGATTTACCGATATTCGAGGCCCCGACACCAAGGATATCTGCTATGCGACACAGAACCGGCAGGTGGCTGTCCGTGAACTGACCAAACTGGTCGACGTTATCTTGGTGGTCGGCGCAAAAAATAGCTCGAATTCCAACCGCCTGAGGGAGATCGGGGCGGGATCTGGAATTCCCAGCTATTTGATTGCGGACGGCCGGGAACTTGAACCAGAATGGCTGCGGGGCGTAGATACGGTCGGGATCACGGCGGGTGCGTCGGCTCCCGAAGTATTGGTGGAGGACGTGATTGGGGCCTTGAGACGGTTGGGGCCAGTGGAGGTATCGACCCTGCCGGGTCGCGAGGAGGCGATCGAGTTCCGTCTCCCGCCCGAACTGGCGACCGCCTAGCCCACATAAACCGCTCGCGGCGACGACGAGGGCCGCGAAACGGCGGGCTCGCACGCGACCACGGATTCATCCGGGATCGCGCGTGAGGCCGCAAGCGAGTGCAAGCGAGAGAAAGCAAAGAGCAATGGCTGTTCCGTTTCACAAAGAGCTGCGTATCGGCGCCTACCTCCTCAAGCAGAAGCTGATGGGGCGCGAACGCTATCCGCTGGTGCTGTTTCTCGAGCCGCTGTTCCGCTGCAATCTCGCCTGCTCGGGCTGCGGCAAGATCGATTATCCGGATGCCATTCTCAACCGTCGCCTGTCGGTGCAGGAATGCCTCGACGCGGTCGACGAGTGCGGCGCCCCGATGGTGGCTATCCCGGGCGGCGAGCCGCTGATCCACAAGGATATCGGCGAGATCGTCAAAGGCATCGTGGCGCGCAAGAAGTTCGTATCACTGTGCACCAATGCGCTGCTGCTCGAGAAGAAGCTGCACCTATTCGAGCCGTCGCCCTACCTGTTCTTCTCGGTCCATCTCGACGGTCTCAAGCATATTCACGACAAGTCCGTATGCATGGAGGGCGGCTTCGAAAAGGCCGTCAATGCCATCAAGGCGGCCAAGGCCAAGGGCTTCACGGTCAACGTCAATTGCACGATCTTCGACGGCCATCCGGCCGAGGACATCGCCGCCTTCCTCGACCTCACCGAGGAGCTCGGCGTCGGCGTCTCGATCTCGCCCGGCTATGCCTATGAGCGCGCGCCCGATCAGGAGCATTTCCTCAACCGGCGCACGACCAAGGAGCTGTTTCGCAAGGTCTTCGCGCTCGGCAAGGGCAAAGGCTGGAAGTTCATGCACTCGGGCCTTTTCCTCGACTTCCTGGCCGGCAATCAGGAGTATCACTGCACGCCGTGGGGCATGCCGACCCGCAACATCTTCGGCTGGCAGAAGCCCTGCTATCTGCTCGGCGAAGGCTACGCCAAGACCTTCACGGAGCTGATGGAAACCACCGACTGGGACGCCTACGGCACCGGCCGCTACGAGAAATGCGCGAACTGCATGGCGCATTGCGGCTACGAGCCGACCGCCGCGAACGCGATCCTCACGAGCCCGCTGGCGGCCATCAAGGTCGCGCTGGGCGGCGTGCGCACCGACGGCGAGATGGCGCCCGAGATCGCGCTCGATCAGCAGCGTCCAGCGCAATACGTGTTCGACGGGCAGGTGCAGCAGACGCTGTCAGAGATCCGCAAGGCCGAAGCAGAGGCCAAAGTCAAGAAAGCGGCGACAGCGGCGTAGCCCCGCAAAGGCGCGGCCGGCGTCCCCGCCGGCGCGAATCAGCGTTGACAACTCGGACGGTGCGCGGGCGATCCCGGACAGCACGGCGCCGAAGTCGATCCGTCCGTCCGCCTTCAGGGCCTGCTTGGCGAGCGGCGGCAGCGCGCGCACGGCCGGGTCGCTGATCACGCGGATTGCCGCGAACGGAAGCTGGTTCGCCGCCGCGTACGCCGCGCCGATGTGAGATTCCATGTCGACCGCGATCGCGTCGGTCTCACGCCGCACCGCGGCCTTTTCGGTCGGCAGCAGGATCGGTTCGTCGACGCCGACCAGCGAGCCCTGCGCCACGCCGATGCCGCTCGCACGGACGCGCTCGACCATCGCGGAGACGACGCCGTCCGGCACCTTCCAGGTTCCCTGGTCGGCGATGACGGCGGTCGCGACAACGACGTCCCCGGGATGCAGCGAGGGATCAAGCCCGCCCGCGATGCCGAAGCTGATGACCGCCCGCAGGCCGGTCGAATCCAGGCCCGAAAGTTGATTGCGCAGGCGCGCGGGATCGCTGCCGCTGCAGACCACATGGCTGACGCCGGGTCCCGCCGCAATTCGTGATTCCTGTGCCAGCCCCGTGATGACGAGAAACACCCGTCACATCCCCCATGCCACAGTTCACATCCCCCATTCCACCGATGGGCGATTCGCTCGCCTCAAGTTCCGATACCGCGCCAGCGCCCACAGCGGAAAGAACTTCGAGTAGCCGTGATAGCGCAAATAGAAGACCCGTGGAAAGCCCGTTGCCGTGTAGCGCGGTTCATTCCAGAATCCGTCGTTTCCTTGGGTCGCCGTAAGGTATTCCACTCCGCGCGCGACCGCCGGATGGCCCGATTCTCCCGCCACCATCAGGCCGATCAGCGCCCAGGCGGTCTGCGAGGCGGTGCTCGGCGCCGACTCATAGCCGCGGTAGCGGAGCTTATAGCTGGTGCCGTCCTCGCCCCAACCCCCGTCGGGGTTCTGGATGGCGAGAAGCCAGGCGACTGCCTTGCGCATCTCCGGCGCGCCGTGGTCGACGCCGGCGGCGTTGAGCGCACACAGCACCGACCACGTGCCATAGATGTAGTTCATGCCCCAGCGCCCGTACCAGCTGCCGTCGGGACGCTGCGTCCTGCGCAGATAGTCGATCGCGCGGTCGACCGCGGGCGACTGCCCGGCCCTCTCGCCGAGTTGCACCAGCATGGAGAGGCAACGGCCGGTCACGTCCTCGGTCGGCGGATCGAGCAACGCACCGTGATCGGCGAACGGAATGTTGTTGAGGTAGTCGAAATCGTTGTCGATATCGAAGGCACCCCACCCGCCATTGCGGCTCTGCATGCCCTCGATCCACTCGCGACCGCGCGCGATCGCAGCGTCGTAATCACCCGTCGCGTGCCGCTGGCGCAGGCGATCCATCGCCATCACGACGACGGCGGTGTCGTCGAGGTCGGGATAATGCGGATTGGCGTATTGAAACGCCCAGCCCCCCGGCCGGACATCAGGCGCGCGCACGGCCCAATCCCCCTTGGTCTCCAGCACCTGGAGCGGCTTCAGCCATGCAAGTCCCTTGCCAGCTTGGGCGACGGCCTGCTCGGATCCGACCTCCATGAGCGCATGGCACACGAGCCCGGTATCCCAGACCGGCGAGACGCAGGGCTGGCAGTAGGCCTCGTGCTCCTTGACGATCAGGAGCTTGTCGATCGACCGGCGGGCCACAGCCAGATCGGGGTGGTCGGGTGGGTAGCCGAGCACGTCGTACATCAGCACCGAATTGGCCATCGCGGGATAGATCGCACCGAGGCCGTCCTCGCCGTTGAGCCGCTCGCTGACGAAGGCACACGCCTTCGCGACGGCGCGCTTGCGCGGTCCCTTGGGAAACCACGGCTCGCACGCACGCAGCACCGCGTCGATGGCGCGGAAGATCAGGAACCATGACCATTTCTGGTGCGGCGCCTTCTTGCGCGGCCCGACCGTCAGGGGCGGCTGGGTGAACAGTTCGTCGATCCTGACGCCGCGCGGATTCTTCGCCTTGGGCTTGAGCGCCATCAACACCAGGAGCGGCACCAGAACGGTGCGGGCCCAGTAGGAGACCTTGTCGAGATGAAACGGAAACCACCGGGGAAGCAGCATGATCTCGACCGGCATCACCGGCACGCTGCGCCAGGACAGCACCCCATAGAGTGCAAGCAGGCTGCAGGTGAAGACGTTCGAGCTCGCCGCGCCGCCGCGCGCCAGGATCGCCTCGCGCGCGCGGCGCATGTGCGGGGCATCGGGATCGTCGCCGATCATCTTCAGCGCGAAATACGATTTGACGCTGGCGCTCATGTCGAAGTCGCCGTCCTGAAACAGCGGCCAGCCGCCATGGGCGCCTTGCGTGCGCCGCAGATAGACCGCGATCTTCGCCTCGAGCGCAGCGTTGACCGGCTCGCCGCGGAAATGCCGCAGCAGCACGTACTCGGCCGGGATAGTCGAGTCCGCCTCGAGCTCGAACACCCAGTGTCCGTCCGCCCTCTGACCGTCGGCGAGCGCCGCGGTCGCCTGCGAGATGCTGCGGTCGAGCACGTCGTCGGCAATCCGGTTGGCGGTCGCCGTCATGGTTGCTGTCATCGTTGCGCTCATGAACAGATCACTCGTTCTCGAAGGCAAAATCAGCGGGCAGCGAGCGCGGCCGCGCGGTCGCCCGAGCGAATCGCGCCCTCGATGGTGGCGGGCAGGCCAGTCGCGGTCCAATCGCCGGCCAGCCACAGGTTCCGCCACGCCGTCGCTGCGCCCGGCCGCTTGCGTTCCTCGCTCGGCAGCGCCGCGAATGTGGCACGCCGCTCGCGCACGATCTGCCACGGCGGCAGCGTGTCGGTATTGCCCATTCGGCTGACCGTCGCAACCTCCGTCCAGATGAGTCGGGCGAGTTCCTCGCGCGGCGTGTCGACCAGACGATCGGCGCCGCTGATGGTGACCGACAGCCGATCCGGGAAGGCAAAGATCCATTCGACCGTGCCGCCGATGACGCCGACGATCGCCGGCGTCGCGGGCGGCGGCGCGATCTTGAAATGGGCGTTGACGATGGCGCGGAATTGGGTCGGCGCCGCGAGCCCCGGCAGCAGCGCGGCGGCGACCACGGGTGGGACCGCGAGGACCATCCGATCGTCCGCCGCCAGCCGGATCGACTCGTCGCCGAACTCGAGCGCCGTGACCCTGTCCCCGTCGAGCGCGAGCGTGCGCAGGCGGCGTCCGAATCCGACGGTGACGCCGCGCCTGGCGAGGTAGTCGAGCGCCGGCGCAATGAAGGTCGGCCCGAGCCCGTCGCGCGCGACCAGCGGCCGGCACGCCTGTCCGCCCGCCGCCACGGTCTCGCGCAGCACGGCGGCGGCGAGGACCGCCGCGCCTTCCGGCGGCGCCGTATTCAGCGCCGCGAGCAGCAACGGGCCGAGCAGGCGATCGTAAAGCGGACCGCGGCACGTGACGAGATCGCCGATCGCGGCGTCGCGCGGCGGCCATAGCATCCGTGCCAAGGCCAGGTAGTCGCGCGCGGTGGTGCCGGGCACGCGGCGCTTGGCATCGAAGATCCACCACGGGATGCGGCCGTCATTGATCCTGAGCGTCCAGCGCGCGCCCGAGCCGAGGTCGACGAACGGAAAATCCGCGTGCGGCGGCCCGATCAGCCCGTCCGCGGCACCAATCGCGCGGAGAAACCCGAGCGCGGCATGGTTGGCCGACAGCAGCAGGTGATTGCCGTTGTCGATCTCCATGTCGAGCGCCGGATCGCGATAGGAACGGCAGCGCCCACCCGCCTGGCCGGCGGCCTCGTGGACGACGACGGTTTCGCCGGCCTGCGCCAATCGAACGGCGGCCGAGAGCCCGGCGAGGCCGGCGCCGATGACGTGGACCGTGCGCGCCATCAGATCACCGCGTGGCGCAGGATGATCCACAGGAGGCGCGCGCGGTTCAGTCGCACGCGCGCCCGCGGCGCCGCAAAGCCGCGCGCCACCAGCCCATGCAGATAGAGCTTGTAGGCCTCGCCCATGATCCGCGGCGCCCGCACGGCGCGGCGCGGCGCGGCGCGCATGATCGCGTCCGCGCACTCGAAGTGACCCTGCGCACGGCCGATGATCGGCGCACAGGCGCCGGCGAGCGCCGGATGGGTCATCACGGCGCGCGGATCGGTGTCGACGATGCCGGCGTCGATGAGCGCCTCGCGCGGCAGGTAGAGGCGGCCGATCTCGGCGTCCTCGTCGAGGTCACGCAGGATGTTGGTGAGCTGCAGCGCGCGGCCGAGATGGTGGGCGAGGTCGTGGCCGCTGCGCGCATCGAGGCCGAACACCCTGACTGACAGACGGCCGACGGCGCTCGCGACCCGGTCGCAATAGAGATCGAGGGTGGCGAGGTCGGGCGCCCGGATGTCGGCCAGAACATCCATCTCCATGCCGTCGATGACGGCGAGGAAATCCTCGCGGCCGAGCCCGAACCGCCGCGTTGCCTCGGCAAGGCCGCGACGCGGTGGCGGCGGGCAGTCGCCGTAGAGCGCATCGACGTCGCGACGCCATTGCGCGAGCTGCGCCAGGCGCGCCTCGCGCTCGCCCGGATCGTCGGCGATGTCGTCGACCGCGCGACAGAACGAATAGATCTCGAACATGGCCTGGCGCTGCGCCGGCGGCAGGATGCGCATCGCGAGATAGAACGAGCTGCCCGACGCGCGCTTCGACGCGTCGTCGGCCGTCGCCTCGAGCTGGATCGCCTGCCCGCTCACGCGCCCTGATGCTCCGGCGCGGCCCCGGCGCGCCGACCGACGCGCCGCCACAGGCCCTTGAGAATTCCGTGCATGCCCACTCCCGCAAAGCCGAGCGACTTGAGGTGCACCTTGTCGCGCAATGGATCGCGCACCATCAGGGTGCGCACGAGCGAATCGGCGAGCGTATGAATGACCGAAATCTCGAGGCTCAGCCGGAAATCCTTGATCTGGTCGGGCAGCGAGTAGCCGTCGCGCAGCAGCCCGCCGGTCCGCGCCGCGAGCTTGTGCAGGCAGGTCAGCAGCTCGGGCGAAGCGACCGCTGCGTCGAGCGCCGCGACGCTCGTGCCCGCCGCCGCCAGGGCGTCGAGCGGGATGTAGACGCGGTCGAGGTCGCGGAAATCGTTGCGGCAGTCCTGGATGTGATTGATGATCTGCAGCGCCGCGCAGATCGCGTCGGAGGCCGGCCAGGTCTCCCGGCTCTCGCCGTGAACGTCGAGCACGTGCCGGCCGACCGGCATCGCCGACAGGCTGCAGTAATGCATCAGCTCGTCCCAGTCGGCGTAGCGCAGCTTGGTGACGTCGAGCCGGAACGCGGCGAGCAGATCCTGGGCGTGACGCGCCGAGAGACCGCGCTCGGCCAGGATCGTGCGCAGCCGCACGCCCTCGGGGTCGGCGTCGCTCGTGCCGGTGAGGCTCGCCTCCAGCCGGTCGAGCAGTTCGAGCTTGCGCTCCGGCGCGAGGTCGGCGTGATCCGCGATATCGTCGGCGACGCGGACGAACTCGTAGAACGCCAGGATCGGAGCACGGAAGCGCGGATGAACGAGATGGGACGCCACCGGGAAATTCTCGTCCCGATGTCCCTTGCCCGATCTCAGCTCGCCCGCGAGCGTCATGTCTGCTCCGCCATGTGGCTCTGAAACGTTAACGTCTCGACGTCGCCGGTCAGGTGCGGATCTGCGCCTGGACCCGGCCCTTCCACATCCCGCCCCGCCCGCGCCCATGCTGATAGGCGGAATCGACCGTAAACGCCATGTAGGCGAACGCGATCGCGGGCAGCGCCAAGCCCCACAGCGGCGAGCGCCGATAGAAGCGCAGGATCGGCTGGTAGGACACGACCATCAGGGCAAAGGCCGACGTGCCGAACGCCTGGGCGAGCCCGTGCCCCGCCACTGCCATCATGGGGCCGGCCAGATAGGTCATGGCCATGCCCAGAACGGTGCCGAGAAGCAATAGCGGCGAATAGCCGAGCTGCGCGTAGGCCGATCGGATGACCATGCGGCGGATATCGTCGATGCGCTCATAGGGCCGCGCGCTCGTCACCCGCGCGGTGAGGCCGAGCCAGATCGGGCCCTGCTTCTTCATCGCGGCGCCGAGCGCGCAGTCGTCGATCAGGGCCCCGCGGATCGCCGCGACGCCGCCGGCAGCACGCAGCGCCTGCGGCCGCACCAGCATGCAGCCGCCCGCCGCGCCTGCCATCGGATGATCGGGACGGTTCACCCAGGCGAACGGGTAGAGCATCTGGAAGAAATAGATGAAGGCTGGGACGAAGCAGCGCTCGGCAAAGCTTTCGCAGCGCAGCTTCGCCATCAGCGAGGTGAGCACGTAGCCGCCCGCCTCGGCGCGCGCGACGAGATGCGCCAGCGCATCCGGCGCGTATGCGATGTCGGCGTCGGTCAACAGCAGATAGTCGGGCGCCGCGGCGTTCGCCTGGTCGATGCCCTGCGCCATCGCCCACAGCTTGCCGGTCCAGCCCGCCGGCAAAGGGTGCCCGGCCAGCACCGTCAGCCGGTCTGGAGCCCCGGTCGCGACAGCCGCCGCGCGAGCCGCCGCGGCGGTGCAGTCGCCGCTCTCGTCGTCCACCAGGACGATCGAGAACGAGCCCGGATAGGATTGCCCGAGCAGCGACCGGACGGTCGCCCCGATCGTCTCGACCTCATCGCGCGCCGGAATGACGGCGACCACCCGCGGCCACGCGGCCGGCGGCGCGGGTTCGCCGCGATCGTCGCGCTCGCGAGCGAGCCAGAACCGGCCGCGGCCGAGAACGAGGTAGACCCAGATCGCAAGCGCGAGCGTTGCGACGATGTCGGCAGCCATCGTAAGAATTTGTTCCGGTTGAGGATTATAGTTACTTTAGCGCGAACTCTGTGCCAGTTGAACGCCCGAAAGCCAATCCGGATCAGATGATGTGGTTACGACAACCCCGATGAGCAGCCCCGGCAAGGTCCTGGTGACCGGAGCGAGCGGGTTTGTCGGCTCGGCCGTCGCCCGCAAGCTGCTGGAACGCGGCTTTTCGGTGCGCGCGCTGGTGCGTCCAACGAGTCCCCGGTTCCATCTCGAGGGCCTCGACCTCGAGTATGCCGAGGGTGACCTGCGTGAGGCCGCGACCGTGCGGCCCGCGATGGCGGGCGTACGCTATTTGTTCCATGTCGCGGCGGACTATCGCCTGTGGGCGCCGGACCGCAACGAGATCGTGGCGAACAACCTCAACAGCACGCGGATCGTCATGGAGGAGGCGGTGCGCGCCGGGGTCGAGCGCGTCGTCTATACCAGCAGCGTCGCGACCCTCGCGGTGCGTACCGACGGCACCTCGGTGGACGAGACAGCCCCGCTCGACGAGGCGAAGGCGATCGGCGCCTACAAGCGCAGCAAGGTTGCGGCCGAGCGCCTGGTCGAGCGGATGATCGCCGAGCACAAGCTCCCCGCCGTCATCGTCAACCCGTCCACCCCGATCGGTCCCCGCGACGTCAAGCCGACGCCGACCGGACGGATCATCGTCGAAGCCGCGCACGGCCGCATCCCGGCCTTCGTCGATACCGGGCTCAATCTCGTCCATGTCGACGACGTGGCCGACGGCCATCTCGCAGCGCTCGATCGCGGTGAAATCGGCGAGCGCTATATCCTGGGCGGCCAGAACGTGCAGTTCGCCGACATGCTCGCCGCCATCGCGACGCTGGTTGGGCGACGTCCGCCGCGTATGCGCATGCCGCGTGGACCGATCGTACCGCTCGCGATCGCGGCGGAAACGGTCGCGCGCTTCACCAAGCGCGAGCCGTTCGTCACCCTCGACGCACTGCGCATGTCGAAATACCGAATGTTCTTCACCACCGCCAAGGCGGAACGCCAGCTCGGCCTCACCGCGCGCCCCTTTACGCAGGCGCTCGCCGATGCCATCGACTGGTTCCGCGGCGCGGGCTACATCAGGCACTGACGAGCATGGCCCCTGCCCCATCGAAAAAACGGATCGCACATTGAACACCGAGAACACCTTCCTGTCCCGTCTCAGCGCGGTCGCGGCCGAGACTGAGACATTGCTGGAGCGCGTGCTCGGACCGACGCCGATCGACGGCGAGCGCAGTCGGCCGGGCCGCCTGATCGCCTCGATCCGCTACGCGAGCCTCGGCGGCGGCAAGCGCTTCCGCCCGTTTCTGGTGGTGGAATCCGCCGCCCTGTTCGGCGTCGCGCGCAGCCAGGCGCTGATGGCGGGCGCGGCACTCGAATGCGTGCATTGCTATTCGCTGGTGCACGACGACCTGCCCGCGATGGACAACGACGATCTGCGGCGCGGCCGCCCGACCGCCCACAAGGCGTTCGACGACGCGACCGCGATCCTCGCGGGCGACAGCCTGCTCACCTACGCGTTCGATCTCCTGGCGCGCCCCGAGACCCACCCGAGCGCCGACGTCCGCGTCAAGCTGGTGATGGCGCTGGCGCGCGCCTCCGGCCTCGGCGGCATGGTGGGCGGACAGATCCTCGACCTTGCGGCCGAGGGACGCTTTGCGGACGTCCCGAAGCCGCAGACCTTCACCGAGGTCGAGACGCTGCAGGCGATGAAGACCGGCGCGCTGATCCGTTTCGGCTGCCTGGCGGGCGCAATCCTCGGGCAGGCCAACGACGATCGCCTGCGCGCGCTCGACCGCTACGGCGCCGCGATCGGCCAGGCGTTCCAGATCGCCGATGACCTGCTCGACATCGAGGGCGACGCCGCGACCGTGGGCAAGCAGACCGGCAAGGACGCCGCTGCCGGCAAGGCGACCATCGTGGGCGTGCTCGGCATCGCCAAATCGAAGGAGCGGCTGAAAGCGCTGGTCGAGGAGGCATCGTCGTCGCTCGCGGTGTTCGGCGAGCGGGCGGAGGTTCTCAAGATGGCCGCGCGGTTTGTCGCCGAGCGGCAGACCTGACCGATTTGGACAGACGCGTCGCGGCGTAGCGCAGGATTTTCCGCCGGGACGCGCACGGCGCGCGGCGACACGACGATCCGACCGGAGGAAGGCGTGACCGCAAAGCCATCCGTGACGGTGCGAGAGGCGGTGCTGAAGCTCCTTCGCTCGCTTCGGATCACGACGATTTTCGGCAATCCGGGCTCGACCGAGCTTCCGCTGTATCGGTCCTTTCCCAACGATTTCCGCTACGTCGTGGGACTGCAGGAAACGGCCGTTGTCGGCATGGCCGACGGATATGCCCAGGCCACGCACAACGCCGCCATGGTCAATCTCCACTCGGCGACCGGAGTCGGCCATGCCATGGGCAGCATATTCACGGCTTATCGGAACCGGACGCCCTTGATCATCACGGCCGGGCAGCAGGCCCGCTCGATACTTCCGACCGAGCCGTTCCTGTATTCGATGCAGGCGACCGAACTTCCCAAGCCGTATGTCAAGTGGAGCGTCGAGCCCGCACGCGCGCAGGACGTGCCGGCCGCCATCGCCCGCGCCTATTACCTCGCCATGCAGCCACCCTGCGGTCCGACCTTCGTGTCGATCCCGGTCGACGACTGGGACCGCGAGACCGAACCGGTGGCGGCGCGACAGGTGAGCACCGCGTTGCGCGGCGCGCCGGACCTGCTGGCGCTGCTGGGCGATGCCCTCGATCGCGCGAAGCGTCCGGCTCTCGTGGTCGGCGCCGGCGTCGACCGTGACGGCGCGTGGGATTTGGCGGTGAAGCTCGCCGAGCGTCACAACGCATTGGTGTGGGTGAGCCCCAACTCCGGCCGGTGCAGTTTCCCGGAAAGCCATCCGCTCTTTGCCGGCTTTCTCCCGGCCAACAAGGAAGCCATCGTGCGACAACTGGAGGGGCGCGACCTCGTGGTCGCGCTCGGCGCGCCGGTCTTCACCTATCACACGGAAGGATTCGGTCCGTTTCTGCCCGCCGGCACCCGACTGTTTCAGCTGATCGACGATCCCGATGCCGCCTCATGGCTGCCCACCGGGACGTCGATCGTGACCAGCCAGCAGCTGGGCATCGCCGACCTCCTGGATCGCCCCGCGCCGCGCCGCCGTCCACGACCCGAGGGGCGCCGCAAGCCCGCACGGGCAAAAGCCGGCAGGACAATCACGGTCGAGTACCTCATGCAGTCGCTCGCCGAGATCCGCCCGCCCCGCAGCATCATCGTCGAGGAGGCGCCGAGCAGCCGGCGCGCGATGCAGGCGTATCTGCCGATCGATCGAAGCGAGGGGTTCTACACCTGCAGCAGCGGCGGTCTCGGATTTGGCGTACCGGCGGCCGTCGGTGTCGCGCTCGGAAAAACCGGCGAGAAGGTGATCGGGCTCATCGGCGACGGCTCGAGCATGTACGCCATTCAAGGCTTGTGGACCGCCGGTCAGCTCCAGCTGCCGATAACGTTCGTGATCATCCGGAATGGGCGATACCAGGCACTGGAGGAATTCGGCGCCCATTTCGGCCTGCCGCACACGCCCGGAACCAAGCTGCCGGCAATCGACTTCGTGGCGCTGGCACGTGGTCACGGGATCGATGGCTGTCGCGTCGAGCGCGCCGACGCCCTCGGCGGCGTATTGCGCCAGGCCTTCGCCGCCGAGAAGCCGACCTTGGTCGAGGTCGTCACGGACTGATACGGTGCGGCGGGTAGGTTTGCGCGCAACAAAAGAGAAACCGGCTCGGGAGGAATGGTCATGCGTCTCTCAATGACGGGTTTGGCCGCGGTCGGCGCGGCGGCGCTGTTCAGCGCCGCGGCCCTCGGCACGGCGCAGTCGGCGGACCTGACGAAGATCAGGCTGTCCTACGTCGTGCCGATCTCCGATTTCGCCTCGATCCTGCTGGAGAAGAAGGACCTCGCCCGGCATCTCGACAAATCCTATCAGCTGGAGAACACGCGTTTTGCCGGCACCCCTCCGATGATCACCGCGCTCGCGGCCGGCGAGCTCGACATTGCCAATCTCGCCTACCCGACATTGCCGATCGCCATCCAGAATGCCGGCATCGACGATCTGCGGGTGATCTCCGACGGTTTCCAGGACGGCAACGCGGGCAATTACAGCAACGAGTTCATGGTGCTGACTGACGGGCCGATCAAGAAGGCGGCGGACCTCAAGGGCAGAGTGGTCGCCACCAATGCGGTCGGCAGCGGTGTCGACATCTCGATGCGCGCGATGCTGCGGGCGAACGGCCTTGAAGACAAACGCGACTATACGGTCGTGGAGGCGCCGTTCCCGACCATGCGGGCGATGCTGACCGAGAAGAAGGCGGATCTGGTACCCGCGGTGCTGCCCTTCGCGCTCGACCCTGAGCTTCGCAAGCTCGCGCGGCCGCTGTTCACCTCCAAGGACGCGGTCGGAATCTCGCAATTCACCATGTGGACCGCGCGCAAGGGATTCATCGACAAGAACCGCGCCGCGATGGTCGACTTCATGGAAGATGCGCTGCGCATCATGCGTTGGTATCTCGACCCAGCGAACCACGAGGAGGCGATCGAGATCTGCGCGCGCGTCACCAAGCAGCCGCGCGAGCGGCTGTCGTGGGCGTTCACCGACAAGGACTACTATCGCGATCGCAACCTGCTGCCCAATCTCGGCGCGCTGCAGCGCAATGTCGATCTCACGCGCGATCTCGGCTTCGTCAAGGCGAGCTTCGACGTCGGCAAATTCTCCGATCTCAGCGTGGTGCAGGAGGCCGCCAAACGCCTGCCGTAACAGCGCCGCCTGTTCGGCGCGCATGCAAACACCGCGCCGGCCGCCGGCGGCGGTGCGCGACGTTCGATCGCCAGGGTCAGATCTGACCGGAGATGTGGTTGGCGTGGATCACGTCTCCCCAGAGCTTGATCTCGCGCTTGACCAGCGTGCCCGCGGCCTCGGGGGTCTCCTCGTTCGCCGGGTAGAGATCCATGCCGCCGTCCGCAAAGGTCTTTTGCACCTTGGGGTCGACCAACGCCGCGCGCAGCGCTGCGTTCAGCTCGTCGACGATCGGACGCGGCGTGCCGGCCGGCGCGAACAGTGCGTGCCAGAAATCGATATCGAGCTTGTTGTAGCCGAGCTCACCGAAGGTCTTGAGCTGCGGCAATCCGGCAAAACGCTTTCTGCCGATCACCGCGTAGGCCTTCATCTTTCCCGAGTCGACCAGCGGCTTCGCGACGACGGCCGAGATGATGCTCAGATCCACCTGGCCCGCCAGCAGGTCGACGAGCGCCGGACCGGCGCCACGATATGGAACCTGGGTGACCTGCGTGCCGAGCTCTTGCATGATCAGCACGTCGGCCAGATGGCCGAACGAGCCGACGCCCGGGTGCCCGAACTTGATGCTCGGTCCGGCCTGCTTCATCCAGCGCAGCAGCTCGTCGAAATTGTTGGCCGGCAGCGTCGGACGCCCCGCGAGAACCGTCGCGGCGGTATTGACGAGGCCAATCGTGGTGAAATCCTTTTCGGCGTCGAACGTGCGGTCCGGATAGAGCGTCATTCCGGCCGCCAACGCGTCCTGGTGCAGCAGGATGGTGTAGCCGTCGGGTTCGGCTCGGGCGGCTCTCGCGGCCGCGATCATGCCGCCGGCCCCGCCGACGTTTTCGATTACGATCGTCTGGCCGAGGGAGCTCTCCATCGTGTGCTGAATGATGCGCGCGATCGTGTCGTCGGCACCGCCGGGCGGAAACGCCACCAGCATGGTGATGGGGCGCGTGGGATAGGTCTGGGCCGAAGCGGCGCCACCGACCAGGATGGACGCGGCAACGATAGAAGCCGCGAGCGCGCGCTGAAGCGTCATGTTGCCTCCCTGGAAGCTGTTTGTTTCTTGCGCCCGGGCTCGAAACCCGGGCGACATCGATATTCCTCCCGCGTCGCGCCCCGCCACAACGCGACATGCCCGCCATGCGCGGCTTGGACGCAGCCCTCACGGGACCGGTCGACCGCGAAATCTCGCTGAAGCCGGCGCCGCTCACGGTGGTCGTGCGGCTTGTTGCAGGGCGGCAAACCTCAATCAGCGGCGGTCCTCGTCGGGGTCGCCGAAGCCTCTGATTGGTCAGCCCTTTTTGGTTTCCGGTGTCATTCATCCGCCGCCGCTGCGCCGCAGCGGGACGCTCGCTGATGGAACCAGCAGTCCCGCTGCCGCATTCTGATGTCCGCCGGTGGTGCGAGGAGGAGCCGTTTTGGAACCTTGCACAGCACGTGATTCTACGCTGCTCCCGTCCCTTATCGCGGACATCGGAGCGACGAACGCCCGCTTCGCCGTCGTCAGCGCCGAAGCGGGGTTGCAGCGGGTTCGCGTGCTGGCCTGCGAAGACTATCCCTCCATATCCGGGGCAATTGCGACCTATCTCCACGATGAGTTGCCACTGACCGATGTCCGGCGACTGGAGGGGGCGGCCCTCGCGGTGGCGGGCCCCGTCATCGATGACCAGGTGGGCCTCACCAACCACCCATGGTCGTTTTCGATCAAGCAGTTGCGCGGCGACTTGGGCGTCGACCGGCTGATCGTGGTCAACGACTTCGCTGCCGTCGCGGCGGCCATGCCCTATCTGCCGGCCGACGGACGTATGCAGGTCGGTGGCGGCGAAGCATTGAACGACGCACCCATCGGGGTTCTCGGGCCGGGGTCCGGGCTCGGCGTCGGCGGCCTTGTCTCGACATCGGGGGGATGGCTGCCGCTGCCCGGCGAAGGCGGGCACGCGACGCTGCCGCCGGCCAACAGTCGCGAAAGTGCTGTCCTCGACCGCATGCGCGTGCGGTTCGACCACGTCTCCGCGGAACGAATTCTCTCGGGACCAGGCCTGGTCGATCTCCACAACACGCTGGCCGAAATCGACGGCGTCCCGGCGACCTCCTACACGGCCGCACAGATCACCGATCCCGGGATTTGTGCGACCGAACCCCGCTGCCGGGAGGCGGTGGAGATTTTCTGCGCGATGCTCGGCACGGTTGCCGGCAATCTAGCGCTGACGCTGGGCGCCCGCGGCGGCATCTACGTCGCCGGCGGCATCGTGCCGAAGCTCGGCGCAGCCTTTGCCACAAGCGGGTTTCGCGAACGCTTCGAGGCCAAGGGGCGATTGCGCCCTTATCTGGCGCGCATTCCCACCTATGTAGTCATTCATCCGTTCCCCGCCTTCCTCGGCCTGGCGGGCTTGCTGGCCTCGCGGCAGAAGGAGGAACCATGACGGAAACCACGGCGCCACTCAGGCGTTCTTAGTTCGTGGGGGGATGGCATGGCGAAAATGCGCATCGGCATCCTTACCGGAGGCGGCGACGTTCCTGGCCTCAACGCGGTCATCAAGAGCGTGACCTATCGGGCGCGCCGCGACGACATCGAGGTATTCGGTCTACGCCGCGGCTGGGAGGCGCTCACGCACCTCAATGTCGAGGATCCGGCCAGCCGGTCGCGCTATGTCATGCCTCTCAACCATGACAACACCCGCACGATCGATCGGCATGGCGGCACCATGCTGCACTCTAGCCGCACCAACCCCTCGAACATGAGCAAACTGCCCGATCATCTGGTCGGCAAGAACTTTCCAGTTTCGCGCGGCGGCAAGGGCAGCGCCGCCACCAAGACGTGGGACGTGACCGCCCAGGTGTTGGCGAACCTGTCGGCGCTCGGGATCGAGCACCTGATCGCGATCGGCGGCGACGACACCTTGAGCTACGCGGCCAAGCTCAACGAGCTCGGCGTCAGGATCATTGCCATCCCCAAGACGATGGATAACGACGTCCACAACACCGAGTACTGCATCGGCTTCTCGACCGCGATTAGCCGCGCCAGCGAAGCCATCCAGCGCCAGCGCACGACCGTCGGCTCGCACGAGCGCATCGGCATTTTCCGCGTCTTCGGACGCGACGCGGGTTTCACGGCGCTCTACACGGCCTACGCGACAGCGATCCGCTGCGTCATCCCGGAGTACAAGATCGATCTTGACCGGCTGATCGCGCTGCTGCTCGAGGAAAAGCACGACAACCCCAGCAACTACGCGCTTGTCGTGCTCAGCGAAGGTGCCGCGTGGGAAGGCTACAAGGTGCAGGAATACGGCGAGCCGGACGCCTACGGCCACCGCAAGAAGGCCAGCGTCGCCGAGTCGCTTGCCGACGAAATCAAGCGGCGCGCCGGCGAGGAGACGATCGTCTCCGACCTGACTTACGACCTGCGCTCCGGCGATCCCGACTTCATCGACAAGCTCGTGGCGTTGACCTTCGGCAACATGGCCTACGACGCGATGCGGGAAGGCAAGAGCGGCCTCATGTCGGCGCTGGTTGATGGCCGCTACGACCTCGTGCCGATCCCGGACGCGGCGCTCGGACCGCGCAGGCTCGACGTCGCCACAACCTACAGCACCGAACGCTATCGTCCCCTCTATGCCAACAAGCGCGGGCTGCCGATCTTCCTCAACCGCGCCTCATAGGCGAGAACGATACGCGGTCAGGCGTTGAAAATATCGCTGAATCCGCCGGGACGATGGTCCGCGCGGCGCAGCGCCGCGATGCAGCCGGGATCGGTCAGCGCCAGGAACTCCTCGGCATAGCGATATCCCGGCGCGTGGCCCGCGAAGGCACCGGCGGTCGCCGGATGGGTGTAGATCTCGACCACGCCGGCCGGCAGGTTTTCCAAGAGCGCTGTGAGCCGCGCCCGCGTCATGGCGCCCGACCAGGCGAGCCCGAACACCGCGTCCGGGACCGCCATGCCGGCGCGTCGCGCCTGGGTGCGGAGCACCCTCGCCCATCGCCCGAGCAGGCCGGGCATCAGCGCCGAAATGGTCGGGTCGATGGCGCGCACGATCGACAGCGGCTCGATCGGCACCCGGATCGCCCGCGCGCCGAATTTTTTCCCGATCGCGATCATCCGGGCCGCGATCATCGGATGAAGATGAAAATGCTTGTGGGCGTTGACATGGTCGAGCGACAGCCCGGTCGCCCGGTAGGCCTCGAACTGTGCCGTGATCTCGGCTGCCATCTGTCGCCGCACGGCGGGCTTCATCGCGATGTCGAAGCCGAGGCGCGCCATGTCGGTGCGGAAACTGCCGTCAGTGCCGACCAGATCAGGCACCTGCTCGGGAGGGAGCGCCGGCCGCGCCTCGACAAGCACCACATGCAAGCCGATCCGCAGGCTCGGCAAGGCGCGCGCACGGCGCACCGCATCAGCGGCGGCCGGGCTTGCAACCATCAGGCTCGCGGCGGACAGAATCCCGTTCCGGTGCGCGATCTCGACCGCCTCGTTGACCTCCTCGGCGAGGCCGAAATCGTCCGCCGTGACGATCAGGCGATTCAGTGCGCGAGCTCCCGGTGCGCGCGCAGGAAGGCGAAAAATTCCACGCCCTCGCGCAGGCGGCGCTTCATCATCTGCGGGCTGCGGATCATCTCGCCCACGATCGACGCGATCTTGGGCGCACGGAAGTAGAAGCGGCGGTAGAATGCCTCGACCGAATGGAAGATCTCGGTGTGGCTGAGATGCGGATAGTGCAGCGGCGCGATCTGCACGCCCTTGTCGTCGATCAACTCCGCATTGGCCGCGTCGAGCCAGCCGTTGTCGACCGCCTGCTTGTAGAGGAACGTGCCCGGATAGGGCGCCGCGAGCGAGACCTGGATGGTGTGCGGGTTGATCTCGGTCGCGAACCGGATGGTCTCCTCGATCGTCTCCCGGGTCTCGCCCGGCAGGCCGAGGATGAACGTGCCGTGGATCGCGATGCCGAGCTCATGGCAGTCCTTGGTGAAGCGTCTGGCGACGTCGACAAGCATGCCCTTCTTGATGTTGTGCAGGATCTTCTGGTTACCCGACTCGTAGCCGACCAGCAGCAGCCGCATGCCGTTGTCGCGCATCACCTTGAGGGTCTCGCGCCTCACATTGGCCTTGGCGTTGCACGACCAGGTGACGCCGAGCTTGCCGAGCTCCCTTGCAATCGCCTCGGTGCGCGTGACGTCGTCGGTGAAGGTGTCGTCGTCGAAGAAGAATTCCTGCACCTGCGGAAACGCCGCCTTGGCGTAGCGGATCTCGTCGATCACGTTGCCGACGCTGCGCGTGCGGTAGCGATGCCCGCCGACGGTCTGCGGCCAGAGGCAGAAGGTGCAGCGCGATTTGCAGCCACGACCGGTGTAGAACGACACGTAGGGATGCTTGAGGTAGCCGATGAAGTACTTCTCGATCGTGAGGTCGCGCTTGTACACCTCGGTCACAAACGGCAGCGCGTCCATGTTTTCGAGGATCGCGCGCTCCTTGTTGTGGGTGATTGCGCCCTGCCCGTTGCGATAGGACAGCCCGTCGATCGCCGACCAGTCACGTCCCTCGGCGAGGTCCTTGATAGTGAAATCGAACTCGTTGCGCGCCACGAAATCGATCGCCTCGGAATACTTGAGGCTCTCGTCCGGCTGGACCGCGACCTTGGCGCCGACGAACCCGGCCTTGAGGCGCGGGTTGGCGGATTTGAGCGTCTCGATCGCCTTCACGTCGTCGGCGAACGATGGCGACGAGGTGTGGAGCACGGCAAGATCATAGTCGTCGATCTGCTTGAGGATTTCCGGCATGCGGACGCCGTGCGGAATCGAGTCGATGAGCTTGGAGTCCGGCACCATGGCGGCGGCCTGGGCGAGCCAGGTCGGATACCAGAACGACCGGATCTCGCGGCGCGCCTGGTAGCGTGAGCCGGCACCGCCATCGAAGCCGTCATAGGACGGTGCTTGCAGGAAGAGTGTCCGCATTGACGCCTCGGTTGGATCTCAAGCCAGCTCTCAGTTCGATTCCTGGATGACCGAACCGTCTGACAATACGCGATAACGGCTGCCCCTCCAACTCACGGTCGTGCCGAAGAAGCCAGACACAAATGTGGCGAAGGCGATCAGATCGCGTACGGGAACGAGCCAATATTGGTGGCGCGGCAGGTCCAAGGCACGTTCGACCGCGATGGTCAGCGCCGTCCGGCAGACGACCGCAAAGGCCGCGACCAATAGCCCGAGCGGGCTGCCGAGCAGCGCGCCGAGAAGGGCAAGCGCGAACGGATGCGTGATCATCGCGCCCGCATAGCCCACGGGATCGATGCTGCGGATCGTCCGCGACTGGCGCATTTGATGCCGCAGCAGTTCCCTCGCCGATTGTTCAAAGCAGACGTGCCCGACCGAGAAGGACGGGATCGCCACCGTGTAGCCGGCGGCCCGCACTGCTTCGCCCATCGCAAAATCGTCGGCGAGGCAATCCGCGAATGCATCGAAGCTGCCGATCTCGTCGAGCGTCTCGCGGCGCAACGCGATGGTGGCGCCGAAGCAGGGTTGCGCGAGCCCGAGGCTGCGCGCCACCACGACGTTGGGAAGGAAGTAGTTGTTGATCGACATGGCCGACAGGCGCGACCAGAGCCCGGCGCCGGCGACGCCATGGTAAAGGCACGTGACCGCGCCGACGCCGGGTCGCTGGAGCTCGGCGACCACGTCATTGAGGTAGGTCGGCCCGACCTCGATGTCGCTGTCGGACAGCACCACGACGTCGTGTCGCGCCAGCGGCGCCATGTTGATGAGGTTCGAGACCTTGCGGTTGGTGCCATAGCCGCGCGGCTCGACCGCGAGTTCGATGGCGAGGTCCGGGCGGGCCGCTTGCAGTCCATGCACCACGCCGATCGCCGGATCGGCGCGATCCTGCGATCCGAACACGAGTTGCACGGGCGCGTCGTAACGCTGGCGTCCGAACGCCATCAGGCGCCCGAACAGGTCGGGCTCGCGGCCGCACAGCGGCTTGAGGACGGTGACGGATGGTCGCGGCTCGGCAAGGGCGCCCCTGCGTTGTCCCAAGCGAAGCGACAGGGCAGCCGCGATCAGCGTGTAGACGCAACCGATCGTCGCTGCCGCGACGCAGAAATTACCAATCCAGAGAATCAGTCCATCGGTCGGCATAGGCGCGCCCCCAAGGCCGCCATACCCACCCGGCGGCCTCGCGCCAAAGCTAGCACGCCCCGCAGGTCCAACTACCCGGCGGAAAAAAAACTTATTCGCTGTTACGTCAAAGCCGCACTAACGGTCGGTAGCTACCCGCTACTTCGCCATTGGCCCGGCCATCGAGCCGTCCCTGGCCGTCGGGGACTCGGGCGCCGACGTCATTGGGAGACCGCTATGGAACCGGTGGTCGCTGCGGCCCTGCGCCACGCCATTTTCGTACAGCGCCTTCATGTAGGCGGGATCGAACAGCCCCTGGCCGATTGGTGCGAACGAATCCTCTACGTAGGTCAGGTTGAATGGGACTCCG
>Ga0126384_10000323_pt1 | contig 25764 bp, 25 predicted proteins | sample PanSoiMetPlot_36_FD_92543 | JGI IMG/M metagenome (GOLD analysis project Ga0126384, IMG submission 92543) | Tropical forest soil microbial communities from Panama - MetaG Plot_36 | ecosystem: Environmental > Terrestrial > Soil > Tropical forest > Bulk soil | place: Panama | collected 2016-02-17 | reverse complement strand
CGCGGGCGGCGGCCGCGCGCCCCGCCGCGCCGGACCCCCGCCCGCCGGCGCCGGCCGAAGCATCGCCGGCCACCGGCGATGCCGCCGGCACCGCCTCGTCGGAAGAAGCGCGGCGACGCGCGGCCGCGGCGGTGCGCCATTCGCTGGCGTTCGCCCAAATCGTCAGTATCCTGATGCATTCGCCGCGCTATCGCCACTACACGCTCGGCGATCTCGAGTGGCTGGTGCTGCCACCGCTGCTGACCGGCCAGTGCAGCGTCGCCGAGGCCAAGTCGAAGGAGAACGGCGTGTCGGTGCCGGTTGCCGTTGCCTTGTGGGCCAGCGTCTCGGCCGAGGTCGATAGCCGGCTGTCGGAAAATCTCACCACGCCGATCAGGCTGCGCCCCGACGAGTGGCGGTCGGGCGACATTCTCTGGCTGATCGATGCGGTCGGCGATCGCCGGGTGGTGCCTGGGCTATTAAAACAACTTGCCGATAGCACGCTCAAGGGTCGCGAAATCAAAGTGCGCGGCCGCGGCGAAGGCGGCAAGGTCGAGGTCAAGAACCTGCAAGCCACCTTGCAGCAGGCCGCCAGCGCGCCGGCGCCGAACTAGCCGCAAACCGAAACGCTGCCGCCACAGCCCGTTGCCCGCCGCCAGCGGCGACGGGCGTTAGCTGCGCAGCGCTTCCAGCTTGTCCTGGCTCGCCGGCGTCAAATTGACCGATTCGCCGCAGCCGCAGGCGCTCGACTGATTGGGATTGCGGAACACGAACTGCGCCGCCAGCTTGTCGACCTGATAGTCCATTTCGGTCCCGAGCAGGTAGAGCACCGCCTTGGGATCGATCAGCACCCGGGCGCCGTTGTGCTCGACGACTTCGTCGTGCGGCTGCGGTTCGCCGGCCCATTCCATGGTGTATTCCATGCCGGCGCATCCGCCCTTCTTGACGCCGATGCGCACCCCGCCCTGGGCGCTCTTGCCGGCCAGGATGGCGTTGATGCGCGCGGCGGCCCGGTCCGTCAGCTTCATGACCTGGGGTCTTGCGGGGCGGTTCATGCGGGTCTCGCTCAAAACGGGTGATGGCGTTGCCAACCACGCAATATAGCGTATTGGCGGCAAAAATCGAGTGGCGCTCGGTCGCTGGTGGGTCGAGTTAGGCCCGCCAATGGCGGCGCAAACCCTTGAAATCACGCAGGATCTCTCGGGCGGCGTGGCGTCCGGGCAACCCCGTGACGCCGCCGCCTGGATGCGCCCCGGACCCGCACAGGTAAAGATCTGGAACCGGCATGCGGTAATCGGCGTGGCCCAGCACCGGCCGCGCGCTGAACAGCTGGTCGAGGCTGAGCTGGCCATGGAAGATGTCGCCGTCGATGAGGCCGAAGCGACGCTCCAGATCGAGCGGGGAGAGGATCTGACGGCCGAGCACGCTGGCCTTGAAGTTGGGCGCGTGCTCGTTCACCGTCGCAATCACCAGATCGGCAAACTCCTCCCGCGCCGCATCCCAACTGCGCCCATCGGGAAGCTGCGGGGCCACGTGCTGCACGAACAGGCTCGCCACGTGCCGGCCCGGCGGCGCCAGCGCGGCATCCAAGGTCGAGGCGATCACCATCTCGATCACCGGCTTGCGCGCCCAGCCGAAGCACCGGGCATCGAGATAGGCGCGTTCGAGGTAGTCGAGGCTGGGTCCGATGATAATGCCGGCGGCATGGTGATCCTGGGCGGTGGTGCCGGGACGGCAGCAAAAGTCCGGCAGCTCGGCCAGCGCCACATTCATGCGAAAGGTCCCCGAGCCCGATTTCAGCGCCAGGAACCGGCGCCGCAGCTCGGGCGCCACTTCCGCCTCGGGCACCAGCTCGCGAAACAACAGCTTCGGCGCCACATTGGCCGCCACCCGGCGCGCGGCGATGACCTCGCCGCTCGCCAGGCGGACGCCGCGCGCGGCGCCGTCTTCGATCACGATCGCCGCCACCGGCGCGCCGGTGCGAAGTTCGACGCCGCGCGCCAGCGCTGCGCGCGCCATCGCCTGGCTGATCGCCCCCATGCCGCCGATGGCGTGCCCCCACACCCCCGACTTGCCGTTGACCTCGCCGAAGCAGTGATGCAGCAGGACATAGGCCGTACCCGGCGTATAGGGGCCGGCGAAGGCGCCGACGATGCCGTCGAAGGCGAGCGCGCCCTTCACCACCTCGCTGTCGAACCACTGCGCCAGGAAATCGGCGGCGCTCTTGCTGAACAGGTCGAGCAGCAGGCGTTTGTCCTCAAGGCCCAAGCCGAACAGGCGGCGGCCGAGCCCGGCGCTACGCATGAGCTCGCTGAAGCCGCCGCCGACGTTGGGGGGACGCGCCAGCGCCAGCTGGCGCAGGTGGGAGGCCGCCCGCTCCAGGGCCGCGTCATAGGCGGGCAAGCGCGCCGCATCGGCGGCCGAGAATTGCGCCACCGCCGCCTGGCGATTGGCCAGGCCATAGGGCAGCAACAGGTAACGCGTCTTGTCCACCGGCCAGAAATTGGCGACCGGCCGCTCCACGATCCTGAGGCCGTAGGCGGCCAGCTCGAGCTCGCGGATCACCGCTGGATTGAGCAGGCTCACCGTGTAGGCCGCGACCGAATTGCGGAAGCCCGGCATGAACTCTTCGGTGACGGCGGCGCCGCCGGCGACATGGTTCTTCTCGAGCACGATCACCTTGAGGCCGCCGCGCGCCAGGTAGGCGGCGCAAGCGAGGCCGTTGTGGCCGGCGCCGATGATGGCAACGTCAAAGTGGGCCTTGTCTAAGCTGTGCATCAACCGTTAGCCAAGCGAGCCGTTGGGCTCCCGCGCGCCACGCTGCAATTGTACGGGCGGGCGCTTGAATGCTAGGACCCACTTAAGCGACAAACCTCGGAGTGGCAAATGCCGAAGCCCGGCCTCCTCAACACCGGTCCGATGATGGATCTCATCACTGCCGGGGTGGCCAACGACTTTATCGTGTTCAACCTCGACCAGGTGGCCGATCGCGAGGCGCTGTTGGCCGAGGTCGGTGGCGATATCCGTGCGGTGTGCACCGGCAGCCACACCGGGGTGCGGACCGACGCCGCCATCCTGGACCGGCTCCCCAACCTCAAGATCATCGGCAATTTCGGGGTGGGTTACGACACCATCGATATCGCCGCGGCCCGCCGCCGCGGCATCATCATCACCAACACCCCCGAGGTGCTGACCGAAGAGGTGGCCGATACGGCAATCGGCCTGTTGCTCGGCACCATTCGCGAGTTCTACGAGGCCGAGCAATGGCTACGCCAGGGCCGCTGGCCGACTGAGGGCGACTATCGACTGACCGCGGCCTCGCTGCGCGACCGCAGCATCGGCATCATGGGTATGGGGCGCATCGGCCGCGCCATTGCCCGCCGCCTCGAGGCCTTCGGCCGGCCGATCAGCTACTATGCACGCACCGAGCAGCCACTGCTGCCCTACCGCTATTACAGCGACCTCGTCGCCATGGCCGGCGATGTCGACACCTTGATCGCCATCCTGCCGGGTGGGCCGGCAACCAACAATCTCGTCAACCGGCCGGTGCTTGAGGCCTTGGGCCGGCGCGGCATTTTTATCAACGTCGCGCGCGGCTCGGTGGTCGACGAGCCGGCGCTGATCGAGGCGCTCAAAAGCCGCACGATCTTGCGCGCCGGGCTCGACGTGTTCGTCGGCGAGCCCACCATCAATCCCGCCTTGTTCGCGCTCGACAATGTCACAATAGTGCCGCACATCGGCTCGGCCTCGATTTATACCCGCAGCCGCATGGGCCAGCTGGTGGTCGACAATCTGTTGGCCTTCGCCGCCGGCAAGCCGCCGCTCACCCCGGTGCCGGAGACGCCGTTCAAGGGCTGGTGACGGCGCCGGTGAAGGGCCGCATCGGCAGAGGAGCACGGGCGTGACCTCCAACGATCTGGGCGTGGCAATCGCCGGCGCCGGCTATTTCGGCGCGTTTCACGCCGACGCTATTGCCGAGCTGGCGGGTGTGCGCCTGGTGGCGATTTGCGACCTCGAACCCGCCCATGCCCGCCACCTCGCCGCCCGGCACGCCGGTGCCAGGGTCGCAGCCTGGCCTGAGCTGCTCGCCGACCCGGCGGTCGACGTGGTGGTGATCGCCACCCCGCACCACCATCACCACGCCATGGCCGTCGCCGCCGCCGCGGCTGGCAAGCACATCCTGTTGGAAAAGCCAATGGCGCTGACCGCGGCCGAATGCACGGCCATCATCGAGGCGGCCGAGCGCCATGGCGTCAAACTGATGGTCGGCCAGCTTTTGCATTTTGCGCTGCCAAGCGTTGTCGGCCGGGCCATCCTGCAACGGGGCGAGCTGGGGCAACCGCTGATCGCCAGCAGCACGCTCAACAAGCTGTGGCTGGAACCCAATCGCCGCGCCTGGCATCTCGATCCCAGCACCGGCGGCGGCATGCTGATGACGGCCGGCATTCACGCGCTCGATCTCCTTGTCTGGTTGATGGATGCGCCGGTGGCAACGGTGTTTGCCGCCGCCGGCGCGCTGCTGCACGCGCAGGCCGCCGACGACAGTGCCCTTTTGCTTGTGCGCTTTGCCGACGGCCGCTTTGGCCAGGTGTCAAGCATCGGCTATCGCGACGGCGGCGTGGCCTACGGCATCGACCTCATCTGCGAGCGGGGCAGCTTGCGCATCGACTTTGCGCGGGGCGTTGCCATCGGCCGTGGCGGGCAGTGGACACCGGTGGCGGAAACGACGGAACCCGATTGGATGGCGCGCGCGCTGGTGCGGGAGTGGCAGGCGCTGGCCGCGGCGGTGCGCGGCAGCGCGCCCATTCCCGTGTCCGGTGCCTACGGTCGGCACATAATTGCGTGCATTGAAGCTGCCCTGCAATCAAGCCGCGAGCGCCGCGAGGTGGCGGTGGCGCCGGAGCTGGTGGTGGCCACCTGAGGTTAGGGAGCGCTGAGGTTGCAAGAGCGCACCTTGGGCAAAAAACGGCGCCGGCAGCCGGTGGCGAGCGACCAAGGCCGCCCTTTTTGCGTTATCAGCGTGCGCTATCCGCGTGTGTGATCCGCCAGCGATCTTAAACCCGAGGAGTTGGCCATGGCCGAGCCGGCGCCCCCGTCCTTGCTGGGCAAGGTGATCGACTACATCTTGGGGCGCAACACCTTGATCGGCCTCGCCTCCTTCATGCTGCTGTTGATTTCGGGGTATGCCACCTGGCACGGCATGCGCGACTTCATCATCGGCGTCTCCTCGACGCCCACCAGCCAGGGCCAGCTGTTGCCGGGCGGCATGTCTTTTTCCAATGATTTCCTGGTGATTGCGGTGGTCGTCGCGCTGACGTTTTTGATGTGGCTGATGCTGCGCGAAACCTTTGGCGCCCGCCGTCAGCTGCGCGAGCGGCTGATCACGTTTCCGCTCTACCTGTTTCTCGCCATCTGGTCGATCGGCTTCGGCTACGGCTTTTGGTGGAGCCTGATCTCCGGCGAGGAGGCGACCCGCACCGGGCTTGCCGGCCTGCGCGAAGATGCACGCGATGCCGCGCAGGTGGTGGCGGCGCGGCTCGACGCGGTGCGTGGCCAGCTCGACAGCGTGGTCGGCTGGTCGGATAGCCAGATGCAACGCGAAGAGACGAGCGGCGGCAGTTGCGGGGTGGCCTCGGCGGCCGGCCGCGGCCCGCTCTACGGCGCGCGCCGCAGCGTGCGTGATCAGATCACCACCTTGCGCGACGGCATGAGCAAGTCGTGGCTGGAACCGGTGCAGGCCGATATCAATGAGCTGCGCCAGGCCGCCACCGCGCTCGATGGCGGCACCGTGGAGGAACGCCAGCGCAACTTCGAGGCGCGCGCCTCCGACATCCGCGGACGGGCGCGCAACATTGCCGCGCGCAGCAATCAGCTGGGCAAGGCGACGGCGGCGGAGATGCGGGCGCTGGCCGGCGTGGTCGCCGTGGCGCCCGGCAGCGCCGGCTTTTCCTGCTACGACACGACCTTGGCCGAGCGCCTGCGCCAAGCGGCGGCGCAGGCCGACCAGCCGGCCGAGCTCAGACTGCGGGAAGCGGTCTTCAACGAGGGCCCGGCCGGGGTCGCCAATGCCGTCAAAAACCTTTGGCGCAATATCGGCAGCTATGCCAGCGCGCTCGCCACCTATGTGGTGACCGGCGGCCACCAGGCCGCCGGCCGAACCGATACCGGCGAGCCGATTACTGGGCGGGACTTGATCGCACTGTTGGCCACCATCGGCATCGACCTCGGCTTGTTGGCGTTGGCGATCGTCAATCCGCCGCGCGAACCGCCCTCGATCCGCCCGTCGGGCACGCTGCGGCGCCAGATCAACGAGGCCATCGACACGGCGATTGCCCGCGCCGGCGTCGACCGGGAGTGGGTGCGCCGGCACTTCGTGCATCACAACCGAGCCTCCTATTTCGTGATCCCCAACCTTTACAGCTGTGACCCCGACAATCCCGACGAGGCGCAAAAGGCGCTGGCGGTCAACCAACTGGCCGGCGTGCTGAGCGACCTTGAGTTGGTGCGCTGGCCCAAACGCGGCGCCCGCTGGCTTTGGATCCGCAGCGAGCTGGAAGAGCTAAAGCACGAGGAAAGCCTCGGCAGTGACACCGACTTGACCGAGGTCCGCCAGGCCTGGCTCAAAAAGACCGGTGGCGCCGCCGACGGGCAAGGCGATACCCTGGTGCGCGATGCCAAACCCTTGCGCAACCATGGCCTGTTCTCGAAGGCCGAGCGGGCGCTCGAGATCGCCGGCTGGAGCGAGCGCGCACGCAACGATATCGAGATCTTTCGCCTGGTCGATACCGAAGGACTGACGCCGCTGTTGATGGTGCTCAACGAACCCCGCGGCCGCAGCGAGGTGCACACCGAGCCCGCGGCGCGCCCAGCCTAAAGCGCGGCAGGTGCAGCCTTAGCCCCAGTTGCAGCGCAGTTCCTGGCACAGGCGGCGCGGCCCACCGCCGATCCGGCAGCGCGCCGCCACCATGCGGCAGACGCGGCAGCTATAGGACGACAGGCAGCCGCGGTAGATGCCGCCGCGCGCGAAATTGCAGGTGCGGATGGTCTGGCAGTCGCGCTGCGGATCCAATAGGGCTGGCTGCGCCATGGCGGCGCCGGCGCCAGCGATGCCCCCGATCAGGAGGAGCATGAACAGTGAGGCACGTGCGGTTCGCATGGCCACGGACCCCGCCCTTGGAGGACCTATTCGCGAGAATCTTGCCGCAGCATTGCCAAGACTAGGGGCCGCCCGCAACGTTCCCCTGTCGGTTTGGTTTCAAAGCGCGCGGCCGCTGTGCCTCGCCGGCCACGCCTGCCCCCGCAACCCAAGCCCCGGGCCAGTGTCCCGACGCGCGCGCCCGGCGCCGCCACACCCCCCCGGCGCCGCCACACCCCCTAAGGCCCCCAAGGCGCGGGGAGCGGGTCGGCGGGGGTGCGCGCCGCCAGTGGCTGGCTGCCGGGCCAAGGCTACTCGGCGGCCACCTGCTTGGGCTGGACGGCTGCCGTATAGTCGTTGATCAGCGTCTCTGAGATCTTGCCCGGGGTATAGCGGTGCTGGGCGATCTCCGACACCGGTGTCACCTCGGCGGCGGTGCCAACGATGAAGCACTCCGAAAAGCTGCCGAGCTCGTCGGGCATGATGATGCGCTCGACCACGTCGAGGCCACGCTTTTTGGCAAGGCCGATCACCGTGCGCCGGGTGATGCCGTCGAGAAAGCAGTCCGGCGTTGGCGTGTGCAGCTTGCCGTCTTGGATCAGAAAGATGTTGGCGCCGGTGCATTCGGCGACGCGGCCGCGCCAGTCGTACATCAGTGCGTCGGCGTAGCCCAATTTCTCGGCGCGGTGCTTCTCGAGGGTGCAGATCATGTAAAGGCCGGCGGCCTTGGTCTTGGCGGGGGCGGTGGCCGGATCGGGCCGGCGGAAGTTGGCGACCGTGAGCCGGATGCCCTTGAGGCGCTGTTCCATGGGGAAATAGGAGCCCCAGTCCCAGGCTGCGATCGCCAGATGAATCTTGGTGGCCTGCGCCGACACGCCCATCATCTCGCTGCCGCGCCAGGCGATCGGGCGCACGTAGCAGTCGGTGAGCGCATTGGCCTTGACCACATCGCGGCAGGCCTGATCGATCGCCGCGATGGTGTAGGGGATGGTGAAATCGAGCGTTTTGGCGCCCTCGACCAGGCGCTCGGTGTGCTGCGTCAATTCGAAGATCACCCCGTCGTAGGCGCGCTCGCCCTCGAACACGGCGCTGGCGTAGTGCAGGCCGTGGCTGAGCACGTGCAGGCCCGCCTCGCGCCAGGGTACGAGCTTGCCGTCGTACCAAATGAAGCCGTCACGATCGTGATAGGGAATGACGTCGGCCATGCCTCGGGTTCTCCGTGGACGAGCTTGGTGCCGATCCTGGGCCTCGCCACCCGCCAGGGGCTGCCCCCGCAGGCCGTGGCGCGAGAGGGCCCGTCGCCGGTCGAGATTTGCCCAATTTGCAGGCCGCCCGCCGCACCCAGTGGCTGCTAAAGGGGCATCGGGGCCTGTAAAATGTCTTGCCAGCACTAACAATCGGGGCCAAATAAGTCAACATGACTGACATAATTTCCGTGCCTTTGCGCAGGTTTGGGACCGCGCCGGACGAGCGGACGGGGGCGCGGGCCGCCGCAGGCACCGAGAGCGAACTCATCACCTGCGTTGAGCTCCTGTTCTTCGCCTATCGCGATTTCACCGGCGAGGCCGATGCGGTATTGGCGGAGTTCGGCCTGGGGCGGGCGCATCATCGCGTCTTGCACTTCGTCAACCGCAATCCCGGGCTGAAGGTCGCCGATCTGTTGGAGATCTTGAAGATCACCAAGCAGAGCCTGGCCAGGGTGTTGAAGCTGCTGGTGGATCAGGGCTGGATCCGGCAGATTGCCGGCAACGCCGACCGCCGGCAGCGGTTGTTGCATACGACGGAAAAGGGCGCAGCCCTGGCGGGCCGCCTCGACGCCCTGCAGGCCCGGCGGGTCGCGCAGGCGTTTGCGGCGGCGGGCGCCGGCAGCGAAGCGGCCATGCGCAGTTTCCTGTTCGCCATGATTGTGCCGGAGGAACGCGCGTTCGTCGAGGCGCTGTTGCCGCGGTCGATCGAGGCCACCAAAGCGCCTCAAGGCTAACAGGAGCGGCGGCGCGGTCGAGCGGTGACAACGGGGGGAAGTGGCATGGAACCGTTGGCCGACAATGCGGCACACATCTTGATTGTCGACGATGATCAGCGCATCCGCGACCTGCTCGCCCGCTATCTGTTTGAGAACGGCTTCCGCGTCAGCACCGCCACCGACGCGCCAAGCGCCCGGGCATCGATGCGCGGGCTCACCTTCGATGTCGTCATTCTCGACGTGATGATGCCAGGCGAAAGCGGGCTCGAACTGGCGCGCGATCTCAAGGCGATCTCCAACATCCCGATCTGCCTGCTCACCGCCCGGGCCGAGCCCGAGCAACGCATTGAGGGTCTCGAGATCGGGGTCGAGGACTACGTTGCCAAGCCGTTTGAGCCGCGCGAGCTGTTATTGAGACTGCAGAACATCTTGAAGCGCGGGCGCGGCCCATCCGGACCCCGCGATGAGATCCGCATGGGCGATTTCACCTTTCATGTCGGGCGCGGCGAGCTCAGGCGCAACGATGAGACCATCAAGCTCACCGAGCGCGAGCGGGATCTGTTGCGGCTGTTCGCGCAGCGGCCGGGGTCGCCGATCGCCCGCCACGAACTGGCCAGCGACGAGTCGACCGGCAGCGAACGCGCCATCGACGTGCAAATCAACCGCCTGCGACGCAAAATCGAGACCGACCCGGCCAATCCGGTGTTTCTGCAGACCGTCCGGGGCAAAGGCTACATCCTGCACACGGATTAAGACACAAGGCGCCTGATGGCGATCGCGCACAAACTCGTCCGCACCACCGAAAGCTGGCGCCAGCGCCTGGCGGCGCTCGGCTGGCCCAAGGGCGTTTTGGCGGCCGCCAGCGGGCTGATGGGCGAGCTGGCGCCGAAGGGGCTCTACGCGCGGGCGCTGATCATCATCATCGCCCCGATCGTGCTGTTGGAAAGTGTCGTCGCCTTCGCCTTCATGGAGCGGCACTGGAACCAGGTGACGCGCCGGTTGTCGGAGGCAACCGCGCGCGACATGGCGGCGATCGTCTCGCTGTACGAGAGCTCGGAGGATGGCGCCCGGCTGGCGGAGCTCGCCCAGAGCAAGTTCGGTTTCGCGCTCGAAATCCTACCGCCCGGCAATCTGCCCACCGTGCAACCGAAGCCGTTTTTCGATCTGCTCGACCGGGCGCTGTCGGATGAATTGCGCACCTTCGTCAACCGCCCGTTCTGGATCGACACCGTCGGCCAGTCGCGGCTGGTCGAGGTGCGCGTCAAGCTCGACCGGGCGATCTTGCGCTTTACCGCGCAGCGTGGGCAAACCTACGCCTCCAATTCGCATATTTTCCTGATCTGGATGGTGGGCACTTCGGTCGTGCTGTTGACCGTGGCGATCGCCTTCCTGCGCAATCAGATCCGGCCGATTCTGCGGCTGGCGGAGGCCGCCGACGCCTTCGGCAAGGGCCGCCCGGTGCCGCTCGACTTCCGGCCGCGCGGCGCCCGCGAGGTGCGTCAGGCGGCGTCCGCTTTCCTGGAGATGCGCGACCGCATTCGTCACCACGTCGAGCAGCGCACCACCATGTTGGCCGGCGTCAGCCACGACCTGCGCACGGTGTTGACCCGCTTCAAGCTGGAGCTGGCGCTGTTGGGCGACGGCCCGGAAATCGCGGCGCTGCGCACTGACGTCAACGAGATGCAGCACATGCTCGAGGACTACCTGGCGTTCGCCAAGGGTGACGGCGGCGAGGAGGCGGCAGCGACCAATGTCGGCGAGTTGTTGGTGGAAGTGCAGGAGGAGACCGAGCACATCGGCGCGCCGATCGAGGTTCGGATGCGCCACCCGCGGCGGGCGTTGGTGCTGCCGCTCAAGCGCCAGGCCTTCAAGCGGGCGGTCACCAACCTGGTCACCAATGCCGCGCGCTTCGGCGACAATGTGGTGATCCGGGCGGCGGCCGAGGACTGCTGGCTGCGCATCGACGTCGACGACGACGGCCCCGGGATCCCGCAAGGCGAGCGTGACAACGTGTTTCGGCCCTTCTATCGGCTTGACAACGCGCGCAACCAGGACGCCGGCAATTCCGGCCTCGGGCTGGCCATCGCCCGCGACATTGCCCGCAGCCACGGCGGCGATATTGCGCTCGGTGTCAGCTCCATGGGCGGCTTGCGCGCCACCATGCGCGTGCCGCTCTAAGGCAACGGCGGCGGCCCTCGCGTTTTGCCGCTGCGGGCGCTTGGTCTCGGCTAGAACAGCCGCCCGCCATTGGGCACCGGCCGCTCCGGCATAATGAGCACGACCGCGCCGTCGGCATCGGCAAAACCGAGGGTCAGCACCTGCGACATGGTCTTGCCGATCTGGCGCGGGGGAAAATTGACGACCGCGGCAACCTGGCGCCCGACCAAGGTCGTCGGGGTATAGTTGAGGGTGAGTTGCGCCGAGCTCGTCTTGATGCCGATCTCGGGGCCAAAGTCGATCTCGAGCCGCAGCGCCGGCTTGCGCGCGCCGGGCAGCGGCTCGGCGGTGCGGATGGTACCGACGCGGATGTCGACCTGCAGAAATTCCGCCACCGTAATGCGCGGCGGCTCGGTCTCACTCATCGCGCCCTCCTTGGGGTTGCGGCCTGACGCTGGCGGGGTCGCTGTCGTCGGGCGCGGCATCCCCGCCGCCGCCCTGGCGCCGGCGCAGCCAGGCCGTCACCCATGCCGGCCCGGCGGTGGCAACCTTGCGCGCGGTGGTGGCGAGGCCATCGAGGTTGCGCAAGGTGCGTTCGCCCCGGCGCAGGCGACGATCGAGTGCGGCCATGGTGCGGGCGAGCCCGGGGTCATCATCGGCGAGCCAGGTGTGAAACACCGAGGCGTAGATGCCGGCGAGCCCGGCCAGCTTGAGCGCACCACCGGGCCCGCTGCTGTCGACGCCGGCGGCCTGCAGCATCCAATAGAGCGACGACAGCAGCGGCCCCGCCAACGCCGGATCGGCACCGCCGGCGGCGGCCATCGATTTGAGCGCTGCCTTGTGCGGCGCCAGCACATCGAAGCGGGTCATGATGACGTCGAACAACAGGTCGCGCTTGTCCTGCCGCTCGCCGCGATCGACACGACTGAGCACCTCCCGATCGACGGCATTGATCAGAGCGGCGACGATGGCGCTGCGGCTCGGGAATAAGTCGCGCATCTCCGGCAGCGGCACCTTGGCGTGCTCGGCGATATCGCGCAGGCTGACCTCGGCCCAGTTGTTAGCGGCGGCGCAGGCGAGGGCGGCGGCCAGTATGCGGCCCTTGGACGTCGATTGATCGATCATGGCGCACCTCCTCACGCCCCCATTACATCGTGCGCGCCGGCGATTTGCAAAGGAGCGCGCAAAGAATTCATTGACATTCGCGCCCGAGAGCCTAGCTAACAGCGCTTATGAACACCGCAGATCCGCGCGAATTGCTGGCAGCGACCGATGCCCGCATGCTGGAGGTGACCCGCCCCAGCAGCGAATGTATCGACATTCCCGAGACCGAGCCCTTGCGTCTCGACTGCGCCAAGCTGCTCGCCCCGATCCGCATCGCCTATAAGACCTACGGCACGCTCAATGCCAACAAGTCGAATGCGGTTCTGATCTGCCACGCGCTGACCATGGACCAGTACGTCGCCAGCGAACACCCCGTCACCCGCAAGCCCGGCTGGTGGGAAGCCATGGTCGGGCCGGGCAAGCCGATCGACACCGATCGGTTGTTCGTGATCTGCCCAAACATTCTCGGCGGCTGCATGGGATCGACCGGTCCCGCCAGCATCAATCCCGCCACCGGCCGCCCCTGGGGGCTCGACTTTCCCGTCATCACCATTGGTGACATGGTCGATGCGCAGGTACGCCTGATCGACCGCCTCGGCATCGATCAGTTGTTTAGCGTGATCGGCGGCTCGATGGGCGGCATGCAGGTGCTGGAATGGGCCGCGCGTCATCCCAAGCGGGTGTTTAGCGCCATCCCAATCGCCACGGCGGCCTGGCATTCCTCGCAAAACATCGCCTTTCACGAGGTCGGCCGGCAGGCGGTGATGGCCGATCCCGACTGGTGTCAGGGACGCTATCTCGAGCTCGGCAAGGTGCCGCGCAACGGGCTGGCGGTGGCGCGCATGGCAGCGCACATCACCTACCTGTCGGAAGAAGCCCTGCACCGCAAGTTCGGCCGCAGCCTGCAGGACCTTGCGGCCAAGACCTTCAGCTTCAATGCCGACTTCCAGGTGGAGAGCTATCTAAGGCATCAGGGCTCGACCTTTGTCGATCGCTTCGATCCCAACAGCTATCTCTACATCACCCGCGCCATGGACTATTTCGATCTCGCCGCCGAGCACGGCGACGTGTTGGCCAATGCCTTCAGGGGCTCAAAGACCAGGTATTGCGTGGTCTCCTTCACCAGCGACTGGCTTTATCCGACGCGCGAGAGCCGGGAGATCGTGCAGGCCTTGAATGCGGTGGCGGCCAACGTCAGTTTCGTCGAAATCGAATCCGATAAAGGCCACGACGCCTTCCTGTTGGAAGAGCCGGAGCTGTTCGCGACCATCCGCGGCTTCCTCAATGCGGCCGCAACCAAGCACGGCCTCGCGCACACGCGCCGGGGTCATTAGATGCTGGCCCCCAACAAGCCCGGTCGGCACCGTGTCGACCATCTCCTGATCGCGGAGATGGTTAAGGCCGGCTCGCGCGTGCTCGACGTCGGCTGTGGCGACGGCGCCCTATTGCAACTCTTGGCCGACACCAAGAGCGTCGACGGCCGCGGCATCGAGGTCAGCCGCGAACGCGTCAATGCGTGCGTGGCGCGCGGCCTGTCCGTGATTCAAGGCGATGCCGATCGCGACCTCGCCGACTACCCGGATGCGGCCTTCGACTACGCCATCCTGAGCCTCACCATCCAAGCGACGCGCCACCCCAAGACGGTACTTGAGCATCTGTTGCGGATCGGCGGCCGCGCCATCGTCTCGTTCCCGAATTTTGGTCATTGGCAGGTGCGCGGACAGTTGCTTTTGACCGGCCGCATGCCCGTGACCGAGAACCTACCCGAGGCCTGGTACGTGAGCCCCAACGCGCACCTGTGCACGATCAAGGATTTTGCCGATCTCTGCCGGCTCACCGGCGCCAAGGTCGAACGCGCGGTGGCCTTCAATCTCAAGGGCCAGAAGCTCGGCACCTGGCTGCCGCTGACGGTGCACAATTTCCTGGGTGAAAAGGCGGTGTTCATGCTGACCCGCGCCGGCGCACGCCCGTGAGCGCCACGGCACCGAGCAACGCCGCCAGCCGCCATCCCTTGCCCCGACCAGACGCCGGTGCGCGGGTGAGCATCGAGCGTCGCTGGCGCGCGGCCATGGCCCACGCGCCTCATGCCGGTTCTTTGACCCCGCGGCAGGCGACCTGAACGGACCCGTTTTGCCTACTTGTCGCTACCGGCGACGCGTCGGCCCCTCAGCCCACTCAAGCGAATGATCAAAGCCTTTGGGGCCAAGGTCGCGGCCTCGCCACCGCGCTCCGAATGGCCTCGGAGGGGAGGGAAGCGGGAGGCACCCCGCTACAGCGTTCGCGTCACCTTGTTGAGGTGGCGCGGGCGGTCGATGTCGGTGCCCAGCCGATCGGCCAGCGCCACGATCATGGGATAGAAGCTCTGGATCAGACAGACGGCATCGCACTCGGGCCAATCCGCCGCCAGCGCCGGCAAGCGGCCGGATTGCGCCGCCCCGGGCTCGGCCGCAAACAGCACGCAGCCGGCGTCGCGCAAGCGCGCCGCAAACGGGTGCATGCCGTCCGCGGCGGCGTCGGTGGGCATGAACAGCAGCACCGGATAGCGCGGCGCAACCAGCGCCACCGGCCCGTGCAGGAACTCCGCCGCACTGAAGGCCTCGGCGTGCAGATTGCAGGTTTCCTTGAGCTTGAGCGCCGCCTCACGGGCGATCGCCAGGGTCGGCCCACGGCCGATGGTGACGAGGCTTGAGGCCCCCGCCACCGGCTCCAGGCTCTGGCGCCAGTCGAGCTGGGCGGCCGCGGCCAAGCGGTGTGGCAACCGGCCAATGGCGGCGGCGAGCGGATCGAGCCTGGCCCACGCCGCCACCAGCCGCAGCAGCGCTGCGGCGGTGGCAACAAATGTCTTGGTGGCGGCGACGCTGAGTTCCGGTCCGGCGCCGATCGGCAGCACGAACTCGCAGGCCGCCGCCAGCGGTGCGTCGGGGTCATTGGTCACCGCGGCGGTCACCGCCCCGGCAGCCCGGGCGCTCGACGCGAATGCGATAAGATCATCGCTCTTGCCCGATTGCGAGATCAGCAGCACCAGTTGGTGTGCCAGCCGAAGCTCGCCGCCGTAAACGCTGACGATGCTGGGCGCCGCCGCTGCCACCGGCAGCTGCAGGTAGCGCTCGATCAAGTGCTTGCCAAAGGTGGCCGCGTGCGCCGAGCTGCCCCTGGCGCAGGTGACGACCAGCTGCGGGGGGTGCGCGAGGAGCCGGGCCACCAGTCGGTTGAGCGGGCTCGCCATGACTTTGGCCTGCCGCGCCACGACCTCGGGGGCGGCCGCAATTTCTTGCGCCATGAACGATTGCTGCTGCATCGGCAGTCACCACCCTTGCCAGCGGCGCCATTGCATCGCCTGTTAGAGGCCTGGCCGCGCCGCTTGGTTTTAAACGCTCGAGAACTCAAATTCGTCGATGTGCGTTTGCCTCTTGGTCACTGGGTAAGTCAATGACAACGGAACGCCCAAGCCCACGCTTTGCGGACATCGACATCTGGGACCCCGGAGAGGTTCTGGAGGCGATGATCGGCGGCCAGTTCGCGGCGGTGGCGGCGGTGCGCACCGCCTTGCCGGCGATCGAGCGGGCGGCGCTCGCCATCGAACCACGCCTGCGCCACGGCGGGCGCCTGATCTATGCCGGCGCCGGCACCTCCGGACGGTTGGCGGCGCAGGATGGCGCCGAACTGATGCCGACCTTTGGCTGGCCGCGCGATCGGCTGCTGTTATTGATCGCCGGCGGCGGCGCGGCGATGCTGGAAGCCATCGAAGGCGCCGAGGACGAGGTCGGACATGACCCGAAGCTGGCGGGCGTGTGCGACCGCGACGTCATGCTGGCGGTCGCCGCCAGCGGCACCACGCCCTTTACCCTGTCCTGTCTGCGGCAAGCCAAACGCTGTGGCGCGCTCACCATTGGCATTGCCAACAACCCCGGCAAGCCGCTGCTCACCGAGGCCGAGCATGCGATCTTCCTCGACACCGGCGCCGAGCCGATCGCCGGCTCGACCCGCATGAACGCTGGCACCGCCCAGCGCATCACCTTGAGCCTGCTTTCAACCCTGGTCATGATCCGGCTCGGCCATGTCTACCGAGGACTGATGGTCGATATGCAGGCCACCAACAGCAAGCTCACGCGACGCAAGCTGGAGATGCTCATCTATCTCACCGGCCGGAGCGAGCCCGAGGTCGCCGAGGCCCTGAAGGGCGCCAACGGCAATGTCAAGGTCGCCCTACTCATCATGCAGGGATGCTCGCTGGAGCAGGCTCGCACCATTCTCGAGCGCGCCAACGGCGAACTGCGAGCCGCGGTCGAGTTGGCCGCGCGCGACAGCGCGTGACATGGTGAGGCTTACCGTGGCAGCACCGCCGCCGGGGCGGCAGCGCTTCAAGGCCGTTCGCGCCGGCGCCAGGCGGCCCTGGCGCACGGGCTTGGCCGGCGCCGGGATGGTGCCCATCAATTCCTTGCGCGCTTCGACGATCATCACCCCGGCAAAGCCCGGCCACAGCCGGGCGCCGAGCCGCTCGAAGACCGTCGACCAGCGCACCACCCATGGCCGATCGATCGGCGGCATGAACAGCGCGCTGGTCCATTCCAACGGCGTAAACATTGCATCGTTCAACAGCCGCTCGAGCTGGCCGCGGCTGTAGGGCCGGCCGTGGCCAAACGGCGTGATATCGAGCCGCGTCCACACCCCGCGGCGGTTCGGCACCACCAGCAAAAGCCGCCCCTCCGGCCGCAACACGCGCCAAATCTCCCGAAGCAGTGGCCCCGTGCGCTCCGCCGCCTCAAGACAATGCACCGCCAGCAGGCGATCGATCGAGGCATCGCTGAGCGGCAGCATGGCCTCCTCCACCAGCACGCCCTGGACGGTGTCGCCGGCGGTCCGGACCACCGCGCCCTGCGTCGCCGGCATCAAGGCGCCGATCGCCTTTGCTTCGCCGCGAAACATGCCGATGTAAGGTGCGGCAAACCCCAGGCCCATCAGTGTGGCGCCCTCGACGTTGCGCCAGCGCGAACGGATGCGGCGGGTGAGCAGCCGACGCACCGCGCTGCCGAGCGGGCGGCCGTAGAATTCGCGCAAGTCGACCACATCAAGCGTCATAGGATCAGCCGCGCCCCACCTCGGGGGCGTGCCACCGTTTTGTCGCCACGGCCCCGTTTGAATCCGAGGCGCCGCCTGGTAGGGTGCGGTTTAGCCGCGAACAAGCCAGCGGGAGCGCACCACACCATGGCCAAGCTCGAGATTCATCAGTTTCCTTGCCTCAGCGACAATTTCGGCGTGCTGATCCACGATAGCACGCACAATGTCACGGCCTCGATCGATGCGCCCGACGCCGGCGCGGTTGACGATGCCCTCAACCACAAGGGTTGGCGGCTGACCCACATTCTCACCACCCACCACCACGCCGATCATACCGGAGGAAATCTCGCGCTCAAGCAAGCAAGCGGCTGCAAGATCGTGGGGCCGCGCGGCGAAGCGGGCAAGATCCCCGGCATCGATCAGACGGTGGCCGAAGGCGACATGGTGCCGTTTGGCTCGTTTACCTTCAAGGTGCTGGACACGCCCGGCCATACCGCCGGGCACATCAGCTACTGGTGTCCCACCGCCGCCGTCGCCTTCGTCGGCGACACCTTGTTTGCCATCGGCTGCGGCCGCGTCATCGAGGGCGATGCTGAGATGATGTGGCAATCGCTGAAGAAGCTGATGGCGCTGCCGACCGAAACCAGCGTCTACTGCGGGCACGAGTATACCCAGGCCAATGCCCGTTTTGCGCTCACGATCGAGCCCGAGAACGAGGCCCTGGTGCGGCGGGCCAAGGAGGTCGATCGGCTGCGCAGCGCCGGCGAGGCGACTTTGCCGACCAAGCTCGGCATCGAGCTCGAGACCAATCCTTTCCTGCGCCCGCATGTCGCGGCGATCCAAAACCGGCTGGGCATGGTGGGAAAGCCCGACTGGCAGATCTTCGGCGAGATCAGGGAGCGCAAGAACCGCGGCTGAGCGATGCCCGCCGGCGCCCCGCTCTCGGCCGACGACGTGATCGGCCTGTTGCGGCTGGCGCCGCATCCTGAGTATGGCCACTACCGCGAGACCTTCCGCGATCCGGCCACGGTCGGCGCCGGACGGGCGGCCTCGACGGCCATCTACTTTCTGCTGCGCCAGGGCGAACGCTCGCGCTGGCATCGGGTCGATGCGGCGGAGGTTTGGCACTGGTACGCGGGGGCACCGCTCGAGCTCTCAATCAGCACCGATCGCGCCATCGCCCGCCGACGCTTGGGTGTCGACCTAGAGGCCGGCGAGCGCCCGCAGGCGGTGGTGCCGGCCGGCGCCTGGCAGAGCGCGGCAAGCCTGGGCGCCTGGAGTTTGGTGGGCTGCACCGTGGCACCGGGCTTCGAGTTCTCGGGTTTCAGCTTGGCCGCTGAGGACTTCGATCCCACGCGATGAGCGGCCGGGGCCGCCGGCGGTGGCCGCAGCGACACGCAGGGGGCCGCGATCCCGGGGTGCCCGGGTCTGCCCGATAGGATCGGCCTCCTCTGGCGGTCGGGGGCCGCGCCGCCTCATCCGCCCCCGACCCACGTTCAAAAAAACGCGGGGATTAGCGCCTCGGCCACCGCCGCGCCCAGCGCTGGTCGGCTGCCGGCGGCGGCTTATCCGGTGGCGGCGCGGCTCCCGATCGCGGCCACCAGCGACGCCTTGCAAATGCACTGGGGACGCGGCCCGGCTGCGCTTGCAGGTTGCAGGCGACTCATATGAATTGCCCCGAATCGGGAACCTGGCCATGACGGGGCGTGGGCAGCGCAACACCGGTGAGTGGGGGTCATGCGATGAAGAGGACTGCTGGCGCGGCCAGTCTCAGTGCGGTGTTCGTCGACTACGACAACATCTACTTGTCGTTGAAGCGCAAGAGCGATGAGGCGGCCAAGCGCTTTGCCCGGGACGCGCATCTGTGGCTGCGCGAAATCGAAAGCGGACGCCTGATCACCGGCACCAACGATGCCTTCACCGAGGACCGCCGACGCATCGTCATGAACCGCTGCTACGGCAATCCCGTGCCGCGGCGCAACGCGCACGACAACTCCACCGACATGAATTCCTTTCCGTTCGTACGCCACCACTTCCTGCGCGCAGGCTTTGAAGTCGTCGACTGCCCGCCGCTGACGGCGCAACTCAAGAACTCGTCCGATATCCGCATGGTGATGGACGTGCGCGACTACCTCACGCACGAGACCTACTTCGACGAATTCATCATCCTGTCCGGTGACGCCGATTTCACGCCGGTATTGCACCGGCTACGGGCGCACGCGCGGCGCACCGTGATCTACGCCAACGACCACACCGCGGCGCCCTATACGGCGATCAGCGACGGAGAGGTGCGTGAATCCGACCTGATCGCGCTCATTCTCAACGGCGAGGTGCCCGCCGACGATGACGCCGATGGCACGTCGGGCCCGCCCGCGCCGAGCGCCAAGATCGATGCCATACGGCGCGCCATCGTTGCCGAGATCATCGCCGACGTCCGTGGCTCGCCGGCACCGGTGCTGCTCGAGGCGCTGGCCGACCGCGCCGTGCGCGTGCTCGGTCACGACAAGACCATCGCCACCGGCTGGGCCGGCGCCGGCTCCTTCCGCGAGCTGTTGCGCCAGGCGCTGCCCCCCGACATCACCTTGACCGACGAGCCGCCCTATATGGTGCTCGACGCCAAGCGCCACGGGCAAGCCGCGGCCAAGGCGCGCGAGCTGCCGGCGGGGACGGCACGATTTGCGGCCGGCTCGGGGGCAACCGAACCGCAAGCCCTGATCGCGAACCCGGCGACGACCGCGCCCGCCCGCCCCGCGGCGCCGCCGCAGGAGGCCCCGGCCGCCGCCACGCCCGCCTCGGCGGCGATCCAGCAATCGATCGCCCGGATCCAGGACGCCTGCCAGGCGCCGACCTTGGCACCGCACGAATACCGCTTGCTGTTTGAGCTGATGGCCGAGGAGATCAACGAGAATGATCTGATCGGCGCCCAGACTTTGGCCAACATCACGCAACGCGCCCACGAGCGCGGCCTGGAGGTGCGCCGCGACGACGTGCGCTTCATTTTGGAGGTCGTAAGCGAAGCCGATCCGTGGTTCGAACAGGGCGCATCGCCCAACCTGTTTGCCGGGCGCTTCCGCAACTTCGTGGTGGCACGCTGCCGCGGTCAAGGCCTTAATCTGTCCGCTGACGAACTCGATCTGATCGATGCCTGGTTCGCCGGTGGTAACATCGCGCAACCGGCGGCGCAGGCGGCCCCTGCCGCGCGCGCGACGGCGGCACGCGCCAGCCAAACCGCATCGACGCCGGCGGCGAGCAGCCGCCAGGGGTCACCGCCGATCAGCCTGCCGACGCCATCGCCGGCGCCGGCTGCGGCCTCCGCCGGCGGTCGCTGGTGGGCGAGCGACGGCGCCGGCGCGGACCCCAGCACGGAGGCCGCCACGGCGGAGACGGTGGCCGCGGCGCCGGCGGCGGGCAAAGACGAGGCCGCGCCGGGCGATGAGTTTCCCCGCTTCGTTCGCAACCGCGTGCGCGGCTAACGGCTGGGCGCGCAACCACCGGCGCGGGCGCGCGGCTCGCGCCCCGTCACGCATGCGATGGCCGCTCGACCGCGGGGCAACGCCTCAGGCCATGTACTGGCCGCCATTGGCATCCAGGCAGGCGCCGGTGATGAAGGCGGCTTCGTCGGCCGCCAGGAAGGTGACGCAGCGCGCGATTTCCTCCACGCTGCCAAGCCTGCCGACCGGGATCAGCGGCAAGATCTTGGTGTCGAGGATCTCCTTGGGAACCGCCTGCACCATTTCGGTGCCAATATAGCCCGGAGCGATGACGTTGACGGTCACGCCGCGCGCAGCGTTCTCCTGCGCCACGGCCTTGCTGAAGCCGAGCAGCCCGGCCTTGGCCGCCGAATAGTTGGCCTGTCCCGCCTGGCCCTTGCGACCGTTGATCGAGGAAATGTTGATGACCCGGCCGAAGCCGCGCGCGCGCATGCCTTCGATCACCAACCGGGTCATATTGAAGGCCGAGTCGAGGTTGGTGCGCAGCACCGCATCCCAGTTGTCTTTGCTCATGCGATGCAGCACGCCGTCGCGGGTGATGCCGGCATTGTTGACGAGCACGTCGATCGGGCCGAGGTCATGGCTGATGCGCGTCACGCCGGCCTCGCAGGCGGCGTACTCGGCGACATCCCACTTATAGATCGGTATGCCGGTCTCGGCCTGAAATTGGCGCGCCGCGGTGTCGTTGCCGGCGTAGTTGGCGGCCACCCGGAAGCCCTTGCGCTTCAGGGCCACCGAAATTGCCTGCCCAATGCCCCGGGTACCTCCCGTGACCACTGCCACCCGACCCATTGAGCGTTCTCCCATCAGCTTGGCGTCCAACCGGGGCAGGATAAAAGAAAACCTCGGCCGAATGAAATCCGGCCGAGGAAAAAGTTAAAGCGCGCCGATGCCGGGTGCTGGTGGCGCGCCCGGTGCGGCCGCCGAAGCGTCGGGCTCAGTCGCGGGCGATGCACATGGCAACACCCATGCCGCCGCCGATGCACAAGGTCGCCAAGCCCTTCTTGGCATTGCGGCGTTGCATCTCGAACAGAAGCGTATTGAGAACGCGGGCACCGGAGGCCCCGATCGGGTGCCCGATGGCGATGGCGCCGCCGTTGACGTTGACCTTCTCGGTGTCCCAGCCGAGCCCCTTGTTGACGGCGCAGGCCTGGGCGGCGAAGGCCTCATTGGCCTCGATCAGATCGAGATCCTTGACCGTCCAGCCGGCCTTCTCCAGGGCCTTCTTCGAGGCCGGGATCGGCCCCGTGCCCATGATCGAGGGGTCGACGCCGGCATGGGCCCAAGAGACGATGCGCGCCAGCGGCGTGATGCCTCGCTTCCTGGCCTCCTCGAGCGTCATCAGCAGCACGGCGGCGGCGCCGTCGTTAATGCCGCTGGCATTGCCGGCGGTGACCGTGCCCTGCTTGTCGAAGGCCGGCCGCAGCTTGGCCACGGACTCGTAGGTGACGCCGTCCTTGATGTATTCGTCGTCGGCCACCACCGTCTCACCCTTGCGCGTCTTGATGGTGATCGGGGTGATTTCGTCCTTGAATTTGCCGGCCTTGCGCGCCGCCTCGGCCTTGTTTTGCGAGGCCACGGCGAACCGATCCTGCTCCTCGCGCGTGATCTGCCACTGACGGGCCACGTTCTCGGCCGTGGTGCCCATGTGATAGTCATTGAAGGCATCCCACAGACCGTCCCTCATCATGGTGTCGATGAACTTGACGTCGCCCATCTTGGTGCCGTCGCGCAGGTGGGCGCAGTGCGGCGCCTGGCTCATGCTCTCCTGACCGCCGGCGACGACGATCTTGGAGGAGCCAAGCTGGATCTGCTGGGCTCCGAGCGCCACCGCGCGCAGCCCCGAGCCGCACAGCTGGTTCATGCCCCAGGCCGGCGCGTCGACCGGAACTCCCGCCAGGATCGAGGCCTGCCGCGCCGGGTTCTGTCCCGCGCCCGCGGCCAAAATCTGTCCCATGATGACCTCGGATACGTCACCGGGCTCGACCCCTGCCCGATCGAGCGCCGCGCGGATGGCCACCTTCCCCAATTCGTGGGCCGGCAGGCTTGCCAGCGAACCGTTGAAGGCACCCACCGGCGTTCGGGTGGCGCTGGCAATGACGATGGTGGATTGGTCAGTGCTCATCATATGCTCCAAAGCGAGGGGGCGTTGCGGACAGTGGGCTTCACGGCGCGCGCGGCTTGGTTCGACAACACGGCGACAAGAATGGGTTTATGGGCGACGATACAGGTCTCAGTTTGCACCTGCAACACGGCGTCGTTGATCTTCACCGCGCCGCAACCCTTGGCCACGACGGGACTGGTTTGCGGTGCAGCGTCGTGGTAGCGTACGCACTGCAAAATGGCCAGCCCGTCAAGCCATAAAGCGAAGGTCATGCTCAACAAATCGGACCCGCCAAGCGACAAGAAAGAGCCTGTCGTTATCAAGAAGTACGCCAATCGCCGGCTCTACAACACCGAGACCAGCACCTACGTGACGCTCGATGACTTGGCGGCGATGGTGAAATCCGAACGCGATTTTGTGGTCTTCGATGCCAAGACCGGAGACGACCTGACCCATTCGGTATTGACCCAGATCATCGTCGAGCAGGAAAGCCGCATGGGCACGCAGACCCTGCTGCCGATCCCTTTCCTGCGTCAGCTGATCCGCTTTTACGGCGACAGCATCGAACGTCTGGTCCCGAGCTACCTGCAGATCAGCCTCGATACCTTGACCAAGGAGCAGGAGCGGTTCCGCAAGACCTTCGCCGGCGCGTTCACGCCAGCCGGGGCGTTCGAGGCCTACCAGGAGCAGGCGCGCAAGAACCTTGCCATGTTCGAGCAGGCGATGGCGATGTTTTCCCCGTTCAAGGCCGCCGGTCAGACCGCCGCGGGCAAGTCCGACGCCGAGGCCGGCAAGGAGGCGGGCAAGGCCGCCAAGCCCGATGAGATCGCCGAGCTCAAATCGCAGCTGGCCGAAATCGAGGCCAAGATCGAAAAGCTCTCGCGCGACCGCGGCTGAGGGTCGCCACGGTTGCCTGCCAGGGCGAGGTTATTTTAAGCGTCGGCCCCGATCGAGAGATCGCGCCGCGCCACCCGGATGCCAATCGTAAAGCCGGCGATGACGTCGATCAGCGCGCCCATCACAATGAAGAAGAAGGGGGAGGTGGCGGCGGCGTTGACCACCAGGAACTCGACCAGGCCGGCGATGAAGACCAGCATCGAGAGGCCATGATCGACCAGCGAGGCGGTCGAGGTATAGGTCGATTTCACCAGCTCCACGAACAGGCACAGCATGGTGATGAGGATGATGAGATCGCCCCTCGAAAACGACCACTGCGCTCCCTTGATCATCGAGATCGTCAGCATGGGAACGTGAAAGAAGGTGTCCGCATCGCCGTTCGAGAACATCACGAGGACGTTGTAGAGGATCAGCGGGATAGCGATCCACGGCAGGGCTCTGAGCGACATCAAGGTGCTCCCATGAGACGACGGGCAACGGTGGCGTTGCCGGAGATAGCATTGATCAGCCGGAAGGGGCGGCAATGGGGCAAAGCCGATGCCAAGCCCGGGTCAGACGGTCGCGCTCACAGCTCCGATTTGGGCGCAAGTACTTGACGCCCCTTGTATTTACCTGACTTCAGGTCGATGTGGTGGGGACGGCGGCGCTCGCCGGACTCCTTGTCCTCGATGTAGGTCGGCGCCCTCAGCGCGTCGGCTGAGCGGCGGTTGCCGCGCTTCATGCGCGAGACTTTCTTGCGCGGGACGGCCATGCTTTGTGATCTCCTCGAAAGCGGCGTGCCGCCAGCCCCCGGCGACCAGGGCAGGACCGGTCGGCCGCGGCGGCGGGATGGGAATTTCGGGGGCTTATAGCGGCATTCCACACGGGTGGCCAGCCTGATCCGTCAGCCCTCAAGGATCGGCGGAGACGCGCACGCAGCGGGCGATGCCAGGCGCCGCCCGCATGCGCAGCATCAGGTTGGCTGCCAGCCGCTGCGTGCCCGGGCCGGGCGCACCGGCCTTGCGCTCGAAGGGATTGGGCAGGGCCACGGCCAACAGCGCGGCCTCGCGGGGGGTTAAGAGAGCGGCGGGCTTGTGGAAGTGGTAGCGCGCCGCCGCCTCGGCGCCGAACACACCGGGCCCCCATTCGGCAATGTTCAAGTAAATCTCAAGCAGGCGGCGCTTGGACCAGGTGGCATCGACGGCATAGGCCAAGGGGATTTCGATGGCCTTGCGCAGGTAGCTTTTGGCCGGCCATAGGAACAGGTTTTTGACGGTTTGCATGGCGATGGTGCTGCCGCCGCGTTGGAGGCCGTCGCCGGATTGATCGATCGCCGTTTCGAGTTCCCCCCAGTCCACGCCATGGTGCCGGCAGAAGCCGCCGTCCTCGGACAGAATGACGGCAAGCTGCAGATTGGGCGAGATGTGCTCGATCGGACGCCAGACCTGGGTGATGGGGGTGCCGGTCAGGCGCTGTCCCAGCATCAGCATCGAGGTGGGCGGATCAAACCAGCGATAGAGCACGACCAAGCCCGCAACGATGGCGACGCCGAGACCAAGGCACAGCGCCCCATAGAGGAGCAGGCGTCTGCCAAGCTCGCCGAGCGCGGCTGGCAGTGGTGGCGCCGGCACCCACAGTGGCCCCTGCCGGGACCGCCGCGTTGGCCCGGGCAGGGACTGCGGCTCGAACACCGGCACTGCCAAGGGTCCCAGCCGCCAGGGCTCGGGATCGATCTTGGGTGCGGCCAGGGCCGTGGGCAGCGGTTGGCTGTCGCCGGCGCGGCTGGCGGGTTCGGGCCCCGTCTCGGGCGCCCGCGGCGCCGGGCGTGGCGTGACCTGGGCCGCTCTGGCGACCGGGGCGGTGGCCGTAAATCCTGCGGGAGCGGCGGGGCGTGGCG